>NPIE01000937.1_pt1 | contig 13387 bp, 13 predicted proteins | sample 8637661 | NCBI WGS metagenome assembly NPIE01 (sample SAMN07420842, study PRJNA396082) | bioreactor metagenome | isolation source: sample BA12 brine-fed electro-methanogenic bioreactor BA | place: Japan: Kochi | collected 2016-12-09 | reverse complement strand
GCCGTGGCTTCAAAGCAGGGCGCCTGAACAGACCGAAAAAATCCTGCTGAACCGGTTTGGTGATTCTTTGGTGTCCCACTTTTCGCAAAATGGTATCATGTGCCATGGAAATCCGGGGTGCAGTCTGGCAAGATCACTTCGGATACGCTCCATTTGGAGAGTACACCGGAGTCAAGGGGGGGATGTTCTGTGAAACCGACGGTTGTTGACCATATCGGGATTGCCGTGAAAAGCATCGAAGAAGCGCTCGCCTTCTGGGAAAAGACGTTGGGTATACCCTGTACGGGCGTTGAGGAAGTAGCGGAGCAGAAGGTGAAAACCGCCTTTCTGCCGCTCAAGGATACTGAAATAGAACTTCTGGAGCCGACGTCCGAAGACAGTCCCGTTGCGAAATTCATCGAAAAGAAGGGCGAGGGCATCCACCATCTGGCGATCAGGGTGGAAAATCTCGAAGAAGCCCTCGAAACGATGAAAGCCCGGGGGATGCGCCTTATAGACGAAAAACCGCGCTATGGAGCCGGTGGTGCGAAGATCGCTTTCGTGCATCCGAAAACGGCGGGCGGCGTTTTACTCGAGCTGAGCGAGCGGGATTGAAAGAGCTCGGGGTAAAGGCATAAAGGAGGAAGGGACATGTCGGAAAGGACAATTGGGGAACTGTGCGAAGAGCTTCTGTCGCGCCGGGAGGCCACCGAAAGCGGCGGCGGGGAGAAATCGATCGAGAAACAGCATGCAAAGGGGAAACTGACGGCCCGTGAACGGATCGACAAGCTCATGGATCCCGGCAGTTTCGTCGAGATCGATGCCTTCGTGGAACACCGGTGCGTGAATTTCGGGATGGAAAAGAAAATTTATCCCGGCGACGGCGTCGTGACGGGTTATGGCACCGTCGACGGGCGAATGGTCTATGTCTTCAGCCAGGATTTTACCGTCATGGGCGGGTCCCTGGGCGAAATGCACGCCAAGAAGATTTGCAAGGTCATGGACCTTGCGATGACCAACGGCGCTCCGGTCATCGGCCTCAACGACAGCGGCGGCGCCAGGATCCAGGAGGCCGTCGACAGCCTTTCGGGTTACGGAAACATCTTTTTCCGGAACACTATCGCCAGCGGTGTTGTTCCGCAGCTTTCGGTCATCGTGGGTCCCACCGCGGGTGGAGCGGTCTATAGCCCGGCTTTGACGGACTTCATTTTCATGGTGGACAAGATCGGGATTATGCACATCACCGGGCCCGCCGTTATAAAGGCCGTCACCGGCGAGGATGTGACAAGTGAGCAGATAGGTGGAGCCAAGGCCCATAACCAGGTTTCGGGAAACGCCCATTTCTTCGCCGCTGATGAAGATGAATGCTTCCAGCAGATCAGGAAACTCCTTTCCTATCTCCCGAGCAACAACATGGAGGAACCCCCCTTCGTGGAAAGCGGCGACGACGTGAACAGGGCAGATGTCGAGCTACGCGACATCGTCCCCACGAACCCCAACAAGGGCTATCATGTTCAGGATGTCATCCGCCGCGTCGTTGACGACGGCGATTTCTTCGAGGTCCAGCCCATGTGGGCCAAGAACATGGTAACCGGTTTCGCCAGGGTCGGCGGGTATGTGGTCGGCATCATAGCCAACCAGGCGGCAGTTATGGCCGGATGCCTTGACATCGATGCTTCCGACAAGGCCAGCCGGTTCATCCGGTATTGTGACGCCTTCAACATCCCCGTGGTCACCTTCGTAGATGTTCCTGGATACCTGCCGGGAAAATCGCAGGAGCTCGGCGGCATCATCCGTCATGGAGCAAAGCTGTTGTATGCCTACAGTGAAGCCACGGTCCCGCTCATCACGATAGTCCTCAGGAAAGCCTACGGGGGCGCCTACCTCGGAATGTGCAGCAAGGACCTCGGAGCAGATGTCGTGTTGGCCTGGCCCCAGGCGGAGATAGCCGTCATGGGAGCCGAAGGCGCGGCCAACATCATTTTCCGGAAGGAAATCGAAGAGGCCGACGACCCGCAGGCCCTCAGGGCGAAGAAAATCGAGGAATACCGCGAAGCCTTTGCCACGCCCTATCCCGCTGCGCGAAGGGGCTTTGTCGACCGGGTGATCCTTCCCGAAGAGACGCGGAGGGAGCTCTTCCAGGCCCTGGTGCAGACAGAGGGTAAGCGGGAACTTCGCCCGAAGCGCAAGCACGGCGTCATGCCGAACTAGGCGCGAGGGGGTGACGGAATGGAACTCACTCGTCTGGCGGAACGGTTTTCCGAAGGTATGGGGGGCGCGGCGGCGCTGGCGTTCATCGCCTTCTCAGTCGTGTTCCTGGTCCTCATCGGCCTGACGTTCATCATTTTCGGAGTCCGGTACCTGGCTGCGGCCGTTGAACGAAGCAAGGGCGGCTCGGGACCGGCGCCATCGAAACCGCAAAAGGCCGCGCCGGGATCGGCACCGGAAAAACAGGCATCAGCCGGCGGCGCGAGCCCTGATGGTGCGCTTATTGCTGCCATTGCCGCGGCGGTGGCCGCATCCGGTGGAGGTGTCGTGACGGCAGTCCGTAAGGCAACACCCATTGGCAGGGCCATAGGCCACGGGGGGAACTGGAAACTTGCCGGCCGCTCGGAACTGATGGAAGGCATGGACTAGGGGAAATTCCCGATATCAAGGGATCTTGGAAGATACAGAAGGAGGAACAGGAATGGGACGCAAATACAGGATCACCGTAAACGGAACGAGCTACGAGGTGGATGTCGAAGATCTTGGCACAGGTGGTGCAGCGGCGCCGCAGGCGAGCACCCCTGCGAGTCCTGCTCCGGCACCCAAGGCCGAACCGGCGCCTGTGCCGAAAGCCGAACCCGCCCAGGCTCCTGCGCCTGCTCCCGCACCGGCGGCAGGTGGAGGTGGAGCCGAAGTTGAGGCCCCGATGCCCGGCAAGGTCCTCAAGGTGGCTGTTTCCGTAGGCGCCCAGGTGTCTGAAGGGGACCTTCTCCTGGTCCTGGAAGCCATGAAGATGGAAAATGAGATCCAGGCCCCCTCGGCTGGAACGGTCAAGGAAATCAGGGTGAAAGACGGGGATCCGGTCAACACGGGTGACGTGCTCGTGGTGCTTGGATAGAGCCCGCGCCGGAAAGGTGAGGGGCTATGGGACTGTATTTCAAGGCATTGTCAACGATCCTGTCGCAATCGGGTTTTGCGGGGCTGACATGGGGGAATATCCTCATGCTTCTGGTGGCCTTTGCTCTGCTGTATCTGGCCATTGTGAAGAATTTCGAACCCTTGCTCCTGGTGCCTATTGCGACGGGATGTATTCTGGTGAATATTCCGTTTTCGGGGATAATGGATGAAGGCGGGTTCCTGCACTATGTCTTTTTCGGGGCCCAGCACGAAATCTATCCCGTGATCATCTTCATGGGGATCGGCGCCCTGACGGACTTTTCTCCTCTTTTGGCGAACCCCGTTACGTTCCTGCTGGGAGCGGCGGCTCAGCTCGGAGTTTTTGTCGCCCTTTTCGGGGCGCTGATGCTCGGGTTTACCGTTCCCGAGGCGGCCTCCATCGCGATCATCGGAGGTGCCGACGGGCCGACGTCGATCTACCTGACGATGAAACTTGCGCCACAGATCCTTGGAGCTGTGGCCGTGGCGGCCTATACCTATATGGCGCTCGTGCCGATGGTTCAGCCGCCCGTGATCAAGATGCTTACCACGAAGAAGGACAGGGCCATCCGCATGGATGCCCTCAGGCCCGTCACGAAGGTTGAGCGTGTGCTTTTCCCCATCGTGGTGACCGTTGCCGCCGGCTTGATCCTGCCGGCGTCGGTTCCGTTGATCGGCATCCTGATGTTTGGAAATCTTTTGAAGGAATGCGGTGTGACGGAACGGCTCAACCAGGCGGCGCAGAACGAAATCCTCAACACGACGACCATTTTCCTGGGCCTTTCGGTGGGATCCACCATGGGAGCCGATTCCTTTTTGACCTTTGCGACCATCAAGATCATCATTCTCGGCCTTGTGGCGTTCATGTTCTCTACGGCGGGAGGAACCCTTTTCGGGCAGCTCATGAAGATCCTCTCCGGCGGGAAAATCAATCCAATGATCGGAGCCGCCGGCGTGTCGGCTGTTCCCATGGCCGCCCGTGTCGTCCAGAGGATTAGTGCAAGGGAAAACCCCTCGAACTTCCTTCTCATGCACGCCATGGGACCGAACGTGGCGGGAGTTATTGGCACCGCCGTCGCGGCAGGGGCCATGCTGACGCTTCTGAGCAGCTGAGCGGTTTTTTCTGGATCTGCCCAAAATGACGAAATGTGGAGGGCCCCGGGTGTTTTACCCGGGGCCCTCCACATTGTCCCTGCCGGGACCTATACGGGTAGTACCAAAACAGGAGCGTCTGAACGTTCGATGATGGTTTCAGCGGTGCTTCCGATCAAAAGATTCCATAACTCACCATGGGTCGAAAGTCCGACGACGACGAGTTTCGCCCCTATCAGGGAGCATTGTTTGAGGATTTCCTCCTCGGGCTGACCGCTCGCAAGAACGGCCTCGGTGAAGGGGTTCCACTCCTTTACGCGAATACGGACTTCCTCAAGCGCTTGCGAAGCGGCATTGAAAACTTCCTCCGAAGATTGGGGCTCCTCGAGCGCAACGGAGTGAAGGAGTGTGATCCTTGCTTCAAATCCTTCGAGCAGAGGCCTGAGCTGCATCAGCATCGAATCGGTTCGCTCAAGGGAGAGGTCCGTGCAAAGGACGACCTCCGTGAAAGGTTTGTCCACGGGCATTCTGCCTTCCCGGCATTTCGCGATAAAATGTGGAATCGGTATCATCCGCACGAAGGGAGTGACCTTTTCGTGCCTTGGGACGAAAAGGACCGACGCGGAGCAGCCTGCCGAATAGGCCAGATCGGGGAGGATCTCCGCGGCATCGCCGGTTTCGAGAAAGACGGTGTTCATAATGCCCTTCTCCGAGAGTTCGGTGCTGATTCGGTCAAGGTAATCCTCGGCGTCATGGGTGATCTCGGGCGTTCTGGTGCCGCCGGCCGGATCCACCACATGGGCGATCAGGATTTCTGAATCCCCCTGAAGAAGGTTTCTGGCGGTCCATTCAAGTCCTTTCAATGACAGCTCGGATAGATCAGTAGGATACAATAGTTTGCGGAACACGTGGCACACTCCTCCCGTTTTTGTGCTATGTCTCTTTAGTCTAGCAAACAACGGTGGAGCGTCAAGAAGACAAGGCGGGAAGGTTGACGTCATGAAAAAGAATCTAAAAGAAAACACCTCGCGAGAACGCGTCTGGCGGGCAATTCTGATTTTCAGGTGGATCCTGTGGCATCTTCCCCATCGCGTCGCCGTTGCGGCTGGTAAATGCGTGGGTTGGACTGTCTGGGTCCTGAGCAAGAATCGGGTCGACAGGGCGGAAAGACGCTGCGTCCACGTTCTCGGAGTAGGAATTACCAAGGCACGTCGTATTGTGAGGGATTCCTATCTGAACCTGGGAAGAAGCCTTGCCGAATTTCTCCGCCTTCCCCTTTTGGGGTCGAACGTCGAGGATTATGTCGAGATCCATGGCGAAGAAAATCTTCAAAAGGCTCTGGCGGAAGGCCACGGTGTCATCCTCCTGACGGCTCACCTCGGTAACTGGGAATTGGCCGCTGCTGTTTTGGGCCGGAAAGGGTATCCCATGAACGCAATCGGAGCGGAGCAAAGGGATCCCCGAATCACGAACCTGGTAGAACTTCTGAGAGCCAGTTCCCTGGTCAAGACAATCGGGAAGGGCTTTGACCTGAAGGCGGCCCTGAAGTGTCTGAAGAAGGGGGAAATCCTCGGCGTCCTGCTCGATCAGGATTTCGGCGACCGCGGTATCGTGGCCCCCTTTCTCGGTGTGGATGCCAGCACTCCTTACGGCCCCCTGAAAATGGCCGACAAGATCAGATCGAGAATCGTTCCCCTCTTTATCGTCAGGCGCACAGACGGGATCCGCCATGACCTGCACCTTTTGCCGGCTCTCGAGCCGCCCTCGGGGGAAGGCTTCGGAGCCGATCTGGAGGCCTCCGTCCTGCTCTGCAACGATGTTATTGGTGAATGGATCGTGAAGTATCCACACCAGTGGATGTGGCTCTATCCGCGTTGGGCGTCCACGACGGGTGACCGCTGATGTACGCGGGCATAGATCCAGGACGGGAAAAGTTTGGATGGGCTCTGGTGGAAAGCAATGGGGACCTCCTGCTTTCCGGTATCACCCCGCGCCCTTCCTTCGGGTTGTGGCTTGAAACACTGGCATCAGGCAAGGCGGTGGGTTTTGATGAATGGGTTTGCGAAAGAAATGTAAACGACCCTGTACTTTCACCGTGCCGAAACATCCTGCTTGGAAAAGGTACGGGCATGAAGGAAATGGCGGAAAACATCCGAGATCGTGGCGTTGCTTTTGAAACGGTTCCCGAAGCCTATTCAACCTTGAGGGCACGCAAGCTGTACTGGATGCTTCACCCGCCGCGCGGCCTCGTTCGGGTGGTTCCCCTTTCGTTCAGGGTCCCGCCGCGACCCGTTGATGATCTGGCAGCCTGGCGGCTTGTCCTTGATTATCTGGGCTTCTCTGAAGAAGGAATGCCACAATCTCAGGGGGACCCTGAAAAGGCGGAAGGGAAGAAGCACTGCAAAGGGGACGTTTTCAAGTGAAAAGCCCGAAGGGAAGACTGTTTTTTTTCATCGAGGAAACGGCGCTGGTTTTCGAGCTTGTGAAATGGCTTGTCCTGGCTCTTCTCACCGGGGTTGTCGTCGGGTCCTTTTCGGCCCTTTTTCTCCGTTCCCTCGCGGTGGCATCGTCACTGACGACGGATCCCGGAACCTGGCGCCTTCTCCTTTTGCCGGCAGGGCTTCTCGCAAGTGTTTTCGTCGTCAGACTGTCGAATCTGGAAGGGTTGCAACTGAAGCGGGATATTGCCGTTCAAGCGGTACATTATTTCAAAGGCCACGTCCCTCTCAGAATTGCTCCCGTGAAAATGATTGCATCCATCTTGACCATCGCCTCGGGCGGGTCGGCGGGTCGGGTGGGTCCCTGTGCCCAGATCGGCGCGGCACTGATGTCGGGCCTTGCAACTTCGGCCGGCTTCAACAAGAAGGACCGCCGGAAGCTCGTGATCTGCGGAATTTCCGCCGGGTTTGCCGCTGTTTTCGGGACACCTGTTGCGGGTGCCGTGTTTGGTCTGGAAGTGCTCTTCATGGGGCAAATCCTGTATGATGTCCTGCTCCCTTCTTTTATCAGCGGCATCGTTTCCTACCGGACGGCCCTGTTTCTCGGGACACCCTACAACATTTCCGCCATTGCTGAGGTTCCCCCCTTTTCGCCGGGGATTTTCGGAATTGTCATCGTCGCCGGTATCTTCTTTGGTTTTGTTTCCCTGTTTCACGTCGAAATGCTTTCATCCCTGGAAAGACTGGCGAAAAAAATCACTTGGGGTCCATACGCCAAGGCCCTGATTGGATCCGCCGTGTTGCTTCTGATATGGCTCTTTTCCGGAAATCTGTGCCTGGGCCTCGGCGAATCGACGATCATAGAAATTTTCCGGGGAAAAGAGGTTCCCGTCTATTCGTTTGCGCTGAAATCTTTTGCCACGGGGGTGACCCTTGCCTTCGGGGGGACCGGGGGTGTTCTGACGCCCACTTTTTTCGTCGGGACCGCCGCGGGTTCGACCTTTGCCTCGCTCCTGGGCCTTGATTCCGTCTTTTTCGGGGTTCTCGGCTTTGTGGGGGTCCTTGCCGGCTCGGCGAACACCCCCATCGCGGCTGTCATTCTTGCCACCGAACTTTTCGGCAACACCGCAGGCGTTTTCGCCGCCGTCGTTTCAGTGATCTCCTTTGCCCTGAGCGGCCACAGAAGTCTTTATCCGAGTCAGATTCTGGCCCGACCGAAGACTTCCGCCTTGTCGCATCGTGATGGGCGGCCGGTGGACGAAGCCGTTCTCAGGATGGGACCTTCCGCCTCCAGGCTGGCGGGATTGCTTGAGCGCATCATTTCCTTCCGGAAATGACAGGTCAGAAGCGTATCCCCCGGTAAAGCCTCCGGAGGCACGCGATGGAAAGGGCTTCAAGGCTTGAAATCATTTTTTCACGAGGGAGTTCCGAGGCCTTCCAGGCCAGGGGAAGCTCGGTACATGCAGCGATAACCGGGAGATCGTGCAGCTTCAAGAGCCTTTTGACGAAAGCCTGAAGAAGCAGTCCCGCCTCCCGCATCCTGTTCGCCTTGACAAGCCGGACCGTTTCCTGAATTTCTTCCTGTAAGTCCGGTGCAGGGATTTTCAGGGGATAGGCCTTTTCTTCGGCGTGCCGTTTATAGATCCCTGATGAGAGTGTGCCCTTGGTGGCCGCGAGCCAGGCACCGTCAGGGTTGCGCCCGGCAGCCTCAAAGAGTGTCGCATCGACGATGTGAACAAGGGGCAGCGGGAGCTGTCCCGTAAACCTGTCGATGAAGACGTGGGCCGTGTTGCATGGGACGGCGAGGAAAGAGGCTCCCCATTCCGCCAGTTTTTTCATGTCTTCCATGAGCAGGGGCCCCGGGTCCGGCCCGTTCCCGATGATGGCTTCCGTCCTGTCGGGTATCCGGGGGTCGGACAGAATGTAGACCCTCGGGTGGTCCTGGTCTTTTTCTGCAGGGGCACGGCTGCAGATGAGGCTAAAAAACTCCGCCGTTGCCCCAGGTCCCATGCCTCCGAGGACGCCGAGGGTTTCCTCTGGTCTTTCGTTCATCACATCTACCTCCCCGGGGCGCCGCTTCTGTCCAGTTGATATCCTGCAGCGAAATATGACGCTTGGCCCTTCCTTATTTTTACCGGAATTTCGGGAACCGGCAAGGTTAAAGGGGCGCAGTCTGTCTGGTATGATGGATTCCGTGCGGCATACCAGGTCGCAAGTCAACCGCTTGGGGGTACTTTCGATGAAAGGGATCCGTTTGCTTTCAGGACTTTTGATACTGGCGATTTCCCTTTTTTCCCGGGTAATTCCGGCCGATACATCGGAAACGAAAGGGGGAGTGGTGCTGGTTCTTTCCGGCGGCGGGACCCGGGGCTTCGCCCATGTAGGAGTCCTCCAGGTTCTTGAAAAACAGGGGATCCCTCTTGCAGGAATCGTCGGGACCAGCATGGGTTCCATTATCGGGGGATTGGCAGCCTGCGGCTATGATGGTGCCGAGTTGCAGGAGATCATAGAGGAACTTGACTTGCGAGAATTGCTTCGTGACGGGGGAGAAGGAGCCAAGCCAAACCCCGGGGGAAGCGATCTCGACTGGGAACACTCGCTCTTGCGGCTGGAGCTCGATCGGTCATGGAAAATTACCGGCCCGCTGGGTGGACTTGATGGAGAAAGCCTGTTGAGCCGACTCTCGAGTCTGACGACCAGAGCACCTGTCTATGATTTCCTTGACCTGCCGATTCCCTTTGCGGCAGTGGCAACGGACCTCGAGACCGGTGAGGCTGCCGTCCTTACCTCGGGTGACCTGGCTTCAGCCATGAGGGCCTCCATGTCTATTCCGGGTCTTTTCGAACCCTGGGAAATCGATGGACATCTTTACGTCGACGGCGGGCTGGTTGCCAACGCGCCGGTGAGCGAGGCGAAAAGGCTTTTCCCAGGGTACCCCGTCGTGGTGGTTGACGTCACCGGGAAGGTCAAGACCCGTGAAAAGGTCAGGACCGTCGTCGATGTAATAGACCAGATGATCAACATAATGACCGACCAGAACGTGAAAAGTGAACTTGAAGAAGCTGACATCGTCATAACGCCTGATGTCGAGAGCGAACAGATGCTTGCAACAAAAGGGTGGGATGAGCTCATTTCCCGAGGGCGGGAAGCGGCCAGGAGGCAACTTGACGAGATCCGCATCGCGTCGGCGTCGGCACCTCCCGCGGAAAGCCGTACACGCAAAGACACTCCCGTCGTGAAGGATATCCGGATTCACGGCATGGGGCGGAGTGCGGCTTCGGAAATCTACGAAATGTGCGAATCCTGGATCGGACGCCCCCTCGATGTCCTGAAGGCGCATAAGTTGTGCCGCCGACTCAGGGAAAGGGACAATGTCCGGAATGCCGATTATTCCCTCGAAGAAAGGGGGGCCCATGGCGCTGTCGTGCATGTCAATGTGCAAAAGGCCCCTCCGAGGGAGATCATCGTTTCAGGGTACTCCTCCAACGTTGACCGGTACAGGCGCCTTTATGCGGATCTCGTTTTCAGGGACCTGTTTGCCGAAGGCGATCTTCTCGACGCCGGATTCGGCGTCGGTGACAACTGGGAAATCCATGCCCGGTATCTTGGAATGACCTATGACAAGACGGTGAGGTTCGGCCTTTTCCTTTACGGTGCCCAAGAGGAGCATGAAACGGCGGACGGCGAAACCCATAATTGGGAGCGGTACAGGGTGGGCGCGGGAGAGCATTTTTCCTGGGGAGCCCTTCAGATGTACGTCGGGTATATGGCGGAAGAAATCCGTTTGCAGGGAACGGACAATTCCCATGGGCCCGTTCTGGCGCTTTCAGTGAATAACATGGATGATCCCGTCGACCCGTCAAAGGGGTTTTCCTTCAGCGGCTGGGCGTGGTATACCGATGACGATGTCTTGCTCGCCCGGGCGGAAGTCAGCGGTGTCCAGCCAATAGATGACAAATGGAGCCTGGTCTTAAACGGAGGTGCCATATTCGGAGACAGCGGCAAGGCCTGGAACGCGGCCTATCTCGGGGCACAACGTGAACTTTACTCCCTTGCCGAGCACCCGATCAAAGGTGAAAACGCCCTTTGGGCCGGTATCGCCTTTAGACGTGTCTTTCAGGAAAGCTGGTGGGGACGGATTCATATGGACATCTTTGCCTCGGGAGGAAGAATCTATCGTGACGGCTGGGACAATTCACAGGACGCCTGGGAAGCTGGTTTGGCTTTCACCCTGCCAGGAAGGGTTTTTGACGGCAGATTCTTCGTCACTTACGATGACCGCGAAGAATGGACTCTCGGGTACGTTATCGGGAGGCCGCGGTACAAACTGGGCGAACCCGTACCATGACGCAGCCACAAGGGGTGCACTTGCCGCGATTCAGTGAACTGTCTACAATAATCTGGAACTTCCGCGCGACTTCGGGGCAGCATTATCGGGAGTCTGCAGGGAAAAGTTAGGAGGGCATTCATGGCACGGAATATTACACCCAGAGAGAAGGATTATTCCCAGTGGTACCTGGACGTCATCAGGGCAGGCGAGCTGGCTGATTACGCTCCCGTCAGGGGATGCATGATCATCCGCCCGAACGGTTACTCCCTCTGGGAACTCATCCAGAAACATTTTGACGAGGCCTTCAAGGACACGGGACATGTCAACGCCTATTTCCCCCTGTTGATCCCGAGCTCTTTCCTCGAGAAAGAAGCCGACCACGTCGAAGGCTTCGCCCCGGAATGCGCCGTCGTCACTCACGCCGGCGGTGAGGAACTGGAAGAACCCCTGATTGTCCGCCCGACGTCCGAGACGGTAATCGGCCACATGTACAGCAAATGGGTGCAATCCTGGAGAGATCTCCCCATCCTGATCAATCAGTGGTGCAATGTCATGCGATGGGAAAAAAGGTCCCGACTGTTTCTCAGGACTTCGGAGTTTTTGTGGCAGGAAGGGCACACGGCTCACGCTTCCAGGGAAGAGGCTCTCGAGGAAACCCTTCGCATGCTTGAGGTCTATCGCAATGTCATGGAAACGCAGCTGGCCCTGCCGGTGATCACCGGGGAGAAATCAGAGGCCGAGCGTTTCCCGGGCGCTGATAACACCTATACCTGTGAGGCCATGATGACAGACAAGAGAGCCCTTCAGGCGGGAACGAGCCATTTCCTTGGCCAGAATTTCGCAAGGGCCTTTGATATCACCTTCCAGAACACGGAAGGTGAACGTGAGCATGCCTGGACCACGAGCTGGGGTGTTTCAACGCGACTTATCGGCGCCATCATTATGACCCATTCCGACAACGACGGTCTGATCATTCCTCCCAGGGTCGCACCGGTCAAAGCGGTCATTGTCCCCATCAGCGATGATGAAAAGGCGCTGTCTGAAACCTTTGAACCGGAAGCCCGTAACCTGCAGAACCGGCTGAACGGTCTCCTCGGGAAACGGAGCGTACAGGTTGACACCCAGTACCATATGCGCCCTGGAGACCGTTTCTTCTTTCATCTGCAGCGCGGTGTTCCCCTGAGGATTGAACTGGGACAAAAGGAGCTCGAGAACCGATCGGTGCGTCTGGTTCGCAGGGATACGGGAGAAAAGACGGACGTTTCCTGGGAAAAGGCTCCAGAGGTGGTGCAAAAAACCCTTGAATCCATTCAGGACAACCTGTATACCAGGGCCCTGGAATTCAGGAAAGGCAATACCTTTCACGTTGACTCCTACGAGGAATTCAAAAAATTGCTTGAAACAAGAGGAGGTTTCATCACGGCATACTTCGGAGGAACCAGGGAGGACGAGAGGGATATCAAGTCGGAGACAACAGCGACGATCAGATGTTTCCCCCTCGAAGGGCAGTCGAAGGGGACCTGCTTCTATACGGGGAAAAAGGACGTTCCATTGGCAGTATTCGCGAAAGCCTATTAGCACGAAACACGATTCTGAATGTTGCCTGAAAGCGGCTCTCCTGACAAGGGAAGCCGCTTTGCTTTATACTGGTAGAAGAGAGAAGAGGAACGGATAGTCGGGTATCAGCAGTCCCGGGGGGAGAAACCATGGTTTCTGAACGAAAGGTCGGAAAGACGGTTATTCGCTTGTACAAGGGGGATATTACCTGTTATGACGGTGATGCCATCGTCAACGCAGTGAACGAAAAGCTGGTCATGAAGGCAGGGGTAGCCGGAGCCATAAAGAAAAAGGGCGGCAAAGAGATCGAAAACGAGGCCCTGGAGAGGGGGCCCGTGGAGGTGGGTGAAGCCATCGTCACAAGTGCCGGAAACCTTCCGGTGCGTTACGTCATACATGCCGCCGTAGTTCGAAACGACGGTCGTACAGGGGAAACGGAAATTCGCTCGGCGACGCAAAACAGCCTCTACAGGTGCGATGAGCTCTCGATAGAACGTGTGGCCTTCCCCGCCTTCGGGACCGGTGTCGGACGGTACCCCGTCGACAGATGTGCCAGGGCCATGCTCGAGGAAGTAGTCCTCTATCTCGAAGAAGAGCGGGACACATCACTCCGCGAGGTCGCCTTTTACCTTTTCGGAGAAGAAACCTGGATGGCTTTTTCGAGAGTGTTGGACAGACTCGAAATCGTCGATATCCGTGATTGAAAAGTTCCGTGATTTCCCCTGTGAAAAAAGGTTATGGAAGGTGGTTCTTGCGTCCCTGAGGCGCCTGATCCCGACTCCAGGCTTGAAAAGGACCAGGTGGTTTTCCTCATCCCTGTCCCCTTAAAGGGTGACATTATCGCTGT
>NPIE01010004.1_pt1 | contig 13391 bp, 11 predicted proteins | sample 8637661 | NCBI WGS metagenome assembly NPIE01 (sample SAMN07420842, study PRJNA396082) | bioreactor metagenome | isolation source: sample BA12 brine-fed electro-methanogenic bioreactor BA | place: Japan: Kochi | collected 2016-12-09 | reverse complement strand
ATTAATATATTTACAGCTCCTAAGTGCTGCCAGAAAACCTGATATCATAAATATTCCGCATTATGTCCAGTTATAAGAATGCTCTCGTTATAAATGTTGTTTGATACACATTGGTTAGAACGATATACAGTTTCTAAACGATAAATTACTCGCTGCCAAGAGGTAACATGCAACCAATCTGGATTGACAAAATTGAGGTTGCTAAACGGCAAATAACTGAAGCAGTAAAACTGTTTTTTGAATCAAGAGATTTTGTAGTAATTCATACAGTTATTGCGTCAGCACATCAGATTCTGTTTGATGTGGGAAAAGAGCAAGGAATAGCCAGTGTTGTAAAAAATCCTAGAGGTATGACGAGAGAGGAGTTCAGAAAACACGTCAAAACTGTCAATGAACCTTATAACTTCTTTAAACATGCGGACAAAGACCCTAAAGGAAAAATCAACATCGCGCCGATAGAGAGGTTCACCTCTGACTTCATACTTGATGCAATATTAATGCTCCAAAATCTATCAGGAGATATACCTCTTGAAGCAAAAGTTTTCTGGGGCTGGTGTATAAGCACTTATCCTGATGAATTTGATGACTGTCAAGAAAATGGGGCTTTAAAACATTTGATGTCTCTTGGACTAAATGAGTGGGATTTTCATAAAATCAGGCATTTTTTAACGTTTGGTGAAATTATGCAGAAAGTTAGCAAGTAAATATAGGTAACGTGTGTATCGGACCTGATTTTGACGTTATTGGTTAAGCCATGAGAACCTACATATTCTGCTGACGAGTATTTTCCAGTATGTCGTCGTGTGAGCATATTCTTCCACAATGGTTGATCGATGACTTCGGGATAAGCGACCATGAAATCTCACCGACGCACTTTTGTTGTGACGGAGAAACTGTATCAACGCGGACGCATCAGCTCCTTCCGATGATCAAGCACCTCATCTCCCGGGCGATGATATCGTTGGTGTAGCGGTCGATGTCAATCTGGTCTTGCCGTTTAGGGGTGGCCAGCTTGCCTTCTCTTATTTTGAACTTCAGATACTCACCGCAGACCTCGGTCAGGCAATATAAAAAGGATAGATCAATCATCATTGTTTCGCACTTAACTTTACAGGGGACACATTCTAATGCCTTTATCATGGAATGAAATACGTAATCGAGCCTATTCTTTTGCCAAAGAGTGGAAGGACGAGAGCAGTGAACATGCAGAGGCGCAAAGCTTTCTGAATGACTTCTTCAATGTTTTCGGAATATCCCGTAGGAGAGTAGCGACCTTTGAACAGCATATAAAAAAGATAGACGGTCAAGATGGTTTCATCGATCTTCTCTGGAAAGGAGTTCTACTTATAGAGCAGAAGTCGAAGGGAAAAGACTTAGATCGTGCTCACCTGCAGGCAACAGACTACTTTTCAGGATTAACTGATAAGGAGCTTCCGCAATATATCTTGGTATCAGATTTCGAAAAATTTCGTTTGTATGACCTTGATAATGGTGGTGAAATTGTAGTCGAGTTCGATATTACAGAGCTTCCAAAGAATATTAAACAATTTGCTTTTATGGCAGGTTACACAACTACGGAAGTAAAACCTGAGGACCCTGTTAACATTAAAGCCGCTGAAAGGATGGGCAAACTGCACGATGAACTTGAGGCTATCGGTTATTCAGGTCATCATTTAGAGCTATATCTTGTTCGCCTCTTATTCTGCCTGTTCGCTGAAGACACTGGCATTTTTGAGAAAAATTTATTCCGCGATTTTGTTCAGTTACATACCAAAGAGGACGGCTCTGATTTGGCAGGTCAATTGAATCAACTATTTCAGGTGCTCAATACCCCACAAGATAAAAGGTTTGTAAATTTAGCTGACCATTTTTCTACATTCGAATATATCAACGGAAAGTTATTCGAAGATTATTTGCCTGTAGCAAGTTTTGATTCGAATATGCGCATGATGCTATTAGATGCATGTGATTTAAATTGGGGTAGCATTTCTCCAGCAATCTTCGGAAGTCTTTTCCAGTCAGTTATGAATGCGGAAGAGAGGCGCAATCTCGGCGCGCACTACACATCTGAGGCGAACATTCTAAAATTAATTAATCCACTTTTCCTTGATGATCTGAAAAGTGAATTCAAGCGCGTAAAAGATTCAAAGAAAAAATTAAAGGAATTCCACAAAAAACTAGCTGAGTTGAGATTCTTTGACCCAGCATGTGGTTGTGGGAATTTCCTTGTCATAACTTATCGGGAACTGAGACTTCTTGAACTTGAAACTTTGAAGGTCCTTTATCCTGGTGGTCAAGGGGTAATTGATATTCAGATTTTGATTCGTGTCAATGTAGATCAATTTTATGGAATTGAGTATGAAGAGTTCCCTGCACAGATAGCTCAGGTAGCAATGTGGTTAGTAGACCACCAAATGAATCTAATGGTTAGTGAAGCATTTGGTGTATATTTTGCAAGACTGCCTTTGGTGAAGTCTGCGACAATTGTCCACGGAAATGCATTAAGAGTACGATGGGAAGATGTCGTTGATAGGGAAAAGCTGACATACATTTTAGGTAATCCCCCATTTGTTGGAAAACATCTTCAATCAAATCAACAGAAACAAGATATAGCCAACGTGTTTGATGGTATTATTGGATTTGGCAATTTAGATTATGTTGCAGGTTGGTATAAATTAGCTTGTAAATTTATCGAAAGTACGAATATATGTACTGCCTTTGTGTCAACTAATTCTATTACACAGGGAGAGCAAGCAGGGCTTCTGTGGAATAATTTGTTTGATCAACATCAAATTAAAATTCATTTTGCCCATCAAACATTTAAATGGGGAAATGAAGCTGCAAGAAATGCCGCTGTTCACTGCGTTATAATTGGTTTTGCTAATTATGATGTGAAAATTAAGAGAATTTGGCAGTATGAAACTCCTGCGGCAGAACCACTATTATATTATGTCAAAAATATTAGCCCATATCTAATTGAGGGTGGAGATACTGCGCTAATCAGCAGAACAAATCCAATTTCTAATGTGCCAAAATGTGGATACGGTAGCAAACCTACTGATGGTGGAGGTTTGATTTTCAATGATAAAGAGAAGGTTGAGTTCTTGTCTAAATTTCCTTCGGCTGCACCCTTCATTAGACCACTTTTGAGTGCAGAGGAATATCTACAAGGTAAAAAAAGATGGTGTATATGGTTGAAAGGTATAGAGCCAAGTCAGTATCGAGGTATTCCAGGAATTATGGAAAAAATTAAAAGTGTGCAAGTCTTTCGCTTACGTAGCAAGAAAGCTCAAACAAGGGAAAAGGCAGCAGAAGCTATGCTTTTTGCGGAAATTAGGCAGCCCGAGTCGGATTTCGTCGTAATCCCACAACACTCTTCGGAGAATAGGAGATATATTCCATTTGGCTTCTTCGGTCCTGACTACATTTTACACAATAGTTGTTCTGCAATTCAAAATGCCAATCTCTTCCATTTTGGGGTAATTTCTTCCTCCATGCATATGGTATGGGTAAAATATACATGTGGCAGAATCAAAAGTGACTATAGATACTCAACGAGACTAGTCTATAATAACTTCCCCTGGCCTGAAAAAGTTTCGAGTAAGCAGAAATATGAGGTGGAAGAGAAAGCTCAAGCAGTCCTTAACGCAAGAGCAAAATTCACGAATTGTACCTTAACCGATCTATATGACCCTCTAACAATGCCTGTTGAATTGACTAGAGCGCATGAAAAATTGGATAGGGCGGTGGATAAATGCTATCGTCCACAACCGTTCCCTGATGAGATCAACCGTATGCAGTTTTTATTAGCATTTTATGAAAAAATAATTAATTAAATTGTTTGTATTTTACTATTTTTAAGTAAAATACTGTTTCTCCTGATATCGATTACTTTGGAGAGTGCATTGGACTTTCTCATAAATATACTGTTGTACAAAATTAATTGCCTAGTCTACCAGATAGGAAAGGGTTGTGCGGCAAAATAGAGATGAGTATTTTTCTTCTACGGTGATTTTATATTGAGGGGGTGTGGGCTGCAAGAGCAAACCAATATTTTCCTAGAGTGGTGAGTTAGCCGTTCGCTTTTAAGTTTAGCTTATTCCTGTTTATTCTTAGTAGCCTAGCCAATATATGCCACTCCAGGATAGTATTCAGCCTTAGATAATCTCAGCTGTAACCTGCCCACGATAATAGCTTACCGCACCCCCGATGCGCCCGTAGAGGTGGCGGTACCTTAAAGTGGGGGAGGACAGCGGTTCTGCGATTGGTGACTACTAGGTTGCTGGCCTAAAGTTCATATCGTTGGAAATATGTTGATATGGCGGGAAAAATGTTTCAGCAAGTTTTCCGCTTGTTGAAAGATCTGATACGGCCAGATATAGCGGTTCCAGTGCGAGCGTGAAGCGACGAGCAAGGGAAGTGCCTTCTTCTGCCTTAGGAGAGGCACGAGGCTTTTCGCATTTGGGCAATAGCTCTGGATGCCTAACAAACAAAAAGAAAATACTAAGGGTGCAACCTTACTGCGCTCTCGGAACGGAAGAGAAGAGAGATTCACAGAAGATATCGGAGGTTGGAGCAAATCACTTTTTGCCTCAACTGCTATGAATTTAAAAAATTTTGCCTAGCTGCCTAACTTACAAATTACTCTGATTGAAATTCGCCAGCAATTTCAAGCGGTTACGTTTAATGATTAGCTTAAATGATAGTGCCCCCTCCTCTAAACAACGTTTACACCGCTGATATTATTCATAAATGTACTTGAAATGCTTTCAGCTTTCGTGTAACCTTTAGTCGTGGTTGTATACCGGCCAGAGTGATTTCTGGTCCCACCTTTTCCAAGGGTGGTTTTGCAGCACATACACCGTGGCATTGCGGTGGAATCTCATGTAGTTCCCCTGAGGTTCTTTAGTCGCTGCAAACGGGGCGCAGACGGCCAATGCTAACGTCAGCGCGAAGAGCAGAATGATGCGCTTCAACAACGTAGGGAATAATCACCTTACTGGAGCGCATTTTGAAAAGTACTGATCGACATCCTTTTCCTTTCTATTTACTATCCCTGCCTGACGCAATATTTTTCATTTTTTTATGTCTCTCAGAAGATACCGCTTCGTCCGAAAATTCTTGTTTACATAATTCATTCTCGCCCCGAGGACCTCCTTTAGCGACCTTTATAAAATTGTAATTATCTCTAAAGATATTGAATTTAAATTTGGAGGAGAGTTATGCCTTATACAAGAATATTGTCCCTATGTGAACGTTGTGGTTCAGAGGATATTTATGATTTTCAATTGGTCCTCCATGATGACCCAACTCTTTTCGATGAAGAAATTGTCAGCATCGATCAATGTGAGAAATGTGAAGAGAAGACTACCATAAGGAGCTGAGTTATGAAAGGAATCGTTCCTAACGCAAAAGCGCCATTTAACCCTAGGAATCCGAAGGACGGGTCGACGATCTGCCAATATGCGGATTTGTGTCCCTACCTGCGCTGTGTCATTAAAGCATGCAGGATGCATGATCCACAGGAAAGGATACCGATCTCTTTGGACGAGAATAATCGGTCCCACCGGCATTGGTAAAATGTATATCAATATCGGTGTCATGTTTTAGTTCAGAGGATTGAAGAGGCCTTCTCGGTGTGTTCCAATAAAGAGGAAAGCCGAGGAGGCCAACTCGCTTTCGGAGTTGTAGACCGCGCAGGCTAACGCCTGTAATCATCTCTGAAATCCCGGAGATGATCGAGTTGCAACTGGTACCTGGGCAGTAGGGGAAAGGAACCCGGTCAGAAATGGCCGGGTTCCAACGGTTGCGGCAAGGCGGGGCGCAGGGTGGTACTGTCAACCCCAGCGCGAAGAGCACAGGTTGCACTTCAACAATATTCAGGGATTTTCCCCCTTTATGTCGAGGTGCATCATGTACAACGTATCGAATCAGCATGCCCCAATCCCGCTGCAAAATTCTACAGCAGCGCGGCTTCTCAACCTGCTGAACCCCTCTCCCCCAAACTTCCATATCCGGTCGCGTGAGCCGGGCAACCCTAACTCAATTTATACCGAGAAAAAGACCCTGACGGCTTCTGATCTGGAAGAACATCTCCAGGGGAAAATTGCCGTCGGTCTGACAATGTTTGTCTCGGAGGCAGAGGTGATCCGAGCGGAGGTAGACATCGATAATTTCGACAGTGTCAACCATCGCGACGGTAAGCCGCTTCCTGGCCATGCAAAGCTGGTTGACAAGATAGAACAGCTTCGTTTGCCGCTCATTCTCAGTGTCACGAAATCCGGTGGTTTCCGGCTCAGCTTGTTTTTGAAAGAGCCAACCGCCGCCGCTGTCGTCAGGCGGTATTTGAAGTCATGTTTGCCGTTGCTCGGGCTTCCGGAGACGACCGAGGTCTTTCCGAAACAGGATCGACTGGGGGGTCATGGAAACAGCACCATCGCACCGTTCGCCAATGGTCAGATCGCCTACAGTAGCCAAGGCGAACTTGATGTTGAAGGATATATTACCTGTGCGGAAAGTAAGCGTGTCGACCTTGCCGATGCGCCACCATGCATTCAACATGGGTTGATCAGCGGCTTCGAGGTCGGTCGGCGTGATATCGGAATCCATAATCTGGCGGTTTGGCTGCACCAACGGGGGCAGTTTGATCAATTCATCGATTTGGCTCCTCTTTCTCTGAAGGTGCCGTTCGAGAAACCCTATGACTATGAGAAGAAGCGGGAGCAAATCGAGGACAAGCAGTATGAAGGGTTTACCGGCTGCGGTGATTGCCAATTCAAGGCAACCTGCTCGGCAAAGGTATCGAAGCCGGGGAAAGAAACTGTCCTCACCAAGGCCATCGGGTTCCTCAGAAAGCACTATACGATCAAGTTCGACGAACACTTCTGCAGTATAAAAGTTGATGGCCAGTTATTAGATGATGCTATCTCAGCCAACTTCCAGAAATGTTTTGCCGAGACCTTCGGTCAAGATATTTCCAGGGATAAGATTGACACTGCCACTCGCATCGTGGCTCATATGCACATCACGAACTGGTGGCATGACTGGATTGATGCTTTGCCCACGTGGGACGGGGTCGACCGGTTCGAGATTATTGCCAAGGACATTTCCGGGGTACCGGCTCCAATTTATCCCGTTTACCTCAAGAAAACGCTCATAGCCAGCATTGTTCGCGCTTTCCACAAGGAAGGCATTGAATCACCACCACTGATCAAACAGATGCTCGTACTCGCCGGGGCGCAGGACAGCGGTAAGTCCTCGCTCATCTACAATCTGCTACCGGTTCCGCCTGCGGGATGCAGAATCTTCACTGATTCGGTTAGCGTCAGTCAGCTCAGCCATAAACCAGCTGATTTCTGGGCCTCTCTGTTGGGGATTGTCTTCGGAGAATTGGCCGAGATGGTCGGTAACAAGAAAGAGAATGTCGATGCCCTCAAGAATATCATCAGCAGTACTAGTCCCCGAGTCCGGTTACCTTATGGCCGGTATCACGTCAACGTCCGGATTTCCGCCGTCCTTATCGGCACGATTAACCCCGGCAGTCTCGGTTTCCTGAAAGACCCAACCGGCAGTACCCGCTTCTTCGTCATCCCTTGCCGAAAGGTCGAAATTGGCGAGACATTCGACCTTGACTATATCCGCGACAATCGAGAGCAAATCTGGGCGCAAGCGCTGCACGCCTATTATCAAGGGGAGAAGCACTGGCTTGATACCCCTAAGTTAAAAAAGATGCAGTATGACCATAACAAGGAATTTTACTATTTGACCCCCCGTGCAGAGGATCTCATTGAGAGTATTGAACGTTTAAAGCAATTCGACCACATATCCAATTATCGCATAGGAGAGGAAATTCCAGGGATTTTGCCGCATGAAATTGAATCCGCGATGCGCTATGCCGGATGGATGAAAGTCAACATGAAGTCCTTCAAAGCACGGATACCAAATGAAAAGGGTGAGATCGAATTCAAGAGTATACCTGCCGGGTGGATCTCGCCCGAATTAGCAGCGGCGGGGAACAAATCAGACATTGTAAGGAGGTACTATGAGATGCTCTATGACAAGGAAACCATTGGATTCTAGGCACGCGTGAACGCGTGTGAACACCTGTGAACGCAATTGTGAACCTCTGGAGCCCGCGTCGGACGGGGCGTGAACCCTGTGAACACCTCCCCTTAAAAAAGAAAGTGAAAAGAAGAAGCAGGAAAGGGTGGGGAGGTGCGGTGAGAGGTGGACGCGGAAAGAGTAGGCCCGGAGGCTGTTCACAGGGTTCACAGCGTTCACAGCTTCCGGACTGCCCGTCCTTAGCGGGCTCCGGGGCAGTGTGGTGTGAACCCCGCCGCGTCCACGAGCGTCCACAGCGGTTCACAGCGGTTCACAGCGGTTCACAGTGGAAGGCGGCGACAGAGTGAGGTGTGCGATGGAGCAAACGAGTGATAATAAGCTGGCCATCGATTTCGGCTTCCTTGGCAGCGATAACGAGAGGTTCAACGAGTTGCTCGATGAAATCAGGGAAGCGGACCGGGCCGGTGAGAAATTTAATACCGTGCAGGTTCAAGAGTTGGTTCACCGGGTAATTCGGATCACCGACCGCTATCCGGTGATCGGTGAAATCGCCGAGGAGGCATTCATCTACTTGCTGACGGGCGGCGGCTATGTCGGCAATGCAAGACGTGTGGCACCGTTCCTACAGCCGCGAACGCTGCGGCAAATGATCGAAATGGCACAATATAAGAATCGGAGATATTAAAATGGCTGACCTAAAAGATCTCTTCCCGGAGGACAACTTTGAACGCGAGATGCAGGATAAACTGCGCGAACTCGCGCCATCGATTATCGACAGCCTTTATAAGAGGCTAATAAATGACGGATCGACGAACGCTGGCAAAGTGCTCTTGAACAAGATTGTATCCGATGCCAGGGAGCCGATGCCCCGGCTAAACCTTGCGCCTGTCGAGGGACTGGATGACGTGCCAAGATTCATCAGCGAGTTGCTCACGGCGTCGGCAAACGGGCAGATAACGCCGAGCCAGGTATCGAAGTTGATCAATGCAACGGCGACATATGTGGCGCTGCAGGAAAAAGCACACTCAAGAGCCATCGGGAAAATGATTAGGGAAGGTAAAATACCAGGGATGTAGCTCTCTCCTCTCTTCCTCCCATGCCGTCCCAATTCCCCCTTAACGGCACATCCATATCCGAAAGCCCGGCTATGTATATACGTATGCGCGCGAGAGATATCTGGTCCGAAGTCTCGTTGGCTTAAAATATTATTCGGGGCCAGGCATTGAAAAGTTCGGGAAAAGCAACGTATGGAACTTAGATACTATAATAATCCTATGAGGATAAGGTCAGTTAGGAGCATGGTCGCTTCCAACGGGCAATTTCATGTTCAAAACCTACTGAACCACAAGGTGCTGAAGGCGAAGGGTAGAAAAATGCAGCAGATTAACAGAATTCGCCTAACGGATCATACGACCACGTCAGGGTTCGAAATGAATAAACTGAATATACAGCCCAGTTGCCCGCACCTTTCCATAAAAACGCTGGTCGTAAAAATCAAGTATTCGGAACAAAGAGAATAATGAGCATATTAGGCTGAAATTGCATATATTAGTCAGGCAACTGCCCATGGTGCTCCCTGGTTTTTCCGGATTATTGTTCAAGAATTCCTGAATTTCGGAAAATGAGAAGTTAGAAAAGCCTAGCTACCGCTTGTTGCAAATAATTCTTAAAAATACGAGAAATCAAGAATTTAAAATTGCACAGAATTTTAAATAAATATGTCGAAAGCCTTTGTTAGGATTATTTTTTGCATGAGCAAAACGACACAATTCCATGCGGTATTAGATCAATCTGTTTTGAGGGGATAACCTGAGAACGCAGATGCTGAAGATTGTCTTTACGATCATCTTTTGCTCAATTCATTGATTGGTACATTCAAAACGAGTGTATTTACCTGAAACCGTGTAGGACAAGGGCCTTATTCGAGATAGGTTTATGCTGGTTTGAGGGGTGCGGATCTCTTGTCCTAAACTGATAGTAGACCCTGGAAAATCGATATGTAAGCCGTGGTGTAATGGTGATCGGGTTAAAGAGTAGCGCCGGGAGCAGAGTGTATCACTGGTATTTTATTTTATACTTTAGGGTAATCTGCAACATCCGATTAATCCTAATTCTGGAGGGAAAATGATGAAATATAAATGTTCATTACTCGGAGCCGTAGTCTGTTTTGCATTGGTTATAAATACTAATATTCTCGTAGCTGCAGTAATAATCTCTGAAAATTTTGACTCTTACTCATTAGGATCTTGGCCATCTTTATGGATTCGGGATGCCAACGCAATCAGTGACCCCACAAATAATAGAATTGTACAAGATCCAGAAAATCAATCAAACCAGGTTCTAAAAATATATGGAAATGTAGGCGGATGCTGGAGTGCGCTTGATTATTTACCCGTTAATTTTCGAGATGATTTTTATCTTGAATTTAGAGTTTATAATGGTTCGGAACCATTGAGTGGCTGTCATCCAGGTCGGGCTGCAATTGGAATGAAATATGGTAGTCACTGGAGTAATCCTGGTTTTACATATATGCAGTTTCATGAACATTCAACTGTAGGAAGAGATTGGACAGATGTGTTGTCTGATTATTTACAAAATCATTGGCATAATATAAAAATACATTATCAACGATCTGGAAACTCAATAACATTAACCTATTGGATGGATGAGGAGTATCTTGGAACGCGTTATGATTATGTTGATTTAGATATTCATTTAACAATGAATCATCTACATTTTACTAGCCAAGAGGGGACAGTTTATATTGATGATGTGGTAGTTTACACAGAAGATCAAGATCTGGAAGAAGCTAAACAAAGGATAGTAGCCTGCACAAATGCTCCTGATTGGGATGCCGTATCCTATGTTGTAAGATGTGGCACTGACATCTCCCTATCTTTTGCAAATGGTAATCTTTTAAATCCATTATCGTTAGCTGATGCTTTTTGTGATGCAGTAAATGATGGTGATTGGTGTGGGTTATTTGCCGAAGGAGTCTTAACTGTTGCAGATAGCTATGCATCGGCACATAGCTTCGTGGGTATTGTGCCAATACTGGAGTGTGCAACTGAAGCTGCCGGTCTGGATACTGATAAAGTAATCTGCGATGCTGCAGTTGATGCTTTACTAAGGCACACCTTCGTCATACCTGATCTTGCGAGATATATATTTTCAGTGATGACACTTTCTCCCGTTGATATATCGGTTAAAGATATGGAGGGTAATAGGTTATGGATAGATGAGGATGGTGTTGTTCACAAAACCTTATCTGAAAACGGAGGAATCATCACTCTGGATGGGCACCGTGAAATTCTAATAATTCCTGACTCACAAGAAAATTATCTCGTTGAAATAATAGGTAGATCTGAGGCACAACAAGGTGATTCTTTTAGTCTTAAAATTTTCCACGCTATAAATAATGATGATCAAATATTCGTTACATATGAGAACGTTCCTGTATTATCCACGACTGTCGCTTCAGTATTAATTGGCTCCAACATGACCAGTTATGGTCTAGATATTGACTCAAATGGTGACGAGGTTCCAGAATCAACTGTCCTCCCGACTACTTTGAATGGACAGGTGTTTGACAACGATGGTGATGGTTATGGGTTCGATACTGATTGCGATGAATCAGATCCAAACATTAATCCAGAAAGTTATGAACTTCCTGGTAATTATGTTGATGAAAATTGTGATAACTCTTTAGGAGTGTGCGACCCTAGTTCAACGTGGAAAAATCATGGTCAATTTGTACAATGTGTTTCTCGTGAAATTAAGACTCTCCTTAGACAGGGTGTTTTGAGTGGAAAAGAAGGTGCAGCTTTAATCAGTAACGCAGCACAATCTGATATTGGTAAGAAAATAAAATAGTATTCTACTTTGAATAGGATCTTTTTTAATGAGTACCTCCAAGCGTAAAATGGCATACCTTTTATTGATAACAGGAGTTGCTTTAATATTAGGATCCTGTGGTGGTGTTTCTCCTAAAATGAGAGGGAGTGATGTAAGTACCAAAATTAATAGTTCCATTATTCATAACAAAAACTTACGAATCACATTAGTAATGGATAATCAAGATAAAATAATACCCTACGATGCTACTGGGGTTTTCACAGATACGGCAAGAAAGATAGCTCATTCTTGTGCGCAAGCAGCAACGAGAGAATCTCTGTTGGCCGCTAGAACAGTATTTGGAAATCTTGGTTCAGTTCGATCAAGCGTTCATTTTTCTCCTCACCTCATAGCGAACATTGCTAGACCAAAATGTGAAGCACGGATTGGGCCCAGAGTCACTTGCTCAGCTTCAATTGATTTGTATTGGGGAACCGGTCGGTTCTTTAAAACTTTTAATGGTAGTAAACAAAGTGTCGAAACAAACGGTTGGGGACTTCCTGAGTCAAGCAGTTTTTATAACAGCTTTGTTAAGATATTTGTTCCTATAGCAAATGAAATTCTTGTCGATGAAACATTATCACCTTATTTCCGGAATGGATTTGATGAATCTTTCGCCTCATCTACCCCTAATATACCGAGTCTAGCAGGTATAGATACTGCTGTTAAGGCTAGGGTAGAAAATGAGACCAAGGCTGTACTGGTTGCGCAGGCTGAGAAAGAAAAGCAAGAATCTTCGTTATTATTGGATAAACTTCAAAGAAAACTTGGAGAAGCTATTGATAATGAAAAGTGGGAAGATGCTAAACACATTCAGGCATTGATAAATGAAATGTCCGAAAGCAAGACAGTTATTGTTGAGCCCAATATTATTCCATCTCATAATTTTAACCCTCAATCCAATGAAACATGCAGGCAGGCCATACAGGATTATAATCAAGCATTGGCTGCATATAATCAGTCAAGGGCGAATCGAGACGAAAGAGACAGAGAAGCAGATTTTGCCAGCCTCGGAGCTATGTCATCAAGACCTGAAGCGCCAATTATCGGGTGGCTGAGTCGTTCTTCAAGACATGATGCCAATAGATCTCAACAAGACATGAATCATTACCTAAGATTATTGCAGGATGCTAAAAGCAGAATGGCTATTTATTGTAATAACTAGAATTCATCTTTGTTTAATTCAATTTTAGATTAGGAAAAGGAGATGGTTGTGTTAAATGGTGTTGGACACGATTAATGCCGCTTAGTGCCAGCATTAAATCATGACACTCTGACATGATTAATGATTTTGTTCCTATTTCCCCATGAATCACAGACAGGCAACCACCTTGTCTAAACCTAAACAGGGATAAGACTGGCCATGATTAAAAGTGCGCCCGAGGTGTAGTTCCCGTTTCCCTTAACGATCGAAGCCCTCTCCCGGCGTCAAATTG
>NPIE01003978.1_pt1 | contig 13408 bp, 13 predicted proteins | sample 8637661 | NCBI WGS metagenome assembly NPIE01 (sample SAMN07420842, study PRJNA396082) | bioreactor metagenome | isolation source: sample BA12 brine-fed electro-methanogenic bioreactor BA | place: Japan: Kochi | collected 2016-12-09 | reverse complement strand
CTAGCAGGAATTTTCATTGCTATGAACCTGAAATCTCATATAAGTCCGTACGAACTCGCCGCTGGTGCATTCTGCCCGGTAGCATGTCCCGCTTCAGACTCAAGGATGGTTCCGCCTCTGCTGCGCTATAAGTCGCGTCGAGGGACTTACAGAACCAACGGATCAAGAAGGAAATAAATCGATGCTCCGATAGCTCCTCGGTACTGTTAATGTGGGGGAACGATCGTCAGTCTATTACAGGAGAAAAGATATGGCAACCCAACCTACAAACCCCGCCCAGAGCAGGGAATCGACGCGGTCAAAGATCCCACCGTGCCCCGGTATCAGATTCCCTGAATCCTTGGTCCCCACCTCACGCTTGATCATGGAGACGAAATAATCCCCAAAGGGCGTGAACACCACCAGCGCCCCCCCCACCATCATCCCGCGAAAGGGGGTCAGGGTGAGCGCTTCCCCGGCAACCAGGGGCCACAACCACCCGAAAGCCGCGCCACAGAGGAGCCCTCCCACGACCTCACTGGCGTACCCCTCCCAGGTTTTACCAGGACTGAGCTGAGGCGCCAACTTGTGTTTTCCCCACCGGCTGCCCACCAGGTAAGCCAGCGACTCCCCGATCCAGATGGTCGGCAGAATGGTCAGCAGCCACCACAGCCCATCCGGCAAGTTGCGCAAGCGCGCCAGATACGCTCCTCCCAAGCCAAGGTAGAGCCCCCCGGCCACCGTCAACGCCCAACTTGCGGTAGGATCGTCAGTCTTTCGGTGCTGCAGAACGTAGATCAGCGCCGAAAGCAGAATACCGCCCGCCAACACAGGTTGGAAGACGTGGCCAGCCTCGGTCCACAGTGGGAGGAACCACACCAGGGTGTTGAACCAGACCAGTGAGGAAAAGATGTGATACCCCTTTTGCTGCACCAAGCGCCGATATTCCATACCCGCGAGGAGCACGGCGATCACAACAAGCAGGATGAAGGGCCAACCTCCGACACTGATCGCGGCAAGGACCAGCGGCAAGAGTACGGCGGCACTGAGAATTCGCAGTTTCATGACATTGTGAGATACGTGGAACTAGAAGGACTCATAACACAGCGCATAAGAGCGCCATCGAGCTCCTGGGTAACAAATTGGTGCACAGCAGCGATGAATAGGGCCTTTACTGCGCAGCTACGTTTCCTCCACCCCTCCAAAACGTCTATCGCGAGAAGCAAAGGCTTTCAGAGCCTGATAGAGTGCATCCTTGTCGAAATCGGGCCACAGGGTAGGAGTCACGTAGAGCTCTGCATAAGCGCCCTGCCATAGAAGAAAGTTACTCACCCGCAGCTCACCACTTGTCCGAATGATCATATCCGGGTTTGGCAGCCCAGCTGTATAAAGGTGTTGAGTGATCACCTCTTCGGTGACTTCCTCTGCAGGAATGCCCTCTCGCACAATGCTCCGAACGGCCTCAACGATTTCCGAGCGACCTCCATAGTTGAATGCAATGTTTGCGATGAGGCGATCATTGTTGCGGGTCAGCTCCAGAGCGGCGTCAATTCTCTTTTTCAGACCTTTGGAAAGAGGATCCAAATTTCCTAGATGCCTCAATTGTACACCATTAGCATGCAGTTCGTCAACCTCTTTATCCAATGCCTCTGCCAGGAGTTTGAGTAAGCCCTTGACCTCACGCTTGGGACGGTTCCAGTTCTCGGTGGAGAAAGCGTAGAGGGTCAGAATTGGGACGTTGAACTCGACTGCGGCATGCAAAACGCGACGCAGATTCTCAACCCCGGCACGATGTCCCGCCAACCGGGGCAGTCCTCTCGCCTGGGCCCACCTGCCGTTTCCATCCATGATGATCCCGACATGTTTGGGCAAAGGAGAAAGAGAAGGGTACGTTTGCTCAGCTGAGATATGCTCCATGGAGCCTCCGACTACACGTCGACTGCTGGGGGGGAAGATAAAATCAGGTATGGATCAATGGGGGTCCGGCCGCAGCCAAACCCTCTATCAAATCTGCATAATCTCTTGTTCTTTGCGCTCACCGATCCCTTCGGCTTTTTCAGCATACCGATCCGTGAGCTTCTGAAGATCTTCCTGCCCACGCTGGAGATCATCTTCGGAGATCAATTTCTCGTCTTCGTATTCGCGCATCTCGTCGAGAGCGTCCCGCCGGATATTGCGCAGCGCGATCTTCGCCTCTTCCAAACGCCGGTTGACGACCTTCACCAGCTCGCGCCGTCGCTCTTCGGTAAGGCGCGGGATGGGAATCCGAATGACGCGCCCATCGTTCTGGGGATTGAAGCCCAAATCGGCCTGCTGGATAGCGCGCTCGATAGTCCCCAGAGAGCTGGCATCATAGGGACGCACCAAGAGCAGGTTAGGCTCCGGGGCCGTCAGCACCGCCAGCTGGTTGAGGGGGGTGGGAGCGCCGTAATAGTCCACCTGCACGCGTTCCAAAATGGCCGGAGAGGCGCGTCCGGTGCGCAATACGCGCAGATCGTCCTCCAAAGCATCCAAAGCTTTGGTCATGCGCTCTTCCGTCTCACGTAGTAGGTCTCGAATCATGCGGTTTCTCCTGTTACCACTAGCGCCCGATCAACGTCCCAACAGGCTCTCCGTGGGCCGCACGGATGAGGGCCTCCGGCTCTTCCAAGCTCAGAACGACGATGGGCAGATCGTTATCCATACAGAGGGTAATCGCCGTCGCGTCCATCACCCCCACGCGCATATTCAGCGCTTCCATGTAGGTCAGCCGCTCGAAACGCTGCGCCGAGGGGTTGACGTGAGGATCCTCGCTGTAGACGCCGTCCACCTTGGTCGCCTTGACCACCAGATCGGAGCCGACCTCCATGGCGCGGAGGGCCGCAGCCGTATCAGTAGTAAAGTAGGGATTACCGGTCCCTGCTCCAAAAATCATCACGCGCCCTTTTTCCAGATGGCGGATGGCACGCAGACGGATGTAGGGCTCGGCAATGGCGCGCATCTCGATGGCCGTTTGAACCCGCGTAGTCACGCCCTGACGTTCAAGCGCATCGGCAAGAGCCAGCGCATTCATCACGGTGGCCAGCATTCCCATCTGGTCGGCGGTCGCGCGATCCATGCCATGAGCCAGACCATCCCGGCCCCGCCACAGATTACCAGCCCCCACCACGATACCGATTTCGAACTCCTCGGCACGCACCGCGGCGATCTTGGCAGCCACCTCATCAGCACGATGGGGGTCAATACCAAAGCTTTCGGGGCCGGCCAGGGCCTCTCCGCCGATCTTCAGCACGATGCGTTTGTATTTCGCCAGGGGCATGGGACTCCTCGAGGGTAGAAAAAGTCTGGAGGGTTACCCCTCCAGACTCTCGCCTAATTCGTAACGTGCAAAGCGACGAACAATGATGTTCTCACCAATTCGGCTGATGGCCGCTTTGATCAACTCTTCAACCGTCTGATCTTCATTGCGGATGTAGGTTTGCTCCATCAGACAGACGGACTGGAAGAATTTTTCCAGCTTGCCCTCGACGATCCGATCGATGACCTGCTCAGGCTTGCCCTCCTGGAGGGCCTGCGTGCGGTAGAGCTGCTTCTCATGCTCGATAATCTCTTCCGGAACATCCGGGCGCGTGAGATAATGAGGAGACATGGCCGCAATTTGCATCGCGATAGCATTGGCCAGATCCTCAAACTCGTCAGTGCGCGCCACGAAATCCGTCTCGCAATTCACCTCGACCAGGACGCCGATGCGCCCGCCCCCATGGATGTAGGAGACGATCTTGCCATCCTTGGCCTCCCGGGACATGCGCTTGGCAGCTTCCGCCAGCCCTTTCTCACGCAAATAATCCACGGCCTTGTTGAAATCGCCTTCCGCAGCTTCCAAAGCCTTGCGACAGTCCAGAATGCCCGCACCGGTGGCTTCACGAAGCTCTTTCACCATTTCAGCTGTAATTTCCATTAATCGTACTCCTCGTCCTCATCGTCGTCGTAATCGTCGTCGTAATCTTCGTCCTCATCGTCGTCTGCGTCGTAGTCCTCTTCCAGATCCTCTTCCTCGTCATCGGCGAACTGGATCTGGCGCAGACGCTTCAGCGTATCCGCACTGAGGTACTTCTCGTCTTCGGCGGTGTAGAGGTCTTCCTCTTCGGGCGCCATTTCCTTGCGCAACGCCAGCCCCTCAAGTACGGCGTCCGCCACCTTGGATGTCATCAGCCGGATAGCCCGAATGGCATCATCATTGGCGGGAATAACATAGTCGATAGGATCGGGGTTGCAGTTGGTATCCACTACAGCGATAATGGGAATACCCAGGCGGTCAGCCTCAGCCACCGCCGTGGACTCCGTGCGTATGTCGATGATGAAGATAGCGCCCGGCAGGCGCTCCATGGTCTTCAGCCCCCCCACGCGAGCGTTGAGTTTGTCAATCTCGCGATTGAGCATCAGGGCTTCTTTTTTGGGAAGCAGGTTGAACTCCCCAATCTCCCGCCGTTCCTCCAGATCCTTCAGGTGCTCAATCCGCGCCTTGATGGTCTTCCAGTTCGTCAGCGTCCCGCCCAGCCAGCGCTGATTGACGTAGGGCATCTCGCAGCGGGTAGCCTCGCTGACGATGGTCTCTTGAGCCTGGCGTTTGGTGCCGACGAAGAGCACCTTGTCGCCCCGGGCGACGATATCACGAATGACGCCGTAGGCTTTATCGAGCGCCTTTACCGTCTGCTGCAGGTCGATGATGTGGACGTTGTTCCGCTCGGTGTAGATGTACGGTGCCATCTTGGGGTGCCAACGGCGGGCGCGATGCCCGAAATGCACGCCGGTCTCCAACAGCTGCTTCATTGTCACAATAGCCATAAACAGTACTTCCTCCTCGTTTTGTAATTTCCTCCGCGAGCTTCGATCCTGGCGGGAGCCGTCAGAGTCGGCACGACCCACCTGGTCCACTCACGTGCGTGATATGGGATAGTCCCAAGGATCAATTCTACCACAGAAGCCGATGAGGGCAACCCTCTTACCATTCAGCCCTTTTCAACAAGGAGCCGGTATCCTCTACCCCGCACCGTCTCCAGGCAGAAAGGGGCCTTAAGGGAACGCAGGGCCTTGCGCAGCCAATGGATGTGGACATCGAGGGTACGAGTATCGCCCAAGTAGTCCGTGCCCCAGACATCCTGCATCAGCTGAGCGCGGGAGAGCAACGCTTCTGGGGCGTTGATAAAAACGCGGGCCAGCGCCGCCTGTTTTGGGGTGAGAAAGATCTCCTCGGTCTCCCAGGCCAGCGAGTTGGTCGTACAGTTCAACTGCAAGCCTTTCCAGGTGATTAGCTCCCCGGTCTGTTCCGGCAGGATGCGCTCCAACCGGTTGAGGAGCTGGCGGATGGTGAACTCGTGACGGAGAAATCCGTGGGCACGCGGCAGGCGATCCAGTCGCATCCCTTTGCCCAACAGAAAGAAAAAGGATATCCCTATCTGGCGCTGCTTGATGTCCTCACAGAAGCGCTCCAGGTCGAAACGAATGGAGGGCACGTCCACCAAGATGAGATCGGGTACGTGCTGCTCCAAGGTCCCCATTGCCTCCCTGCGCCCGTGGACCAGCTCCACGTCGTAATGCTGCAAGAGGGCAGGAAGCACCCTTGCTTCAACCGTGCGATACCTTTCAATGAATAGAATTCGATAGCGTTTCAAAGACGGCCTCAAAGTCAGGGAGGGACAAAGTGGTTACCCCAAAATCATTATAGCATATTAGCGCCGGGCACCAATCGCCGAGCTGGCGTATTTGGAAAACTTCTCCCATCACGGCATCTATTGTGCCGCTAAAACGGTGTTTTGGGGAGAGATTTTCTCGCCGGACGCCCCCCCCAAAAAAATTCCCCTCCTCCCTCGGTCTCTAGGCCAGATTCCTGCGATGAGAGATCAAATGCGAGAGCCCTACCGAAGAGCTTGTTGACCGGAAGCCAGAGTGCGCTATCCTTTAAGGGAACCCTTCAATCTGCATTTTGAGGCGTTGATATAGTACTTCGGCATTACCGATTTACCATTTGTCGATTTGTTGGTTTGCAGCTTTTCCAGGAGAGGAGCGTAGTCATGGAAGCAACCTTGCGAGAGAAGATCCTGCTGCGTCTGGTCGAAGTCATCGATCCCGAAACGGGGGTCGACGTGCTGCGAATGCGGTTGATCGAAGATCTGGAAGCCGATCCGGAGACGGGCAGGGTTACGTACCGCTTCCGCCCCTCCTCACCCCTCTGTCCACTGGCCCTGAGCCTGGCAACCGAGATCAAGCGGGCGGTTGCGGAAGTACCCGGCGTTACCGAGCAGCAGATCGAAGTGACCCATTACGTACGCGCCGAGGAGCTCGCGGAGCTGATCAACAACGCGAACGTCTGATCCCCGGCTCCGCGACACAAGGCTATCTCCCCTGGATGAGACGCCAGGCACGAAGAACCTCGGCGACGCTCCAGGCCTGGGCGATACATCCCCGGGGAGTAAAGGGTGCATCCCCATCGAAGATTTCGCTGATGCTCCCCACCCCATGCTCCACCAAATGATGCAACAGCGGACGCAAGAGGGAACGGGCGGACTCCCGATCGCCGTGAACTCGTAAGTACGCCACGGTGAAGGGGCCGATGAGCCAGCCCCAGACGGTGCCCTGATGATAAACACCGTCTCGCTGCTCCTGATCCCCACCATAATGCCCCGCGTACCTCGGGTCATGGGGAGCCAGGCTGCGCAGGCCATGGGAAGTGAGCAGGTGACGAGCACAAACTTCCACGACGGCCCGCTGTTGCGCCTCCGTAAGGGGCGAGTGAGGCAGTGAAACCGCAAAAACTTGGTTGGGGCGGAGGGTGGCGTCGTCGCCCTCGGGCCCGTCGATGACATCGTTGCAACAGCCGGTAGACTCATTCCAGAAGCGGGCAAAACTCTCCCGGACCCGGTCCCCGGCAGTCCGGTATGCCTCGGCGGGCTCTCCCAACTGTTGCGCGAAGTGCTCCATACTCCGCAGCGCGTTATACCATAGTGCGTTGATCTCCACCGGCTTGCCCGTGCGGGGGGTGACCACCCAGTCCTCGACCTTAGCGTCCATCCACGTCAGCTGGGCGCCAGGTTCCCCGGCATAGAGCAGTCCATCTTCTGGATCAACGTGAATCCGGTAGCGGGTCCCCCGCTGGTGCCAGCGCACGATCTCCTGCAAGATCGGAAAGAGCTCCCGCAGTAAGGCGAGATCTTCTGTGCTTTCCAGATAAGCGCGCAGTGCCTCAAAATACCAGAGCGTGGCATCGACGGTGTTGTAGTCGGGCCTCGCGCCCACCTCGGGAAAGGTGTTGGGCAACATGCCCTGATCGACGAAGTGGGCAAAGGTCCGCAGAATCCGTCGGGCGACATCCTCCCGACCTGTCACCAGCGTGAGCCCGGGCAGCGCAATCATCGTATCCCGGCCCCAGTCGCCGAACCAAGGATAACCGGCAATGACCGAGCGTCCCTCTGGCTCGTCGGGAAGGGCTCGGTGGACGATGAACTGATCGGCAGCCAGGATCAGCTGCACTATCTCGGCGGGCGCCTCGGGAAGTGCTGCCCGCTCCAACAGTGCCTGTTCATAGGCGCGGCGCTCTTCGTAAGCGGTGTGCCCATCGAGATTAAGCGGTGCCTCGGTGCTGGCAACGACGGTCACTGAGGCCCCCGGTGTAAGCTCCCCCCAAAACTCGCCCACGCAGAGGTGATCTTCTACCTTGTCCAGCCCCCGATAGTCCTCCAGACTGAGATAGAAATCGCGATACCATTCGTGTTCGGGGGTGTATGCCGCCTCGCGGCTGCGCAGAAAGAAGGGAGTTGCATCTTCGGCGGCAATGACGCGCACGCCATATTTCACCGGTTCCACCCGCATCCAGACACCAGTCGAGCGGGTACTCCCGTGGTGGTTACGGTAGTTGACCAGGGCCTTGAGATTGAGGCGCAACGTTCGCGTCCCCCGGACATGATCGTAGCGGACGTAGGTGGTGTTCGCCCCCGGCTGCATCCACACCCGTTTTTCCAGGAGCAGATCGCCACAGGCGTAGGTCCAGACCGGTGTCGTGCCCTCCAGGCAAAAACGCTCGAGGTGAAGGTAACCCTCCGGATCTGTGGAGCCGTCGATCCAACGATCAACGAAGAGAGGGTGCTGGCAACCGTCACTCTCGAGGTACTCGTCGAGCTTGGTGACCAGGAGGGTACGCTCCAGCGGCGGTTTGAGGGCGGCGATGAGTAAGCCATGATACCGGCGGGTCAGCAGACCGGAGAGGGTGCCGGAGGCATAGCCTCCCAGGCCATTGGTCACCAACCACTCACGGCGGGAGGCGAGCTCCAGGTCGCCGCACACTTCCCGTCCAAAGTTGAATTCAACCATCCGAGCTCCCTTCGTCTCAACGGCTGAGATAAGCAGAAAAGCGGATCTTGCAGACGCTCAACACTGATGCGGATTTTACGCATCGGTTTCGCTCGTTGATGAACGACATGCTCATTGTACTCACGCCTGTCGAGAAGCCAAATCGGTCCTCACAAACCCGGGCCGGAGGGCGGACGGAATCCGTCCACGCCTGCCGGCCCGGTGATTGGCCTCTACCCGGATGGCTTACTAATCTTTCCCTGGGTCAGCTTCGCCGATCAGGTGATGATAATGCTGTTCATTTCGCCGAATTCATTCGGCTCTTGGGCATCGGCATCCGGCTCGTTGAACCACTCCCCATCATGGGTTCGGTAGCGGAAGGCATAGCGTTTGCCCGGTGGAAGCACAATCGAGGTGCTGTACGTCTGGTTGCTGCGGCGGCGCAGAGGGTTAGCTTCCGGGTCCCAATCGTTGAAATCTCCTACCACAGAGGCTGGCGGCGAGCCCTCGGGCAATACAAAGGTTACCCGTACGTCGTCGCTGGCTCTGAATCCTTTACGTTTTAACATGTTGCTCCTCCTTTCCAGGCCGAGACCAAAGCGGGCTTATTCTACCACATCTCTTCGGGCACGTTGTCCCACGCTCCGTGAGCCAAGCGCAGCTTCCGCCAGCCGGTCGGAGACACCGCTCTCTAACCGAGCCACAAAATGAAGTCAAGACGGAATATCTCCCCCAAGCCTACCTGGAGGACATAGCGGGCAGCGTAAAGCCGAAGCGGCTCCCCTCTCCCAGCCGGCTCTGAACGTACACCTGGCCGCCCAGTTTCTCCACAATGCGGCGGACGATGGAGAGGCCCAGCCCATGGCCTTCGGCCTTCACCCGTTCCACTCGCGCAAAGCGTTCAAAGAGCCGAGCCTGCTCCTCCTCGGTCAGGCCTGGGCCATGGTCCTGCACCCAGAAATCGACCCATCCCTCCTGCGGAGTGGCCCCTACCTCGATGTGAGGTGGATCGCCCCCGTACTTGAGCGCGTTGCTAAGGTAATTGACCCAGACCTCTTCCACCCATTGCGGATGCCCCAACGCGACCGGCCAAGTGGAAGGAAGACGGATCTCTGCCTTTCGCTCTTCGACGAGAAAAGATAGCCGGTGAAGGGTTTCGCCGACGATGCGCTCCATATTGAGGGGCGCACTCCCCACCTGCTCCTGGCGCACACTCGCCATCAGCAACAATGCATCGATGATAGCATCCATCTTTTCCCCGCTTCGGGCTATCGTGGAGAGATAATGCTGAAGCGCCTCCGAGGTATAGGTGTCAGGGTCTTCACCCAGCGTTCTCGCCATCCCGATGACCACGGCAAGGGGAGATTTGAGATCGTGGGCGACGGTGTGGGCGAAAGCATCGAGATCTTCGTTGCGCGCCTGCAGCTCCCGGTTGGAACGCTCCAGCGCCTCCTCTGCCGCCTTCCGGCGGGTGATATCAACGACGAAGGCCAGTCCCAGAACCCCGGTCTCCAGCTCAAGATAGTTCAACCCCACCTCTACGGGGAACTCGCTGCCGTCCTTGCGGCGGCCCAACAGCTCCCGATTATGGCCCATGGGACGCTGCGCGGGCTGCTGGAAGTAGGACAGCACCAGATGGCGGTGGGATGTTGCAAAACGCTCCGGTAACAGCACCTCCAGCGGGCAGCCCCTCAGCTCCGCCACGGAGTAGCCAAACATCCGCTCGGCCCGCTGATTCAGAGTCACGATCTGGCCCTGCTGGTCAACGACGATGGCCCCTTCGGCCAATGCCTCCAGAAAATCGCCCATGGATACGGCGGTCACGTCCGGCACCGATTCCAGCGTCGCACAATGCACATCAATTTGTCGCAGCGCTGTCTCTTCTGGAGTTGTAGTCTTATGATGATTGTCCGACATCGACTCCCTCTTCTTCAAACCCGATACTCGCCAAGGCCGTTCCAAGAAACTAAACTATCCAGGTTTTGACGCCGGCGCAGGATCTTTCTTCTGATATGATCTGATTTAAATCTTGGAACTACCCAATCTTCCCCATTCTAAAACCAGCTATTGAAGACGCCCCGCTCAGTCCGATTCAGGATTCAAGGGAGGCGAAGAGCGTGTTGAACGCCTCCGCCAACAGGGGGTGGGTGAAAATTGCATCCCGCAACACCGTATACGGCAATCTGCCCATCATAGCAATCTGGAGCATGGTGGCGAGTTCGCCCCCCTGGTAGCCGAGGATGGAAGCTCCCAGAAGCTGCTGAGTCTTGGGAGATACGAGGACCTTCATGAAGCCTCGTGTGCGCCCCGTCTCGATAGCCCGGGCCACCGCGTTCATCTGAAGGGTCGCCACGCGATAGTCCAGTTCCCGCTCCTGGGCCTGCCGCTCCGTCAAACCGATACGCCCCAGCTGGGGAGAGATGAAGACGGTGTAGGGGATCATCCGCCCTGCGGTGGTCAACTGCCTCTCCTCCAGCAGATTGGCACGGAGAATTCGGAAGTCGTCGTAGGAGAGGTGGGTGAAGGCCGGCCCGCCCGTGATGTCGCCCATGGCGTAGATTCCGGGGACATTGGTCTCCAAACGCCCGTCGACAGCGATATAGCCGCGCTCCGTGGTCTCGACCCGCGCGCGCTCCAGATCGAGCGCCTCCGTCTGGGGCACGCGGCCCGCTGCGATGAGCAGGTGCGATCCGGTCAGGGTGCGCCGCCCATCCGGCGCGGCGACGGTCAGTCGCAGCCCGCCTTCTGCTCCAGCTTCGACTCGCTCCGCCTCCGTATCCAGCAGCACCTCGATGCCGTCCTCGCGCAGGAGATCCACCACCGCCTCGGCCACATCGCGATCTTCGTGGGTCAGTACCTGATCGCTCCGCTGAACGATGGTCACCTCGCTGCCGAAGCGCCGGAACATCTGCCCAAATTCGAGCCCCACGTACCCCCCACCGATGATCAAGAGGTGCGCCGGAACCTCTCCCAGCTCCATCGCCGAGGTGGAATCGAGATAGGGCACCTCTTCCAACCCATTGAGTTGGGGGATACGAGGACGCTGGCCCGTGTTAATGAAGACCTTGTCAGCCTCGAGCACGCGCGTTCCCCCCTCGTTGAGATCCACAACTACCGTGTCGGATCCGGTGAAGCGTCCCACCCCCTTGATGAGGGTGGCACCTGCGTCCAGCACCCGCTGCCGGTTGCTGGCCCGAAAGGACTCCACGATCTCGCGCTTACGCTGGCGGACCGCGGGCATCTCCACCTTCACGGGACCCGTCCGGATGCCGTAATCGTCGGAGCGGCGCGCCCGATGTGCCACTGCGGCGCTCGCGACCAGAGTTTTCGTCGGCGTGCAGCCGTAGTTGATACAACTTCCGCCCACATGCGCCTTCTCCACGAGCGCCACTCTCCATCCCGCTCCGGCCAGCGAGCTGGTCAACGGGGTGCCGGCCTGCCCAGCTCCAATGATCACTGCATCGAATTTCTCTTTGGCGGCCATCCTCTCTCCTTTCGCAAAGCCGGGAAGTCCTCTCCCCATCCTTGCCTGTGTTTCTCGGAACAAATATACGGGCCTAATCCCTCACTCCGGGAGAATCTCCACCCCCCGCCAGAAAGCCACGTGATCCTTGATGTGCTCGGCTGCCGGCTTCGGCTCAGGATAGTACCAGGCCGCATTAGAGTTGACCTCACCTTCCACCACCACATCGTAGTAACTGGCGAGCCCTTTCCAGGGGCAACGGGTGTGGTGCTCGCACGCCTGAAGATACTCTCGGCGCAAGGATTCGGGTGGGAAATAGTGGTTTCCTTCGACGATCACGGTCCTCTCACTTTCTGCCAGAACCGCGCCTTTCCATATAGCTTTCATCTCTCCCCCTTTGAAAACGGCTGATGGTTATTATGGGTGTGGTTTCCAGCTGTCTCCGCCGTCCAAGACCTGGTGAGCCGTCTGGAGACTGTCACTGCCTGACACGCCGGGTTCACACCTCCGGTGGGAGGATCCCTGGGTCGAAAACTCAATAAGGTCCCGACCGGGTCGGCTTGTAGCGGTCGTTTTCAGCTTGCTGACAGTGAATGAACAACTGAAAGCCCTTAGGGTCTGTAAATCTATAACTTACNNCCGTCAGCAAGCCGAAAACGAGCGTAGCAAGCCAACCAAATCGGGAAGTTATTAAGTTTCGGCCCTTAGGCTCGCGGCGACGTCGCTCACCCTACGCCTCTTTGAAGGCAGGCTAGTTCGCACGCTTCCATTATAGCATTTACTAGAAACTTATCAACTAAAATAACCGACTCGCTCAGGAGTAGAGGGCAGCGGCAGCCGGGACGGTAAACACAAGGAAGACCCCCGGGGTGGGAAGCCCCCGGGGGTCTGGAGGAGAGTTGCTTGCGACATTCTTACAATAATACAAGGTGCCCTTTCTGTCACCGGCTGGGAGGACAGAATCCTTCCTCGACGTTCGGCGGGTTCGCAACTGGTCGCCCGACCAGGGAAGGGCAAGGTCGATGGGTAAAGTTGTCGCCTTTAACGCTCAAAGCCCCGTCTCCGGGGCGCCGGGTAGATTACCGACCTTTGCACTCCAGAGTTTGCGCCAGCATCGCCCTCAAGCCGGGGGCGGCGAGCGCCTCTATCCAATACGATAGTCCCGGGTTTTCGTAGCTGGTCGCTGACCGAAATTGCACTACGCCTCGCACAATATCTCTGAAACGCGAGCCAGGCATTCGCCTGGGGTTGACGAAGCAGCCACATCACACAGCAAGCCTTACAGGGGGCGCAGAAGCCCGCCGAACTGCTACGAATGCCCTCCCGGGCCAGCTGTTGACTTTTACCCCACCCTTGATATACTGTGAATAACTGGTCAGACCACTTACCAGTAGGAGGTGGCACGCGATGCCCGAATGGAGCGCTCCCCAACGCCCTGCCGATCACGCCGAGGAGGCGCTGGTCACTGCCATTGTCGATGGCACCTATCCCCCTGGAACCGCGCTGCCCGGTGAACGCGATCTGGCCGCTCAGCTGGGCATCACCCGCCCCACCCTGCGGGAGGCCCTCCAACGCCTGGAGCGCGATGGCTGGATCACCATTCAACAAGGTAAATCCACCCTCGTCCGCGATATCTGGCGGGAG
>NPIE01012855.1_pt2 | contig 13421 bp, 11 predicted proteins | sample 8637661 | NCBI WGS metagenome assembly NPIE01 (sample SAMN07420842, study PRJNA396082) | bioreactor metagenome | isolation source: sample BA12 brine-fed electro-methanogenic bioreactor BA | place: Japan: Kochi | collected 2016-12-09 | reverse complement strand
GACCGGCGACGGGGTGAACGACGCCCCGGCCCTGAAAAAGGCCGATGCCGGCATTGCCGTCGACGGGGCCACCGATGCCGCCAAATCGGCGGCCGACATTGTACTCACCAAGCCCGGCCTCAGCGTGATCGTGGATGCCATCAAGGAGAGCCGGCGAATTTTCCAGCGCATGCAGAGCTATGCCATTTACCGCATCTCCGAAACCATCGACGTGCTCTTCTTTACGGTGCTGGCCATTTTGTTTTTCCGGGAATATCCTGTTACGGCGGTGATGATCGTATTGCTGGCCGTGTTTAACGACTTCCCCATCATGACCATTGCCTACGATAAGGTGAAATACAGCATGAAGCCCGAGAACTGGAACATGCGCAAGGTGATCAGCATCGCCTCGGTGCTGGGCTTCACCAATGTGCTGTTCACCTTCGGGATGTTTTACCTGGGGAAACACTATTTTAAGTTGCCCTTTGAGCAGGTGCAAACCCTGGTATTTGCCGAGCTGGCCATTGCCGGGAACCTGACTATTTTCCTGGCCCGGACCAAAGGGGCGCTGTGGTCAATTGCCCCCGGGAAAGGACTGGTATGGTCAACCCTGATCTCAAAGATCATTGTTTCCGTAATTTGTGCCCTTGGGTGGATCATTGCGCCCATCGGGTGGTATATCTTCTTTGTATGGGGCTATGCCATGCTGCAGATGCTCATCACCGACCGCATCAAGATCTGGTCATACCGGGTGATTTGAGGGTTGAGTTTTGAGTTTTGCCCCTCGGCTGCGCTCGGGATGACAATAGGGTTGAGTTAGTTTATAGTTTTTATCCGTTAACCATTTAGCCATTTAGCCATTTAGCCATTTAGCCATGTAGCCATGTAACCATTTAGCCATGCAACCAGTGGCCAGAGAAAATGATTGTCACTGAGAAATAAAAAACATTGAAATTTTTCCGGAAGATTTTTATAGATTTATCTCTGTCTATTTAGTTATATAATTATATGCCCCTTAGGATGCTTTTTCCAATGGGTAAAAAAACATGAAAAATGAAAATTTGCTTTTTAATGTACCCCTGGGAAAGTATGACAAAGGGTGATTCTACGCTGAGAATGGTACACGAGGCTGTTAAGAGAGGACACTCAGTGGCTGTTACAACTCCGGAACGATTGGGAATACGTGAAAGTGTTACGATGGCTAATTGTGAGGTGTTTAAACTGGGTCAGAAAATATCTTCAAGCATCAATTTATTTCGAAATACAGCGGAGAAATACTGGAAGAACCTGCCATTGGCCGGTTTTGATGTTGTCTTTATGAGGGCTAATCCCCCTTTGGATCCTCTTCTCCTGAATTTCCTGGATTCTATTAAAGACGATGTTTTTGTAATGAACGCGGTAAGAGGCTTAAGGGAAGCGAACAATAAGATCTATACGGCCGCTTATTACGATCCTGATCATGATATTATTCCGGTTACATATGTATCGAAAGATGTAAATTATCTGAAACAGATCATTGAGGAATCGGATTACGAGCAAATGATTATGAAACCCCTGGATGGTTATGGTGGCAGAGGGGTGATCATTATTGAAAAGGCGGCCTCAAAAAACATCAAATCACTATTGGATTTTTATGTTAATCAGAGTAATCGCGACGGCAAATCACAATATGTGATCCTTCAGGAATATATCCCGGATGCCGACAAAGGAGATGTGCGTGTATTCATGTTAAACGGAAAACCCATTGGCGCTCTCCGAAGAATTCCTTCAAGCGGAGATATCCGGTCAAATATCACGGCCGGGGGCAGTATCGCGAAACACAAACTCACCAAAAATGAGATAAAATTGTGTAAAAAAATTGGGGAGAAACTGGTTCGTGACGGATTGTATTTTGTCGGACTCGATCTGATTGGCGGTAAACTTATTGAGGTGAACGTAATGAGTCCGGGAGCGATCACAGAATACAACAGATTGTATAAAACAAAACTACAGGTTAAAATTATCGACTACCTGGAGAAAGTTGTAGAAGAGAGAAATCGATTCGCAGAAAGAGAGAATGAATTGCTTTAAATTGACTTTGATTTTAGCTCCATGACCTTACGAGAAATAATTAATTCCATTAAAAAGGGTGAAACTTTTAATGCGAGCATTGACGATGGTTCATTTACCATTAAAATCGACCGATATGTCCCCTATGTATGCACGGCAATCCATAATGGCAATCATTTAAGACCTGAATTATTCAAAAAAATGGCACTTGATGATTATGAACGATGGTACGAAGAAGACCCCCATACCGGCGATTTCATTGAATCAATGCCCATTACTTTAATTGCGAATGACTCCAGGTTTGAATATGACCTGAACCGATCTGATCCGGTTTATGAAGAAGCCTGGGGAAAGAAAGTCTGGACAAAACCGCTCTCCTTAAAAGAGAAAGCCCTTAGTGCAAAAAAACATGCGAATTACTTTAAGGTAACCCATGCTCTTATAGAAAAACTCGAAAGCATGTTCGGGGCTTCCCTGGTTTACGATATCCATTCCTATAATTATAAAAGATGGGGGAGGGATGTACCCGTATTTAATATTGGGACTACATGCATTGATAACCAGAAATATTCAAAATTTGTTGAAAACTGGAAAAGCGAGCTTGAAAATATCAGGATTAAGGATATTCAGGTTAAAGCCAAAGAAAATGATGTGTTCTATGGAAGGGGATATAACCTGGAGTACATTACCACCAACTTCAAAAATACACTTGTATTAGCCACAGAAATAAGTAAGATCTATTGTGATGAGGAAACAGCTGAAGTATTCCCCCAAATTATTAAAAGCATACAGTCAGGACTTAAGAAGGCTATCCTGAATAATGCGAATTTCTTTGCTCAGGAGTTTACCAGCTGGAATTATCAGGATAAAAACAAGCTGCTTGATAATTCCATTACAAAGAATGTTCAAAGAATTGACAAGCAGCTATACAGGCTCATGAAAGATTTTGAGCTTCTTAGTCCTGTTAACCCGATCAATGTGGAGTCGGAAAGAAAGAAGTTCTTTGATAGTAAATTCACGATAAATCCAAATTTCAAATACAAGCCAATTAAGATAAATCCATACGAACTTAAGAAACAGCTGCACTTAATAGATACTTCCAAAATTGAAGACATTACGATTCGAAATCTATATGAATCTGTGATAACAGCATGCATCGATAAGATCAACCTGCTGGCCACACTGGGAACCCAAAAGTTCTTTTATAATTCACTGCGTTATTTTGGCAGGCCGGACAGCAACGACATCAGGAATGCAAATTATATACTCTTATTGCCCGACATTAAGGAAGAGACCCGGAAAATACAATTGTTTGGGATCGATAAAGCAATAGAACATTTTAACGGAACATTCGAGAAGTATGGTTTCAAGGGGAAAATAAAAGTTGAAAACAAAGGTGTGGCAGCGATCATGGTACTGAATTCAACAAAAACGGTTGTGCTTAAGGAAGGATCAAGATTTTCGAAAAATGAATTGCAGTATTTGGCAGAACATGAAATTGGCGTACATATGCTTACAACCATGAACGCAGCCAATAATAAATTAAAAGTCTTCAGGGTAGGGCTCCCGGTCAATACAAGAACAGGAGAAGGAATGGCCGTACTTGCCGAATACTTGTCGGGCAACCTTACGATGAACAGGCTACGTAAATTGGCACTCAGGGTTATCGCCGTGGATAGTATGTGCAACGGGGCCGACTTTAAAAGCTGTTTTTCGACTCTGGTAAATCAATACAACACCGATAAAGATGCAGCTTTTAAAATTGTGACAAGAGTTTACAGAGGTGGCGGGTTCACCAAAGATTATTTGTATTTGAACGGATTTTCTGAGCTTTTTAGGTTTTGGAAGGAAGGAAACGATATCACCCCTCTTCTGGTCGGAAAAACATCCATTGGTTTTTACAATACGATTGTTGAAATGATTGACAGAGGTATCGTGGAGAAACCACGATTTATTACCGAGAGCTTTGAGAACCCCAAAATTGAAGAAAACAATATTTTGTATAACTATATTTTAAGTGGATTGAAATAAGCACCAGGCAATCCGTTAACCATCAACAATATAGCTATATAACAATATAACAATATAGCAATATAGCAATATCCCCCCAAATCTTACCCATATCCCTTGCAATTAAAAAAAATTGTGTATCTTTGCAAGTGATTACTCACTCAATTATGACAGAAAAACAGGAGAAAATACTGGAAGCAGCGCTGGAACTCTTTGCAAAAGAGGGTTTTAAGAGCACCTCTACAAGCAGGGTGGCCAAGCAGGCCGGTGTATCGGAAGGATTGATTTTCCGGCATTTCGGAAGTAAAGACGGATTGCTGCAAGCTATTTTGAAGGAAGGGGAGGAAAGGATCAAGCTGATGTTTGCGGATATCATCTTTGAAGAAGATCCGAAAGAACTCCTCATCAAAACCCTCGATGCCTTCAATCCCGACACCCTGGGAGAATCGGAACTCGAGTTCTGGAAACTGCAGTACAAGATCAAGTGGGAACTGGAACAATACGGAGAACACAAGATGGAACCCCTGCAGCAGGCCCTTGCCAATGCTTTTGATAAACTTGGATACGAACAACCCCAGTTGGAAGCCATGCGCATGCTCATCGAAATCGATGGTTTGGCTACTCGTTATTTCCTGATGGAAAAGTTCGACTATGCCCCATTTCTTAAATACCTGAAGAAAAAATATACGAAATAAGACCTCACAGGTCCTAGGACCTGTGAGGTCTTAATGCCAATAAATAAGTAAGTACTCACATAAACAGCAAACCTCACAGGTCGGGAGACCTGTGAGGTCCCCTAAAACAAACAACCATGAACAATAAAAAAGTAGCATTAGTCACCGGAGCATCCTCCGGAATCGGTGAATCGGCAGCGCGGCTGCTGAAACAAAACGGATTTATCGTTTACGGAGCCGCACGAAGGCTCGAAAAAATGAAAGAACTTGAATCATTGGGCATCAATACCATCGAACTGGATATTACCGAAGAAGCTTCGATACTGAAGTGCGTAGAGGCCATCAAGGAAAAGGAAGGCAGCATAGATGTGCTGATCAACAATGCAGGATACGGCTCCTACGGCGCCATTGAGGATGTGCCCCTGGAAGAAGCCCGCAGGCAGTTCGAGGTGAACATCTTCGGCCTCGCCAGGCTTACCCAGCTGGTCCTTCCCAAAATGAGGGAAAACCGCTTTGGCAAGATCGTGAACATATCCTCCATGGGTGGAAAAGTATTTACTCCTTTCGGTGGCTGGTACCACGCCACCAAGCATGCTCTGGAGGGATGGTCGGACTGCCTGCGGCTCGAAGTGAAGCCCCTGGGCATCGATGTGGTCGTTGTAGAACCCGGTGGGATCAAAACCCCCTGGGGAACCATTGCCGCCGATAACCTGATAGAAACATCCGGCAAGGGCGCCTATGCCGAACAGGCCAAAAAAACCGCCGAAAGAACGGCAAAATTGTACACCTCCGACCGCCTCACTTCTCCGGAAGCCATCGGCAAGGTGATCCTGAAAGCTGTAACGGCCCGCAAACCCAAAAGAAGGTATGTAAAAGGCTTCGGTGCCAAACCGGCATTGTTCGTACGCAAATGGTTTGGCGATGCGATATACGAAAAGGCGATCAAATCCATGATGTAAAGCGGAGCAGCAGTCCCCGCCGTTTTCAAGGCATTATTGTGCCGCGACCCTGCGGTATTGGACCTGCCTGATCCGGTAATTACTTTTGGCATCCGTCAGTCCGTCTTCGGCTTCCTGATACATGGCCTGGGCCTCAAGCAGGTCTGAAGTACTGATCAGCCCTGCTTCGTAATTATCGCTGCTGACCTTCAGATGTTCTGCAGACCGGGCCACTGCGCTTTCTGCAATGGCTACGCGGCTCCGGCTTTCCGTAAGGTCTTTGCAGGCCTTATTGATCTGCAGGCTCATCAGTTCTGAGGATTCTGCCAGTTTGTTTTCAGCAATGTCGATCTTGATTTGCTGTTCCCTGATCTTATGGGCACCGCCCCACCAGCCGGAAAGTGGAATACTGATGTTGGCGAAGAGAATACCGGCAGTATTTTCCTGGTCGAGCATATCATAGTACACCCCCTGTGCACCCACCATCAACTGTGGCATGTTTTCCCCGATGGCCATGCGCTTTCTTAGCTTTTCAGCCTCAATGGCCATTTCCAGCATTTTATATTCCTCCCGGGCCCTGACAGCCGTATCCGGGTCGATGAAGTAGTCTTCGGGCTCCAGGCCAGGGATCTCATCCACCACGATATCAATACCGGAAGTATATTCGATGCCCACATGCTGGCAAATCATCATGCTCATCAGCTCAATGCCATTTTGCAGTTGCAGTTTTTTACCCAGTAATTCATTCTGGCTCAGCTCAACCTTAAGCAAGTCGGTTTTGCTGATCAATCCCGCCTCATAGGATACTTCTACATCTGCGTGCAGGCTTTCAAGCATTTTTTCGTAGCTGTTGAGGGTGTTCATCCTTCCGCGGAGCGATGCCAGGTTCCAGTATAGTTCCTCAGTTTTCAGCAGGGCTTCTTCTTCCGAAAGAAGAAGCTGCTGCTGGCTCACATCCGTCCCCAGGGCAGCAAGCTTATTTCCGTTCCGCACGCGTCCGCCCATATAAAGTGGCTCTACTGCTGCAACATAGCCCACATTCAAATAGTCGAACAACTCCAACTCCATCCCGGGGAAATAAGCAAACTGCGTCGGCTGTAATAAATTTACCGGGTTCCCGTCGTACACCGGCAGGTTTGCCGCGGGGATCTCTTCCTTCAACAGGTAGTCGTCGGCCCTCATGGCCAGGGCCCCGCCGAAAACCTTCGGGAAGTAATTCGTAATCGCGTTTTTCTTAACCTGCTCTGATGCTTTCACTTCGAGCCTTGCTTCTCTAATCGTTTTATTGTTTTCCAGGGTGAGGAATTTCAGCGAATCAAGGTTGAAGGATTGTGCACCAAGGGCCAGCACTAAACAATTGGCCAGAATGCTTATAATGATCTTTTTCATTTTATTTTTTTCTTTCAGTTGTGATATTTTTCATGCTCTTATGCATGTTCCTGTATCATTTTATGTTCTCTTGTGGTCGATTTCCAGTAAAGTACGGGAAGGATGTACAGGGTGAGCACCATGCCGATGATCATTCCGAAACAGATCACGGTGGCCAGGGGAGCCCAGAGGGGCGACTGGCTGATCATCATGGGAACCACACCCATAGCTGCTGCCATGGAGGTAAGGAAAATTGGCCTCATTCGGCGTTTACCCGCATGTATAGCGGCATCTTTGTACGACATTCCCCTTTTGTTCACCAGTTCAAAGGCATAGTCGATGAGGATGATCCCATTCCGGACAACAATTCCTACCAGTCCGATGATACCGATGAAGGACGTTACACTAAAGGGATACCCCATGAGCCAGAGCCCGATGGCTGCTCCCGGGAAACTCAATAACATGGTCGACATGATCAGCAGGGAACGCCTGTAAGTTTTGAATTCGAGCAGGAGGATGAAAAAGATAAGGATAACACTCACGAAAAGCGACCATCCCAGCGGGATCATATTGTCGATGGAGAATTCATGATCTCCACCGAATTCCAGGATGATTCCGTTAGCTTCAACGGCTTCTTCCACTTTATCTTTGATCTTGCCAAAAGTTACCGAAGCAACCTGACCTCTCTTCAGGTCTGCCATCACGGTAATCGTGCGCACTCCGTTCCTGTGTACGATCTTCCCTTCGGTCCATTGTGGCTCAATATCGGCGATGGTCCGCAACGGAACGGATTCCATGGTCAGAAGGGAGGTGATGTACAGGTTTTCAAGATCGGTTACACTGTTGCTCAGATATTCTTCCTGCGTGAGTACGACCTCCAGGGGGTAATCGTCTTCCCATATGGTGGTAACGGGCATGCCGTCCATAGAGCTCATCAGGGCGGAGGCCACCATAAGCTTGCTGTAACCGAGTTTATTGGCTTTTTCAATATCGATATCCACATTCAGACCCTGCCGCATTTCTCCCCAGTCGGTCCTTACCCAGAGCACCTTATCATTTTCGTTCAGGATTGCAGCAACTGCTTCGGCTTTTTCTTTTAACAGGGGGATGTCGTCCCCGCTAATGCGGATCTCAATGGGAGCATCGAAACCTTCAATGGCAATTTGTTTCCACCGAATATGGGCCTCCGGAAAGAGATTGTTGTAAAGGGGCTCATATTCATCGAGTATGGCCATGGTCGATGCATTATCGAGGGTATTCACCACGAGTTGTCCGAAATTCTTTTCAGGCAGATGCGGGGCATATAGATCATTGAAGCGGGGTGAACTGCTTCCGATAAAAGAGGCTACATTGGTAATGCGCCTGTCCCGCATCAGGATATTCTCCAGGCTGTCGATCACCTTTTCTGTTTCATTGAGCGATGCTCCTTCCGGCAGGTAAACTTCCACCGCAAACTGGTCGCGGTCCATGGCCGGGAACATTTTTATTTTCAACTGGCTGAAGATCAGTCCTCCGATCACAATGGAAAAGATGCCCAGGATAATTGTTAGCCCGGGGTTCCGAAAGGTCCATTCAAGTCCGCCATCGTACCAGTATTGGACCCGGTCAAGAAAGCTTTTTTTCTTTTTATCGTTTCCGGCAACTTTTTGGTGAAGGCCGGTTTTAATAAAGGTATAACACATAATGGGTACCAGCAGCAGGGCAACGATCATGGATACGCCGAGGGCGATGCCGATGGTAAGAGGAAAGGTGCCCACGAAATCGGATGCCATTCCCGTAAGGAAAAACATCAGCGGGAAAAAAGCTGCTACTATGGCTGCTGTGGCACCAAGAACGGGAACAAATAATTCGGTAGCTGCGGTCCAGGCGGCTTTCCAGACCGGGATTCCATGGTCGAGTTTATCGATGTGGTTGTCGATCACCACAATGGCATTGTCTACCACCATTCCCAGTACCACGATCAGCCCCGCGAGGGATACAATATGCAGTTCAATGCCTACTATTTGCATGATCCCCAGGGTGATCAGGATGGATATAGGGATGGTTACCGCGGCCACGCTCGACACCCTGAAAGGAAGCAGGATCATGGTAACGGCAATTACGGCGATAATGGCAATGATAAATTCGGTCAGGAAGTGGGAAATAGAATGATTCACTACGCTTGGCAAGTCGGATATGATGTTCATTTCCACATTATCGTCAACGGTTTTCGAAAATTCCTCCATGGTTTCCCGCACTTCTTCCCCGAATTGAACAATATTGTTTCCGCCCTGCATTTCGAGTGAAAGAAGAAGGGCATTGTTCCCGTTGTTGCGAATGAAGCTGGAAGCATCTTCATACCTTCTCTCAATGCGTGCAACATCCTTGAGACGGATCACATTCCCGTTCATATCGGAATAAATGATCTGTTCGGCGAGGTCTTTTTCCGAAGCATAGCGTTCAGGAATATGGATCGGCATCACCAGCCTTCCGTTATCGAGCTTTCCGGCATATTCCAGCAATTCCTGCAATTTGAAGGATCCCAGTATGGTAGAGGGATTTATATTGTATTCGTTGATCTTTTCCTGATTCAGGTATACATAGATCTTCTCATTCTGGGTTCCGTGGCGTTTGATCTTGGAAACCTCCGGAATCCGGCGGATAGCTGACTCGAAATCTTTCATGATCTCTTCCAGTTCCCGGTACGACTTTTCCTCCGACGACAGGGTTATGAGCAGGGCAGAAACATCCCCAAAGTCATTGTTCCCGATCAAAGCCAATACCCCCGAAGGGAGTTGTTGCTTTACTTCCGACAGCCCGTGCCGGAGTTTCGACCAGAATTTATCGGAGTTCTTCACATTGTCGTTCAGCTCAACATAGATCACCATTTTCCCTTCCGACGACTGGGAGTAGGTTTTTGATTTATTCACCTCTTCATAGCTGAAGATATAGTTTTCCACTACCGTGGTGAGTTGTTCTTCGACTTCCTCGGCACTGGCTCCGGGATAAATACCTACAACAACGCCCTGGCGGATAATAAATTCGGGAAATTCCCGGCGCGGCATATTGATGAGTCCCAGAATCCCCAGGATCATCATTGCAAGCACGGCTGCCAGGATGATCTGGTAGTGCTTCATGGCACCTTCAACAATATTTATTTTGCGTTTCATCTTTCAATTCTTTTTGTAAAGGGAATTAATAAATGACTTTTGCGTTGTTCGTAAGCTTATGTTTACCATAGGTTACTATGAGTTCATTGGAAGAGAGCCCGGAGATCACCTGCAATTTGTTATTGACGATCCCTCCCAGTTCCACGGGCCGTTTTTCTGCCCTTTTCTGCTCGGGGTCGACCACATAAACGAAGGGGTTACCTTCAGTTTGTCCGATTACGGCTTCCATAGGGACCAGTAGCAGGTCTTTCGTTTCAGGAATCTCGATCTCCACATTACAGACCATGCCTGGTTTTATCGCATGGTCCATGTTTGTTGTGCGGATTTTCACATCATAGGTTCTGGAAAGCTGGTTAGCAACCACCCCGATGCGTTCAACACTACCTTCAAAAACCTGGTAGCCTACGGCAGGAATATGGATTCGGGCAGTTTGCCCTTGCCTGAGCTTGCTGATCTCATCTTCAGTAACGGGGATCTTAATAAATACATCATCAATGCTGATGATGCTGAACGGTGCCTGCATCTGCAGTGCCGGCATTCCTACTTCAATGGCCCTGTGGCCAAGGATACCATCCACCGGGGAGCGGAGTTCACAGTTTTCCAGGTTTTCACCGGCAATCCTCATCTGTGCTTCTGCCTGAGCCACCTTGCTCTTGATCTCCACCCACTTCACTTCTGGCAAACTGCCCTTATCATAAACTTTTTTCAGGCGTTCCTTCGCATCCACTGCCTGTTCGTATTGCGCCTTTGCTGCATTGTACGCGCTCTGAAAACTTGTTTTGTCTGTTTCAGCGATCAACTGGCCTTTATGCACAGGATCCCCTTCGTGAACATAGATATTCTGAACGCTTCCTGTCGTCTGAAAGGAAAGAGGTGTGGATGTTGCCGCTTCAACGGATCCACTATATTTTAATTCGTTTTTAGGCGAGGAAGGGACAAGCCGTGTAACTTTTACCCTGATGCCTCCGGTATTTCCACCATTGAGGTCGAGGTTTTCATTATGGCTGCATGAAAGCAGAAGGGGAATCATGGCCAGTGTGATCAATAATCGGTTTACAATTGTTTTCATAACTACAAAAAAACTAAATAAGTATTATGGTCGATTTATTAATACAAAAAAGACAAAACGTCTACTGTTTGTATGTACATGGTTAACTAAATATTTTGCTTACCAGGGAGTCGGCTATCTTGGCCAGTTTGTCAAATTCCACTCCCTGGTCTTTTTCGATGGAATAGCGAACCAGGCCCAGGAAAGAAACCACCAGGACCTCGGCTAGAAGTGGAATATCCTCTTTGGGGATGCCCTGGTATTCTTTCTTCTCGTACGACTGGACTACTATACTTTCAATGTAGGCTTGTTCGAAGTCGATAATGGTTTTCAGCCGGTCGAATTTTGCGATCTCTTCAAGCCTGTTTTGCTGTAAGATTCTGAGTAAGTTGATCTTCTCCATGGCTTCGGTATAGAACTCGACTAGGTAGGTTTTGATCTTGTCTTGCAGGGAAATCCGGCTGTTGACTTTTTCGCTTACCACTTTCCTGATGTTCATCATTTCTTTCATGATCACTTCATCAAACACTTCTTCTTTGTTTTTGAAGTAATGATAAAGTGTGCTTTTGGCTTTTCCGCAAGCTGCTGCGATTTCATCCATGGTGGTTTTTTTCAGGCCGTATTGCCTGAACAATTCCTGGGCCGATAAAAGGATCTCCTGTTTTGCCCTGTCGTCTTTTTCTGTTTTCATGATAAATACTAACCGACTAAAAACGTATTAAAGTCGACAAAATTACATGAAAAAAATCATTTGTCAAGTCTTTTGTGCTTTTTTTAAACGGGACCTCACAGGTCTCCGGACCTGTGAGGTCCCGACAGGCTCACTTCACCTCGATGAATTTCGAAGCATCGTTCTCGCAAATATCGCAGGGATCGCTGTAATGGGCGGCGTCCATGGTGTTTCCGCAGCGCGGGCAAACCATATAGGCCCTGGGCAGTTCCACCGAGGGGTCGTCCAGGCCTTTCTGGGCCAGCTTGAACCAGTCGCGGTGCTTGATCTCTGCCTTGAGCGCCCAGGTAAAGGCCTCGCTCACATCGGCAAGGTTTTCCCGCTCGCTGGCCGCGATAAAGCGGGGGTACTGGTCGATGGCCTCATAATGTTCTATCTCAATGGCGGTTTCCAGGTTGGCCCGCAGATCATAGGGTGCGAACTCCGGAATGAAATTCCCCAACTGCCCGCCATGCGCCAGCAACATGGTGATCTGCCGGTCGGCATGGGCCTTTTCTGCTACAGCCGAGGCCCGGAACATGGCCGCTATCCCGGGCAGGCTGTCGGCCATGGCCTCATCGGCATAGGCCCAGTATTTGGCATTGGCCACCAACTCGCCTTCAATGGCAGTGGTGAGGTTTCCGAGGGATTCCAATTCTTTCGGTCCCGATTTCTGCGAACAGGATACCAGAAAGACTGTGAGAACAATGAAAGGAATAAAGGCTGTTTTTTTCACTTCGTGCATGATTGAGATTATTGGAAGTGAAGGTACAAAAAATAAAGAGACCTCACAGGTCCAAGGACCTGTGAGGTCGAATTCGTTCGAGTTGACTTCAGATATGGTTGGGGAGGTTTGCTATTCGGCTTCCCCGGCGGCTTCGGCAGCAGCCATGGATGCCAGTTCCTTATCGATATGGAAGAGGCCTCCCTTTTCGCCGGCAGCGAGTTTGAACTTATCGAGAATGCCGCTCACCAGGCTTTCTTCTTCGATCTGTTCGGTGACGTACCACTGCAGGAAATTATGGGTGGTATAGTCTTTTTCCTCCATCGACATCTCAACGAGATTGTTGATCAGGCTGGTAACCAGTACCTCATGGTCCATCACTTTCTCGAATACCTGTTGCAGTGAATCGAAATCAGCTTCGGGTTCTTCCAGGGCCAGCGGCCGGGCATGGCCGCCGCGGTCGTTTACGTATTTCACAAATTTCAGGGCATGATCACGCTCTTCGGTGGCATGTTCGAAAAGAAAGGCCGCAGCACCGGCAAATCCCTGCACTTCGCACCACGAAGCCATAGAAAGGTACAGCCTCGAAGATTCTTCTTCTGCCTTAATTTGCTCGTTAATCGCTTTTTCAAGTTTCTTTGATAACATGGTCAGTATTTTTTCAGGTTAATAATCGGGTTTTTACAAAGGTATAATATCCTTTTGCATACCTAACAATCAGGAAGATATTTTGTTGAGCAAAGCTTTTAGCCATGTAGCCATGTAACACTGTT
>NPIE01010741.1_pt1 | contig 13423 bp, 13 predicted proteins | sample 8637661 | NCBI WGS metagenome assembly NPIE01 (sample SAMN07420842, study PRJNA396082) | bioreactor metagenome | isolation source: sample BA12 brine-fed electro-methanogenic bioreactor BA | place: Japan: Kochi | collected 2016-12-09 | reverse complement strand
GCTGAATTACATGACCATCTCTTCGCCCCTGGCCACCCAGATTCCCCAGGCCACCGGCTATGCCTATGGCCAGAAGCTGGCGGGAGACGGCCACTGCACCATCACCTATTTTGGCGAAGGCGCCGCGTCCGAGGGTGACTTTCACGCGGCCCTGAACATGGCTGCAGTACACCGCGTACCCGTCATCTTCCTGTGCCGGAACAACGGTTATGCCATTTCCACCCCCGCAGCCGAACAGTTCGCAGCCGACGGCGTAGCACCCAGAGCCTATGGCTACAAGATGGACGTTATCCGGGTAGACGGTAACGACGTACTGGCCATGTATGAAGCCACCAGAGCCGCCCGGGAACTGGCCGTCAAACACAATCGCCCGGTATTGATCGAGGCCATGAGCTACCGCCTTGCGGCCCACTCCTCCTCCGACGACCCATCCGGTTATCGCAGCAAAGACGAGGAAGCGGTATGGCGTGAGAAAGACCCGATCCTGCGCATGCGCCTGTGGCTGGAAAGCAAGAAATGGTGGAGTGAGGACGACGAAAAACAGTTCCAGGAAAACATGCGCCGGGAAGTGCTGGAAACCATGAAGCGGGCCCAGAAGCGTTCGCCACCAGCCCTCGAAACTCTGGTTACCGATGTCTACGACGAAGTACCTCCCATGCTGGCCGAGCAGTTTGAGAAACTGAAGGCTCACATTCGTCGATATCCGGATGAGTACCCAAAGAGCGCCGAACACGTTAAGGGAGGAGCGTGAGATGACCAAGATGAATATGCTCCAGGCCATCAACAATGCCCTGGATACCGCCATGGCGGCCGATGACAAAGTGTTGTGTTTCGGTGAAGACGTGGGCGTTTTTGGCGGCGTGTTCCGCGCTACCAGTAATCTTCAACAGAAATACGGCAAGTCCCGCTGTTTCAACACACCGCTGGTGGAACAGGGCATTATCGGTTTTGCCAACGGTCTGGCCGCCCAGGGCTCTGTGCCGGTGGCTGAAATCCAGTTTGCCGACTACATCTTCCCGGCCTTCGATCAGATCGTGAACGAATCGGCGAAATACCGCTATCGCTCCGGCAACCTCTTTAACGTTGGTGGTCTGACCATTCGTGCACCCTACGGTGGTGGCATTGCCGGCGGCCTTTACCATTCGCAATCTCCGGAAGCCTATTTTGCCCATACCCCGGGCCTCAAGATTGTGGTGCCGCGCAACCCGCACCAGGCCAAGGGCCTTCTGCTGGCGGCCATCCACGATCCCAACCCGGTACTGTTCTTTGAGCCCAAGCGCCTGTACCGCGCGTCTGTGGGCGAGGTGCCAGATGAAGATTATCGCCTGCCTCTGGGTGAAGCCGAGATCACCAAGGAAGGCACAGACGTGACCATTCTTGGCTGGGGCGCCCAGATGGACGTGATAGACCAGGCGGTTGAGCGCGCTGAGAAGGAAGGCATTTCCTGTGAGGTGATTGACCTTCGCTCCATCCTGCCCTGGGATGTGGAAACCGTGGCCAATTCCGTGCTCAAAACCGGGCGCCTTGTGATTACCCACGAAGCTCCTCTCACAGGCGGCTTTGCCGGCGAAATTGCAGCGACCATTCAGGAGCGCTGCTTCCTGTACCTGGAATCTCCCATTGCGCGGGTAACCGGGATGGACACCCCCTTCCCGCTGGTGCTCGAAAAAGAGCACTTGCCGAATCACCTGAAGGTCTACGAGGCCATCAGGGAAAGCGTGGAATTCTAGGCGGATATCAGGACAGGAGAACAAGCATGAGTGATTTTATTCTGCCCGATATCGGCGAAGGTATCGTGGAATGCGAACTGGTCAAATGGCTGGTAGCCGAAGGCGACGTCATCGAGGAAGACCAGCCGGTGGCCGAAGTGATGACTGACAAGGCGCTGGTGGAAATTCCTGCCCCCTACAAGGGCCGGGTTACCCGTCTCTATTACCAGGAAGGCGATATCGCGAAGGTGCATGCGCCACTGTTCGAGTTGGTGGATGAGAGTGGCGAGGCCGGGGCGCCGGCACCAGCAAGCGCTGAAGAGTCGTCGCAGGTAGATGCTGCCCCGGAAGCTGTAGCCAAAGCGGAACCCGCACAAGGCGGGGACGATAACGCGACTGAAGACTTTATTTTGCCCGACATCGGTGAAGGAATTGTCGAGTGCGAGGTGGTTGAATGGCGCGTCGCCGAGGGCGACGAGATCGAAGAAGATCAGCCGGTGGTGGACGTGATGACCGATAAGGCCATGGTTGAGATCACCGCCCCCAAGGCCGGCCGAATCACCAAGCTCTACCACGAGCAGCAATCCATGGCGCGGGTGCATTCACCGCTGTTTGCCTTCATCCCGCGGGATCGTGAAGAGGCTCCTCAGCCAAAGAGTGAATCCAGGCCGTCGGCGGACGCCGCGCCCACAAAAGCGACACCGGTGGCAACCGGCACCCGGGCCCGGGTTCCAGCAAGCCCGGCGGTCCGTCGGTTGGTGCGCGAGCACGAGCTGAACCTGGGCGACATTGCCGGTTCCGGCAAGGATGGCCGGGTGCTTAAGGCAGATGTTCTGGCGCATTTGGAACAGCCCAAATCAGAGCCCAGCGCCACCGAACGTCAGGTTGACCCCGGCACGGCACCTCGCCGCCACGCCGAAGGTGATCAGCAAGTCCGCGTGGAACCGATCAAAGGCATGAAAGCGGCCATGGCCAAGGCGATGGTTCAGTCGGCAACCACCATCCCTCACTTTATCTACAGTGAGGATATTGATGTAACCGACTTGCTCAGGCTGCGGGAACAGCTGAAGCCGGAGGCTGAAGCCAAAGGCACCCGGCTAACGCTCATGCCATTCTTCATGAAGGCCATGGCCCTGGCTGTTCAGGAATACCCGGTATTGAACAGTCAGTTAAACGAGGACGTGACCGAAATCCACTACCTGCCCCACTGCAACATTGGCATGGCGGTAGATGGCAAAGCTGGCCTGGTGGTGCCCAACGTCAAGCACGTTGAGCAGCTCACGCTGCTGGGGATCGCCGAGGAAATCGCCCGGTTGACTGAGGCCGCCCGTTCCGGACGTGTCAGCCAGGATGATCTCAAAGGCGGCACCATCACCATTTCCAATATCGGCGCATTGGGCGGCACCTACGCAGCGCCCATCATCAACGCACCGGAAGTGGCGATTGTGGCGCTGGGCCGCACCCAGAAGCTACCGCGTTTCGATGCCAATGGTCAGGTGGTTGAGCGGGCGATCATGACGATCAGCTGGGCCGGCGATCACCGCATTATTGACGGCGGTACCATCGCGCGGTTCTGCAACCTCTGGAAGAGCTACCTGGAGTCGCCCCAGACCATGCTGTTACATATGGGCTGACCGGCAGTGATTGAGCAGGAAAAGCATCTTCAGCAATTCTATATACCGGAAGAGCAGTCGATCTACCTGCTCAGCCACGATGATGCCAAGAAGCTCAAGGACTGGGTGGCGCTTTGCGTTGCCCAGCTCCGGCAACTGGGTTACCGGGACGTTGAACTGATTGGTAAGGGCGCCTATGGCTTTGTGTTTGCCGGCCGGTTTCCCGGCCTGGATACGCCGGGGCCGGAACATGTGTTCAAGTTTACCCGCATCAACCTGCCCCAGCACCTGCAGGATCGTCTGGAAGACGAAGCCTTCATTCTGGAGCAGGTGCATCACCCCAGAGTACCGCGACTAATCGCTTTCCAGCGCGCCAACAACCAACCTATCCTGGTCATGGAACGAGCCGCAGGGCTCAATCTGGAGGAAGTCTCGCTGCAGGAAGGCCGTCTGAAGCCCCGGCTTATTATTCGGATAGCGGACCAGTTGGCGGATATTCTGCGCTGCCTGCGCCGGGAAACCGGGCCCGCCGGCCGTCCGATTGTTCATGGTGACATCAAACCGTCCAACCTGGTGTTTGACGCCCGCACTGAGAACATTGCCTTGATTGACTGGGGGTCCTCGGTGTTCGCCCAGCTGGATGCCAACCAACAGTTCGTCACCGCCAATGTGATGGAACTGATGTCGGATAACCTGCAGCAAACCAATGCCAGACTGGGCGATGTCTATTTTATCGGCGAGGAGCAGCTGAACGGCGGGCTCTCCTCGCCCCGCTTTGATGAACAGGGGGCTGCCGGAACCCTGTATGCCCTCGCCTCTGCCCAATCCTGTCGGTTTGGGCACCGGGCGATTCCAGCTGCGTCTCTGGGGCTTCCCATGGAATTTGCCCGAATGCTTGATGGCATGCTGTCGCCCGACCCGGAGACTCGCCGCAAGGCTGGTGATTACTACTTGCGGGAAATGCCCCGAATGGCCCGCACGGTGATGATTGACCTGCCGGCACGGCCGACCACTCCGCAGGTGCCGGTATGGGTGCGGGCGTCCGGGCAGGAAATTGATACCGTGGTATACAGTTCCCGGAAGTCGTTTTTGCGGGAGGAAGGTGCCCCGGAGACCCTGAGTGATGTGAACGACGTCCAACTCGACCGCTACTACAAAAACTTCATGCAGGGCATGGGGGAAACCGAGAAAGCGTTTCTGGCGGCGGTCAGTCGGCTCGGGCGCTACCCTGTGGAAGGAGGCCTGGCGGTACGCTGGGAAACCGACGGTATCTATATCGATACCTCTCTGAACCTGCATGATCCGACGTTGAAATCGGCCTTTGTCCAGGCCGTCAATAACATGGTGTACCTGGCCCAGGCCATCTACCGCAAAGGGATATTCAAAAGCTGCCTGTTCAACGCCCGTAACACCCTGCACATTGATCGTGAAGATCCGGGCAAGCCGTTTCTCGTCTCCCCCGGCATGAATCTGCACTACGAAGTGAGCGCAGCACCGGAAGTGGAAGATGAAAGCCGCGTGCATTCCTATTTTGAGGATGGACCAGACCCGGAAGAATTCCTGGTATTGCCCGAGACGATTATCCGGGCACTGGAACGTCTGAACGACATCCACCACACCGGCATGATCATCTTCGAAGCCCTGCCCCGGCACCTGAAGATCCACAGCCATTACCGGCTGCTGGACCCCGAGCGGGAACCGGAATTCCGGACGCTGCTGGACGAGATCCTGTCTGCGGTGGAGCAAATCACCGGGCTTGGCGTGTCCGGATATATGAAGATGCCCTACAAGGACACCCGGTTTTTCCCACACATCGAGCGGCTACCCGACCGGTACTACCCCCGAAACCCGAGAACCGAGAGCGTTAGCTGACCGCCCGGGATAACTGGCGCCGGGCACGAACTACATCTGCCATAATCGACAGGGCAATCTCGGCCGGTGTTTTGCTGCCGATATCCAGTCCTACCGGCATATGAATACGCTGAATCTCGGCTTCAGTGAGCCCGCCACTGCGTTTCAACCGTTCCGCCCGGGCTTTTGAAGTGCGCATTGAGCCCATGACACCGATATAGCCCGCTGGCGTTTTGACCGCGGCCATCATCGCCAGATCATCGATCCTTGGATCGTGCGTGGTGGCCACTACGGCCGTCGAGGGGGCGCAGGCACCGTCTTTGCCAAGGTATACGGAGGGCAGTTGGGGAATAAACTCGACACCTTCGGGCAAATTGTGGGTGCCGGCGATGTCTTCCCGTGGGTCGCAAAGCACCACCTCATAACCCAGACCCAGAGCAAACCGGGCGCAGGCGTCCGCTACCGTTGAATATCCGGCCAGAATCAATCGCGCGACGGGTGCGACGACAATCTTTATGGTCTCGCTACCCTGCTCCCAAATGACCCGGCTACCGTGATCATCGACAGGGTGGAGACTGACGTTGCCACCAGCCAGGCCTACTTCCCGCTCCAAAGCTTCACCACTTGAAAGCCGTTGCAGCAGCGTCCGCAGCTGATCGACAAAATGTGACTCCGGAGATCGCTTTTCCACCAGTACTTCCAATGCGCCCCCACAGGGCAGCTTCACCTTTGGATTGCGGTTTTCCTCGCTGTCGCCACCATATCTAATAACAACGGATGGCAAGGTATATTCCCCCTGCACCAGTCGATCCAGGAAATCCTCTTCAACACAGCCGCCGGACAATGACCCCACATGCGCTCCGTCGGCTTTCGCTACCATCATCGTTCCGGGTTCCCGGGGGGAAGAGCCGAACGTGGACAGCACGGTGCACAGCCAGATCGTCTGCCCTTGCTCCAGCCAGTCAATGGCCTGCTGTATAACGCGATAATCGAGATTCTGCATGCTTGCTCTACCAAAACTGCCGGGGACGCCCTGCCCGTTCTGTGCCTGATGGGTTGTGACAATACCAGCAACCTCCGCAACATCCTACGGGCACCTTGCGCCAACTTGTTAACCACTTCATAGGCGCAACTATTAATCCCTGATACCGTGAAGACACTCGGTAACAATATGTAAACAACAATACCAAAGAGCCTCTGGAGGGATTCGCCATGAAACGCTCACCGTTGCAGGGACGCCGCAAAACCGCCGCGCAAAGTCTGGCCGTTGTCTCAAGCATTGCCATCTGTGGCTGGGCCCAGGCAGCCTCTCCCACTCATACCGTCTTTGCTGCGGAAAATGCGCTTTATGGGTCCGGTTACGATATCGGCACGGCCGACGGCTGGATAGACGCCAAGCTGCGAACTGCCATTCGTCAGTATCAGTCCGATCGCCCAGAGCTCTCGGCAAGCGGAAATCTGGATTCAGCCACGCTCAAATCCCTTGGTGTTGAGGCGGCTCCGGCCCTAACGATCCAGAGCAATTCTGTGGCTTCCCGGTCTGCGGCACGTGGTCAACTTGGAATTACCGCAAAAGTCCCGTCACCCGCCCGTTCCGTTGCCGCTGTCGCACCAGAGCCCAAGCCGGAGCCAATTCCCGAAGCTCAGGAACCTGAACCGGAAACTATCGAGCCAGAGATCGTGGATGCCGCAGAACCGCGAGAGATTCAGGTTGCGGCCCTGGAGACAGCAGCGCAATCGGTCCCAGCAGAAGAATCTGAAACCGGTCCGGATGAAAGCCAAACAGAACAGCGTGTTACAGAGCTTTCTTCATCCGTTGCCGAAAGCAGTCAAGCGCCAGTCACCGCAGATCAGGACTCGGCAGAAGTTGTCGAGGTGGTCACTGGTGATAACGAAGAGCTGATCGCCCAATTGCCCACCGAGCCCACCGCAGCGGGCCCGGACGAGCCGCTCGTTGTTGAAGAAGAACCGGAACCCGTGATTGTTGATGCGCCAGTGGCAAACGCCAGCAAGCCGGTTGCTAACCAGGAAGCAAAGGCCGAACCGCGCCCCCAGAGCAGCGGCGGTTTCTTCTCCTGGCTGTTTGATTTCTTTTTCGGCTGGATAGCCTGATTTGATCTTAAAGGCGGCAGGCTCAGTCCTGCCGCTTCATGCGCTCCACATCAGCTTTCGCATCTCTCAGGAAGGATTCAACCGTCTCGCCGGGCAGCAGCAACTGCTGTTCAATCATTGAATCCCGCCAGTCTGATTCTTCAAAGATGCAACGATACTCGTTGGGAAATTCTACATACAGGCGCTTGAAGTACTCCCGCGCGAGCACCTTGTTGGGTTCCTTGCGGCGCGACTGCAACACCGCCATGTTGTACAGGGCACCGGCCCGGATATGATCCGACTGACTTTCATCCTGATAGATCTTGTCCAGTCGGCCCAGCACTTCGTTCAAACCGGTTAACCGGTATTCCTTGAGAATCTCTGCCGCAGACTCCATTACCCGGTCTTCCCCATGCCTGCACGGAGAGTTGGCGTGGTCTTCGACGTACTGATCCACCGCCCGCTCCACTTCATGGCGGTGCTTGTGGTCCTGTTTCTGCTCATACACAAAACCGGTGCCAACGCCGGTGGCAATGGTACCCGGCATACAACCGCTGACCAGGCCCGCGCCCAGCGCGATTGCGCCCGCCAGCCACACAGCTTTAAGAGATTGCGTGTTTGTCATCTGGTCATCCCTGATGGAGTGGAATACGTAGGTTACAATTGATATGTGCTGAGTAACACAAGGTAACTGTCCTGCTGCAACAGAACCGTGATCCTTGTTCTAAAACTGAAAAGGAGTGAACGAATGGCCAATACCAAAGCATACGCCGCCACTGCCCCGGACTCCGGCCTGGCCCCCTACGCCATTGATCGCCGGGAACTCCGTGCTGACGACGTAGCGATCGAGATCGACTACTGCGGTGTCTGCCACAGTGACCTCCACACCGTTGAAAATGACTGGGGCGGCTCAAATTATCCGGTCATTCCGGGCCACGAAATTGTTGGCCGGGTCACCGCCGTTGGGCCGGTGGTCAGTCACTTCAAAGCCGGCGACCTGGTGGGCGTGGGCTGCATGGTAGACAGCTGTCGCAGTTGTTCCGCCTGCGACTCCGGCCTGGAGCAGTACTGCATTGAAGGCTCCACCATGACCTACGGCAGCCTGGATCGTCACGATGGCTCGGTCACCCACGGCGGCTATTCCGAGCGGATTGTTGTCAGCGAACGTTTTGTGGTCCGGGTACCGGAAAAACTCGACCCCGCCAGTGCGGCTCCCATTCTGTGCGCAGGCATCACCACCTATTCCCCCCTCAAGCACTTCAATGTCGGCAAAGGCCACAAGGTAGGCGTACTGGGGATGGGCGGTCTCGGCCACATGGGCGTAAAATTTGCCAAAGCGCTGGGCGCCGAAGTCACTATCTTCACACGTTCCGAAGCCAAGGTGGCGGAAGCGAAGAAGCAGGGCGCGGACCACGTCATCATCTCCACCGACAAGGAGCAGATGAAAGCCGCCGCAGATTCCTTCGATTTTCTGCTCGACACCATTCCTGTAGCCCACGACCTCAACCCGTACCTGAAGTGTCTGAAGTACGACGGCACACATATTCTCGTGGGTTTGCTCACCCCAATTGAACCCGCCCTTCAGGCTGGCCTGCTGGTGACCAAGCGCCGCGTGGTAGCCGGCTCTCTCATTGGCGGAATGCCGGAAACGCAGGAGGTTCTGGATTTCTGTGCGGAGCACGACATCACCTGTGATATCGAGATGCTGGATATCCGCAACATCAACGAAGCCTACGTGCGCATGAAGAAAGGCGATGTGAAGTACCGCTTCGTCATTGATATGAAAACGTTGAAAGAAGGCTAATATCCCACCCCTTGCCCGGGCGCCCAATGTGTCGCCCGGGCAGTCTTTGACAATCCGCTAATAACCAATCCGGTTGCAAAGGTTTAGCATGGGTCTATCGTTACCCTATAAACCCCTGGAAATTGTCCATGACCTTTGCACGCATTGCCGGAACCGGTTCCTATCTGCCGGATAACATCGTTACCAATCGCGACCTGGAGCAGAAGGTGGACACCTCTGATCAATGGATTCGTGAGCGCACCGNNCGAGACCTCTGATCAGTGGATCCGCGAACGCACTGGTATCGAACAGCGGCATATTGCCCTGCCCGGACAAAGCACGGTAGATCTTGCTGAACAAGCGGCCCTGAACGCCATTGAGGCCGCCGGCATTGAAACCACCGATATTGATCTGATTGTTTTTGCCACCACCACGCCGGACAAGGTGTTCCCCAGTTGCGCCTGTATCCTGCAGGCCCGGCTCGGTATTCAGGGCTGCCCCGCCTTTGATATTCAGGCCGTGTGCAGCGGTTTCGTCTATGCGCTGGCCACTGCCGAGAAGTTCATCCGTACCGGTTCGAGCAAAAAAGCGCTGGTGATCGGCGCGGAGGTATTCTCCCGCATCCTTAACTGGGAAGATCGTACCACCTGCGTGCTTTTTGGCGACGGCGCCGGCGCCGTTGTGCTGGAGGCCAGTGAGGAGACCGGCATTCTGTCTACACACCTGCACGCCGATGGACGGTATGAAGAGTTGCTGCACGTCCCCTGTGGCATCGCCAACGATTTTGAGGCTGTAAAAGCCGGCCAGGCGTTTGTGGAGATGAAAGGCAACGAAGTCTTCAAGGTGGCAGTGAATACCCTCGGCCGGATTGTCGATGAAACTCTGGAAGCGAACCAGATGCAGAAATCCGATATCGACTGGCTGGTTCCGCATCAGGCCAACCTGCGGATTATCGCAGCCACGGCCCGCAAGCTCGACATGCCGATGGATCAGGTGGTGGTAACCGTCAACCGCCACGGCAACACGTCGGCGGCATCCATCCCGTTGGCGCTTGATGAAGCTGTCCGCGATGGGCGAATCCAGCGTGGGCAGGTTGTTCTGCTGGAGGCCTTTGGCGGCGGCTTCACCTGGGGCTCGGCACTGCTACGCTATTAATTGCTGACGCTTATATGCCAAACAAGCCTTTCAATATTTATTTTTAATATTTTTCGTTCTTAAAACCTTTTGTTAGATTGCTCCTCAGATTAGAACCATCATTCTGAGGAGCTCGTTATGAAGCAACTGTTCAAGGGAATCGCGCTCGGCGCCGCCCTGCTCTCCGCCCAACCGGTACTGGCTGCAGACCGGGAGCTGCTCAACACCTCTTACGACATCGCCCGCGAACTGTTCGCTGCCTACAACGAAGAGTTTAAAAAGCACTGGCAGGAAAAGACCGGTGAAACGGTCGAAATCAAACAGTCCCACGCAGGTTCATCCAAGCAGGCGCAGGCCATTATCCAGGGCCTGAAAGCCGATGTTGCAACGTTTAACCAGGTGACCGACATCGACATCCTGCACCAGCGCGGTCGTCTGATTCCTGAAGACTGGGCCGATCGCCTGCCGAACAACAGCTCGCCTTATTACTCAACCATGGCGTTCCTGGTACGCGAGGGTAACCCGAAGAATATCGAGAACTGGGACGATCTTGTTCGCGAAGACGTTCAACTGGTGATGCCGAACCCTAAGACCTCTGGAAACGGCCGTTACACCTACCTTGCCGCTCTGGGCTACGCCCAGGACCAGTTTGGCGACGATCAGGAAAAAATTGATCAGTTCATGGCGGACCTGCTCGGTCAGGTACGCGTTTTTGACAGCGGCGGTCGTGGTGCCACCACCACATTCGTTGAGCGCGGCATCGGCGATGTCCTGCTGACCTTCGAGTCGGAGGTTCTGAACATTGCAGACCGTTTCGAGAACGGTGAATACGTGGCTGTTACGCCGAAGGTAAGCTTCCTGGCCGAATTCCCGGTGACCTGGATTGACGACTACGTTGAACAGAATGGCACCGCCGAGCTGGCCAAGGAGTACCTGGAGCACCTCTATACCGAAGACTCCCAGCGCCTGCTGGCAGGCTTCAACTACCGTGTTCACAACGACGCCGTGAAAGCCGAGAATGCCGATCGCTTCCCGGAACTGAAACTGCTGTCCATCGAAGAGATTGCCGGTGGCTGGGAAAACGCCATGAGTACCCATTTCAGCAGTGGCGGCAAGCTGGACCAGTTGCAGCGGCGCCGGTAAGAGCAAGCTATGCCCACCTCCGTTCAAGCAGGCGTCGCCCCCGTGCGGCGCCTTGGTCGTCGTAACAAACGGGTATTGCCGGGGTTCGGTCTGAGCCTCGGCATTTCGCTGTTTTTTGTCAGCCTGGTGTTACTGCTGCCGATGACAGGGCTGGTCGTCGAAACCTCTGGTATGACCTGGGACCAGTTCTGGTTCACCATCACCGATCCGCGCGTGGTGGAGTCCTACAAGGTTACCTTATGGACGGCCCTGGCAGCTTCACTGTTCAATGGCCTGTTTGGGTTGCTGTTGGCCTGGGTGCTGGTGCGCTATGAGTTTCCGGGCAAGCGTATTGTCGATGCCGTGGTCGACCTGCCCTTTGCCTTGCCGACTGCCGTCGCCGGCATCACCCTGGCAACGTTGTTTTCCCAGAATGGCTGGTACGGCCAATGGCTGGCCAAAATCGGTGTAGAGGTTGCGTTTACGCCTCTGGGCATCGTTGTAGCCATGGCTTTCACCAGTATCCCGTTTGTGGTGCGTACGGTGCAGCCGGTGCTTGAAGAGCTGTCGCCAGCCGATGAAGAAGCCGCTGTTAGCCTGGGAGCGTCTGACGGGCGCGTGTTCCGCAAGGTTATATTCCCATCACTCTGGCCCGCCCTGGTAACTGGAATCGCGTTGTCCTTCACGCGGAGCCTGGGAGAGTTCGGTGCGATTATCTTTATCGCCGGCAACACGCCCTATGTCAGCGAAGTCACCAGCCTGATGATCTTCATCCGTCTGCAGGAGTATGACTACGCGGCCGCCAGTGCTATCGCATCGCTGGTGTTGCTGGCGTCGCTGATTCTACTGTTCTCCATCAACCTCTGGCAGGGTCGATACCTGCGCAGGCTGGAGGGTCGATAGATGGCTGCGCAAAACCGCCGTATTGGTGACCAACCCTGGGTGCGCCGCAGCCTGATCGGGTTGGCCCTCGCAATTACTCTGATCATGCTGGTGATTCCCGTAGTGGTGATCTTTACGCAGGCGCTGAGCACAGGCTGGAGCGCTTTTGCCGGCAATGTCCTGGATGAATACACCCTGGATGCCATCGGCCTGACTCTGTTTGTGGCCGCACTCACGGTGCCGCTTAATCTGGTTTTCGGGACAGCCCTCGCCTGGTCGGTTACTCGGTTCCGTTTTCCCGGGCGCAAGCTGTTGATCACCCTGATCGATATTCCATTTGCGGTATCACCGGTTGTTGCCGGTCTGCTGTACCTGCTGCTCTATGGCCGGAACGGCTGGCTGGGCAGTTGGCTGAGCAACTACGACGTTCAGTTGATGTTCTCCTGGCCCGGCATCGTGATGGTCACCGTATTCGTAACCTGTCCGTTTGTGGCCAGGGAGCTGATCCCCTTGATGCAGCAACAAGGCAGCGAGGAGGAGGAAGCCGGCGTGGTGCTGGGCGCTTCCGGCTGGCGGATTTTTCGCAAGATCACACTGCCCAATATCAAGTGGGCATTGATCTATGGTGTGGTGCTGACCAACGCCCGCGCAGTGGGCGAATTCGGTGCGGTCTCGGTGGTATCCGGCAATGTTCGCGGAGAAACCAATACCTTACCGCTGCATGTTGAACTGCTTTATCAGGATTACAATATTGTCGGGGCCTTTGCCAGCGCTTCGCTGCTGGCCGGTATCGCCATCCTGACACTGATTGCAAAAGCATTTGTCGAATGGCGTCAGTCCCGAGCTGAACACGCGACGCCCGAAGAAGGAGGTGCGTGACATGAGTATCACCATTGACCAGATTAACAAGAACTTCGGCGGCTTTCAGGCGCTGAAGAATGTCTCTCTGGATATCCCCGAAGGCCAGCTCACTGCCCTTCTCGGCCCCTCTGGTTCCGGCAAAACCACTTTGCTTCGGATTATTGCCGGGCTGGAGTCGTCGGATTCCGGCCGCATCCTGTTCGGTGGTGACGATGTCANNGTGTTTCAGCATTACGCCCTGTTCCGGCACCTGACCGTTGCCGAGAACATCGCGTTCGGCCTGGAGTCGCTCCCCAAAAAGCAGCGCCCCTCAAAGCAGGAGATCCGCCAACGGGTGGCCAAGCTGCTGGAGATGATTCAGTTGCCCGAACTGGCCA
>NPIE01029600.1_pt1 | contig 13424 bp, 17 predicted proteins | sample 8637661 | NCBI WGS metagenome assembly NPIE01 (sample SAMN07420842, study PRJNA396082) | bioreactor metagenome | isolation source: sample BA12 brine-fed electro-methanogenic bioreactor BA | place: Japan: Kochi | collected 2016-12-09 | reverse complement strand
TACTGCCATTCTCATACGCAGAAGCACATGCTGTTCAACAAGCTGTAGATGATTCAGGTTTAGACGTAGAAGTAAAAATGGTTTGGGCCGGTGATTTCAATGATCCTACCAAAGCCCGTCAGGTTGCTGATGCACTCATCGCTGAAGGTTGTGATGTTATCATTGGTTCATTGAACCTTGGTATGTTCGGTTTGTTCGAAGCTGTCAAAGCCTCAGATTCTGAAGTTCTTGTCACAGCGAAATACACCGACAAATCCTCCTATGCACCAGAAAATTACATCACTGCTTTCCTCTATGACTTCACAATTCCGTTGAAATCAATCTATGATAGTGTTCAGGCTGGTCAATTGGGTGGTTATTACCCACTCGGTTTTGACACCGGTGCATTCATTCAAACCCCATTACAAAATGTTGATCCCTCCGTTGCTTCTGAAGTCGAAGCGATTATTCAAGACGTAATCGATGGTGATATTGAGGTTGTAAAAGATACATCCGAAATTAAATAAGAAAATTTAGAAACATTGAACAATCCGTGCGTTGCCTTTTTAGACAACGCACGGTTCTTAGAAAATGAGCCTGGAAACGCTCAATAACATTAATAGTAGAATTGCCGGGCTTAAAGGTATTTCAAAGAGATGGAAGATAAAATAATCCTTGAACTGAAAAATGTACGGAAAGTTTTTGGACAAATCATTGCATTGGATAGCGTTTCATTTTCTTTAAAAAGAGGTGAAATTCATGGTTTGTTAGGGGGAAATGGTGCTGGTAAGACTACCTTGATGAATATATTATATGGCCTTTACCGAAAAGATGAAGGTGAAATTTTATTACGCGGTCAGGCTGCTAATATTCAGGGGCCACGTGATGCGATTAATCAGGGTATCGGAATGGTCCACCAGCATTTCTTACAAATTGGAACTTTTACGGTATTAGAAAATATTATTCTTGGTACCGATGTAAAAAACAAATACACAATGAAGATGGAAGATGAAATTGTCAAAGTTGAAGAACTTTGCAAGCGCTTTGGTCTGGAAGTTGATTTAAACGACACCATGAGCACCTTAACAGTTGGTGCCCGTCAAAAAGTTGAAATTTTAAAAGCGCTGTATAGAGGTGTTGATATTCTCATCCTTGATGAACCTACAACCAACTTAACTCCACAGGAAGTGGATGCATTGTTTGTCTCTTTACGGGAGATGGTAGACGACGGTCTCAGTATTGTTTTCATTACCCACAAATTAAGAGAGGTATTAAGCGTTTGCGATCGAATCACCGTACTGCGCGAAGGTAGGAATATCACCACCTTAGATCGCAAAGATGCATCTGAAGAAGTGTTTGTGCGCGCTATGGTCGGTGAAAAAATGGATATTGAAAATTCCATTTACTTTGCTACCGAAGTACGCAAAGCATTTGATCGTTCCACTGCAGATGCCCCCATTTTCTCTTTAGAAGGTGTTAATGTAATCTCTCAAGATGGCATTCCACGTTTGAAGGATATCAATCTGGAAATCTATGGTGGAGAAATTGTTGGCATCGCTGGTGTGGCTGGGAATGGTCAACGAGAATTAGCGGAAGTTGTTACCGGCGTTATTCCCATAAACAGTGGGAAGAAAGTTTTTCTTGGTAATGATGTTAGCACGAGTGAGAATAAAGACTTATTCGATATGGGATTTTCTTATATTCCGGAAGATCGACTTAGCGATGGCTTTTTACCAAAAGCAACTGTTGCGCAAAACCTTATTTTAGGACAACATCGTATTAAACCTTATAGCGACGGAAGATTCATCAACTGGAAAACTGTTTACTCAGAAACAACAAAGAATATTAAAGAGTACAACATCAAAACCAGTGGGCCAGGTGATGTAGGTGGTAATTTATCCGGTGGTAATATCCAGCGTGTGATGATAGCCCGCGCTTTCTCAATGGATTCTGAAATGATGGTAGCCCACAATCCAACCAGAGGTCTTGATATCCCTTCCATGGATTTTGTTTACCAAAAGATGTTAACACGCCGCGAAGACAAAAAGGCTACATTGCTTATATCCGAAGACCTGGATGAATTAATTCGCATCAGTGATCGTATTGCTGTCGTGTATCGTGGTCAGATATTAGGCGTCCTCGTCCGCGGTGAATTTGATAAATATGCCATTGGGCGTTTGATGAGCGGTATTACATCCGAAAATCAACCAGCAGAGGAGAAAGCCATATCATGACAATTGTGAAAAAATCCTTACCATATTTACTGGCTGTGCTTGCTTCTTTTGTTGCAGCTGGTATTTTCATTGCATTGATGGGCTTTGATGTATTTAAAGCCTTTCAAACCATTTTGTTTACCTCATTTCGGACACAAAATGGTTTTGTTCAAACATTGCTTAAATTCATTCCTCTGTTATTGACAGCTTTAGCTTTTACGATCCCACTGACGGCAGGAAAATTTAACATTGGTAGTGAAGGTCAAATGATGGCGGGTGGTATCGGTGCCGTTGCGATGGGTATCCTTTTTGCTGATTTGCCAGCAATTATTTTACTGCCCCTGGTTATCTTAGGCGGTATCGTAGCCGGTGCTCTATGGGGTCTTGTTCCAGCTCTTCTGCTTTACAGGTACAACATCAACGAAATTCTCACAACAGTTTTGTTCAACTTTTTAGCTTTTTTCTTGCTCGACTATGTATGTACAGAAATTTGGCGTGATCCATCTGCTGGGCATCCGACAACTGTTGCCATAGGAAAAGGTGGATGGATTCCGCTATTAGTCAATAATCCACCTCTACATTCTGGAATCATCTTAGCAGTTTTGGTTGCCATCGGTGTTTACATCTACACCTCACGTACAACCGGTGGTTATGAATTGGTAGCAACTGGCGCAAATCCCCGCGCAGCTGGTGTGTTTGGTATCAAGACACGTAATATGTTTGTTCTTTCACTGGTATTGGGTGGTGCTGTTGCAGGGTTAGCAGGAGCTTTTGAGGTAGCTGGTAATCAACATCGCTTGATTGAAGGTATGCAATCAAACTTCCTTCAACTTGGTTTGATCATAGGCCTTATCTCAAGAGGTAACAATGGCGCTGTACCGTTTGTAGCATTTTTGATTGCTGTTCTCGAAGTTGGTGCCAGTGCCATGCAGCGAACGATGATGATCCCGGTTGAAATGGTCTTCATTGTTGAAGCACTAATAGTACTTTTCGTCCTCTTATCGGACGTTGTCAGGAGGAAATAAACGATGGATACAACGATTATAGATTTCTTAAGACTTGTGCTCCTGTCAATGGTCCCCTTTGTCCTCGCTGGTCAAGGAACAATGTTAGGAGGTCGTACAGGTGTGTTTAATGTTGCACAGGAAGGTATGATGCTCGTCGGCGCATCGGTTGGTTTCCTGGTAAGTTACTATTCAAATAGTATTCTGCTAGGCGTGATTGTTGCCATGTTCAGCGGTGCAATCTTCGGTTTAGCACTGGCTTACTTCACAACCAACCTGAAAATGAACCAGTTTGTGATTGGCTTGGCTCTCTTCTTCATTGGTCTTGGAGTCTCAACTTTAATTCCAAAACTAGTCCTGGGCATAACCTTAACCCCACCACTGATTCCAACCTTAAAAAGTATTCCGATACCTCTCTTAAGCCAGATTCCATTCATCGGACCAATTCTCTTCAATCAAAATATTCTGGTTTATGTATCTGTTCTGGTTTCAATTGCTTTATGGTATTTCCTTTTCCGCACCCAAAAAGGGTTGGAGTTACGTTCCGTTGGTGAGTACCCAATGACCGCTGATTCATTAGGTATCAATACAACAAAGATGCGTTACTGGAGCACCATCATTGGTGGTATGTTGATCGGTTTGGCTGGTGCTTATTTACCAATGGTTTACGCTGGTACATTTACCGAAGGTATGGTGATGGGACGTGGTTGGATAGCTATCGCGTTGACATTTTTTGGAGGATGGAGTCCATTACCAATTCTTTATGGTTCGCTCTTCTTCTCCGCTGTTGAAGTTTTGGCGTTCCGTGTGCAGGTTATCGGTAGTTTCTTGCCTTACCAGTTCCTGCAAATGTTGCCCTATTTAGCAACCATCGTGGTCATGGTCATTACCTTCAAACGCGCTCGTGTGCCTGGATATCTGGGTAATAATTACGACCGCGAAAAAAGATCGTTATAACGATTCGAAAATTGAAAGTAGAATGGCTGGCAAAAACCAGCCATTCTTTCTTTAACCAGCATCATTTTCATAAGCCTTCAAAGCAGTGCTATAATTACCCTCTAAATTTCCTTTTGGAGTACCCTCATGCAATTAACCATCCAGGAAGTGGAACACATAGCAGAACTGGCAAAATTAGAGCTAAGCGACCAGGAAAAAGAACAATATCGCGAACAATTATCTTCCATTTTGGAATATGCCACGATGTTGCAGAATCTTGATACCAGCTCAATCCCCCCAACCGCATCTGTTTTACCAGGCCACTCCACCTTACGGGAAGATGTCGTCTTATCCCCCTTGTCTCCTGAGGAAGTCCTGGAAAATGCCCCCCAACAGAAGGATCAACAATTTAAAGTACCCATTGTTATGGAGAATGGAAGATGAGTTCCCTCACAGATCTTTCCGTGGTTCAAGCGATCCATTTACTCAAAAATAAAGAAATCTCCAGCTTGGAATTAACCCAGGCGTATTTAAATCGGATCGACCAGTTTGAACAGGATCTGCGCGTTTTTATAACACCTACGCCAGATCTTGCAATCGAACAAGCAAAAGCAGCTGATCAAAAAAGGATAGAGGAACCAGAAAATTCCTCCTCTCTTCTAGGATTACCTATTGCGGTTAAAGATGTGCTGGCAGTAGAAAATATACGCTGCACCTGTGGTTCGAAGATCCTTGAAAATTTTGTGCCAGCATATACAGCGACTTCAGTACAAAGATTGCTGGATGCCGGTGTGGTGGTATTAGGCAAAACCAACACGGATGAGTTTGCCATGGGTTCTTCAACAGAAAACTCTGCTTACCAAACCACCCGTAACCCCTGGAATCTGGATTATGTACCTGGAGGTTCCTCTGGTGGTTCAGCTGCTGGGGTGAGTGCGAATTTTGCCCCAATTGCGTTAGGCAGTGATACCGGTGGATCTGTCCGGCAACCCGCTTCTTTCTGCGGTATCACAGGCTTGAAACCGACCTATGGTAGAGTCTCACGCTTTGGCCTGATCGCCTATGGCTCCTCACTCGACAGTGTTGGTATTTTCTCCCATTCCGCAGAAGACCTGGTGAACGTTTTTCAGACCATAGCCGGACAAGACCCAAAAGATGCAACCAGCATGGATGTTCCTTTCCCACCGTTCGACCTGAATGCAACCAAATCGCTCAAAGGTGTGCGAATTGGCGTGCCAAAAGAATATTTTATTGAGGGTATTCAAAAAGAAGTTGAAAGTAATGTTCGTAATGCCATTGCAATGTTCGAATCGTTAGGTGCAGAAATAATTGAGATTTCGCTTCCACACACTGAATATGCACTTCCCGTTTATTATCTGATTGCCACTGCAGAAGCATCCGCTAATCTGGCTCGGTTTGATGGCATGCGCTATGGTTTTTCAGATGAAGCAGACTCATTGTGGGAACGCTTTAAAAATTCACGGGGAAAAGGTTTTGGTTCAGAAGTCAAACGCCGTATCATGCTGGGAACTTATGCCCTCTCTGCCGGCTATTATGACGCCTATTACGGGCAGGCACAGAAGGTACGCACCTTGATCAAACGTGATTTTGAACTCGCTTTTGAAAAAGTGGATGCCATCGCAACGCCGGTTGCCCCAACAACCGCCTTCAAAATTGGCGAACATACCAATGACCCCTTAGCAATGTATCTCGAAGATATTTTCAGCTTGCCAACCAACCTGGCTGGTGTTCCAGGGTTAGCTTTTCCCGTTGGATTCGATCTTAAGGGATTACCGGTTGGCATGCAATTGATGGGTCCCCATTTTAAAGAAGATACCCTTATCAATCTCGTCCATGCCTATCAATCCAATACGGATTGGCATTTAAAGATACCTCACCTGGAATAATTTTTTCGTTTTTATGGCGAATACAAAAAAACAAGGTTAGTAATAATATCCCCATATGATTGTTAAGATTAACCTTGAATTTATGACGGTGGAAAAAACCTCACTGCTATTATGAGGATAATTCTCCAAATCCGGTTTTCTTTCCAATCACAAGCTTGAGGATAATGGCTAATATACAATTAGCATTTGAAAAAAATAATCTCTGGAAAAGCATTGGCATATTTGGTCTTGTACTGATTTTAATTAAACTCTTCATCGGTCAGAACCCGGTAATTGATAGTGGATACATCATTTTTGTGTTAGCAATTTTTCTGATAATTTTTGTACTTTCTCTGATTATCATGATGCGTTCCGGTCAGATTTTCACTTTGTATATCATCTTTGGTGCCGGCATCATCATGATCATTGGTATCTTAAATTACTTTAATTTGTATGACTGGACATCCCAATATTTTATATTCTCTGAATTGCAACGGGTTCCATTTATGGAATAATTCTATGCGATTGGATATTTTTTGGTTGGGATTGCTTTCTTGCACCCCTCACTTGTGACAACTTTCTTTCGAATTTCCATCTTTCCTGCAACTTTTAGCAACATTATTCGTAAATCTAATTAAGAATAGATGAGATATGTATCAAGAAAGGAAAAAAATGTCAGAGTCAGGCGTATATATTCAACAAGAAAAAGGACCAGGATTGTTGGTTCGAGCGTTGTACTTCATTTTCTTTGGTTTATGGTTAGGCGCTATCTGGACCACAATCGCTTGGGTCTTAATTATCACTATTATTGGTTTACCAATCGGTTTATTAATGCTCAATCGTATCCCACAAGTGATGACTTNNAACCTGTAAGAGAAAACCGTTATATGGTACAAAAAGATGGTCGCTGGGTGATGAGATCCTCTAACCAGGAACAAGTTTCATTCATTCTGCGTGCGTTTTACTTTCTCCTGATTGGTTGGTGGTTCAGTGCCTTATGGTTGGGCTTTGCCTGGGCAATTTCTGGGATTACTCTCGGTTTAGGGTTGCCGATCGCATTTTGGATGTTTGATCAAGTTCCTGCAATTACTACACTTTCCCGCTACTAAACCCCTCCACTGTTAGTAGCAGACTTATACCGCTGTTTTTTTGCAGCGGTATTTTTTTCAATCCCTACACATGGATGGTTGATCATGATATCATCCAGGCTATTAATAGGTCATTGACCAGTGGAGCATTGATGCCGCAACTTACCTTTCCAATATTATTAATATTATTTGCTGGTGGATTTCTGGCTGGCTTTGTAGATTCGATCGCCGGTGGTGGTGGAATCATTTCACTGCCGGTTTTACTTTCTGTTGGGTTGCCACCCCATTTTGCCTTAGGCACAAACAAATTCCAGTCAAGTTTTGGTAGTTTAACCGCCTCTATAAATTATGCACGCGGTGGATTAGTGAAAGTAAAAGAACTCGGTTGGGGTATTTTGTTTACTGCTATAGGAGCTGCGATTGGCACCATAGCCATTCAGCTATTATCACAGACATTATTACAATATTTGATCCCCATTTTGTTATTGGTGGTATTTCTGATCGTTTTGTTCTCAAAGAATCTGGGTATAAAAGACCAAAAAGAAAAACTGCGTCCAAAGTTATTCTATTTAATATTTGGCTTGATAATCGGTTTCTATGATGGTTTTTTTGGGCCAGGAACAGGAAATTTCTGGATGCTGGCATTTGTATTCTTCCTGGGTTTCAATTTAAAAAAAGCAACAGCGCATACGAAGTGGGTGAATTTCACCAGCAACATCGTTGCATTGATATTTTTCGCCATTGGAGGAAAGATTTTGGTGATCCCAGGATTAGTAATGGCGGTAGGCCAATTAAGCGGTGCCTTTTTAGGTTCAAAGTTAGTGTTGCGTTCGAGTGTTAAATTTATTCGTATTTTCTTTCTGTTAGTGACGGGTGCAACAATTTTACGTCTGCTATACACCACTTTTTTTCCGTAATACCTTCAAGATTCAGTTGAATCCATTACAAAATTTGGATAGAATAAGTTTGATCAAATTTGATCAATTTAAATTAAACTTATTATTTTTATAAAAACCTGAACTTATTCATGATTTTTATGGGACGGAGGAAGTTAAATGATTAAGGTTAAGGATTTGCTGGATCAAAAGAAATCAAATCTTTGGAACATACATCCGAAAGCATCCATTCTGGATGCGTTGAAAATAATGTCTCGGCGCGATATCGGTGCGCTACCAGTGATGGATGAATTAGGACTGGTGGGAATTATTTCTGAACGTGATTTTATTCATGTGATCGCGAAATTAGAACGGTGTGAAATTGAACAGAAAATCGATAAATATATGAACAGAAATGTTGTTACCGTAAACCCAGAAACAACCCTGGAAGAATGTATGGAACTTATGGCCAGGAAAAGAGTTCGGCACTTACCCGTAATGGATGGAAAAGATCTGGTTGGCATGATCTCCTATGGAGATGTCATTCGGGCAATTGTCGCCACCCAGGATAAAAAGGAAGTAATTGAATAATTAGTTTTGCAAAATTCTTTCTTATTTTATAAAGTAACTAATTCGCATTCAAACACCATTATATAAAACCTGCTTTTTTTTGATCAAGTAGGTTTTTTAATATAGAAAGCAATTTCTAAAAAACACTTGCAATAGAAAATATTTTCTGTTATTATGAATAGAACAATTATTCTAAAGCGAGGTTTTCATGCATAAAAAGTCTTCTTCCCCTTTACCAACCATCTTGTTAGGTTCGTTTTGGTTTATTCTCACCATCAACACCACCTTCAATTGGGGTTCTAACAGTACATTATTTTTCTGGCTCTTGTGTACGATTTTGGTTGGATGGTTCATCATTTCCCTTCAAAGTAAATCACATCAAATTTAAATTTAAATAACTTCTCCTTCCTTCCTTATCAAAAAATCCTGCTGAGTTCTGCAGGATTTTTTGTGTAATATATGGTAAAACTAGTTTAGATAAAATATCTTGATAAGGAGTATTAGTGTGAGTATCGAGTTACGTCCTGTGACAAAAGCTAACTTTGGATCTGTCTTAAATCTTGAAGTTAGTCATGAACAAGTCAATTTCGTAGCCAGCAATCTCTACTCAATAGCAGAATCAAAGGTTTATCCTGAATGTATCCCACTGGTGATTTACGCAAATGATACCCCTGTGGGTTTCTTAATGTATGCTTTTGACAACAAAGATGATAGTTACTGGATCTGTCGTTTAATGATCGATCGCTATTTTCAGGGAAAAGGATATGGCAGAGAGGCGATGCAACTGGTAATAAATGAGATCCAAAAACGCCCTAACACGGATCATGTGAAATTGAGTATCAGTCCCTCAAACCAATCTGCTGAAAAACTTTATGAGCAATTAGGGTTCAAAAAGACCGGAGAAATTGTAGAAGGCGAAGAAGTAATGTGTATGTATTTCAACACAGAATCATAAAATTTCTCCAACCAGTGATTTTTTCAAATCCTGGAAAACAACTGATTGCCAGAATGCTATTAAATATGAAAGTTTCATTACCCATCTCGCGTTTGCATGAGTCTGAAACCTTACTGGCTTTCTTTCACCCCCAACCAGCATATCCATTTCATGTCTTAATAACACCCAAAGAGAAAATACCAAATTTACTGGCATTGAATACCCAAAAGTCATCCTTCTTAAATGAAGCATACAAGGTAGCGGAAAAAATTATTTCTGATTACCACCTCGATCAAAGTGGTTATCGTCTTATTGTAAATGGAGGAAATTTTCAGGACTTTCCTCTTCTGCATTTTCCCCTCATCTCAGACAAAGAAACCTCACAAACAAAGGAACTTTCATGAAAGCATCTCACAGCAAAGACATAAAACTTATCGCATTAAACAAACAACAACTTTTTGAACTCATTTATGCAACTGAAAAATTAGAAAAGAACTTGTCCATTTCGATTTCACAGGAATTGATTACCAATCAGCTCAAACAAGCAGTGGCATTCAAATTAAGCCAGATGAAAAAAGTCGCGGTTGAGGAACATAGCTGGATGACAATCTGGATGTTACTCGTGCAAGACAATTCTTCGTTAACTGGATTATTTGAATTCAAGGGACCACCCAACCAGGCTGGAAGGGTTGAAATCGGAATTGGGCTAGATCCCGCTTTTGATGACAAGATAAGAATTGCTGAGGCTGTAGATTATTTATGTGAGTGGGCATTAAACCAACCGAGATGCAATTTGATAACAGCCACTTCTGTGACAGATCCGCTGATGATGCAAGTTTTCCATGACGCTGGTTTTCTTAAGATGGCAGAAGCCCCATCCGGAAGTCTTTGGCATCGCTATCAAAATCCGGCCGAGATTCCACACCAAATTTCACGTCATGGTTTTGAATCGATTGGTGTCATTCACACTGCCTTTGAAACACCAAACGGTACGCCTATTCAACCCAATGCTGCCCAGAATAGCCAGGGAACGATTGTACTCCACCCCGTTTTAGTGGAGGGATTAAGAGATCTGGATGGTTTCTCACATATCATCTTGATTTATGTTTTTGACCAGATCAATCAACCAAAGTTATTGGTAAAACCCTACATGGATGACCAGGAACGTGGCGTTTTTGCGACTCGTGCTCCTGCCCGACCCAACCCAATTGGGATGTCCGTGGTTCGCTTATTAAAAATCGAAGGCAATCGTCTCACATTTAGTGGTGCAGATATGTTGAACAACACCCCCTTGTTGGATATCAAACCATATGCACCACCTTTTGAACCACAAACCGTTGAACGAATTGGATGGTTAACGAAGCGTGCGGATCTATTAAGCGAAAGTAAAGATGATGGCCGATTTGTGTTAGATTAACGACTACCGGTGATGTACTTTTCCAGGTCCTGAATCAAAGCATCACGATCTTTTAGCAAGGTGCTGACCATATCACGCATCGATACAATCCCTAAGAATTTATCACCGTCAGTAACCAAAAGATGGCGAAAATTACGATTGATCATAATTTGCATACAATCTTCCAATGCAATATCACCTGAGACTGTCACAACGTTGCGTGTCATATAACTTTCGACCTGCATTTCCAAAATTGCTTCCCCTTCTTCAGCCAAATAAGTAATCATGTCTCTTTCTGAGATGATACCCACCAAACCCATTTCATTGAGAACTGGTAAGGCTCCCACTTTTTTTTCAACCATTAATTCAATGGCAGCTCGCATACTGGTATAAGGTGAGACATAGAAAATTTCACTACCCTTTGTTTGAATCAGTTCTCTTACTTTCAACATGGCATCTCTCCTTTTAAACCCAGTACAAAATTTTCTTATTCTAATAGAAGTTTAATGCAATAAAAGAGAATTTCAAGCGTATTTATGAACTTTAAAAGAAAATGCGGGGCATGTCTTTTTTAAGGAACATGCCCCGCTTTCATTCACAACCCTATAAACCATTTTGCAATTGAAAAATAAATCAGCAACCCGGTTGCATCCACAATTGTACTCATCACTGGACCGGAAACCACTGTGGGATCAATCTTTAATTTTGCCGCCAACAACGGTAATACCGCGCCGGATGAATTAGCCCAAATTACTATCACCAAAATGGAGATTGCAACAGTAATTGCCACACTAACCGGTGTACCCCAGGTAATTGCCCGAATATAAGCAAAGATTGCCATACCGACACCCAACATTAAACCGACACGAAATTCATGCCAGAGCGATTGTAAAGCATCCCGAATTTCAATATCACCAATCGCAAGCGCACGAATAATCGTGCTGGTTGTTTGAGCACCTGCATTACCACCCGTACCAATCAATAAAGGAACAAAATATGATAGCGAAACGACAGCAGCCAACTCACTTTCAAACATTCGCATAACCGTACCGGTGAGGCTACCGGTGATAAAAAGCAACATCAACCAACCAATTCGTTTTTTTGCTATGTGAACAGGACCAATCGAAAGATAGGGTTCTTCCAATGGCAGCGCACCACCCAATCGCTGGAAGTCTTCCGTTGTTTCATCTTCAATCGCATCAATCACGTCGTCGATTGTGATGACACCAATAAGCTTGCGGTTTACATCAACAACTGGAAGTGCCATCAGGTCATATTTGCTGATCACCTTGGCAACTTCTTCCTGATCGGTGCCTGCTGGGACAGCGATCACCTCTATGTCCATAATCTCTTCCAGCAAAGTGTCCGGGTCAGCGGTGATCAGATCCCGTAAGCTAACAACTCCTGAAAGCACATCATTGCGATCAACAATAAATAGGTAATAGATTTCTTCGCGATCCGGTTTTAAGGTACGCAGAACATGAATGGCATCAGTTGCTCTCATTTTCCTGCGTAAGACGATAAAATCGGAAGTCATCAAACCACCAGCACTATCGTCTTTGTGAAGCATCAATGGCCTGATTTCATCTGAGTTATCCAGGCCAGCCAGAATCATTTCTGCCTGCTCATCGGTGATATCGCCTAAAAGGTCAGCTGCCTCGTCAGGCTCCATTTCATCAACAATACGAATTGCGTCTTCTGAATCGAGCGCACTCACCAGGTCTGCTGCATCCCTATCTTCTAATTCTTCAAGAATGTCAGCCGAGACTGAGGGATCTAGAAATGGTAATAGTGCGATCTGATCTTCTTCTTCTAATTCATAGAATACATCAGCCTGATCCGGTATGCGTAATGCTTCCAGCACACGAATCGCTGCTTTGACGTCCTTTTTTTCCAACGCAGATTCAATCTGCGCCAGAATTGTATCGGTATTAATTTTCAGCATCGATACACCTCCTGGGCGATGGACCCTGGAGGTGCTTACTTAATTATAAACAAGCAACCAGGGTTTCACCTGTGTGATTTAAAGTTCGGTTATACGAATCAGGTTCCCGCTCAGCGGGAGGTTGTTGCTCGTCCATGATCTCCATTCATAAAATCTAAAGTTTTAACAAAGTAATTATATGTTAAATGTTTAAGATTGTAAACAGGTTTTTGGTGAATGCCACCTGGCTAATAGCGAATTGGTCTTTTAGTGAGTTCCTTCAATTGGCTGGTGCGTTGTACTTGGATACCGACTCCTTTGGTACATTGCACTTAGGGATTAACCAACACACATAATCTTGCAAATCAAGCCAATCTATCCATTTACCCGGAAGGTGCGTTGCACTTGGGAATTAACCAACATAAATAATTCTGCAAAAAGAGTTAATCAATCAAATAACCAGAAGTGCGCTGCACCTGTATACCAACCCCTGTGCTTCCAAGGTGCAACGCACTTTCCATTTCTCTCTATTCGAATTTATTTTCCCTTCAACAATTCACAAGCCGATCCTCAAGTGCAGCGCACCATTTTTGTTTGTGTCGTCCTGAAATATGTTTAC
>NPIE01002682.1_pt1 | contig 13431 bp, 14 predicted proteins | sample 8637661 | NCBI WGS metagenome assembly NPIE01 (sample SAMN07420842, study PRJNA396082) | bioreactor metagenome | isolation source: sample BA12 brine-fed electro-methanogenic bioreactor BA | place: Japan: Kochi | collected 2016-12-09 | reverse complement strand
CGATTTCTTTTGGACAGCTGTGAGAGATTTATGAATCTAAGATGCCGCATTTAAATATGTTTTGTCAGGCAAATATTTTTTATATCTTTAATTAATCCAATTATGATTGATGAGTAATCATGGCAGAAAAATCGAAACTTTGGTATTTAGAAAATTTCAATCTATTCAGTAACCTCGATAAAGAAAAGATGATGGAGCTAAACAAACTCGTCAAGGATTCAACAACCGAAAAAAACGTTCCGATTTACTTTGCGAGTGAACCATCCAAAACAATTTATTTTCTTAAGAAGGGCAGAGTTAAAATTTCCAAATACTTATCCGACGGTAGTGAAAAAATATTAGCCATTATTAATCCCGGAGAGATATTTGGAGAGATGGCATATTTCGACGAAGGTGAGCGAACAGATTATGCTGTAACACTTGAACCCTCTTTGATTTGCGCCATTAATAAATATGATTTTGCTGACTTTATCGATAAGAACCCGCAATTAAATTTGAAATTAACCAAAATATTCGGATTAAAACTAAAAAATTTTTCGGAACGTGTTGAGGATTTGATTTTTAAGGATGCCAATCATCGAATAATTTCATTTATAATTAGGTATGCAGAAAAAAATGGTAAAAAAGTAGGCGATCAAATTTTTGTAAAGCCTTTTTTAAAGCACCAAAATATTGGGCAGTTGACAGCTTGCTCAAGACAGACAGTTAATTATCTTCTTACCGATTTACGGAATAATGGAATTATAGATTTCGATAGGAATAAGTTGGTTATTAATAAGATGGATGAGTTAAAGAAGATGATTTCTTAATTTTTGTCAGAAAATAGACAGATTACTCATATAGTCATTTTTATATTTCATCTTAAAAAATGAATATACTTTTACTAATAACAAATCATTGCGATGCTTGTTCAAGGGCAGAACAGCAGTTAAGTCAACTCAAAAAATCTCACCCTGAAATTGCTTATGAAATTCAACATATAAATAATTACGAAGATAAGCGAATTTTCATCACTCCGGCTTGGATAGTAAACGGAGAATTGTTTGCTTATGGCGATATAAATAGAGATAAACTACTTGCAAAACTAAATTGAGTTAAAATGGCTTTTATTAAAGTTATTGATCAAAAGAATGCCGAAGGGAAATTAAAAGATATTTACGAAGATATAATTTCCTCGCGTGGGAAACTATCGAATATTATGGCTATCCATAGTTTACTTCCCGATACAATGATTAAACATATGGATTTGTATAAATCCATTATGTTCGGGAAATCCAATCTCTCGCGCGAATTGAAAGAAATGATTGCTGTTGTGGTTTCAAAAGCCAACGATTGTGACTACTGCATAAACCATCACGCCGAAGCGCTTAATTTTTATTGGAAGGATGAACAAAAGCTTAAGAATTTTACTGAGAATTTCAGAGTCGTTGAAGTTGAAGAAAAGAAAAGATTACTGTTAGAATATGCCGAGCAATTAACAGTTTCACCAAACAAAATCACTCAAGATGATATCGATAAAATTAAAGCAAGCGGTTGGACCGATGAAGATATTCTTCTCGTTAACTTAATTGTAAGCTACTTTAACTTTGTGAATAGAATTGCTCTCGGACTTGGTGTTGAATTTTCGGAAGAAGAAGTTAAAGGATATAAGTACTAATCCAGTTAATGATTATTTTCTGAAGTGAACTAAGCTGAACCATTTATTACTATCCGTAAAAACGTTTTCAATGGCTAAGTTCCCCCATTCGGCAAATTTTTCAATATCATCTTGCTTAAATTTATGTGAGTTTTCTGTGTGTATTAGTTCGCCTTTGTTAATAGATATTTCCATATTACCTTCATTAACCTTTACTTCCAAATTCTCTTCTGCTTTCAAATGCATTTCTATTCTTTGCTCTGCGTGATTATAGAAAGCTATGTGCTGAAACTTTGAGGGGGCGAAGTTTGTACCGGCTAACTTGTTTACTACATTCAAAATATTTTTATTAAAGTCGGCTGTTACTCCATTGCCGTCGTTATAAGCTTTCTCTAAAACTTCTGCATCTTTTACTAAATCTATACCTAAAATTAAATTATCCCCTTTATTCATTACAGAACCAAGCTCTTTCAAAAAGATATATATTTCATCTCGGGTTAAGTTACCAATAGTGCTGCCGAAAAAACAAATCAACTTATTTTTTACATCTGGAAATAGCTGCACTTGATGGATGAAATCCGTCACTATACCGTTAATAATTAATCCTTCATAGTTATCGGATAAAATGGAAGCGGAATTTTCAATTGCTGATTTGCTTATGTCTATTGGAAAATATTTTATCTGATTAAAGTACTCTTCACTAATCTGATCAAAAATTAAGCTGATTTTAGAAGGGTCTCCACTGCCAAGTTCTATTATAGACAATTCCCCAAAGTCTAAGTTTAGTTTTGGCAAAATGTTTTTGAGAATTGATTTCTCGGTTCGAGTAGGATAATATTCCTCAAGTTTAGTTATCTCTTCAAAAAGGAGCGAACCTTTTTCATCATAAAAATATTTTGATGGAATATATTTTGGCAAAGAGGTTAACCCGTTAAGAAGTTCTTCTTTTACTTTATCTATTCCAATTTCAGGCAAATAATTCTTTATCGAATATGTATTCGATTTATTTATTGTTTCGAGAGTATATTCCATTTCGTTTCGAATTTGTTTTTATTTAGTAACTTCAACACCTTTCCAAAAAGCAATATGATTTTTAATCGGCTTTGCTGCATCGCTCGGCTCAGGATAATACCACGCTGCATCTTCATTTATTTTCCCATCAACTTTTACATTATAATATGAAGCAAGACCTTTCCAGGGGCAAGTTGTATGTGTTTCACTATCCTCCAAAAATTCTTTATTCACTGAATCAACAGGGAAATAGTGATTACCTTCAATCATTATAGTGTTTTCACTCTCAGCTAATACTTTACCGTTCCAAATTGCTTTCATCTTTTTACTCCTAAAATTTTTATTAAAAAAATTAATTTTCATATATGTCAATTATCTCCTTATACCTTTCCGAATTTTCAGGTATACCGGTTTCATAAGGATTTTGGGGATCATTACTCCACTCAAACCAGCCGCCGTCATAAACCGATACTTTTGGATAACCCATCAACCATGCATTAAAAAATGCTTCGCTTCCGCGCCAGCCGGTTCCACAGTAAAAAGCCAAATGCTTATCTCGAGTTACTCCAACATCCTTCCAGTTTTGTTCTATCTCGTGATATTCGCGCGTGGTGTGATCAAGATTTCTGTAGTTTTCCATATGATATGCATCTGAACCACAGTTACCGAAAACCGCGCCCGGTATTCTTCCTTTCTTCTCGATGTAATTATAACCGCTTACCTTGCCTATAAATTCCGGCCAGCTTCTTACCGATACGAGTTCCGCTTTTGTTGATGCAAGTATTTCTTTTGCTTCCGGAGTATCAACAAATAATTCGGGGTTCTGTGGAATCTGGGTTCCAAAATCAGCTACAGGTTTTTTCGGCACATCTTCATAATCAATTTCATAACCGGCATCTTCCCAAGATTGGAAACCGCCGTTTAAAACTCTCACATCTTTCACTCCGGCATACATCATAATTGCAGCGCATCTTATAGCACCAATATCACCGGCAGCACTTCCGGGAAATTCATCCGCATTATCCGGGTACATAAATTTTCCGTACAATATCACAGTCGTATCGGAAGTGATTCCGTGTTGTTCTAAAGCGGCTTTCAATTCTTCGGGTGATCTTCTGTTCCAGGTTTCCGGGGATTCGAGCGCAAGAGTATCAATATCTATTGCACCGGGAATATGACCGCTTAAATATGCATCGCGGTTTCTGTAATGAGCGTGGCATATAACCCATTTGTCTCCGTTGAATTCCGGAGGTCTCTTTCCTTCAACAATATTTTTTACCCATTCAGCGTAAACTAAATTTTTATAACGTGGAAGATTTTCCATCGGAAGCGATTCATATTTTACCCATTCATCAAGAAAATTTTTGTAAACATAGATATTCTTATAATCATTTCTGCTGAAGGCATCAGCCACTTGAGAAATTTGATCATCATCATAACCATAAATGATAATTTGTTCTTCTCGGGTTATATTTTTTGATTCAACAATTTCAATCCAATCCATATAGTTAGTCCATTTAACCGGAAAAGTTTTAGCACTTTTTATATGACCACCTCTCTGCTCTCCTTTTAATTTCCAGCCGTTATAAGCGTCAATGGGACGGGCGTCGATAATTCTAACACCTTCTTTATTAAGGAGTTCTTTCAACTCATTAGTTGTGATCTCAGGATAATCCAAAATATTACTCCATATTTTTTGTGAAGTTTTGCTCTAACAAATTTTTCATCAATGAAATTAAATCATTTTCTGTTACTGAATAATTAAGTAATTGATCGTATTCAACAACAACACCTTTCCATCCTTCTTTCTGCCAACGTGCAAATACGGGTAACTCTATTTCAAATAATTTTTCATCAAATGGATAAGCTGTGACGTAAAAATAAGGCTGCCCAACTCCATCATCACCGGAAGAAAATCCGAAATTCATTTGCTCGCGCGAATAATCCCAATTCTGCGGGTCTTGTCCGTCAATTAATTCACCTGAAAAAACAAGCAGTGCAATATCAAAATGGTGCGCCCAAAAATTGATGTTGCTTGTTTCAAACAGTGTAGTTCCTCTAAACTTCAAAAGCAGAAAATAAATTTGTCTGAATGTATCCCAAAGCTTTTTAACTTCCGTTTCGTCGTATGTTAAATTTTCTTCGGAATAAAATTTTTCATCCGGCTCAAAATCGGTTATACCGTAACTTTTGATTTTACTTACAAACTCATCTGTAAAGGATTTGATGTTGTTTTGTTGATGATCAATTTCATCGCGACTGCTGCCGAAAAAGAGTTTCAGTTTCTGCTCAATCAAGTTTAGGTTTAGATCGAGCGCTTCAATTCCGTTTTCCGTTTCAACCGGAATTGGCCCTGTCGTAAAACCTTTTGCATAAGTTTTTAAACTAAACTCCTCCCAATTTTTCTGATGCGGAACTAGTTTGCCTTTAAGTGCGCTCAGTAATTGAGCGTATAACTGAATTGTATTTCTTGTTTGTGAAAAGTCTTTATAATCGATATTTGGTAATTTCATTATCAGTCCATATTATTTTTTAATAGAACACAGATCACACTGATCGAACAGATTTTCTCAGATTAAGGATTTGAAACTCCGCCGAACTTAACGCCGCTTAATTCAGCCATGTCTTTTTTGAAAGTTGTTAAGTCGTCAATCGAAAAATCACTTAATTTATTATGCCCGCAAGCTCTTGCCAGCACTTTCATTAATTCGGTTGTTGCTTCTAAAAAATTTTGAAGCTGCTTTGCGGATTGATCGATTATTATTCTTGAGCGCAAATCTTCTTTTTGAGTTGCAATGCCAACGGGACAATTATTTGTGTGACAAGCGCGCATTCCTAAACATCCAATTGCTTGAATAGCAGAATTTGCGATGGCAATTCCGTCAGCTCCAAGAGCCAGCGCTTTAACAAAATCGGATTCGGTTCTTAAACCGCCTGTAACAATTAAAGTTACATCGTCTGCTCCGACTTTATCGAGATGTTTTCTTGCGCGTGCTAAAGCGGGAATAGTTGGAACAGAAATATTGTTTTTGAAAATATTAGGAGCCGAGCCTGTACCGCCGCCTCGTCCATCAAGTATAATATAATCAGCACTTGCTTCCAATGCAAAATCTATATCATCTTCAATATGCTGAGCAGAAAGTTTAAAGCCAATTGGAATACCGCCTGAAATTTCACGGACTTCGTCTGCAATCTTTTTGAAATCGGCTGGAGTTTTTAAATCCGGAAATGTAGAAGGACTAATAGCAGCCTTACCCTCTTCGAGTCCGCGCACTTCGGCAATTTTTCCTTTCACCTTTTGACCGGGGAGATGACCTCCGGTTCCGGTCTTTGCTCCCTGTCCCCCTTTGAAATGAAATGCCTGAACCTTTTTAACGTTTTCAATATTCCATCCGAATTTTGCAGAAGCAAGTTCATAAAAATATTTTGAATTATTCTGCTGTTCTTCGGGCAGCATTCCACCTTCGCCCGAACAAATTCCCGTACCGGCTAATTCAGCTCCTTTTGCGAGGGCAATCTTTGCTTCTTCACTCAATGCGCCGAAACTCATGTCGCTGACAAAAATAGGAATCTTAAGTCTGAGAGGTTTCTTTGCTTTTGGTCCTATTACTAATTCAGTTGAAACTTCTTCATCATCTAACAGAGGTTTCTTTGCAAGCTGAGCAGTTACAATTTGAATATTATCCCATCTCGGCAGTTCATTGAAAGGAACTCCCATTGCAGAACTGACGCCGTGTTTACCGACTGCTTTAATTCCCCCTTTTGCCAACTGTTGAATATAATTATTGTGCGGTTCTTCTTCAGCGCCGTGAATATCTGCGTATAACCCAAGATACGAATTACGGTTATACGGCTGCGGGTTTTCTTTTTCCCATTCATTAATTTCATCTTCATCAACGTAAACCGCATCATTTTCTACATCGACCCACGAGGTAAATTTCTTTAATTGCTCTTCGTTGTTATATTCGCTTATTCCGGTATCGTATCTGTAATCCCAGTAATGAACGCCGCATATCAAGTTATCGCCGTCAACAAATCCATCGGAAAGAAGAGCACCACGGTGGAGGCATCTTCCATAAAGGACTGACACATTATTGTCATATTTGATTATAACTAAATCGACATTAGCGGCAAGAGCGTAAGTGGGTTTGCGGTCTTTTAGTTTACTGAACTCAAATATTTTTATCTTATTGATAGAACACCTCTGATATTGTTTTTATTCGATTAATTAGCCTTCATTAAAAAGATACTCTTTTGGAATAATAATTTCAGCTTTAGTTCCTTTATTTTTTTCGCTTTCGATTCTGAGTTCAAATCCGCATAAATCGCAGCATTTTTTTGCAAGCGCCAAACCGATACCGTTCCCTTCGAATTTTCTTTCATAGCTCATATCTTCTTGATGAAAAGGTTTTAAAAGATCTTTTTTAAATTCCTCAGAAATTCCAATACCGGTATCATTAAAAATAAGAATTATGCTATCATCTTCATTCTTTTTAATACAGAAGGTTATTTCTCCTCCGTCAGTAAATTTCACCGCATTCCCTGCTAATTGATTAATTGCTTCTTCGAGCAATCGTTCATCGGCTTTAATCATTCCTGTTGTTGTAGCACAATCAAAGTTAATTTTTAATCCTTTATTAATTGCAGCTTTTTTATGCACTTCAAGTGAAGTAAAAAACAAATTGTTGGCATCAACATATTTTTCTCTTTTAACATAGCTGTTCGAACTTAATTCACTATAAAGCACAAGCATTTCAACAGTTCGAATCAATCTTTCACTTCCGAATTTGATCGGTTCCAAAATATCTTCTAACTCTTGAATTTTATCTTCGTCAAGCTCCAATTTAAGAATTTCAATGTTACCCAGAATAACGTTAAGCGGTGTTCTGATTTCGTGAGAGATCACTGCAAGGAATTCACTTTTTAATCTATCGGAAGCTTCGGCTTTATCCCGCGCTGATTCAAGTTCTTTAATATTTTGAAAAATCTTTTCTTGCTGTTCTAAAATAGTTCTTCTTAGATTCTCAGCAGCTTCTACAAGTTCGCCAACCTCTCCGCCTGCGTTAATATCTTTTACAGACTCATAATTACCCGATGCAATTCTAGAAATTTTATTTTTCACGTCTCTAATGGGCCGAACAAAAACTACGGAGAGAATAACACTCAAAATAATTGTGAACGGAATTGAGTATAACCTGCTTAACTGAATAGATGAATTAATCTCGTCTATTCTGTCAATTACTTGTTCAAATCTCTGATCAACTTGTACCACCCCGATAACTTTTTTATCCGGATCGAAGATTGGTGCAAAACCTGAAAGCCAGTTACCATATCTGTCGATATACATAGGGCTGTATTCGCATTTATGTGTTTTGTAAACTTTCGAAACAATTTCTCTAGCGATCTGACTGATTTCCTGCAAGTTTTCTTCCGTTCCAGAAAGACGATTAAGGACAACTCCAAACGACAAACTATTTTTATCAAGAATTGTTATTGAATAAAGTTCTTCTGATAATTCTAATCTCTCTTTAGCATTCTGAATTGTTTGCATGATATTTTTGTAGGACTCCGAGTTTACGGATGATGAATCAAAAATATTAATCTTCTTAAACTCTTCGCCGTCAATACTCGCAGAGATTGACGCTGCAATACTTTTTAATTTTTCCCCAACCAAGTCAACAGAAAAGTCTTCCACTTTCGGCGCTACATACTGCAACCCGACTTCAACAACCAAATTGATAACAATAACAAGTAGCACAGAGAGTTTGACCCATAATTTCATTTCAATATACTCGTGGATATTTTCAATTTTTTCTTAACTAACATCAATTCAAACTTGTTTCAGGATAAAATGCCGCCCAAGCAAACCAATAAGCTATAAATTGAGTTACCGAGTCAAGACGCTCGCCTTGATTTGGACCAAAAACCACAAAACCAAAAATATCGTACCTATTACCATTTTCATCTTTCATTATGACTGGCATTTCATTTTCGAGCACACTTAAAGAAACCCTTTTACCGTTTTCAAGTACCGGTTGAAAAGCTGCAATGTAGTTGTCCTGTTTAGTTACAGGTATCACAATATCTAAGCCGGCAATATTTGAAGTAACTAAGGAAAGTTGATGGGAAGAGAAAGTAAAAGCCTTAGCTGCACCATTGTTAAGAACTCCTAATACTCTCTCCTTTCTCGGTAGTCTATCGTCTTCGTGAGATACGGGGAATAATAGAAAATTATGATTTGTTTTATAATCTCCATAAGGAAATCTGTTATAATTTCTTGAATGCCCCGTATTTGTCGATACAACTTTTGCATCCTCATAATTCTGTTTAATATTTTTCCAAGTTGTTTCAATCATCGGCAACGTTTCAACTTTTTGCCCAATTAATTCTCCGTTAACGCTCATTAGTTTCATTTGCGACCAATTACTGTTTGTTGCCCTGTCGTACGGAATTAAATTAGTATTGTACAATAAGCCGCTGACACCAAAGGTAGTAGTATTACCGTTAATAGTTCTGTTATATGAAATGCCCGAACCGGTTAACGGGCAATATGTTATTGCAAACTTTCTTTGATTAATTCCGTCATTAATTATTTCATGCCAGTCTAAAATTTTATGCGGATAAACTCTTATTTCATTATCGTATTTAACCGCTATTACCAAATCATTATTTTCTAAATATGAAATTGAGTTAACAGGAAGTAATTCAGGATTAGTTAGCGCAGGGATACCATCTTTTCCAGGACCTCCATCAACAACTTCACTTTCAGGAATCAGCCAGCCGGATGATCCACTGGAATTAGGGTCGTTACTGCTCGTTGATTCTTCACAACTCCATAATAAAAACAACAAAATTGCGATTGCTGGAATTATACGTTTCATTTTATCTCCTAAAAAATATTTGCTAATGAGGTTGAGTAGAACATTGAAAATGCTATCGTGTATGTAGTTGTAAGTTGAGTTCCGGTTAAGTTCCGGTAAACGGGTAATTGACTTGTAACTCTACCGGTAAGTGAATCTGAAAACTTTAAATTGAGACCGGGTTTGAGGTAGAGCCAAGTTCCTCCTGTATTAGGTACGCTCTGATCATCAAATACATCCTTCGAAGTATTTCTAAATCTTAACAATAAAGAAAAATCAAAAAATGAATCGGTTCTATACCCTAATCCGGCAGAGATTATTAGTTCGTTGCCGAATGAATATTCCTTCCCACTGTTTTCAAATCTATCATGAGAGGAATTAATTTTATACGAGGCATTCGCAATTATGTTTATCGGCAAATCTGGCACGAAACCTTTAGAGTAAAAGGCCCAGAGCAACAAGTCATAAGATCCGGAACCGGATTGTAAATCAGCCGGTAATAATATTCCGTTATCTTTTATCCCTGTTTTGCCGGTCGGAAATTTTCCTCCTAAACCAATTGCCAATTCAGTTTGATTAATAATGTTTGCCTCAATCAACTTATACTTAAGCAGTAAAACGGCATCTCCAAAACCATTTGTTGAAACTTCATTTGCTTCTTGGTTTGTTGGTGTTATTGTTCTATTCTGATTTACAATTGAAAATAATCCTGTAATTGACCATCTGTTTGAAATTCCATAAGTGATCTCAAACAAACCGGATTGAGTGAACCGTTCACGAGTTTGATCATCTAAGAACTGTGTTCCTTCATAGACACTTTGAAGCGAGTTATAGTCATATGTTAATCCCAACTGCAACACACCTGCAGCTCCGCTCGACATTTCCAATGAGCCAAGCAGTGGTGTACCGGAACTGCAGCATGCTTGAGAAAAATACTCAGAGTTTAGTAGGATTAGTAAGGTTAATATCAAAAACACATTTTTCATATATATAGTATTCTATTTACTAAAAATGATTTTTGTTAACTTCAGAGCTAAAATCTCTAATGGGTGTATATGACAGAATTTCAAGATCTCTATCTTCAAAGGGTTCACGGTAATACTTTCGGGCATATTCCGATATTTTTTCGTCGCGCTTTTTGTAAAGCGAGCTAATCAGTTCGGGGTATGCCCGGTAAATATTATTGATAAATTCTATTACACGGTGATCTTTATAGAGAGATGGATCTATGTAAAAATCTTTGGAAAGTTTTTCCAAACTTTCTGCTTTTACATATTTGTCACCTGTTACCCATCTGTTCACGGTTGCCAAACCAATCGGCTCCCCCTTCTTATTCATTGAAATCAGTAACAAATGAACAAGTTCACCATCTTCATCGGTCGCAAAAGTATGAAAGTGACCATACTCATCTTTCCGGTGAGCATGAAAAAATAATTGATAACCTGTTTTTTGATCTTTAATACCGCCGTCAAAAGGATAGTGATTATAAGGATCGAAGACATATTTCTTGCCGTTCATTATCTTCAAAACAATATTTGAGCCATCGGCTTTAAGACTTTTAATTAGAGCAGCAATTTTTGATTTATACTCATGGGCAAAACCGGAAGCCCGCTCTGCAGCGCTAAGTAACGTCTCTTTTGAACTAATTAGTAAGGCGGAAAAAATTAAAGCTCCAGCCTTTAAAAAATTTCTTCTTTGCATAACACTAACCCAATAATTTATGCGGCGGAAGAAGGAACTTCCGCCCAGTTTCTTTTAATTCTCTCTTATTTATCACCGTCTTCCTTCATCGCACATGGATTACATGGATTTGCTTTCTTCATTGAACACGGGTTGCATTTACCTTCGGTTTTCATTCCACAGGGATTACATGCAGCGCAAGGATTCATCCCCCCGGCATTTGCATCACTTGCAACGAAGTTCACTGAAATTTTCACCGCTTCATCTACCTTACCTACAACCATCGATGGAATTTCAACTCCGTAATCAGAAAGCTTAATATTGAACTCTGCATTTGCTACTAACAGATTACCCGGCATTTTTGCTTTGGTTTGTTCATTTTCTTCAAAGTAAGTTAATTCCGCCGGGACCTTAATTTCTTTTGTAACTCCGTGAACGGTGAAGTCTCCTAGTAAGGTTGCTTTCACTTTTTGACCAGGTTCCAATTTACTAGATGAAGCATTTTGAATCCCTTTTAATTTAAATTCGGCAAAAGGATATTTTTCAGCGTACAGCCAGTCCTTACTTCTCAGGTGTTCATCTCTTAGGGCAATGCCGGTTTTTATATTTGCTATTGGAACTTTAACTATACCTTTAGGCGATTTTGTAATATTGTCTTTATTTATCATTACAGTTGCATCTAAGCCGCTTGAGACACCAACTATTTTTTCGAAAGGTGCATCGGAGGTAAAGGATGCTTGGTTTCTAGCATCTTTGGAATCAACTGTAAAAGTTTGTGCTGAAAGAGAAAGACCAAACAACACAATAATTGCTACCGTGGTTTTTAATAGTGTTTTCATTTTTACTCCTACTAAATTAGATGTTATTGATTTATTGTGATTCACAGAATTTTATAATTTCTGATTCCAAGATAATTTCTACTCGACTAGGGCTCTGTCAATATTTTGACAAATAGTTCTTTTACCAAAACCGCTTTTCTCTCACCTCTTCTTGATTACTTATTCTTATAAAATGTCAATTTATAGACATCATTTTATGAGTTTAAGTGATATATTTTTCTTAAAAAAAGGAGACGTTTTGAGAAGTATTTCAAAAACTGTTTTTTTCTTGATCTTTATTTTAACCAAAATTATGGGTCAGAACTTTGAAGAAACAAATAGTATTATTTATACTGATTTTGGAATAGGAAATAGTCTTTACGATGATATAAAAAGTGAACAATTAATTATTTTTTTAGAAATTCCTAAACTAAGTAGTCAGTTTTCTGGGATTGATATTGATTACAAAATTAATCTTGAGTACATAAATTCAAATGCAAATGGTACATTCCTCGCAGGAGTAGTGCCTTTCGCAAAATATTCACTTTTTATCAATCAGTTATCTATTTTCTTTCAAGGTGGAATAGGTTTTAACTACATTAATAACCATAATATTGGTTCAAGAAATCTTGGTGGCCATTTTATTTTTAGTGATATGATAGGTATGGGTGTAGATTTATTTGTAATTACGGGTCATCAAGTTTCACTTGGTTATATTTTTAGGCATATCTCAAATGCCGGTTTATATAAAGATAATGAAGGATATAATTCACAGTATCTTGTAATAGGAATGTCAATCTAAAATAACAGTCGAGACCACCAACCAGTGACCTCGACTCAACACCTGTCATACAACTGCTTGTTTTTCCCATTTGTTTGGCAAAATGCTTCATCAAGGGGCGTTTGAACAATATGATTAATAATATAGCTGATTAAAGTTTTTTGTGTAACCCCAACAATAACTTCGAGTAATTGCGCTTTAAAATAACCGGCATCTAAAAATGCTTAACTTCATTTTCTTCTGACTTGAGCAAATTAGTGAGGCATTAGATTTTGGTTTATTCAAAAATTTACCGGTATATGGTTTGTTTTTACTATCTGAAATTTTCCCCCTCACCTGTCCTTCGGACTTCCTCTCCCCCAGGGAGAGGAAAGTGCTATACGAGAGTACATCTTATGTTAATTATAACTTTCTTACTACAACTTGATTTTTTGAAAGACAACTCAACCCTCTCCTTCCCCCTCGTCAGCAATGCTGTAAAGTTAAGAAAAGTATTTCATGTAGAATGTTAAATATGCGGCTAAAGCCAATTTTCATTTTCGATTATTCTATCGGTTCGCTGAAGAGTATGTTGCACAACTCGAGTTCTTACATTTTATGAACACGAACTCACCCTTGCCGAAGGCATCCCTTCGTATATAGAAA
>NPIE01019269.1_pt2 | contig 13436 bp, 11 predicted proteins | sample 8637661 | NCBI WGS metagenome assembly NPIE01 (sample SAMN07420842, study PRJNA396082) | bioreactor metagenome | isolation source: sample BA12 brine-fed electro-methanogenic bioreactor BA | place: Japan: Kochi | collected 2016-12-09 | reverse complement strand
CGCACTCCAAGAGGGATTCCGAATGCGTCTCCCGGCAAGGGAATCCTGGCGGGCGGGGCTTTGAGGCCGTGGTCGGGAGAGGTTTCGGCTAGAACCTGAAAACCGTGGGGCGGTCGCTGGAATCGACCTCGATGCCCACGTAGTCGCCGGTCATATAACCCAGCTCCCGGAACCTCTTGACCACCTCCACATGTCGCTCGGCCAACCAGTAGGCCGACCAGATGGGGTTGCGGACCGTGTTGATGCCGTAGGCGTCGTGGCTGCACAGGTTGCGCCGGAAGGCCTCCCTGGCGATCAGGGTATCCGCCTCGGAGAGAAACTGGTCTATCCGGTACTGGTTCCGGAAAAGGGCTTTTGAAAACTTCTGCTGCAACTCGGGATAGTCGTCCAGATAATGGTTGGCCACCTGGAAGAGCTCGTCCGGGACGATGATGCAGAGCCCCAGGACCCCGAACCTTTCGTGGCGCAGGGCGAACTCCTCCATCTGCTGTTCATACTCCCCCACCCCGCCCGCAAGCTCCCCGATATCCGGGTTCTTTCCGCTCTCCTGGACCAGGTTTTCGCAGAGCCCGATAAGATCCAGGTAGAAGGCGTGATTATCCATCACAAAGATGGGCCGCTCCCGGTAGTTGCGTCTCTTGCGGATCCGCCGCAGCCCGTCCAGGTGGACGGCCAGTTCGGCTTCCTTGTACTCCAGGGTCTCCACCTTGGAGATGTCCTTGGCCTGGACCACGTATATCTCGCCGTCCGGGGCGATGACGTATTCGATCTCGCACTTGAAACCGAGATGGGACTGGATCTCGTTGGAGAGTTTTATCAGGGCCCTGTCGTGGGGGGTGCTGGTAATGTAGGGCTCGCACTCGAACTGCCTTTTCCGGGAGCGTGAATAGCCGAACTCCCAGTGATCCCAGACCACCTTGGCCATGACGTTCATACCCTCGATAAAAGGCATGACCATGACCCCGGTCTGGGCCGGATCTATCTCCGGGGCGTTGGCGAACTTGCGCTGGCGGAGGATGGAAAGCCTCTTCTCCTCCTGGGCGGTCTTGATGATCCGGTTGCGGGCGTATTTGATCCCGCCCAGGTCGGAGTATGTCTCCAGGGAGTCGAAGGTCCCGCCCTTGAAGTACTCCTCCTGGTGATGACAGGAACGGACGATGACCTTGTGTCCGGCGCATTCGGAGGCCAGGAACTTTTCAAGCTCGCCGAAGTTCTCCCGGGCGAAATCCTCGGCCGGGAGATAGAGGAACCTGGGCACATTGAACCGCCCCTGGCAGAGCTTCCTCAGGAGCTTGGCTTTTTCCGGCAGATTGGAAGTCATGGGGTTCCTTATGGGGATATCCTTCCGGCCGCCACCGTCCCCCCCCGGTACTCCCAGGGGCGCGACATGCCGCGCAAGGGGGCGGCGGGCGGTCCTACATCCCGAATTNNTCTTCGTTGTGCTTTTCCACCAGGAGCAGCCGGTTGTCCTTGGCCTCCCTGATCTTGGCGGTCAAGGTCTCGATCTCGGCCGGTTTTTCCAGAAAATCCAGGGCCCCCAGCTTGATCGCATCGACCCCTTTCTGGACCGTGGCGTGACCGGTCAGGAGAATGACCTGCATGTCAGGGTATTTCTCCCTTATCCTCTTCAAGGTCTCCAGCCCGTCCATGCCCGGCATCATCATATCCAGAACAATGGCATCGTAAGTGCTCTCGGAAAGCTTGTCCAGGGCCTCCATGCCGTTTTGGGCCTTGTCCACCTCGAAATCCCGGCCCTCCATGCGTTCGGTCAGGATATCCAGGTACTCCTGCTCATCATCCACGATCAATATCTTCGCCTCTGCCATCTTCCTTCTCCCAGTCCAGAACTGATTATTATTATACCTTTTTCAAAGCGGCCTACACCACCCCGGGCAGCCCGCACCTGAACCTGGCCGGCAGGGTCAGGCTCAGACCCCGGTCCGGAGCGGCCCTCTCCACCCGCGCCTCCAGGGCGGCCAGCAGCTCGGGATGAGGCGGCAGGGCGGCCTCCTCCGAGCCCTCCCAGCGGAAATCGAACCTGACCTCGGGGCCGGTTTCGACCACCGCGGCCCTTATCTCGGCCCCCCTGGGCGCACCTTCGGCGGCGGCCTCCAGGCAGGCGAAAAGGGCGGCCAGCAGAAGCATGGGCCGGGTTTCAATGTTTATACTCTTTTCCCCGGTTTCGGCCACAAATTTTACGGGCCGCATGTCCGCCGCGCGGCGGTGCATGTCGATCATCAGGTTAAGGGCCTCGCGGGCCTCCAGACAGCCGCTGGGCTGGTCGGCGCTGTGGGCGAATCCGTTCATCCTCCTGATGATCGTATCCGTCTCCCTGACCTTCCGCACCAGCCCCCCGGCCAGGCTCTCCACCCGGTTCGGATCCAGGGAACCCCCGGCCGCGGCCACCTTGGCCAGATCCTGCACCAGAGCCCCCTGTTCCTGGAGGACGGCCAGTTTGTTCTTTATCTCGTGGGTCACTCCGGCCGTGACCCGGCCCACGATCTCCAGGGCCTGGGCGCAGGCCTCCTCCCACTTTGTCGGTTCCATACTCTCCCCGTTTCCGTTCCCGGTCAATCCCCGGCGCCCTTGGCGTGGAGGGCCCGTTCGGTGATATCGTCCTCGGTTCCCTCGGGCCTTTCCAGCTCCTGGCGGAGGGGCAGAATCACGGTGAACTTGGCCCCCCGCCCGGCCAGGCTCTCGGCCTGGATCCGGCCCCCCAGACGGTGCACGATACCGTAGGTTATGGACAGGCCCAGGCCCGAGTTCCGGATTCCGCCGGTGGAAAAAAAGGGCTCGAAAATGTGCTGCAGATTCTCCTCGGCGATACCCGGACCGTCGTCCTCCACCTCCATGGTGATCATCCCCTCCTCGGGGCCGTGAAGACCGATCCGGATGGACCCGCCGTCTCCGGCGGCCGAAAAGGCGTTGTCCAGGAGATTGAACAAAAGCTGCTCCACCAGGCTCCGGTCGCTCAAAATCAGGGGCAGGTCGGCCGCCTCCTCCACGACCACCTCGATCCCCCGGAACTTGGCTTTTTCGCTGAACAGCCCGACCACGTCCCGGACCACCCGGCCCGGCTCCATCTCCTCCGCGTGGGTTTGGAGATGGCGTCCGAAGCTCAACAGCCGGTGGGTGATGGAACTGGCCCTCTGGGAGGATTCCAGGATTCCCCCGACCAGTTCCAGGACCCTGTCCGGATCGGCCCGGCCCTTGTCCTTGAGGATCAGGTCCTGGATCAGCCCGGCCTTCTCCCGCAGAACGGCCATGGGGTTGTTGATCTCATGGGCCANNCAGACCCACTTTTTCGTTGATGATGGAGACCGGGTTGTTGATTTCGTGGGCCACCCCGGCGGCCAGCCGCCCGATGGCGGCCATCTTGTGGGTGTAGACGATCTCCCGGAGGATGTTGGAACGGTGCAGATCCAGGCGGTAGAGCCGGGCCACCTGGTGCATGGTCCCGATATACACGGCTCCCAGAAGCAGGGGCACCATCACCGCCATGATCCAGGGCGGGCTCCGGCCCAGGGAGCCTTCGTTGAAATAGCAGTAGAGGCCCAGAACCAGGACCGGGGAAAGGGTTATCAGGGCCGCGGCCAAAAAACTCCTCTCCCAGATGCGGCGGTAGTTCATCCCGTCCGAATCGTCGGCCTGGGGAAGATCCCAGAACGGCGGTATCGCTTTTCGCCACAGGGACAAGGGTTATCCTTCCTGCCTCTTCTTCAGGGCCTTGCGCATCACCAGGGAGAGGTCCTCGAAATCCACCGGCTTTTGGAGAAAGGCAAAGGCCCCCAGCTTCAAACACTCCTCCCGGTCCCGGGGCGAGCCGTGGCCGGTGAGAACGATCACCTCCACTTGGGGATGTCCGCTTTTGATCTTCTTGAGAACCTCGGTTCCGTCCACTCCGGGCATGCGCAGATCCAGGACCATGACCTCGGGTTCGTCCTCCTCCACCGCGGCCAGGGCCTGCTCCCCGTCGTAGACCACCGAGGTGCCCACCTCCCGGAGCCGGAGTCGCTCCGACAGGGTTTCCACGAAGTCGCGCTCGTCGTCCACCAGAAGAACCTTGCCCGGCAGCTCAAAAGAGGCCTGGCGATAGATATCGGATTGATGAAACCCCGGACCCACCCTGGTCTCGACCTTGCGGGCCTCGGTTCCGTCCTCCAGGATACTTTTCAGTTCCTTTTCCAATCTTCTCAGCCTCAAAACCTTTTTGTTGATCTCGACGACTACTCCGTTGTGATGGGTCTCCACCTTGAACTCAGGGTAATAATATCCTTTCTCCGCCAGAACCGCCTCGGCCCGGCCCATCAGGGCCATGTCCCGGACCGCCGCCAGGGAGGCCTTGGTGGGCTGAAGCGGCTGGGAGCGGGCGCTCTCCACGATAAGCTCTACCGTAGCTTCAAAGGATTTTTTGTCAATGGGAGAAAGAATATCATAATGCTCGGCCTGCCAGGCCCCGGCGCCGTGCAGGTAGTCCACCCAGTTCCGGGCGGCCTCGTCCGAGGAGCGGACCATATCCAGGGCCTCCTCCCCGGGAATCCCCCTTTTTTCGGCCTGCTTCAGGCGGTAGGCGTCCCCGGCGATGAGGCAGACCTGGAGCACGTGGGTCACGCTTTTGGGGATCAGGTGGGAGCCCAGCCCCTGGTAGACCGGCCGCTCCTCCAGCAAAAGCCCGGCCATGGCCGAGCGGAGATGGGGCACCGACCGGGGCCGGAGCTTTTTCGGCCCGGCCCGGCCCCCGGATCCGGAAGACATGGCCGCGAGGAGCTTTTCCGGCTCCAGGCCGGAGCTCTCCGAAGCCCGGCCGGCCAAGTCCCGGTCGTTGCGGACCCGGAGCCCCAGGGCGGCGGCCACGGCCTGGGCGACCTCTCCGCCCCGGCAGAAAATCCCGCTGCATATACTGACCACAGGCATGGTTTCAGTCCCCTCTCAGGGTTTGTTTAAAAAGACCTTTACCGCAGCCGGCCCAGGCTCACCCCTGCCCCTCCTCCCCGGACGGCCCGGCCTCCTCGCGGGCGCTGCCCAGGGGGCACATGGACTGGAGGGGGCAGACCGTCCCCTCATCCAGATCGCGGTGGGCGTCCCGGTGGATAACGGCCACGGCGTCGGCCACCGTGGGATATATATTCTCCGGGCCGATCTTGGCCAGGAGATGGGTCCGCTCCATGGTTTTCAGAACGTTCAGATGGACCCCGGCCAGGCTGATCCTGTGGCCCGCGCTGCGGACCCGGTCCACCACCAGGGACAGGGATTCCTCGCCCGAGGCGTCCATCTCGTTGATCCCCTCGCAGACCAGGAGGATATGGCGCAGATTGGGCATCTTCCGCCGCTGCTCGGCTATCTTGTCCTCCAAAAAGGCGGCGTTGGCATAGAACAGGGGTCCGTCGAAGCGGATCACCGCGATTCTGTCGCAAAGGTCCAGGCCGTGGTCCGGGGCGTCGTGAAAGGCCTTGTCCTCGCCCAGGGCCAGAAGGGCCACCCGGGGCCGCATGCTCTTGTACAGAAAGACCAAAAGGGACAGCCCGGCCCCGATTAATATTCCGTAGTCCAGCTCCGGGGCAAAGAGAAGGGTGGCCGCAAAGGTCACCACGGCGATGATCCCGTCGTGTTTCTGGGCCCGCCAGGCGTGGACTATACCCGAGATATTGACCAGCCCCACCACGGCCAGCATTATCACCGCGGCCAGAACCGAGAGGGGCAGATGATAGAGCAGGGGGGTGAAGAAGATCAGGGCCAGGGCCACGGCCAGGCTGGTGAAGACGCTGGACATGAAGGTCCGGGCCCCGGACTGGAGGTTGACCGCGGAGCGGGAGAAGGACCCGGAGACGGGATAGCCCCCGCTGAACGACCCGGCGATGTTGCCAAGCCCCTGGCCGATCAGCTCCTGGTTGAGATCCAGGCGTTGGCCCGTCTTGGCGGCCATGGCCTTGGCGATGGCGACGGCCTCCATGAATCCCAGAAAGGAGATGATGACGGCGTAGGGGATCAATTGGAGGATGATGGAAACATCCGGCCGGGGCGGGCCGAAGGTCGGCAGCCCGGGAGGGATTTCCCCGACCACCGCGCCGCCGCCGGTCATCTTCAGCGACCCCTCGTCCAGCCTCCGCTCCCCCACGGACAACCGCCACAGCCGCTTGTCCCCTTCATCCCGGGGCGTCGGTGGGGAACCGAGATGAAAGCGGAGCAGCCCGTCCGAGCCCTCGGTTCCGATGAAGATGTAATCACGAAGTTTTTCGCGGAGCAGGTGGGCCTTTCTCTTCTCCCGGTGGATCATGGCCGTGTCCAAGACAGCCTCCTGCTCCAGCCTGAGGGTGGTCAGATCATCCTCCTGGTGAGGCTTATGGTTCACATCCCTGATCTTGAGGTTCAGCTCGGCCCGAACGTTGCCCAGGGCCTCGATCTTTTGAACGGCTTGGTTGTAGTCTTTTATCTCCTGCCGGATGCGGTGCTCGGCCAGGTTGGCCAAAGGAACCCGGGCGTCGTGCTGGAACCCCGAAAGCCAGGAAATCAGGGTGGCCAGGGCCACGGCCACCAGGACGGAGGGGATCTTGGGGCTGAGCCGCTTGAGCCCCCACATGAGGGCAAAGGCGCCCGCGGCCATGGCGAAGGTGGGCCAGTGGGTGTAGTGAACCGCGGCCATCAGGACCCGCCAGATGGTCTCGTAATGATGCTCGGCCTTGTCCACGTAGACCCCGAATATCTTGGAGAGCTGGCTGGAGGCGATGATGATGGCCGCGGCGTTGGTGAACCCGTTGACCACCGGATGGGACAGAAAATTGACCACCAGGCCCAGCCGCAGCACCCCCAAAAGTAGCTGGAAGACGCCGACCACCAGGGCCAAGAGCACGGCGTAGGCGATAAAGGCCTCGCTGCCCGCGGTGGCCAGGGGCTCCAGGGAGGCCGCGGTCATCAGGGAGACGATGGCCACCGGCCCGGTGGCCAGTTGCTGGCTGGAGCCGAACAGGGCCGCCACCAGGGGCGGCAGAAGGGCAGCGTATAGCCCGTAGTAGGCGGGCAGGTCGGCCAGCCTGGCGTAGGCCATGGACTGGGGGATGAGGACCATGGCCACGGTCAGTCCGGCGGTCAGGTCCAGCCGCAGGTATCTGGCCGAATAGCCCTTGAGCCAGGGCAGAAAAGGCAGCAGCCTGCCGATGATCGTGGCGGAAGTAAACGCTGGCATACGGATTCCCCGGACCGGGCCCGGAGTCGGCCCGGCCTTTCTCCGAGGCATATTGTATCACAGCCCGGCCCGAACGGAACGGGTTCCCGCCCCCGGGCCGCCATTTCCGTCCGGGAGCTGAATCGGTGGGGGCGCATTTTCATGGAAACACCTCATAACAGCCGTCTTCAATTCCCTACTCCCCCGCCCCCGCATATTTCATCCACCTTGCAATCCGATCTGTGATAGACAATCGGGGTATGGATTCCTTTGAACGATTCCGTTCCAGGCTGTCCGGCCGGTCCGTGGACCGGGCCCCCAACTTCGACATCATGATGACCTTTGCCGCCCATCACATCGGGCAGCCCCTCCGGGCCTACTACACCGACCACCGGGTTCTGGTGGAGGCCAACCTGGCCGTGGCCCGGGATTTCGATCTGGACATAGTCCAGGCCATCTCCGACCCTTTCCGGGAGGCGGCCGATATGGGCTTGCGGGTGGAGTTTCCGGAGGACGGCCTGCCCCTGGCTCCCCGGCCCCTGCTGGCCCGGGCCGGGGACCTGGCCGGGCTGCGGCCCCTGAAGCCGGAGCACGGGCCCAGGATGAGCGACCGGCTGGAGGCCGTCCGCTCCTTCCGGGACAAGGTTAAAGGCCGATTCCCCATAATGGGCTGGGTGGAGGGGGCCCTGGCCGAGGCGGCCGACCTGCGGGGGGTGGGAACCCTGCTGACCGACCTGATCCGGCGGCCGGAGTGGGTGGAGGAGCTGCTGGAGGTCTGCGCCGAGACGGCCGTGGATTTCGCCCGGGCCCAGATGGAGGCCGGGGCCGACATCATCGGCCTGGGCGACGCCGTCTCCTCCCAGGTCTCGCCCCGGATGTACCAACGCTTCGCCCTGCCTTATGAACAAAAGATCTTCAAGGCCGTGCACCAGATGGGCGGGGTGGGCCGCCTTCACATCTGCGGCGACACGACCCACCTCCTGCCCCTGATGGTCGAATCAGGGGCCGACATCATCGATCTGGACTGGATGGTCGATCTGGCCGGGGCAACCGCCGAGGTCCAGGACCGGGCCGCCCTGTGCGGCAACTTCGATCCGGTGGGGGTCATGCTCCAGGGCACTCCGGAGGAGGTCTACCAGGCCACGGTCAGGTGCCTGGAAACCGGCGGGGAAAGGCTTTTCAGCATGGCCGGATGCGAGATCCCGGACGGAACGCCCGCCCCGAACCTGGCCGCCCAGAACCGGGCCCTGCGGGATCAGGGGGCCTCTCAGGGGTCTTCATAGAGCGGGGTCAGGGCCTTGACGACCTCCAGATAGCGGCCGTATATCCCCTCGTAGGTCTCCACCTCCGCCGCTTCGGGCGCCACCCGGGTCGATTCGTCGAGGCGGACGAAGCGGTCGGTCAAATCCTTGATCGCCACCTCCCGGCCCCGCTCCCGGAGATGGCAGTACAAGGCCTGGACAGCCGCGCCCAGGGCGGCGGCCTCGGTCGCCTCGGGACAGACCACGGGCAGGCCGAAGACCCCGGCCACCACCCTTCTCCACAGGGCGTTTTTGGCCCCGCCTCCGATGAGCCTGATCTCGGCCGGGGCGACCCCGTCACGTTTCATGACCTCCAGCCCGTAGCGCAGCCCCAGGGCCGGCCCCTCCAGGGCCGAGCGGCAGAGGTTGGCCGGGGTGTAGTTGACGGCGCTCAGGCCGGTCAGGCAGGCCCTGGCCCGGGGCAGGGCCGGGGTCCGCTCGCCGTTGAAAAAAGGCGCCAGGATCAGCCCCCCGGACCCGGGCGGAGCGGACTCGGCGATGTAGCTGAAGGTCTCGAGGTCCTTGTCCAACAGGCTCCGGGTCAGTTCGGTGGAAACGGTCACGTTCATGGTGCAGACCAGGGGCAGCCACAGCCCGGAGCTGCCGCAAAAGGCGGCCAGCTCTCCGGCCGGATCCACGACCGGGGTCCCGGAGGTGGCGAAGATGGTGCCCGAGGTGCCCAGGCTGGCCGTGACCACCCCGGGCTCCACATTGCCGGTGCCGATGGCGGCCATCATGTTGTCCCCGCCCCCGGCCGAGACGATAACACCCCGGGGCAGGCCGAACCTTTGGGCTCTCTCCGGCCCGATCCGGCCCACGGGTTCGTCGAACCGAAGCAACCGGGGCAGACAGGACTCCAGCTTGCCCGAGGGGTCCATGGCCCTCAGCACCTCCCTGGACCAGGTCCGGGAGCGGACATCGAAAAACCCGGTCCCCGAGGCGTCGCCGTACTCGGCGGTCTTCTCCCCGGTCAGCCAGAAGTTGAGGTAGTCGTGGGGCAGGAGGATGCAGTCCAGACGGTCGTAGTTCCCGGGTTCGTGTTTTCTCAGCCAGGTCACCTTGGAGGCGGTGTAGCCCGCGGCGATGGTGTTGCCGGTCAGCTCCAGGGCCCTCCCGGGCCCGCCCAGGCCGTCCGTCAGCTCCTCGGCCTCGGGCGCGGTCTCCGTATCGCACCAAAGCTTGGCCGGACGGATGACCCGGCCCTGGGCGTCCAGGGGCACGAACCCGTGCTGCTGGCCCGAGACCCCCAGGGCCGCGACCCGAGCCCGGTCCACCCCTGGCGCGGCCAGAACCCGGTCCAGGACCTCGGCCAGGGCCTCGGTCCACCAGCGGGGCTCCTGCTCCCGCCGGCCCGGTTCCTCCTCGATCAGGGGATGAGGGGCCTGGGCCTCGGCGATTACACGGCCCAGCTCCGGGCTGAGCACGGCCGCCTTGACCCCCTGGGTCCCGCTGTCGATGCCTATTGCGAGCGGATCGGACATTGGCGGCTCCTTTGCGGTGCAACGGGGTTTGGGGGGGAGAATCTTTTTTCAAAAAGATTCTCCCCCCAAGCCCCTCTTCAAAAACTTTCAACCGGTTTTGACCGGGTCAAAACCTGGATAAGAGTACCCATTCCGGCAACCCGATCCGCCAACCCGATAGGTTACAGGATTAAACCCCTAGCCGTTTGCGGAGCAAACGGCTAGGCTGAGGTTTTTGGGGAGGGGGTTTAAGGGGGAGGCCCTTTTTTTTTTTTTTTTCTCCCCCTTCGCCTCCTCACAGATACGACATCAAGAGGTTTTCCAGATACTCCTGGCGGCCGCTCCGGGGTTCGGGCTCGCCGTTTTTCAGAACCCATTTCTCCAGGGAGGCCAGGTCCTCCCGGCCGTCCATGATCCGCCTGCCCAGCCCCTGGTCGTAATCCTCGTAGCGCCGGGCCACGAAACCGTCCAGCACCCCGTCCTCGATTATCCTTTGGGCCATGAGCAGCCCCCTGGCAAAGGCGTCCATGCCCCCGACATGGGCGTGGAAGAGGTCCAGGGTGTCCAGGGAGCCGCGCCTGGGCTTGGCGTCGAAGTTCAACCCGCCGGAGCCCAGGCCCCCCTGCCGGAGCACGACCAGCATGCACTTGGCGGCCAGGAGGGGGTCGGTGGGAAACTGGTCGGTGTCCCAGCCCAGGAGGGTGTCGCCCACATTGGCGTCGATGCTGCCCAGCTTGCCGTTGATCGCGGCCAGGGTCAGGTCGTGTTCAAAGGTGTGTCCGGCCAGGGTGGCGTGGTTGGCCTCGATGTTGAGCTTGAAGTGATCCTCCAGGCCGTAGGCTTTCAGAAAACCCAGGACCGTGGCCGCGTCGAAATCGTACTGATGCTTGGTCGGCTCCTTGGGCTTGGGCTCGATCAGGAACTGGCCCGTAAACCCGATCTCCCGGGCGTAATCCACGGCCAGGTGAAGAAACCGGGCCAACTGCTCCTGCTCCCTTTTCATGTCTGTGTTGAGCAGGGTCTCGTAGCCCTCCCGGCCGCCCCAGAAGACGTAGTTCTCCCCGCCCAGTTCCTTGGTCGCGGCGATGGCGTTTTTGACCTGCAGGGCGGCGTGGGCGAAAACCGCCGGGTCGGGGTTGGTGGCCGCGCCGTGGACGTAGCGGGNNAGCCGCACCCCGGTCTCCTTCTGGAGCTGCCCGGCCAGTTTCACCATCTCCTCCAGGTTGGCGATGGACCGGGCCGGGGTGTTTCCTTCCGGAGCCAGGTCGCGGTCGTGGAAGCAGTAGAACTCCGCCCCCAGCTTGGTGAAGAACTCAAAGGCGGCCCGGGCCCTTGTCCGGGCCCGCTCCAGGTCCGAACCGCCCTTGTCCCAGGGCCGGGAAAACACCGGATCACCGAAGATATCCCGGCCCGAGGCGCAGAAGGTGTGCCAGTAGGCCACCGAGAAGCGCAGCTGCTCGGCCATGCTTTTGCCGCCCACCAGGCTTTCGGCCCGGTAGTATTTAAAGGCCAGGGGGTTGCGTGAATCAGGCCCCTCAAAGGGAATGGGGGCGTTTATCTCGGGGAAAAACTCATTCATTCGGCACCTCTTTGGGCGGGCCGTCGGCCCGCCGTTTCCAACCTCTGTTCAATCCTTGTCGTCCCCGCTTACCGGCCCGCCCCAGGGTTTCCGGTAGAGGCCCTGCAGGGCCAGGCAGGCCGCGCCGCGGGCCCAGTCCGTATCCTCCCAGTTTTCGATGATGACCATGTCCGGAAGGAGAAATTCCTTGTTCAGGTTGCGGGTCATGGATTCCAGCATGGGGTCGAAGAGCAGCCCTCCGACCCGGGCGTACTCGCCGGTGACGATGACCCTGGCCGGGTTGAAGACCTGGATCAGCCCGGCCACGCCCAGGCCCAGTTTTTCTCCGGCCCGGCTGAAGATGGAGACTGCGGCGGGGTCGTTTTCCCGGGCCAGGCCGATGAGTTCGTCCACGCTGGCCGGGGGGGCCGGGAAACCGGGCCAGGCCCCGCCCCGGAAGGCCTCCCGGGCGGCCCGCAGAATACCGCGCCCCCCGGCGTAGGCCTCCACGCAACCCTTTTTGCCGCACACGCAGCGGGGACCCCCGGGGTCCAGGACCAGGTGCCCGAACTCGGCCCCTATCCCCCGGGCCCCCCGGTAGATCCGGCCGTGGACCACGATGCCCATGCCCAGGCCTTCCTCCACCGAAACCACGATAAAGTTATTCAGCCCCCGGCCCTGGCCGAACCACTGCTCGCCCTGGGTGACCGAGTTGACGTCGTTCTCCAGATAGACGGGGAAGGGAAACCCGGCCTCCAGCAGCCGGCCCAGGTCCGGAACCCCGGAGTTGGTCAGGGGGGTCCAGTGGATGTTGCCGGTCTGGCGGTCCACGAACCCGGGCAGCCCCACCCCCAGCCCGGACAGATCGCTCATCCCCAGACCGGCCAGGCCGGCCGTCTCCTCCACCCCCCGGCCGATCACCCCGGCCCAATACTCCAGGGGCCGCTCCCCCAAAGAGACCCTGATCGTCTTGGAACTCAGGACCTCGTCCCTGAAGTCGACCACGGCGAAACTGACCTGGTGGATGGAGATCTTGACCCCGGCCACGTGGGCGGCCCGGTCGTTCAAAACCAGCATTATCCGCCGCCGGCCGATGTTCTTGGAAGGAGTGGTGGGGCGCTCGAAAACCAGCCCGTCGCGGATCAGCTCGGCCGTGACCTTGGTCACCAGGGCCCGGCTCAGTCCGGTCCCCTCGGCGATCTCCACCCGTGAAACAGGTTCGTTACGGCGGATCTCGTCGAGGATGTTGAACCGGTTTACGGTTCTCATGTGGGCTTGGCTGAACCCGGACATCAAGGCCTTCCTTGTGGGCTTTAGCGGTTGTTAATCATCCGTTAGTATAAATACAACAAAACTCCACCTAAAGGCGAGGAGTAAGTTCACGGAGTTAATTTACAGGAAAAATTATTCCTTGCAAAGTAGAGAAAAATCTGACAGGCTTTTGGATATGACGTTTATGAAACTGCAATCATGGACCGCCTTGCCCGGACTCAGGCCCCGGGGCGCCGACCGCCCCCGGAGGTCCGCGATCCGGCCCAGGTGAGGCTCCGTGGTTGACCGCTCAAGACAGCGATTATGCACATGGGGGAGAGAGCATGATTGAAGCCGGCAAGGCCCAAGGGGCCCCTGTCAAACCCGGATACGGCATGGTCGGCGGAGGCCCGGGGTCCTTTATCGGGGACGTCCACCGGCGGGCCATCGGCCTGGACGGCCGGGCCGAACTCAAGGCGGGTTGTTTTTCCACCGTTTACGACAACACCCTGGCCACCGGCCGGGAGCTGGGCCTGGAGAAGGACCGGCTCTACCGCGACTACGAGGAGATGGCCCGGGCCGAGGGTGAACGCGCGGACGGCATCGACTTTGTGGTCATCGTAACCCCCAACCACGTCCACTACGCCGCGGCCAGGGCCTTTCTCATGGCTGGCATTCATGTGGTCTGCGACAAGCCGCTGACCTTC
>NPIE01011400.1_pt2 | contig 13449 bp, 12 predicted proteins | sample 8637661 | NCBI WGS metagenome assembly NPIE01 (sample SAMN07420842, study PRJNA396082) | bioreactor metagenome | isolation source: sample BA12 brine-fed electro-methanogenic bioreactor BA | place: Japan: Kochi | collected 2016-12-09 | reverse complement strand
AAGACCGAAGAGCTGGGCCCAAGCGCCGGGATGTCGGGTTCGACGGCGGTATCGTACGGGGCTTTGGCTTGGTCTAAATCGAGTGGCATCCTCTGAGAGGTCTACTTCGAGACGCACCAAACTTGGCCGATTTTGTTTCCGGCGGTAGGCAAAGTTTTTGGGCTTGGCTTTGCCGAACTGGCCGTTCTCCGCGAGAAACTGTGACTAGGCCAATCCCGGCAAATATCGACAATCTTTGTCGATATTGGTTTTTTTTATCGCGCCTTGCGGGGTAGGGGTCGGTTCCGGCTGGGGGCGAAATGACACTCTAAGTGTAGCGGCTTGAGATTGTCCAATCTCGGGATCAGAAGGCGAGAACTCTGATATTTCCTTTACCGGAAACACACAATTTGAGCTCATCTGGACTTCCGGGTTCGTTATAGGCATAGTTTGTGCTGTCTGCATCGCATTGACCATTTCGCGGTGCTTGCGACGTTGGAACCTGGACCCCTCGCGGTGGCTATGTCGAGCGCCTATCCCTCGACCAACTTCAATTGAACGCTCCTTCTTTTGCTTTGTGCCACCAGTCCCTGCAGCCAGTTAGGCTGTTCACGCGCTTTTCAGCACTGCCCCTAATGCTCGCGGGTGAGGGCTCCCGAGTTGGAAGAAGAAAGTTTCCGTTCAAGAAAATAATCGGAATACCGAATTGCACAGTCCAGACGATGCGCAGAAATGCTGCGTGTTTTTAGATGGCACTTTCGCCGAAGGAATAATGAGTAGCGTGCACATCGATTTTACCGCATTTGCCGAGACGCTCAGACGAAGCCACAGCGTGACCAATTTTGTATATTACAGCATTGTTCCGCCGTTCGAGGACGAATTTCCCAAGCGGCGGCTTTTGGATTGGCTATCCTACAATGGCTACCTTGTTCGAGAAAAATACGGCAAAACCGTCACACGAGATTCCAGAACCATTCTGAGAGGATCTGTGTCGCTGGATATCACGATTGACGCGCTCGAAATAAGCGACAGGGTCGATGGCATTATCATTCTGACCAACGACATGAATATGTGTGCGGCCATCCGATCGCTTCAACGGAAGTCGACCTGGGTCGCTATTGTGACCTGGATAAATGATGTCAATTTGCAGGTCGACAGCCAACTTCGCCGCGCTGCTGACAAACTATTGCGCCTGGATCTCGGTGAAAATACCTGACTGACGCGAGCGGAGGGCGCGATACTTTGCGCCACTCCATTTTTGCAGGTTTGTGTCGATGTTCCTGGCTAGTTACGTATTCACCGCATCAGCAGGATCGGTACCTTGCAGGTCCGGACCATTTCCGTCGTCGTCGAGCCGATGATGAGGCTGCGGATGCGCGAGTGGCCGTAGGCTCCCATGACGACCAGGTCGTAATGCCGCCCTTCCACCAGTTTCCCAAGGATCGCTTCTGGTCTACCGTTCTCGATGACGATGTCCGCATTAAAACCGCCAGCCGACAATGTGTCCCGGGCATTTTCAAGTGCCTTGCGAATGTCCGGAGTTTCCACGCCGGCAAAGGCCAGCGTCACGGGTAGGCCCGCCAGAAGCCTGTTTCGGGACAGGAAATCGACGGTCTTCAGCGAGGATTGGCCGCCGTCGAAGGCGATCAGCACCTTCGAGACCGGCTTGAACTTGCGGTTGGCGACGAAAACAGGTTTCCGGCAGGAGCGTACGACACGTTCCAGGTTGGAACCGAGATGCAGCTTTGCAAAATCTGCCGCTTCGCCGCGTTTGCCGATCACGATGAGATGGCCTGTGTCTTCCTTGGCCAGAACGGTTTCCACCAGGTCGCCCTGGCGCAGCCTCGTCTCGACGGCAACGCCATCGGCTTCGACGATCGCCTGGGCATCTTCCAGAATGGCCCGCCCCTTGGCATGGGACAGCTTTGCGCGCTGTGCGTCAAGTTCGCTCAACTCTTCCAGCAGGTGAGACCGTGCTCCCAGTTCTATGGCGCCGCTCAAGTCCTGCCGGTCGGTGCCTTCGCGGCGTCCCAGCACGTGGTAGATCTTGACCTTGGCGTCCGTCCGCTTTGCGATCCAGGCCGCGTAATGGCAGACGCTTTCGGAATATTTCGAACCGTCCACCAGGGCAATTAATGTGCCTGTCGACATGTGTGCCTCCCTAATGTCCCAGAAGTTTTTCCATGGCGCCCGGCCTGTCGTGTATTGCAAGCCTGTCGACGATGGTTTCCGATGCTTCGTTCATGCCCAGAATATCGACCTCGGCCCCCTCGCGCCGGAATTTCAGAACCGCCATATCCAGCGCGGCGACCGAGGAAATGTCCCAGATATGGGCCCGGGTGACATCGATTGTCACCTTTTCCGGAGCCTCCTTGAAGTCGAATGCCTTCATGAAGTCCTCCGTTGACGCGAAGAACAATTGACCTTCAACAAGGTAGGTCCGGTGACGCCCGTCCGGACTGATCGTGGTTCTGACGCGGAAGATCTGCGAGATTTTCCAGGCAAAGAAGATGCCCGACAACAGCACGCCGACCAGAACGCCGATGGCCAGGTTGTGGGTGTAAACGACGAAAAACACCGTAGCCAGCATGACCACCGACGACGAACGCGGATGCTCCCTGAGGTTCTTGATCGAGCTCCAGGAGAAGGTACCGATGGAGACCATGATCATGATCGAGACCAGCGCAGCCATAGGAATCTGGCCGACGAGATCTCCCAATGCAACGACCATGAACAACAGAAATACACCGGCTGCGAAGGCAGACAGCCGGCCGCGACCTCCGGACTTCACGTTGATCATCGACTGCCCGATCATGGCGCAGCCGGCCATGCCGCCGATGAAACCCGTTGCGGTGTTGGCGATACCCTGGCCGATGCATTCCTGGTTCCGGTCCGATGGCGTGTCCGTGAGATCGTCGACGATCTGCTGCGTCATTAGGCTTTCCAGCAGGCCCACCACCGCTACGGCAACCGAATAGGGAAGGATGATCTGCAACGTCTGGAACGTCAGTGGGATATCCGGGATAAGGAACACGGGCAGCGTATCGGGCAGTTCCCCCATATCGGCAACCGTGCGCACGTCCCAGCCGAACAGGATCGTCAGTCCAGTGAGCACGATGATCGTGACAAGCGGCGACGGAATAACTTTGGTCACCCGCGGAAACAGATAGATGATTGCCAGTCCACCTGCGACGAGTGCGAAGGTTAGCGGCGGCACGAGAGCAGGATCGAGTTCCGGCAACTGCGCCATGAAAATGAGGATGGCGAGGGCGTTGACGAACCCGGTCATCACAGATCGGGAGACGAAGCGCATCACGTAGCCGAGCTTCAACAGTCCGGCTCCAATCTGGATCACACCGGCCAGGACCGTGGCGGCGAGTAGATATTGCAGGCCATGGTCTTTCACGAGGGTGATCATCAGCACCGCCGTTGCCGCCGTTGCCGCGGAAATCATGCCCGGACGGCCTCCGGTGATCGCAATGATCACGGCGATCGAAAAGGAAGCATAAAGGCCGACCTTCGGGTCGACCCCGGCGATGATGGAAAAGGCAATCGCCTCGGGAATGAGGGCAAGCGCCACAACCAGGCCTGACAGCAGGTCGGCGCGGATATTGCCCGTCCATTGGTTTTTGTATTTTGCGTATGAAATCATATACAGCCCAAAGTTCTGCGAACCGGAGCACGTGGATGCTACGGATTTTCAGAGGTGAATTTTCGGGTTGTCCGGCGGATCGGCGGCCGGAGGAGCCACCCGGGAATCTCACCCGGGTCCTGACGATTTGGTTCTCTTAGCTTGTTGCGGCGCAAAAGCCAAGGGGACTACATTTAACCACAGATGGGATTAGGCGGCCGATACTGTCATGACCGAACCTTACTCAGCGCTTCGATTTCGTATGACAATGTCAGCGACTGTATTCTTGCTGATGCGCAGATCTCGGGCAATCCAGCGATAGCTGCGTCCTTCGTCAATGAGCGCCAGTACTTTCGGTGCAAGTTTGTCCGATTTGGGCCGATGACCTGGCTGTCGTCCGAGTTTCTTACCACGTGCCTTCGCAGCAGCCAGACCGGATTTTACCCGTTCACTGATGAGATCGCTCTCGAATTCGGCGATGCCGGACAAAAACGTCGCCAGCATGCGTCCATGTGGCGTGGACAGATCGAATGTCATGCCATTCATGGCAATGACCGAAACCTTCCAGCTTTCCAGTTCGCGCAACGTATTGAGTAGGTCGATGGTCGAGCGTCCCCAGCGGGAAAGTTCGGTGACAAGAATGGCATCGATCCGTCTGGCCTGGGCAAGCGCCATGACCTTTTTGCGTTCGACGCGATCGAGCTTCGTTCCGGAGCCCGTTTCTTTGTGGATGCCTGCAATCTCATACCCTGCACGCTCGGCAAATGCTGTGAGATCCCGTTCCTGGCGTTCGCAAGATTGGTCTGCGGTTGAAACCCGGCAGTAGATAGCGGCGCGCTGTCCCAATTGAACCCTCGTGGATTTACGGCTCGCAAAGCCTTGATTTGTCTGATGCAAGTGGTGTCCACTTCTGACTATACCTCAATAGGGACAATTCCAGCATGCCGCGGCGACAGATACTCACCGAGCGACAGCGCTCGGCACTCTTTGATTTACCTACCGACGAGCCCACACTACTCAGACACTACACGCTGGCCGATGATGATCTCGAACATATCCGGGAACGACGGAGGCCGGAAAACCGGCTCGGTTTCGCTCTCCAACTCTGCGCCCTTCGATATCCCGGCCGTGCGTTAATGCCTGGCGAATTGATCCCACACGAGGTGCTGTCCTTTATCGGAGCTCAGCTCGGCATTGCGCCCGACGCGCTGCTTACTTATGCGGCTCGGCGCCAAACCCGCCAACAGCATATGGATGGGTTGCGCAAGATCTATGGATACAAGGCTTTCGCGGGGCGCGGCGCACGTGATTTGCGGGACTGGGTTTTTGATGAAGCCGAGGATGCAAGATCCAACGAGGATCTGGCGCAACGCTTCGTGGCACAGTGCAGGAAAATGATGACTATCCTGCCAGCGGTAACAACCGTTGAGCGTCTGTGCGCCGACGCTCTCGTCGCCGCTGAGAGAGATGTCGAGACCCGAATTGCTGACAGGCTCGACGTGCCTATCCGCGAGCGATTAGACGGACTGCTTTCGGAAATGATGAACGGCAACATCAGCCAGTTCATTTGGCTCCGTCAGTTCGAGGTCGGCAGCAACTCTGCGTCTGCAAACCGATTGCTTGACCGGCTGGAGTTCCTGCGCAGCCTGACAATCGATCCGCAGGTTCTTGCCAACATTCCGCCACACCGCATAGCGCGTCTACGACGACAAGGAGAACGCTACTTTACGGATGGACTGCGTGACATCACTTCGGACCGGCGGTGGGCGATCTTCGCTGTTTGCGCCGTCGAATGGGAGGCGGCGATTGCCGACGCCATCGTCGAGACCCATGATCGCATCGTGGGGAAAACCTGGCGAGAGGCAAAGCGGCTTTATGATGAGAGGATTGCCGGTTCCCAAACCGCTGTCACTGATACGCTTCGTCGCTTCACAGCCTTGGGGGCCTCTTTGTTGGAAGCTCGCGAAGATGACGTGCCATTGGATAATGCGATGGCCTCAACGGTCGAATGGCAGCAGCTTGAACAGTTGGTCACCGCGGGGACGCAACTTACCAGTACCCTGTCCGGTGAGCCGCTGGCCCATGTCGGCCAAGGATATCATCGCTTTCGTCGCTATGCGCCTCGGATGTTGCGATGCCTGAAACTGAAGGCTGCCCCAGTAGCTGAAGCCTTGATTGCAGCAGCAAAAGCTATCGGCGCGATGGGTGAATTGCCGTCCGCTAATACCACTTTCTTGCGGCCGAAATCAAAATGGCACCGCCATCTTCGTGCGCAAGATGAAGGCGACTGTCGCTTGTGGGAGGTCGCTGTTCTGTTCCATCTCAGGGATGCTTTCCGATCAGGAGACGTATGGCTCGACCATTCCCGCCGATATGGCGACCTCAAGCAGATCCTCGTACCACTGGCCTCTGCGAAAGATAGCGCCAAGTTGTCCATTCCCCTTGATCCTCATGCCTGGTTGGCGGATCGCAAAGCGCGTCTTTCTGCCGGTTTGAAGCGGCTGGCGCGCGCCGCGCGCGATGGGGCCATTCCTCATGGCACCATAGAAAATGGAACGCTGCGGATCGACCGGCTGACCGCTGATGTTCCCGAAAATGCCGAAGAACTGGTTCTCGATCTTTATCGCCGGATGCCGCCCATCCGGATAACTGACATCCTTCTGGAAGTGGATGCGGCGATCTGCTTCTCCGATGCTTTTTCCAATCTAAGAACGGGAGCGCCATGCAGCGACAAGGTCGGTTTGCTAAACGTCTTGCTTTCCGAGGGATTGAACCTCGGCCTCCGCAAAATGGCAGAGGCTTCGAACACGCATGATTACTGGCAGCTCTCGCGTTTAGCCCGCTGGCATGTCGAGACCGAAGCAATGGACCAGGCGCTAGCGACGGTCGTGGGCGCGCAAGCGAAATTGCCAATGTCCCGGTTCTGGGGCTTGGGAACAACAGCATCAAGCGATGGTCAGTTTTTCCCGTCGGCACGACAGGGTGAGGCCATGAACTTGGTCAATGCAAAGTACGGCAATGAGCCCGGCCTGAAAGCCTACAGCCACATCAATGATCAGTTCGCACCGTTCGCGTCGCAAACAATTCCGGCAACCGTCAGCGAAGCGCCGTATATCTTGGACGGCCTGCTGATGAATGAAACCGGCAGGCGCGTTGGCGAGCAATATGCCGATACAGCGGGGTTCACAGATCACCTCTTTGGAACCAGCGCCATGCTCGGATATCGGCTCGTGCTGCGCATCCGCGACTTACCCTCGAGACGCCTGTACGTGTTCAATCCCGCAGCAACGCCTAAGGGTTTGCGTAGCCTGGTCAGTGGAAAAATCCGCGAAGAGCTGATTGTTGCAAACTGGCCCGATCTCTTTCGGTGCGCCGCCACAATGGCTGCCGGCAAGATTAGACCGAGCCAGTTGCTCCGCAAACTCGCATCCTATCCCCGGCAAAACGATTTGGCAGCCGCGCTCCGGGAAGTCGGCCGCGTGGAGCGTACTCTCTTTATATTAGAGTGGATCCTTGACACTGATTTGCAGCGTCGCGCCCAGATCGGTCTGAACAAAGGCGAGGCTCATCATGCTCTCAAAAATGCTTTGCGCATTGGCAGGCAGGGCGAAATCCGCGACCGAACCACCGAAGGGCAGCATTACCGGATCGCCGGGCTGAACCTGCTCACGGCGATTATCGTCTACTGGAATACTGTCCATCTTGGCCATGCTGTCGCCGAACGTCGGAATGAAGGGCTGGATGTGACCCCGGAGCTTTTGGCCCACATCTCTCCCTTGGGCTGGGCTCACATCCTGCTAACCGGCGAATATCTCTGGCCCATCGAGGCAAACTCTTAGGGTGTCATTCCGCCCCCAGCCGGAACCGACCCCGGGTATATCGTATTATGTCGATTTACCCGATGGACATGCGTGGGAATAATTCACCGCAATGATTACCCAAAAAGCTAAATACGCCCTGAAGTCCCTAATGGTCCTGGCAGACGAGCGAGCGGGGCAAGGAAAATCTCTTCGGATTGAGGAAATAGCAGAATTGTCGGGCGCGCCGAAACGGTTCCTCGAACACATCCTCCTCGACCTCAAAAGGGCTGGGCTGATCGGTAGCAGGCGTGGACGTAACGGCGGCTATGAATTGATCAAGGAACCCGGGCATGTATCCCTCGCCGATATCTTGCGCCTAATTGACGGGCCGATCGCTCCGCTGCCGTGCCTTTCCCGCCGAGCCTACCGCCCCTGCGAAGACTGCAAGGATGAAAGGTCCTGTCGGGTCCGTGCCGTTTTTGGCGGCTTCTATTCGGCGTATATCCTTATGATTGAATCCCTGACGCTTGCCGACCTACAAGAAGAGTCGCGACCGTTGGAGCGTTTCGCACTACTCGAAGCCTCTGCTGGAGAATAACATTCTATCCAACTGGGCTAAATCAACACTGTTCTTTTGTTGCTAAACACGACTAAATCTGTCGTAATAGTAGTGTCATACGGTGTGGCCCGAATGACTTCGCACTCGCCGCATGGCTTTGGACACCGTTTTGCCGTCAGGTCACGAAATTGAGAGACGATCAAGCCAAGGAAGTCGTTATCTTGCACCATCTATTCACGCGCAGACGTTTCGGTACCGAACCCGTCGCGTCAAGGTTAAAGCGGCTTCAACGAAGTGAACTAACCATGCGGCAGGTTGCACTTGGTGGCCGACGCCGGGTGGATGCTTGCTGTGACTGCCATGGGCGCCGCCTTCTGCGGTGCATTCATCCCGACGCGCGAACTCTTTCAGGCAACTGGCAGCGCCCCGGAGCGGCTTGGTTGGGGGGGCGTGATGAGTAAGTCTGACCTGGACAGGATCGACAGAAAGATCCTTTTTGAATTGATGCGCGATGCAACAGTGCCGGTGGCACAACTTGCGGAACGCGTCGGGTTGTCGCAAACGCCGTGCTGGAAACGTGTTCAGAAGCTGGAAACAGCCGGCATCATCACCGGACGCGTCGCGCTCGTTGATCCGGAAACGATCGGGCTAGGCCTCACGGTGTTTGTCGAGATCGAGGCTGCCGATCACACTCCGGACTGGCGAGCTTCTTTCCGCGAAATCGTCAAGACACTGCCAGCCATCGTCGAGGTTTATCGCATGGCCGGCGATGTCGACTACCAGCTCAAGGTCCTGGTGCCCGATATGACGGCGTTCGATGAATTCTACCTGAATTTGACCCGCGCTCTTCCGTGCCGGAATGTGACGTCGAAATTTTCGATGGAGACAATCGCGATGTCGACAGCCTGGCCAATCGATATCACGTCCCCCTGAATTCAACCGGAATACGGAAAACGAAAGCAAGAGAGGAAGAAATGACCCTGCGCATCAACGACATCGCCCCTGACTTTGAAGCAGACACCACAGATGGTCCCATCAAGTTCCACGAGTGGATCGGCGACGGCTACGCTGTCCTGTTCAGTCATCCGAAAGATTTCACGCCCGTCTGCACCACGGAACTGGGCTTGATGGCGAGCCTCGCGCCAGAATTTTTCAGGCGCAATACCAAGATCATCGGAATTTCGGTCGATCCGGTTGAAAGCCACCATAAGTGGAAGGGCGACATCAAGACTGCGACCGGGCATGAGCCTTCATACCCGCTGATCGACGACCCGCAACTCAAGGTCGCCAAGCTCTACGACATGCTGCCCGCTTCACTCGAAGGGGAGGCGGAGGGGCGGACGCCTGCTGACAATGCCACCGTGCGCACCGTCTTCATCATTGGTCCGGACAAGAGAATCAAACTGTCGCTCACCTATCCAATGACCACGGGGCGCAATTTCGACGAAATTTTGAGGGCGCTGGATTCCATCCAACTGACCGCGAAACACCAGGTCGCGACACCGGCCAACTGGAAGCAGGGCCAGGACGTGATCATTACAGCCGCAGTCTCGGATGAAGAAGCCATCACCCGTTTCGGTGGTTTCGAGCGGGTTCTGCCTTATCTGCGCGAGACGAAACAGCCGGATTGAAGAGGTCGGGTACTGTCAATCGACAGTCGACAACCCTGTTTCGGGATAGCTGCTTTAACCAGAGAAGAACGTTCTCTTTGAGTGGGGCAATTTGGAATTCAAATACACGATCAAACTGGTAGTCTTTTTGTAGAAAGGAGACGTCGCATGATCAGAACTCTGCTTGTCCCCGGCCTTGACGGTTCCCCGGCACCGCATTGGCAACATTGGTGGGCTGCCACCGACCCGGCTGCGCGGATCGTCAAGCAACAGTCGTGGTCAAATCCGAAGCCTGAGGCCTGGCTTGAAGCTCTCACAGCTGCGATTTTGACCCACCCGAACGCCTTGCTGGTCGGCCATTCCCTTGGAGCTGTCGCCATCGTTCATCTGCTGGCCAAACGCCCCAAACTTCATATTGGTGGTGCCATGCTGGTCGCTCCCGCCGAACCTACGAGAAGTGTCCGAACCGAAAGCTTCGGGCCTATCCCCGATTGCAGTTTGAACCTTCCCGCACTCGTCGTCTCAAGCCGGAACGACTTTTGGATGGGGCAGGAGCAGGCGCGGCAATTGGCTCAGGCTTGGGGAGCCGATTTCTTCGACATGGACGATGCTGGCCATATCAACACGGAAGCGGGATTTGGCCCATGGCCCAGAGGCAAGTTTCTTGCAAAACGGATCACGAATTTCCGCGAGGGGTGGGTATCTGATCAGTGGCAGCGCCCGCAAGCCACGGACGTGAATGAGGGGAGGTGGGCATGAGGCAATCATCGATATTCGTAACGACGAGAAAGGCCATGCCGATGCTCGCATTCGGTATTTGCTACATTTGGCTAGCCGCTCTTGTCATCCTTTTTTGACGGGTGAATTGACAATACAGGAAGGAAAACCTCCATGTCTGTCTGCTGCGCTTACGACCCTGGTCTACTTGTTTATCTGGAGCAGATCGAAGGCGATCTGCCGGATCATGAGGTCAACGGTTTCGAGCTCTGCTTGAGTGTCGCCTTGACCCTTTCGATGTATTTGAGCCTGGTGTTCCTGCTGCAATGAACGTCCACCCGGAACGGAGAGCGGCTCCGCATCACTGCATCATCATTGGAGGCGGTGCGAGCGGCGTGCTTATGGCGGCTCATCTCCTGAGCGGTTCGGAGACAGGTATCAGCGTCACCATTGTCGAACAGGGGCCTATGCTGGGATGCGGCATTGCCTATGGCACGACGCATCCAGACCACCTTCTGAACACCCGCGTTTCCCAGATGAGTGCGTTCCCGGACCAGCCGGACCATTTTGAGAGATGGTTGGCCGTGGACGGAAAGCATTTCTCTCAACACTGCTTCGTAGATCGCGCGACCTATGGGCGGTATCTCTCCAGCCTTCTTGAACCCTGGCAGTCAGGACAGGAAGCCGATCGACTGAGATGTGTTCAGAACGAATGCGTGAGGCTGATCGAAAAAGCCTCTGGCGTGACCGCGCATCTGGCCGATGGATCGGCGATTACGGGAGACAGCGCGGTTCTTGCGACCGGACATGCGGTCCCGCTTGCTCCCGATCCGCCGATGTACGGCGCCTGGGATTTTTCCCCGCCTTCAGATCCGGATGCGACTGTTGTGATTGTTGGGACGGGCCTCAGCATGGTCGATCATGTTGTGACACTCCTCGCTTCCGGTCACAGGGGTGAGATACTTTGTGTCTCCCGCAGGGGTCTCCTGCCGCAGACCCACGCCTCTTCCAGACCCATACCGTTTTCTGAAGACGAGATTCCGTTAGGAGCACCGGTAAGCGTCGTCCTTCACTGGTTGAGACAGCAGGCAAACGCCGCCGAAGCTGCGGGTGGAACATGGCGAGATGTCGTTGACGGCATCAGGCCTCATATTGCCGCGATTTGGCGGTCCTGGGACCACGACGCGCGCGCTCGCTTCCTCAGACATGCGGCCTCATGGTGGGAGGTGCACCGGCATAGAATGCCGCCTGAGTCGGCTGCGCGCATTGAGGATGCCAGAACCAATGGCCAACTATCCGTCACACGTGGTCGGTTCGAACGTGCCACCGGCCTCTCTGGCTCAGGTATAGACGTGGACATTTGTCCACCAGGCCGCCAGCAAGTCAAAACGCTCGCCGCCGATCACGTCATCGATTGCCGCGGTATCCGCCGCGACCCGGAAATCCATGCCGTGCCTGTCATCCGCGACCTTCTTGCACGCGGTGCCGCCCGCCTCGATCCATTGCAGCTAGGTCTCGACACCACAGAAGACGCGAAACTGATCGATGCCGAAGGCCATATCTCTGGTCGAATTCGCGCGATTGGTCCTGCCGCCCGGGGCGCGCTTTGGGAAATTACCGCAATTCCGGATATCCGTGAACAAACGTTCCGTCTTTCTCGCGGCCTGGCCGGCGTCGGTTCCCGAAGTTGACGACGAAAGAGATCGTTCTCTTTGGCAGCTTCGCGACAGGGTAAATCGTCTCTGATACGGCATGTCTTTGGAATGGCTTCGAAGCGGAAAATTTATTAGATCTAATACTCGATGGATTTAGTCGAGAAAGGATCTGAAATGTCCGAAATTGTTGGATTTGCAGGAAGCCTGAGCCACCCGTCCCGCACGCGCACGCTGGTGGCGGCGGCTGTCAAAAACACAGCCGAAAGAACGGGCAAAGCCGGTGTCGTCTATGATCTGCGCGACATCGGCCCTTCCCTGGGTGCTGCCGGGGGTATCGGGGATCTCGCTCCTGACGCTCGGGACGTGGTGACGCGCATTCTAAACGCCGACGCGCTCATCGTCGGGACGCCGGTCTACAAGGGAAGCTATACGGGCTTGTTCAAACATCTCTTCGATCTCATCGAGCCGGCGGCCTTGAAGGGCAAACCAATCCTTCTCACGGCGACGGGCGGCGGAGATCGGCACGCGCTTGTCATCGAGCACCAGATCCGACCGCTGTTTGGCTTCTTCGAGGCGGCGACAATCGCGACCGGTGTTTACGCGTCGTCAGCTGACTTTAAGGATGGTGAACTTTCGTCACCGGAGCTTCTGACCCGTCTCGAAACCGCGACACGGCAGCTTGCAAGTGCCATCCGGGCACAGGCCGCGTTCGGTCAGCCGGAGCTCGCCAGCGACGCCGCCTGACGGCGCGAACCAACCAAGCAATCCAGTTTTCTCCACCCGCCTGGACTTTCGGTACCCGGCAACGGCGGAGCCATGTCCAGAAGAAGGAGTTTTCCATGACCATTCATGAACTTCCTACTGCGTCTCTATCCAACGATGACGTTGTTCCTCTGACGCCGAATATTGGTGTCGAAATCCGCAATGTGCAGCTTTCCGGGACTTTGCCAGCGACGTTGATCGACGAGATCAAGTCGCGCATCGCCCGCCACAAGGTCGTGTTCTTCCGCGATCAGGATCATCTTGACGATGCCGGTCAGGAGGAATTCGCCAAACGGCTCGGTGACCTTGTCCCGCATCCGACCCAGCATATCCGCGAGGGGAGCGCTGCAATCCTTGAACTGGATTCCGGACACGGAGGACGTGCCGACCAGTGGCACACCGACGTAACCTTCGTGCCTGCCTATCCCAAGTATTCTGTCCTTCGGGGCATCACCATTCCGGACAATGGCGGGGATACGATCTGGGCCAACACGGCGGCGGCCTACGAGGCGTTGCCTGACACCTTGAAACGGTTTGCGGACAGTCTGCGCGCCGTTCACTCGAATGCCTACGATTATGCGAGCCACCGTCCCAAGGCGACTGCGGTGGAACAGAAGCACTACGAGGAAGTGTTCCGTTCCAAGGCCTTTCAGACCGAGCACCCGGTGGTGCGCGTCCATCCGGAAACCGGCGAACATACCCTCATCCTGGGTAGCTTCGTGCAGCGATTTGCGGG
>NPIE01007919.1_pt1 | contig 13469 bp, 10 predicted proteins | sample 8637661 | NCBI WGS metagenome assembly NPIE01 (sample SAMN07420842, study PRJNA396082) | bioreactor metagenome | isolation source: sample BA12 brine-fed electro-methanogenic bioreactor BA | place: Japan: Kochi | collected 2016-12-09 | reverse complement strand
GACGCCCCGTCATGGGGGTTATATGAAAATCGGCGAGACTGGTTTTAACCTGTCCCCCGCTCACTTTCAAAACCAACCGGGTATTCCGACCAGGGCGCCGATTTTCATTGTTCGTTGTGACGTCCCGCCATGGGGGTTATATGAACATCGGCGGGACTGGTTTTAACCTGTCCCCTGCTCACTTTCAAAACCAACCGGCCATTCCGACCAGGGCGCCGATTTTCATTGTTCGTTGTGACGCCCCGCCATGGGGGTTATAAAAAGGAGAAGCATGAATCACAGAGCGAATGCGCATGCCAAATTTCTTGATAATTATGCCTGTTCTCAAGCGATTTTTTCAGAATATTGCCAAGATTTCGATATCGATCCGAAGATTGCCTTGTCTGTTTCTGCGGGGTTTGCCGGCGGCATGCGTATGGGAAAGACCTGTGGAGCCGTTACGGGAGCAATCATGGTGCTCGGTCTCAGATATAGCGGCCCGCAGCCCGAAACACCCGAAGGACGTCAAAAAGTGTATGAAGCAGTGACGACTTTTACCAAACGATTTTATGAAATCAACGGTTCAACAGACTGCAAGGAACTCCTTGCCGTAGATATCAGCACTGCCGAGGGCATGGAGATGGCGAAGGAGAAAAACTTGTTTCGAACGGTTTGCCCGAAATTCATCACCGATGCTGCTTCACTCCTGGAAGAAATATAGCATGTCAGGTATCTCTATGTTCACCGGGCCTGCGAGCGCTGTGTCGCCATTTCCGCCTCTAGTGGCCCGGGGACACGGTGTTGGCTTGAACGTCCCCAATACGGAGCGTCAATTATGAACTTCAAAATGGATCATATCGTTATCAACACGGCAGATATCGTCCGCTCACTCCATTTTTACACGAACATTCTCGGGTTGGAAGGCGAACGGGTCGCGGAGTTCGACAATCACCAGGTGCCGTTTCCCTCCGTTCGAATAACCCGGGACACCATCATCGATATTTTTCCAAAACGGCTTTGGGAGAAGACGAGTCCGGAACAGGTGTGCCGCCCGAACCTCAATCATTTCTGTCTTTCAACAAGCAAATCGAACTGGCAGGCGCTCCAGGAAAAACTGAAGGAAAACCACATTTCCATCGATGATGGACCGGTTAAACGCTGGGGCGCTCACGGTACGGGAGTGTCAATCTATTTTCGCGACCCCGATGAAAACGTCATTGAAGTCCGTTACTACGAAAGCGAGGAAGCCGATCGTCTCTGCTTGCTCAACTCATAAGGGAACCTTGAAAAATTGTCATTTCGCCCAATCTCATCGTTGCGCAATCAAATTTTATCCTTGGAATATGATGTATATATCTGCGGAAAACTGTTCTTGCGCGCCTCGATCTTGAACGAAATTCCGGTTTTTTCAAGCTCCGCAAGAGGAGGAAGGAGATGCTGAGACGACTCTTTCCCTGGAGATTTCTGCTCAGACTGGCAGCAAAGCGTTTTCAGATTATCGACCCGCTCATGGTCGCCGCCCGCATCAGGAGTTTCGCCCAGCCTTCCGAGGTCCAGGAACCCATCGAACTCCTGCGCGCCGGCATTGTTTTTCATGCACGGGGCCTGCTCAATACCAAGGCTATCCAGCACAATCTCGACTGGGTCTGGCCATACTGGGTGGAGCGACAATTCAACCCGGATGACAACTCGTTCATCCCTCGCGCTTTTTCGTTCTCCCATATCAATCTCACCCACCGCAACTGGACGGCGATCGGCCTGCCCGATCTGCCGCTCTATCCGATCGTCGACCCACGGGGCCTGGTGACACCGTTGCACGACGGCTGGTCACTCGACTGTTGGTTCATCGAAGATCAGGGAGCGGAGCTCTGCCCATCGCGAATGGACGCGGTCGATCAATATCTGATAGACGACAGCAGCCGCGCCGTCGTGACTCGGGCCCAGGCCGGAAACACCACCCTGACGACGAAGGCGTCCCTGTCGATCACCGACGGTCGGCCGACCCTTCATCTGTCGGCGGATACAGAATCAACTGACAGCGGCTGGCTGATCTTCTCATTGCGGCCGTATAACCCGGAAGGGGTTCAGTTGATTGAACGTGCGGCACTTCTTGAAAAGGAAGACGGCTGGCTGGTCGATGACGAGGTGGTCATCAGGCTGCACGCCACCCCCGACAAATATCTCTTTTCCGATTACCGGTCAGGCGACGTCTTTTTTCACCTCGACCGTCAGCAGAGCACCAGCGACAAGACCTGCCGAATCGGCATGGTGACCGCTGCAGCCTGCTATCGGGTTGAACCAGGCAAACCAATGCCGAACTACCAGATCGATGTGGACCTGCCCGAACCTGGCGGCCAGGACAACCGGTCCGTATCGACCAGCTGGCCTGAGGCGCAAAAGAACACGGCCCAATTGCAGGTTCCCGACCACCATCTGCAATTCCTGCACGATACCGCAGTCCGTACATTGATCCACCTTTCCGCCGGGGACGTCGTGCCCGGACCGTATACCTATAATCGCTTCTGGTTTCGAGACGCCTGCTTCATGCTCAACGCCCTGCTGACCATCGGCCTCAAAAAGCGGTGCCGACGTCACCTCGACACCTTTGGTGACCGCCAGACACCGACCGGTTTCTTCCATTCCCAGGACGGTGAATGGGACTCCAACGGCCAGGTGCTCTGGCTCCTTAACCGCTTCCGGCTGCTCGCCGGCGATCTGTTCAACCCTGACTGGCTTGACCCGTTGCGCCGCGGCGCCGACTGGATTGCGACAAAGCGGCGGCAGGAAAACGGCGATGAGCGGACCAGGGGACTCCTGCCACCCGGTTTTAGTGCCGAACATTTCGGTCCCAATGATTACTATTACTGGGATGACTTGTGGGCCGTTGCCGGACTGCAGGCGGCAGCCGACACCTTTGCCGCCCTGAATCGCGGCAAGGAGGCCGCCGCGATCGGCGAAGAAGCCGCTGCCATGAGAGATGATGTGTGGCGTAGCATCCGGCTAGTTACCGCCGAGAAACCGAGCCGGGCACTACCGATTTCACCGAACCGGCGTCTGGATTCCGGCGCCATCGGCTGTCTGGTCGCCGATTATCCATTGCAGCTGCTGCCTGCCGGCGACCAACAAATGATGGCAACCGCCGATTATCTTTTTGCCAATTGTCTCAAAAACGGTTGTTTTTTCCAGGACATGATCCACTCCGGCAACAATATCTACATGACGTTGGAACTTGCCCAGGTCTACCTCCGGGCGGGAGATGACCGGTTCCAGCCACTCCTCGAGGCGTCTGCATCGCTCGCCTCGCCGACCGGCCAGTGGCCGGAGGCCATTCACCCGCTCACCGGCGGCGGTTGCATGGGAGATGGGCAACACGGCTGGGCCGCGGCGGAATGGCTGATGCTGCTGCGCAATATGTTTATCATGGAGGAAGATCAATCGCTGGTCATCGGCCGCGGCATACTGCCGCACTGGTTAACGACCGGGCAGCCGATCTCCTACGGCCCGACGTTGACGCCGTACGGCGGCGTTAGCGTTGCTATGGCCGGGAACGGACAAACCACCGACGTCACCGTAACCGGAGACTGGCAGCCGCACCGACCGCAGACCATCAGCATCGAGCTGCCGGGCCACAGCCCCGCGCGGCTGCACCCTTCCGATACGCATTGCTCCATAGCGAGAAAAACATGAAAATCAGCATGTTCACCAACACCTATCTTCCCCATGTCGGGGGTGTGGCCCGTTCGGTATCGACCTTTGCCGACGAACTCAGAAACCGTGGCCATCGTGTCCAGGTCATCGCACCGACCTTTTCCGACTCTCCTGAAAAAGACGATGAGACCATTGTCCGGGTTCCGGCAATCCAGCACTTCAACGGCAGCGATTTCTCCGTGCGCATTCCGCTTCCGGGGATTATCAGCGAGGCTCTCGCGGATTTTGCCCCGGACATCATCCACAGCCATCACCCCTTCCTACTTGGCGACGCCGCTCTCCGCTTGGCACGCACCATGGAACTGCCGCTGGTTTTTACGCACCATACGCTCTATGAACAATACACTCACTATGTCCCGCTTGATTCCCCGGCCCTGAAACGCTTCGTCATCGAGTTGGCAACAGGCTATGCCAATCTCTGCAACCGGGTGATCGCCCCCAGTTCTTCCGTTAAAGAACTGCTCTTGAAGCGGGGGGTAAAATCCAAGGTTACCGTCCTCGCCACCGGCATCGATATCGATCTCTTCTCCCGTGGAGACGGCCGACAATGCCGCAGGCGACACGGTATCAGCGACCGGACGAGAATAATCGGACATGTCGGCAGGCTGGCCCGGGAAAAAAACCTGCCGTACCTGGCAAAAGCCGTGACCACTGTCGTCAAGCAGCGCGAAGGGGTCTGTTTCCTCGTTGTCGGGACAGGTGATGCCGAACAGGAGATCCGAACCATCTTCAAGGAAAGGGGGTGCGCAGAGCAATTGGTCATGGCGGGTCGCCTGACCGGTGCGCAATTGGCCGACGCCTATACGGCCATGGATCTCTTCGCCTTCGCTTCACGTTCTGAAACACAGGGGCTCGTCCTGGCCGAAGCGATGGCCGCCTCGACTCCCGTCGTCGCATTAAAGGCCTCAGGCGTCGAGGACGTGGTTCGACACCACGTCAACGGCCTGGTACTTGGTGCTGACTCATCCCCGGACGACTTTGCCGGCGCGCTCGGTGCCCTGCTCGACGACAGCGACCAGCTGGCATCCCTGCGCAACGAAGCCCGCATAACAGCACCCGAATTTTCGAAAGAGAGCTGTACCGATCGCCTGGTCGACCTGTATCGGGAAACGATCGGCAACGGCCACCGCCCCCACCATACCGACCGTGATTTCTTCGATTCGGTGCGGCTGGCAATCAGAGCGGAATGGGAACTCTTCCAGGAGAAAACGAAAGCCGCCCTCACGTCGTTGGTTGAGAGCGAGGATCAGGCATAACGGTGTTTACCGAATTCGGCAGAAAATGGCGCTCCCTGCGCCGGACGCTGAGCCCCGGCGAATGGGCGGCCCGACACGTCGGGTCGGAACATGGCGACGACCACGAACTGAACGTCAACACCCCCGGTATCCTGATGATCCAGATTGACGGTCTGAGCTATCGGCAGTTGCAGCGGGCACGCGCAAAAAAGCGGTTGCCCTTTCTCAGTCGCCTGCTCCGGCAAGATCATTTTGTCCTCAAAGAATTTTACTCAGGGCTGCCGTCGGCAACGCCCGCCGTTCAGGCTGAACTCTTTTTCGGAGAAAAGAGCGTTGTTCCTGCCTTCATGTATTACGAGCGCAGCGGACGGCAGGAAAAGGCCATGTTCGACCCCCGGGCAGTCGACGACGTCGCCCGCACGCTGGAAAAACGTGGCAACGGGCTGCTGCGCGGCGGCAGCTCCTATTCGAACATCTTTTCCGGCGGGGCTGATGAAGCCCCGTTTTGCATCCAATCGATGCAACTGCGATCCATCTTTCGCGGCTTCAGGATCCACACCATCCTCTGGTTCATAGCGGTCAACCTGGGCAAGATCGCGCGTATCATCGGCCTGAGCGCGCTCGAAACCGGCCTGGCCATCAGCGATTTCTGCGTCGGCGTCTATCGCCGCAGAAACCCGTTCAAAGAATTGAAATTCATTTTTTCGCGAATCGGGGTCTGCATCGTGCTTCGGGAATTGGTGCGGCTCCATGTGAAAATAGACATCGCCCGCGGCCTTCCGATTATCCACGCGAATTTCATCGGTTACGACGAACACGCCCATCGTCGGGGGCCCGGCTCTGCTTTTGCGCTGTGGACTCTCAAGGGTATCGACGGCACCATCAGAGATCTTGTCCACACGGCCAGGAGGTCGGAAAAAAGGGATTATCGGATTTTCATCTACTCCGACCACGGCCAGGAGGCCTGTCTAGCATATGAACGGGAAGCCGGCAGGACCATCCACCAGGCCGTAGCCGCCGTTTTCCGCCAAGGCCCCCTGCACCGCTTCGCTGTCGCCGAACCGGAACCGGCAATCATTCCGCACATCAGCCTGCAGCAACGCAGCAGCGGCTTGCTCCGCCGACTTGGCGAACAGGCAGACGGTGCCGGAAAACGACAGGACCCGAACACGGACAGGATCCACCTGGCCGCGATGGGCCCCCTCGGCCATGTCTACCTCCCCGAACGCCCCGATGCATCAGCCATGCAGTACTATGCCGACGAGCTGGTAAGGACGGCCGCTGTGCCGCTCGTTTTGTATCGACGCGGCGACCGGATCATCTGTGTGACACCGGCGGGTTCCGGGGAATTAGCGACGATGGCGCCCCAGGCATTCGGTCAGGAGCACCCTTTCCTGGCAGAGGTAACCCGCGACATGGAAACAATCTGTCGTCACGAAAACAGTGGCGACTTCATCATTTCCGGCTGGCGACCGGACCGCAGCTCACTGAGTTTCGCCGTTGAAAACGGTTCGCACGGCGGCCCCGGCAGCACGGAGACCAAAGGCTTTCTGATACTGCCCGACACGCTCACCAACGATGGACAACGCTCGTTTCGGCCGCTCGACCTCCGGCAGGTGGTCAGCGCCGTCCGTAATCAACGGTTGCCGGTACCGCTGTCCGCTGCCCGTGCAGCAAACGATGCACCTGAGACCTTTACCGTACTGTCCTACAATATCCATCATTGCCGCGGTCTGGACGGTAAACTCTTTCCCACTCGTATCGCCCGGGTTATCGATCGCCAAGCTCCCGATCTGGTGGCCCTGCAGGAAGTGGATAAAAACATGAGGCGTACCGATCACCTCGATCAGGCCGCCGAAATCAGCCAACTCCTGGGCATGGAGTACCGATTCCTGCCGCTACTCCGCGACCAGGCAGGCGAGTATGGGCTGGCGGTACTCAGCCGCTACCCGCTGACGGCCACTCATTACGCGCCGCTGCCACAGCTGCCGAACAACGGCCGGACGGAGCCCCGCGGCATCATCCGGGTAACGATCGCGACCAGACACGGACCGTTGCACCTGTGCAATACCCATTTGAGCATCAGCAGAAAAGAACGGCTCGCCCAGATTCGTTTTCTCGTTAACGAATATCTCCCCGGCGAGATTCCGGCAGCGGATCCGGTTATCGTCTGCGGCGATCTCAACGCCTCACTCCTTTCTCCGACGTACCGGCTCCTGTCGACCAGACTCCGCGATGCTCACCGGGTATCTGCAGGCGGTTCGCCGAAGCCGACATTCATTGCCTCGTATCCATTGGTTCGACTCGATCATATCTTTGCCTCCCGCCACCTCGCTCCGGTCAAAGGGCAGGTAATTCGTGACGGAGAGAGCAGATTCGCCTCCGACCACCTGCCGGTGGTCAGCACCTTCCTGTACGATCCGGTCCAATCGGACGGCAGCCGGAGAAACGGCCATGGCTGATCGCTCAACGCGCCAGATCGTCATCGCCCGAATCAGAGTAATCGTTCTGGTCATCCTTTTTCTCGCCTTGCTCGCCATTGCCGTCTATGCCGTGATTAATCACGAACCGGTCACGGCCCTGAAGAACTATCTGGAAAACCGGGTCCATCCGGCACTCTTTATCCTGCTGATGGCCGTCCTTCCGATATGTGGCGTGCCGATTTCCATATTCCTGGTACTGGTCGGCATGAGATTCGGCATCGTCGTCGGTGTCGTGCTGGCAGCGGTAACCATGCTCTTTCACCTGAGCGTTACCTATTATCTCGTCCACTCGTTTCTGCGCGTGTGGATCACCGGCTTGCTGCAACGTTTTCACATCCCGGTTCCGGAACTGCAGATAATGTCGAACAAACGCTACGCAATCGTTTTCATGCTCGTCCCCGGCCTTCCCTATATGGTCAAAAACAACCTTCTCGCGTTGACCGGGATGCCCCTTGTCCCCTTCCTGCTCATCGGCTGGCTTAGCCAATACATCACCAGTATCCCGTTTATCATTTTCGGCGGCGCCGTCATGGAGATGGATTATACCATCCTGGCCCTGGCACTTGTCCTTATCCTGACCGGATTCCTCCTCCAGCGCTTCATCCGCGACAACTTGCCGGCATCGGTAAAGCGGCTGCTTTCCGGGGCCGAGACCGAAGACCGTAACGATCCCGACGCGTGACCAACCACCGATGCCCGGTATTGCACTGAAAGTTTTGATAGTAAAATCGGTTCCCTGGGCTGGCCGGTCCTGTCGGAGACTGCATCGCGAAGGCCCGGCGGGCTGGAGAATCAGGCCCGAAGGGCTGCGGACAGGGGGGAGCGGAGGACAGGTGAAAACCTGTCCCGCCGTTGCTTGGGAGTAACCGTTTTTCAAGAGAACGGATGGGCTACGGGGATGGATGATCCTGCGGCGATCGACCGGTGAGCTCATATTTGTTGAGCAAATCGTAGAGGCGTGAGCGCGAAATACCGGCCAGTGCGCAACTTTTTTTTATATCACCACCGGTAACACGCAGGAGCCGGGTCAGGTACGCCTTCTCTTGCAGCGCGACGGCCCGCTCCCGGACCTCTTTGAGCGTCGGCAAGTGCTCATCATCGCCCGCCGGCGACGAAGGGGGCTGCAGTTCATCAGGACCGTCGGACTGGTCCTGGCGCAATTTCTTCCGGGTTACCTGGATTCTGATGCCGGACGGCAAGTGCTTCGGGTAGAGAGTCGGGCTTTCCTGCGCCTCGGTCAGAGAGCGCTCGATGGCGTGCTGCAACTCCCGGACATTGCCGGGCCAATCATAGGCCGTCAGCAGCATCAGGTAATCGGGCGAAAATGTTTTCTTTTTGAGTTTCTGCTGTCGACAAAAGCTATCCCGGCAATAATACGCCAACTCGGCAATATCGCTGCGGCGTAGACGCAGCGGCGGCAACTCCAAGTAAAAGGTCTTCAGGCGAAAAAGCAGGTCTTCACGGAAACTGCCCTCCTCGACCATTGCTTTGAGATCCCTGTTGGAGGCGGCAATGAGCCGGAAATCGCTTTTCTTCTCGCTCGACGCGCCGACCGGCAAATACGTGCGTTCCTGAATGACGCGCAGCAATTTTTTCTGTGACGACAACGGCAGTTCGCCAATCTCGTCAAGAAACAGAGTGCCACCGTGGGATTGCTGGATCAGACCCTGCTGGGCTCGATCCGCACCGGTAAACGACCCTTTGGTGTGACCGAACAGGGTGCTTTCGATCAGCGATGGGGCCAGGGCCGCACAATCGACAACCGTCAGTTCATGGGCGGCCCGGGAACTCAGGCTGTGGATGGCCGAGGCAAAGAGTTCCTTGCCGGTTCCCGATTCACCGTAAATCAGGATATTCCCCTCGGTCTGGGCAATCCGCACCGCCTGATCAACGCAATTCCGCATAATGGCGCTCCGGCCGATAATGCCACGACGCGCCAGCTGCGAGCGAATGACCTGCAAACTGTCCGTTGCTTCGGTGGCCTTGTTACGACGATATTTGAGCGCGCGCTTGAGGACGGTGGCCAGCGCCTCCGCCGGTGAGGGATCGACCAGATATTCCCAGACTCCCGCTTTCAAGGCGTGCTCCGCCTGGTCGACCTGTCCGGTCTCGGAAAAAATGATGATCTCGGGCGAGTCGGTAACGGCCTGAAATTGGGCAATGGCAAAGCTTGCCGGTCCGTCGGTCAACTCATCGCGCAGAATCATAATGTCAAATGAGCACTCGGTGCATGTCTCGAGACCGTCATGAACGGAGGCGGCATAGCTGATGGATGCATCGCCGTCGGCCACTACTTTCTGCAGCGGGACCAGCAACGACTGATCGTTGTCTATCAGCAGAATGGAAAAACCGCTTTTCGCTTCCATCTTCAGGTCTGGGGTGAGAGAAGAGATATGACCGATTCCTTTTCAGACAACCGGTACCAATACCATATTTTACTTGATTACGGCAGGATGGCAATGACAATAGTCTCCGATCTTGGCCAATATCTCAGCGTTAACGTGAAAAAGTGCACACCGTTTCTTTCGTTAACGGCTCACCCGTTGCCGCCGGATAAGCGTCGGCGCCGGATAAAACTGATTGCGCTTTTTTCCACAATTGCATCCTTTTTGCATGAACCGAATTAGAGATGTCCGCTGACCGGGGACGAATCCCGAGTCTGCCATATTAAATCCAGTCCAGAGCGCGTAACCATGGAAAACCTGGCAATCCTGATCGTTGAAAGCAATCCCACGGACAGCCACCTGATCAAGGACTATCTCTTCCGCGCACCGCTGAAGGCTGGGATAATCGATAGAGCGGAATCGTTGCACGCGGCATTGGAACGTCTCGCAATAACCGCCTACGATGTGATTCTGGTCAACCTGATGCTCAGCGACAGCAACGGTTTGGAAACAATCCGCAGTATCGCCAATGCTGCACCGGAAGCGGCAATTATCGTTATCTCGGAAGGTGACAGCCATGCCCTGGCAAGCAAGAGTGTCCGCTTCGGCGCCCAGGATCATTTGGAAAAGCAGCACATCTCGCCGATCATGCTGCACAAATCCCTGCACTACGCCATTGAACGACGAACCATGCTCCAGGAGAAAGAGGATGTCCTCAACGATCTCGGCACGGCCCTGGAAAAACTCGGTTCACTGGAAAACATCCTGCCTTTTTGTGTAAATTGCCGGAAAATACGTACCACTGCGGGTCAGTGGCTTGATCTGGAAGAATACATCAATGAGCAGGATCGTCGCGGAGGAAATCACCTGATCTGTCCGATCTGCCGGCAAGATTTCTGATACCGGCCCACCACTCGCGCCGCCACGATCGCTCCGCCACCGACGAGCAGGGAGCGCCCGTAACTCAGTAGGAAAAGCCAACGTCCAGCGACGGTGGACGCAGTCCTCTCCGGCAGGACACCCCCCCGGCACCTCGGCCGGTCTTCATCAGCCGTTTTGCTCCTGGTAGGGAACGACAAGGGTCGGCATCGGTGCATGCCGGATCACCGATTCGGCAACGGACCCGAGCATCAGGTGAGAAAGCCCCTGACGGCCGTGGGTCGCCATGACGATCAGATCGACGCCGTTGTCACGGGCAAAATCAAGAATCACTGTTTTGGCCGTTCCCGTTGTCACATGAATAGCCGTCTCCACCTCCTCGGGAACATTATCGGCAACCGTCTTGGCCAAGGCCTCTCGGGCCGCATCGACCAATTGTTGTTCATATACCGGCAGGTCGAATGCCGGCAAGGTCGTTCCGGCCAGTCCGATCTCCGCCATCGTCGGCACCCGCTGAACAACCTGCAAGGCGTGAATCCTCGCGCCGAACTGTTGTGCCAGCAGAACTGCCTTGGCCAGTGCCTTCAGGGCGGACTCACTGGCATCGGTCGGCCAGAGAATGGTCTTGATTGTTTCCATGGATACCTCCTTGACTGGATGGAGTAGATGGATACTCGAGAACACGCTCGTTCAACCGGTGCGATCATCCGCCGCTGAGCGACGGTCCAGGACCGCTACGTATCATTCACCGATGCTTGTTACGGTCGGATGACCGGTCGCTGTCCCGCCATCGGTCGCTCTGTTGCGCAGGTTTCCGTTGAGAAGATTGGCGCTCGGTAGGCACGGATAGCGTATCGTTTTTCTCTTTCACAATGGTTTCAAGATGCTGGAACGTTCTGTCCAACACCGATTCGACTGTTGTATCTTTCATCACGATCCCCCTATTCGGCACTAGATGCAACGAGACAGCAACGGGCAAACCGCTGCTTGGTCATTTCTTTACAATTCTTGTGCCAAGGAGGCTCTTGAGAATCATTTTGTTTCAACAGCGCTCCTTTCTCTTCGATATTCAAAACAAAACGGGTATGATTACCGTATCGAAAGCTTTCGCTGCCGCTGCCGCTGCCGCTGATACGTGCCATCGGGGGTGAACAGCAACCTGCAGACGACCACAGCACCTGACTATCATATCCTCTGAGCAAGACAACCATGGACAATCGGGCTTACCAGATCAGCGAATCCTTCCTCGACACTCTTTACGAGCGGCTGACCGGCTCCTCGGAGGCAATCGTTCCCGACGACAAACTGAGCGATGTCTTTTTGCGCGGCAACACCCCTTCCCGGGAGCATCTGGCCGAGATGATCAATGTCGCTCACTGGGCGAGTTACACCACCGAGGAGGGACATCCGGTCATCGTTTCGCTGATCTATCGCGAACTGCCCCGCACCAACGACGCCTTCCATTTCGATATCCCGTTGGATTTTTGCGACAAAACGCTCGGCAAACTCGGACCGGCACTGACGTCGCCCCATGCCGATATCGCCGTCTGGCCAGATGGCTCGGGGCAACTCAAAATCTGGGGATTTACCAGTATCACGGACGAAACAACGATCAAGTCAGACCTGTGGGTCCAGATTCTCGGGCCGGGTCGGATCCTCATCATGTACAGCGGCCGGGCCGTCGCGGCACTGAGTGCCAATCGCGCGGTTTTTATCGATCCCCGGAGCTTCCTCCACTCGATCATGCCCAAAATCGTTGCCCAGGCACAGGCTACCGACATCACCCTGACCAACCTTTTCCGCTACAACGCCATTCTGAAAATCGCCCAGCAGATGCGCCTGCACGGTCGAGGCGGCACTGTCTTGATCGTGCCTGCCGGCAAAAGCTGGGAAAAATCGATCGCCACACCGGTCAAATACACCGGCGGCACCGATTTCCTCGATGCCGAAGCGATGGTGCCGACTCCATCGCGCACCGAATTGGCCAACGCGGAAAACCTGATCAGAATCGTCAGCGAGATGAACCTGACCCTGAAAAGAGACTGGCTGCATAACTGGCAGCAGGTCCAGCGGCAGTGTTCGCGCATCGCCCGTCTGACCGCAGTGGATGGCGCCCTGGTTATGACCTTCGATCGCTACGTCCATTGTTTCGGCGCCAAGATCAAAGCACTCGATCCGCGCAGCGCCGCCGGCGAGTTAAGCGTCATTGAACCGTTTGAGAACCGGCCGGTGACGAAGAAGTCGTTTTCCGATCTCAGCGGCACCCGCCATCTCTCCGCCGCCCAATTCGCTTTCGATCAGCCGGAAGCACTTGTCGTCGTCGCCTCTCAGGATGGTAACGTGACCTTTTTCACCAAAACCTCGGATGGTAAGGGAATACTCACCGTACAACAGGCGGAAATGGCCTTGCTCCATGAAGGGCTTGGCAGCCTGGCATGGAATCTGTCCTTTTTTTCCGAGATGGGCTGGCTCGACAAAGGCGTCGGTAAAAACGAAAAAGGTTACCTGGCCGGAGTGCTCGCCTGGATGCGCAACGCTTTTCGTAAAGACGGGTGAGACACCGGGCTGCCGACAATCCATGCCCGTTGCCAGGTAGACGCAACCATCCGTTCCGATATTTTTTTGACCCCTCCAATCGGTCAGGCGCTTAAATTGTCCACCGTCAAATGATGCCAATGAGAATCATTCATCTATTTGCTTGTGAGGAGTGGTGGAACACGGTATGGTTTGGTGAAGTTGGTCACGAATGTGACCAGATCTCGCGAGGACTCCAGCTCGTTCCTCGCACAACTTTTTTCAAG
>NPIE01003682.1_pt1 | contig 13471 bp, 13 predicted proteins | sample 8637661 | NCBI WGS metagenome assembly NPIE01 (sample SAMN07420842, study PRJNA396082) | bioreactor metagenome | isolation source: sample BA12 brine-fed electro-methanogenic bioreactor BA | place: Japan: Kochi | collected 2016-12-09 | reverse complement strand
GTCTTTAGTTACAATTTAATTACCAGGGAGTCTAATAATGAGTCTAGAAACTATGCGAATAAAAGATTACTTTTCTCTTCCAGACCTTTTCTCCATTTTTAATGCTGTATTCGGATTTATGGCTATTATAATGGCCATGGACGGTTATTTAATAATTTCTGCTCAATTAATATTAATTGCAGTAATTTTTGATTCTATTGATGGATGGGTGGCACGAAAAATAAATAGGGATGATAAATTAGGATTTGGAAAAAATATGGATTCATTATGTGATGTTATATCCTTTGGTGTTGCGCCGGGAATCTTTTTGTATTCAGCCACTTTATCATATGATATACGATACATTAATATATTAGTATGTCTCTTAATAGTAATATGTGGTATATTGAGGCTTTCAAGGTTCAATGTCATTTCACAAATTGGAACTCCACAAGATAAATTTGTGGGATTGCCCATACCTATTACTGCTGTGGTGCTGGCATCATTTTATCTTACCGGTATGTTTAGGGAGGACATAGCTCTCCTGATAATGACTATCGTGTCCTTATTAATGATTAGTACCCTAGAGTATCCTAAAATAAGAAGCATTAAAACTGCAGGACTGTCTTTAATATTAATACTGACAGTTTCATTGCCTCAAAACATTCAAATAAGTTTGATGAATATCCCGGCCATGATTTTATTCATCCTAACCATGACTTTCATAATATTTATGCCTATTTTGGCCTTATTCACGAATCTAAGAAGTGGTCCACATGTTAGATAAGTTGAAAGGTAGTAAAAAGAAAAACAATAAAGATTCTCCTCCAGATCTGAGGAAAAACGGCGAGAAAGAATCGTCTGACGTGGGAGGCAAAATCCAAGATCTGGTTGGTAAGATATCTGGAAAAGCGAATAAGAGTGAAGAAAAACCTTCGAGGGGTCCGGTTAAGAAAACTCGACCAATGCCTAAACCTAGAATCAAGCCTAAGGGCGATGAAAAAATCAGGCTTAAACCTAAAGATAAAGCTAAAAAGCCTATAGGGGCCAAAGCTGCTTCTGGTGGGGGTCCTTTCGGAAGAAAATTGCCTGGCGATGATGATGATCAAAGGACGATTATTGGTGCGGCGGTTTTCGGTCTGATTTTGATAATACTGGTGGCTTCTGGTTATTATTTCCTTGTTTATGCTCCTTATCAAGAAACGTTGCAGGATGCTAAGGCAACCAAATTAAATGAAATTAATGCCTATTTTAAAGGTCCATTAGCTGTTGACCCTGAAAAACAGGCTCTTCTAGCTGATATTGATGCAGGAGTAACTCCTGAGCAGGTACTGTCGGTGGATGTGATTGGCCCGGCTACTAATTCCTGGCGAACATATCAAAACCAGCAACTCAATAGCAAGAAAGATCCTTTTGACAGGGTAATGATTGTTTATTCCACTGATCCTTCTGCACCTGAACAGGCTGCTTCTGGTTCTCAGAAAAATGTAATCATGAAGGCCAGTGATGCCCAGAGATTTATTTCCCAGGCAGATGCTACTGTTCTGGCTAATATGGAAATTCAAACCCCGGATACCGTGGCAGTACCCATAATTATATCTCGATTACAGGCTGCAGGGGGCCTAATTAGTGTGGGTAATATGGTGGATGTTTATCTGAGGGTTTCTCCTGAGCAGGAACAACAAGCACAACCTGAACAAAATGAAACAGAAGAGGGAGAAGAAGCACAACCAGCTCAAACAACTCAGACACCTGAAAGTTCAACTCCTCAAATTAGTGGAGCTACTGTTCTGGCAATATTAAGGGCTAAAGATAGTGGAACTATTGATGCCAGGGTGACCCGTGGCCAGAGTTTTTCAGTTAATGAACTGATTTCCCAAAGCCAACGAGAACAAACATCTTCTGCTGATGTGGAACAACTATTAAGGGCAGCTGCATCAGGAGGATTTAATGAAGCTGAAACAAGGGCTTTACTCCAAAACTATGGAATCAAGTTATCTGACTTTGAGAGAACATCCAATCTTGGTGAACTGGATGCACAGTACTTACTCTTGCTGGAAGTACCTAGAGAAAATGTTTTATTCTTAATACAGAATATGGACAGCATAATTCTAACAGTTCCTACTCAGCAAGCTCCAAATTGGATGATTAATGAATTAAGAACCATATATGGTTGATTACCCCTCAACCACTTTATTATTTTTATACTCTAATTCAAAAAGGGGGACTTAAAATGAAAGTGGATAAAATTTGCATCGTTTTAATATTGATACTGGCTTTTGCCGGAATGTCCTGGGGATCAGAAGTTTGGGTAGTGGAAAATCCAGAGGCTACCAGCTATAAATTTTCGGATTTATCCGCGGAAATATTGGTAACAATTAAAAATAACAATGATCATGTGCAATACTTTAAAATAAGTCAGGCATATCAGGGTAGTCTGGCTGAAGCAGAAAACAATACCATACTCTGGGTTATTGACTGGACCAGCCCTGCTGCAGTAAAAATGGTCAAATCTCGATATCCTGAATTGGGAGGAGATTATGGTTGGAAGATTCAGCCCGGGGAAACTAAATCTGTTTGTTTCAAGCTATCTGCTGTGGGACAAATGGGACAAATACCCTCGTATATTATAAGGGCGGATTCCGATGATGGTGTATACTGGCCACTGGTACCAGAACCTGGCCTTATGGCTTCCTGGTTTGTTCCTAATGAACTGGAAATTTTAAATCCTAATCTGGATATATTACGGTGGAAAGGAAACTTCAGCTTCCGCCTAACCAATGTGGACTCCACCAGGGTATCCGGTATAGTAAGAGCACCTATTGTTCCTGTTGACTCTAAATTAACCCACAGTAATCCACGGGTGACATTCTTAGATGATGAACTTGCGGTTGATACTCAAATTGCTTCCTGGGATGTAGTAATGGAACCAGGTGCTTCTCGAGTATTCAACTACGTCTATGAATGGCCAATGGGTAGAAGCTCATCCAGCGCCACCCAGGGGCGTTCCAGTTCTATTCCAACAGCAGGTGCTCAGGAAAATACTACTTCAGTTCCTACCAGAGATACTGGTGTTCCCTATGGTTTATTTATAGTAGGTGCATTAGTAGCTGGTGCTGGTGTAGTTTACGCTAAGTTTATGCGCCATTAAACAGGGGTTTTTATTTTAACCCCTTGATCCTTTTTTTAAAATTTAAAAATATTTATATTTCAGAAGAATTAATGAGTAAATAACCTATGCGAATCTCTACCTTTTTTATTGTAGTGGGAATGTTGATCATATCCCTTTATTTTTTAATTGATGTAAGTTTTTATGCATCCCAAATTGTAATGGAAAACAATACTACCACTGCGGTTGTGGTAATGCCCTCTATTGATGTTACTCAAAATATTAATAATAAATCTGTTTCCTATGGTGTATATCATGAACCTCAATCCATGAAACCTGGAAATGGAACTGTTATTCTTTTTGGACATCGTACCATGTATGGATCACCTTTTTTTAAATTGGATGGATTAAAAGCAGGTGATTCTGTTTTCCTGGAATGGCCGGGGGTGGGAAAAGGTGAATATAGGGTTAACAATACCTTTATTGTCCCGGCTTCCTACCGAATATCAGTGGAGCAGGGTGAAAAATTATTTTTAATTACCTGTCATCCTATAGGCTCTGCCCGGGAACGTTTGATAGTTGAAACAGACTTAGTTAGTTTAACACCCTTAAATGAAACATTTACTCAGGATAATCCTGAGAACTATTATGCAATCTTAATGATCGCAGGGTTTTTAATTGGTGGTCTGGTACTGACTTACTTTTACCCGGTAAATGAGGATAAAAAAATAGTATTATTTGTGGTAATCGCCTTAACACTATTTTTAACACTGGCCTATCTCTTTCCTATTCCTCCTGATTTTATTACTGGAAAGTTATCTGATATAAATAATTTATTTGGTATTTAATGTAATCTAACTCCTGATTTCATTTAATAAAGGTGTTTTTATGGATATCAATGATAAAGATAAAGTAAATGAAAAATATTTCAGCAATCTATCTTCCCGGGAGAGGGCTATATTTGAGGGGGCCATAAGCATGGGTGCACTTTTCCACCAATTCATAGGAACTCCGGTAAGTTTGAAAAGTGCGGATTCTCTTCAAAAAGCCATTGAAGAAAGTATTAAATTGCAGCCAGGAGTCAAGAAGATTAAAGTCCGGATTAATCCTCACATATTAGCTGAATTAGACACGGAATTTGAATATACTTCCCTCACAGGAGATATGCTGGACGTGGAACTCCATTGTGATTTTAAAAAAACCAGGGCGGTAATTAGAATGAAGTTTATTCCTGACCTGAATTATCCCTTAATGTATGTGGAGAGCATAAAGGAAGAATAATATTAATTTTTTATAGGTTGCTATCTCCTTAATCAAAGGATTTTATTAGATTGCGATAATATTCTTTAAGTTGAATTTCTAATAAAAAAATTATTTAAATCCCCAAATCAATCTAATTATTATATACTCTAATTTTTTAAGAATTTTCTAAAAAATCCTTGGAAACTAAAGTTAAAACATGATATTTGAGCATAATTATAATGATTAATTATTTATAATAAATAAATCTAAACTATTTTTAAATCTAATAAAAAAAAATGAGACGAATTAGCATGATAAAACTAGACCCTAATCTATGTAAGGGATGCAATATTTGCATGGAATTCTGTCCTAAAAAGGTATATGAGCAATCTAAAACTTTGGATAAGAAGGGAGTGCACATCCCCATACCAAAAAATCAGGATGAATGTTCTAAATGTAATTTATGTGCTTTGATGTGTCCTGATCAAGCTATAAAGGTGGAGGAAGACGATGAACAATGAATATTTCATTCAGGGCAATGAAGCATGTGCCCATGGAGCCATAAAAGCAGGGTGTATGTTTTTTGGAGGATACCCCATTACACCTTCAACTGAAATAGCAGAAAGCATGGCTGTACTTCTTCCTAAAGAAGGAGGATCCTTTATTCAGATGGAAGACGAAATCGCCGCATTGGGATCAGTTATTGGTGCGGTGTGGACGGGGGTTAAAGGAATGACCGCCACTTCCGGCCCGGGACTATCTTTAATGCAGGAACATATTGGTTATGCTGCTATGACTGAAACCCCTTTAGTAATAGCTGATATTCAGAGAGGCTCTCCATCAACAGGACAGCCCACCATGGCTTCTCAAAGCGATATGATGCAGGCCCGGTGGGGATCTCATGGAGACTATGAAATAATAGCCCTATCACCATCTTCTGTCCAGGAATGTTTTGACTTTACTGTGGAGGCATTTAATTTATCAGAAAAGTACAGGGTACCGGTTATAGTTCTGGGAGATGAGATAGTGGGACATATGAGGGAAAAAATATCCATAGGAGAAGAAACTGATTTAATTAGTCGTAAAATGCCATCTAAATCTCCAGGAGATTTTCTACCATTTAAGGCCGATCCCACAGATACTCCTGAAATGCCGCCATTTGGAGAAGGCTATAATTTACATGTAACTGGACTTACTCACGATGATCAGGGATATCCTGATGCATCTAGACCAGAACAACACTCTAAACTGGTTAATCGACTATGTGATAAAATATTAAAAAATAGAGATAATATAACCCGAGTAAAACAGGAATTTTGTGAAGATGCAGATATAATCCTGATATCTTATGGGGCCCCTTCCCGATCAGTTACTACTGCAGTAAAAAATGCCAGGGAGGAGGGTATTAAAGCAGGATACATTAAAATAGATACTCCGTGGCCTTTCCCTGAAAAACAGATTCAAAAAGCAGCAGAATCTGCAAGTAAACTTATAGTAGTAGAGATGAATCTAGGTCAAATGTTTTATGAAGTACAGAGAGTTGCTGCTGGACAATCTCAGGTTTATCTACATCCTAAAATTGGCGGGGAGATACACAAACCTGCTGAAATATTATCTAAAATTAAATCAGTCTAAATTTTTCATATAATATAATTAAGGAGTTTAAACAATGGAAGAAACCAATGAAAGTCCTTTCATGAAATATCTTAGAAAGGATAGGCTTCCCAATATTTTCTGTGCTGGTTGTGGTAATGGAACCGTATTAAATGCCTTTTTTAAAGGCATGGAAATGGCTCAAATGGATTTAAATAATATAAATATGGCATCAGGTATTGGATGTTCATCTAGAATACCAGGATATGTCAAATGCGATTCATTACACACTACTCATGGAAGGCCTATTTCTTTTGCAACAGGCATTAAATTAGGAAATCCGAATATGGATGTGGTAGTATTCACTGGTGATGGCGACGCGGCTGCTATTGGAGGAAATCATCTTATTCATGCCGCCAGAAGAAATATTGACCTCACCGTGATTTGTATTAACAACAGTATCTATGGAATGACCGGAGGACAAATAAGTCCCACCTCACCCCTGGGAAGTTATGCAAGTACAGCTCCTTATGGTGCCTTTGAAAAGCCTTTTGATCTTGCTGAACTTGTTTCAGCTTCAGGAGCTACATATGTAGCTAGATGGACCACAGCTCAGCCACTTCAACTGGCAAATGCTATTAAAAATGCATTGAATAATAAAGGATTTTCATTTGTTGAAGCGGTTTCCCAGTGTCATACCTATTATGGACGTAAAAATAAGATGAAGTCTCCTCTGGAAATGCTCAGATGGATGAAAGATAATAGCATAAATAAAAGGAAAGCTGATAAAATGAATCCTGAGGAACTGGCTGGAAAATTAATTGTAGGAGAATTTGTTAATAAAAACCAGGCGGAATATTCACAGGAATTATATGACCTCATTGAAAACAAAAGTGGAGATAGGTTCAAATCTATTAAATCTGCATACATGGGGGATTAAATTGCGCAAGGAAATAAGAATCGCAGGATTTGGAGGCCAGGGTATTATCCTGGCAGGAATAGTTATTGGTAAAGCTGCTTCTTTATATGACCAGATATATGCCGTGCAGACTCAATCTTATGGGCCTGAAGCAAGGGGGGGTGCTTCCCGGGCAGAAGTGGTTATAAGTTCTGAGGAAATTGACTACCCCAAAGTTCAAAAGCCAGATATACTGGTGGCCATGTCTCATCCTGCTTTAATGGCATACCTGGATGACCTGAAAGATGGCGGAATTTTAATTGCTGATCCGGATATGATCATAGAAGAAGATATAATGCCCTTTATCCAGAAACACGATATCAATTATTTCAAGGCCCCGGTTACCCGCACTGCTGAAGATAAAATCGGCCTTAAAATAGTAGCCAACATTGTCATGATAGGTGCAATTGCCCGTGCAACAAATATAATATCTGAGGAAGCAGCAAGAAATGCAATCAAAGATAGTGTGCCACCCGGTACTGAAGATAAAAACCTGGCAGCTTTTGAAGCAGGTATGGCCATTTTTGATTAAATAACTTCAATTTACTTCTCAAGAGATATTGTATGTTATAAATGAGGATAGGGGGTTAATATGAAACTTTATGAATATAGTGCTAAAAAAATTTTTCAAAAAGAAGGTATACCCATACCGCCGGGTGAAGTAGCCCGAAGTGGGAAAGAAGCCCAGATAATTGCTGCAAAAATGGAAAAAGCAGTGGCTATAAAATCTCAGGTCCTGGTGGGAGGTAGAGGTAAAGCTGGGGGAATAAAATTCTCCGATAATCCTCAAAAAGCTGAAGAAATTACCCGGGAATTACTCAAAACCCAGATAAAAGGCGAAGCAGTAAACATGGTTTTAGTGGAACAAAAAGCTGAAATTCAAAAAGAATTTTACTTAAGCATAGCCATGGATCGTTCTTCCCGAAAACCATTGATTATGGCTAGTGGAGAAGGAGGGGTTGATATTGAGGATCTTGCAATTAATAACCCTGAAAAAATCATAAAATATTATATAAATCCTCTGGAGGAATTTTTACCATACCAGGCCCGGGAAATTTCCCGTAAAATGGGGGTGGGTAGTGAGCTTATTTCTTCTGTGGGTGCAATTATCTGGAAACTATTTCAGGTATTCCAAAAATATGATGCCCATCTGGCAGAGATAAATCCGCTGGTAGTCACTCCCGAAGGTGTTTTGGCAGCAGATGCCAAACTGGATCTGGATGATGATTCTATTTACAGACACCCTGAATTAAAGGATTTAGAAGAGTTTGAATCTGAAGAATTTGCCTTTGTTAAATTAGAGGGAGATATTGCTGTTATTGGCAATGGGGCAGGGTTGACCCTCACCGGAATGGATATGATTAAACTTAATGGAGGAGAACCTGCAACCTTTTTAGATATTGGGGGAGGCGCCTCACCAGAAATTATTAAAAAAGCACTTAATCTGGTTTTAGCTCATACTCCAGTGAAAGTAATATTCCTAAATGTATTGGGAGGTATCACCCGGGCAGATGATGTTGCCAGGGGTGTAATAAATGCTCTTAAGGATACTCCAAAGAATGTTCCTCTGGTTATACGTTTAACTGGCACTAATGAAGATGAAGGACAAAGAATACTTTCCAATGCGGGTGTTTCTTATGAGACATCTATGGAAGATGCTGCTAAAAAAGCAGTAGAGATCTGTAAATCCCTTTAACTAGTTTTAAAGAAATTTTTTCTTATTTTTATTTTTACAGGAAACAGCCTTAAATTTTAATTTTAATAATTTACCAGGTAAATGCTTCTATCGATCTGGTTCTGGGATTTACATAGGTCCAAAGTATCGCTATAGTAATGGGAATTAGGGCCCACTACTCTAACCAAACTCTACTCTAAAAAGCAATCAATAAAACAGTTAGAGCAGTATTTCTACTCCACAAACTTTACGATTGGATGCATCATCCAATTTTCTTCGTTTAATTTAAACAGGAAGCTTATTTTTCTTTCCAGGGTCATAAAAAAACCTCATATGCTCCTTTTCAAGGTGGCTATATGGGCCATTACCAGAGCAGAAAGTACAATGTAGGCTAGCATAGCCGATCCATTAAATGAACGGTTAAAAACAAATAAACCAATTATGCTCTGGGCTAAAAATGCAGATAATGCTCCAATTAATAACGCTTCTTTTCCCAGATACATTTTACTTCCGCTTTTTCTTTTGCTGCGATATTTCCTCAGCACGTAAAAACCAGTACAACTTACAATCATTATCCAGGATAAAAGGAAAATTATCCCTGCATATCCGGCGTCAAAGGCCACGGCAAATATACCGGGCAACATATAATCTATTTCATCTTTTCTATTAACCAGTACGCCATAAAATAGGTGATATGGTAATCCAAATGATTGTATGAGGCTCATAGGTAGAGTAATGTATCCATCTGCCCCTCCTAAACATTCAACTCCCCAATAACATGACCCCTGCACATGTCTCCATAATGCAGTATTTTGTATTACCATCTTTAAACTGGAGATAGAATAGTGTTCAATTCTTGAAACTCTTAAAAGAGGACTTATTATTGGTTTATCCAGAAAACGGGATAATAATTCCATTATTACAAATCCAAGACCACCAGCTAATGTCCATCCTATAATGGACTTGGAAGTGATATTGGTGCTTCTTTTGAAACTTTTAGACATTATCAAATAACCCAGTGCCCAACCTAAAAACCATAGTATCAAAAAGGAACGATGCATTAAACCCCCTGCCACGGCAATTATAAAAAATAGGATAATGGTGAGGGTTTTAATTGAAGTTGATTTGATCCCCACTTCAGTTAATAGATTGGCTGCTGCAGCAATGGTAACCCAGGCAAATACAGCCAGGGATCCGAAGGGGTGGGTAAATTCATGATGGGACAATAGAGGCAGAAAAAGGAAGGCAACATCCACTAAAAGAAGGCTTCCAATTAATACCGTTAGAACTATTCCTAAAAATAGAACCATACTCAGAGGCAGAGCTATGATATTAAATAGCAGAAGTACCACGATGTGGATTATGAATGCTACTTCAAGTATTAATTGAAGGTTATTTTGGGCAATAAACATGATTATCAAATAAGTGTTTTGATTAACATTATTATAAATATTATGGTTCTCAAGTGTTTACTTGGAAAATTAAAGTAAGATTTGGTTATTTTTATTACCTGCAGTTAGATTATGGATTAAAAATTTAAAAAAAAAACATGAGTTAATTTAAATAATTTTTGAAGCAATTAAAAATAAAAATAGTTAAATCTGTAAATTATTAACCTTAATTTTAAAAAATAATGAAAAAAATTAAAAAAAGGGATTTTTAAAGATTAATATTTTTAGATTAATCCTCAGATTTTATTGTCCGGATATTAAGTTCTGGAGATATTCAAACGCCCACTGTAAAAAACTTGATATCTGACTTAAAATATCCTGATTTGGTTCTGGTGTGGAGAGCTGTTGACTTATGTTATTCAACTGATCTTTAAATTCAGTTAAACTGCCCTGTACTTTTTGAGAATTAGCCACAGAATCTGCCACTTCCTGAGTTTGGTTTTCTGAGAGATTTATATTTAGTTCGCTGGACACATTTTCCACAATTCCCTTTATCTGAGAAGGATCTTCTAAATCCTGTTTTTGGGTTTGATTTTTCACTTCACTGAATAATTCTGCAATATTATCCTGGCTTTCTCCCGTTTCATTGGCTAAACGGGTTCCTAAATAAAGTTCTTCAGTGGAAACTTTTTTAGCTTCTTCTGGAATAGGAGTTCCCACAGCTATCTCATATGATCTTAAAACACCAGCCAGTGCTGCTTCCCCTGAGGCCGACACAGGAGATGTTACCACCACGTATCCTTTATCAATTCCAGAAGATTGCAGTGCAGTAGCATACATTTGGGGAGTTACCACAGTAACCTTACTTTTATCCACATCTACCTTAATGTCAGGGGAATAACTTAAATCCACCATGGCACAGGAGAAAATTTGGCTGGGACCATATGTCCTCCCAGTAATGCTTTGGGAAATATCATTTACTTCCGAAGCGGTTATTACTTTAACAGGGATTTCTGAAACATTTTTATCGGTCTTTGTTTGGAAATAATTCAGCATAGCATTTTTATATTCTGCATTACTATTGGTTGCTTCGCCAAGGGTTACAGAAAAACCAATTACTTCTGCTGATTCAGCATATAGGGGGCTAACTAATATTAAAATTAATAAAAATCCCGCTAAATATTTCTTCACAGCATCACCTCATAATCAGCTTGGGTTGAACTTGATTAAATACTTTTCATATACCCTTCAATTATAATATAAAAAGAAAGAAGATGTCTAAATGGAATTTGAAACCATTTTAAGTAAACCTGATTTAAGGGATTATTTAGCCATTCAATTAAAGAGAGTTCTAAAAAAAATAATTATTTATTTCCTAAAAGTACCACCAGACTTTCTGGAGATTCATTTACTATTTCCATTCCACATAAATTCCCTATTGCACTGGCAAATTCATTTACTTCTTTAAAATCTGGCATGTTTTCTTTTTCCAGGCGCTGCCGGGAATACCCTACAAACATATAGGCTTTGATTTCCAGAAAATCAGGAGCTGCTTTTTTAATTAAACGGGCATAGCCTTCAGGGTTAACCATATTCCTTTTTTGAACGCATGTGGTTCTTATAACTGTTCTGCAATCTATGCTGGGCAGGATTTCTAGTGATTTATTAAGTTTTTCCCATGATCCTGGAATCTGGGGTTGGCAAAGATCATTAAATATTTTTTTTTCAGGGGCATCCAGAGAAATGTAAAGCTGTGTGGGTTCAGATTCCAAATTCTTTAATTTCTCAGGACTCATGCCATTACTTACCAGAAAGGTGGTGAAGCTTCTGCGGTGAAATTCATCTATTAAATCTTCTATTACCGGATAAAGCAGGGGTTCGCCTGCCAGTGAAATAGCGGCATTGTTAGGGTTTTGTGACTGGGCTAATTTTTCAGGGTTAGATTTCTCATTTCCAAAAAAACCACATAATAACTTTCTTTGAGCCTCAATACATCCCTCTATAATTTCGCCGGGTTCATCATATTTCCCTTCCCATTGACTTTCAGTGGCTGAAAAATCTCTCCAGCAAAATAAACATTTTTGGTGACAAAAAGGAATACTGGGAGACATCTGCAAACATCGATGACTATCAATCCCATAAAATTTTTCTTTATAGCAAACTCCTTCATTAAGGATACTTTTCTTAGTCCAGTGACAAATTTTTGCAGCAGCATGCCCTTGCCGTCCGACAAAACGGTATCCCATTTTTTCCAGCTTATTTAAGTTTTCTTTAGAAAGTGCCATTTTAATCATTCATTAATTAATTATTATTAATAGATATTCTTTAATCAGTTCAATTACATAATCTCAATTATTATTCTGGTAATTAAGTAACTATTATTTCAGTGTAAGGTAAGAATTACAGAAGGTAGATTTGATGATATATGTAATTTACATTAATCAATTTAATGGGGATTAATAAAAATTTTCCTGAATTATAGTATGCGGAGCCATTTATAAAATTATTAAGATTTTATTTTTCCTGAACTAAAATTTTTCAAGGATAACTAATTATTATTTTTAATATTAAAACGATTTTAAGGGTTTATAGTTTTAATTAAAATCATATCAATCTTTATTTAGAATTTTATCTTAAGAACTATTTTTTTTACTTTATTTCATTTTTTATCTTTTATTAAGACTTCTTTAAGGCAAAAGGCTTCTTTTATTTGAAATTTGAGGTGCGCTTAGCAATTCCTTTTTTCCTGCCTTTAAACTTAAAAAAAGCTACATATAATCCTTTTTGTTGATGTGGGGAACAAAACCTTTATATAGTAAGGTGATGTGAATAGTTTATATTGTTACCAAAGGCCTAAATAAACTTTTTTTATTATTTAGGCGTGGAGGCGGTACAATTAAGCGAAGCTTTATACTAGCAATGCTACTACTTGTTTCAGCAGCGGCATTGCTCAACGTAAACTATAGCTATGGAACTGATGTTGAATCATCAGGTTCGGATATTAATAATCAGTTAGAAGACAATTCTAATATTAAAAAAGAATTAGTACCTACCGGTAATTCTTATTCAACGGCTCAGGTGGGAGATGCTGCAAATAGGGTAAAAAATTTTATTGAAACTCATAAAACTTTGCCTAACTTTGTGACCATTTCTAATCAACGAGTACCTATGAGTGATTTTTTACTTATCTTAAGTACCACCACTCTAGATGTAAATGATGGAAAAAATGGTCAGAAGGTTCAATACAGCATTCAAGAACCTGTACATAGTCGTGATCAAATTACAACTGGTACTATACAAAAATCAGAATATTTGAATCTTGCTAAAGACATAAAAACTCAGATAGAAACTACTTCTCAAGCTACACCTTTTGTTACCTCATCAAGAGGTACTCTAAGTTACGAATCAGTGATCTATCTTTATTCTAGAATAGTTGCCTTTAACTGGAATCAAAAAACTATGCCTAATTTTGCAAACATTGCACCATGGAATGGGCAAAAATTGCCTGATTCACCGGCCAACGC
>NPIE01006794.1_pt1 | contig 13475 bp, 13 predicted proteins | sample 8637661 | NCBI WGS metagenome assembly NPIE01 (sample SAMN07420842, study PRJNA396082) | bioreactor metagenome | isolation source: sample BA12 brine-fed electro-methanogenic bioreactor BA | place: Japan: Kochi | collected 2016-12-09 | reverse complement strand
TCGATAGACCTGACGTTGTTTTTTATTTGTTTGTCAACCCCTAACCCGTTTGCTAAACCAGAACCGATTAAACTAGTGCGGAAATTGTTTGGTCAAGAATGCGCGCCCCGTTAGGGGCGCGCAATTTTTTAAAGCCTTTTCACTTTACTTTAACCTAACAACGTTTTTCATAAAATTACAATTTTTATATAATACAATAAAAACAACTAAAATAATTAAGTTTATATTTGTTTACATATATATAATATTTTATAAGATAGAACTTTTTTAATTTTAATAACATCTTATAAAAAACAAATAAATCTAGTTTTTTATAAATATTTAAAACTATAAAAAAATATAATCGGTGAAACAAACATGGTTAAATTTTATAACTCAAAAAACTATAAAAAAATGTATATTTTTCCACTAATTTTATTATTATTATTTATATACCTGATATTTATATCTCCAGGGATACATAAAGGAATAGATCTTAGAGGTGGAAACCAAATAATCGTTAAGTTTGAGGAACCTAAAGACACAACAAATCTTGAACAAAGGTTTGTTTCTGAGTTTGGTTTTGCGGAAGTGTACATAAACGAGATAAAAAGCCCTATAGAGCAAGGCTTAATAATAGAGTTCTCTAATCAAGAAGATCTTTTAACAGCAAGAAACAACAGGTCATCGATTGATTTTATTAACCTTAGCCTCGATAATCTAAAAATATCTTCTAAAGAACTTCTTTTGCCTTTAAAAGAAAAAAATTTCTTATCTGAAGAAGATATTTCCTATATAGATGATATAACAACAAAAGAAGAACTTAAAGAATATCTTAGTGAAGCAATCGTGCTTGCAGGAAACAATTTTAATAAGCAAGTAATTGTTATCCTTCAAGAAGAACTAGAAATCTCAGACACGTCAAGAATACAGTTTAGAGAAGTTGCAGCAACGTTAGGTGATGATTTTTATAAAAGCTCAACGCAAGTAGGAATAATTGCTTTTATTTTGCTAATAATTGTTATTTTATTATTTTTTAGAGAGATTGTACCTTCAGCATTAATAATCTTTTCAGCAATATTTGATGTGTTTGCGGCACTTGCGGGAATGGCTTTGCTTGGTTTGCCGCTAAACTTAACAACAATTCCTGCGTTGTTGATGCTTGTTGGTTATTCTGTTGATACAGACATACTATTAAGCACAAAACTATTAAAAGAAAAAAGAAATCCTGTCTCTGCAGCAAACGTGTCTATGAGAACAGGACTAACAATGACGTTTACAACAATATTTACAATCATTGTTATGCTTATAATATCTTACTACACACAAATGTTAGTTATATTTGAAATAGCAACAGTTTTGTTATGTGGTTTAGTTGGAGATCTTTTCTCTACTTGGTTGTTTAACGCACCAACTTTAATAATGTACGTAAATAAAAAAACTTCAAAAAGGTGAAACTCAGTATGCGACAATTAATAAAAAAACCAATAATTATTATCTGGTTTATATTTATATTTTTTTCATTGTTTATGCTTGCATCTAAAGGATTGCAGTATGGTGTTGATTTTAGTGGAGGCACTGTTTTTCAGATTGTCTTAGAAGAACCAGTTCCTTCTGAAGACTTAGCAAAGATAACATCAATAATCTCAAGACGACTTGACTGGGCTGGGTTAATGGACACAAAGGTAACTGCCTCTGGTAACCAGTATGTGGTCGCGCAGATTGCTGAGTCAGATCCTGAGGAGATTGCAAGATTAAGGACGACTTTGTTAAGGCAAGGTAAGTTTGAGGCTGTGCTAGATGGCAATGTTTTGTTTTTAGGAGAAGAGATAAAAACAATCTATAAAGACCCTGCGAGAGGTTATGGAGTAACAGAGTATGATAGAGATGGTGGTAGTCAATGGGTTATTCCTTTTGTTTTATCTCCAGAAGCAGCAAACCGGTTTTCAGAAATGTCTTTTCACAAATGTTCTGCTGTTGGTTATGGTACACAGATAGAGTATGAATGTGAAAAAACTTATTTTTTTGTTGATAGGCCAGTAGACTCAATATTTGTTTTAGACAAAACTTTGTATGACGAAGAAAAACAAGTGCCAACAAACCCTGATCTTGTAGGAAGCCCAACAGTTCATATTGATGAGATATTAAGACAAACCAACACAGAGACGTATGTTGTTGATAATCAACTTACTCAAGAGCAAATAACTTCTTTAGAAGAAGGTTTTGAAAAATATCAAAAAGTTGTTGTTCCTTTATCTTTATCTCAAGAAACGTTAGATGTTTTAGAAGATATTGGGTATAGAGTAATAACAAAACAAAAAACAATTAATCGACCATGGGTGTGGGAAGCAACTGGGTTAAAGAGTGTTATCTCTTTAACAGAAAGTGTAACTAACATGAATGCACCATCTATGGACTCACCATCTTTTCAGACATACCAATCATTGACAATAACAGGTAGTGGTGTCTCAAAAACAGATGCTGCTCAAAGGTTAGATGAACTTGTTGTTTTATTAGAGTCAGGTTCTTTACCTATAGCTATAAACAGTATAAGCACAGAATCAATATCACCTGTGCTTGGTGACGAGTTTTTAAAGTATTCTTTATGGATTGGTTTTTTTGCTTTGCTTACAGTTGGTATCATCTTGTTTGTAAGATATAGGTTGCTTGGCATATCAATACCTATAATGATTGCGGGTTTTTCAGAGATACTTATCTTGTTAGGGATATTTTCTTTAATAAGCGTAAGACTTGATCTTGCGGCGGTTGCTGGTATTTTAGCAACGATTGGTACTGGCGTTGATCATAAGATAATAATAACAGACGAATTATTAAAAAGTAAGAAAAAAGACGATGACGAAGTTGTTGTAGAAAGCTTAGTGCATAGAGTGAAGAAAGCATTCTTTATTGTTTTCGCAGCAGCTGCAACAATCATGGCGACGATGTTCCCTATAATCTTCTTTAGTGTAGGTTTAAGTAAGCTTGTTGGTTTTGCTATAACGATCATCATTGGCTCATTAATAGGAATATTAATAACAAGACCAGTGTATGCAGAGATTGCAAAAAGAATTACATCTAAGCTATAGATGTATTTCTTTATAATCTTTTAAAACAAGCAATATCAATAGCACAAATATCAAGAACCAAGAAAACACATGAACTATTTCTGCTAGCTTAATGTTTATTATCGCAAAATAAACAATAACAAACAATCTTAAGATATTATATGCTATCAACAACCCCAAACTAACTAACATCTTTTTGTAAGATGTTTTTATAGAAACAAACAAAAAAGAAAAAACAACCGCAAGATAAGTTGCAATACCAACAACACCACTACAGTGTGAGACAAAAACAAGTGATGAAGGTATTTTCTTAAAGACAGTTTCTAGCAACAAATATTGCATGCTCATCAAGCTAGGACCAACAACATATAAACCAAATAAAAGCAATAAACAATAAGAGATAATAAACCCAATAACAAACTTTTGTTTATTTGAGATTTTCATAATATTTTACCTTATACCATATAAACCAATAACAAAGCAACAACACCAGCAAAAGTGCTTGCTAAAAAGTTTGTTTGATAGTTGTTGGAGTATCCTTTTCTTTCTAATGTTGCGCCTATCACGCTATCTATTGTTGTACCTATCATTCCACACAAAAAAACAACTATGAAAAACTTCTGAGTATAAACAAAGCTAGATTCTATCAATCTAGGAAAAAAATAAAAATAACTAACAGAAAATAAACAAACAACAAACGCAGCAAAAAAACCCAACAAAGAAACGCCACCATCTGTGCCTTTATCTACTTTTTTAAAGTTTGTTATTAGTCTGGGTCTTACAGAAGACAATAAACCAACCTCAGAAGACATTGTGTCGCTAAAAGATGCACATACAGCAGCTATTCCTGCGACAGGAAACCCTAAACTCATAAAAACCATGCCTGGTAAGCAGTTTCCAAGTAGGTTCTTATATGACCGTTTCTTGTGTTTTTTCATGTGTTTAACAAACTTGTTTAATAGCAAAGTTATTCCTTCAGCAACACAAAAAAAAATAAAAACATATATAAACATCTCTAAGTTGCCAAAACCTAAAAAAACAGCACATATAATAAATGTTAAAGAAATAGTGTAAAAATCATACTTTCGAGTAATCCAAAGTATGATCCCTAATATATAAAAAAGAAAAAAATATAGTAAAAGCATGTTTATTCTTCTAACGTAGCTTTAGAAACAATAATCTTATTTACATACCCAAGTTTTAATAATTTCTTTTTACAAGCTTCTGTTAGTTTTTTGAAAATAATATCGTTCCAAGCTTCTTTTAGTGTTTTTGTTTTTATATCTTCTGTTATTGTATCTACGATTATTTTTTGAGATTCTTTTTTTGTGTTTGTTGGGTATCTTGCACCTGTTATAAACAATATCTTAAGCTTAAGTTTGTGTTGATCTTTTGTTTTAACATAAAAAACAGGCTCAATCTTTGATTTTCCTCTTCTTGTTAATCTTCTTAAATAATTACCTTTTGTCTCATATTTTGTTATATCTGTATCTGCTTTTGTTGCAGTTACTTTTGTTATAACAAAACTTATCTCATAGTAAGAATCTCTTATGCTGTTAGTTATATCTTTTAATGTTTTTTTTATTTTTCTTCCTATAAGCTTCTTACTATCAATAGCAACAGTCTCTGCAATTATCTTATTATCAAAAATAGAGTCCGCATAAACCTCAAACCATTTTTTTTTCTTCCAGTTATCTACAAGTCTTTTTGTTTTTATAGCCATAAATATTACACCTTATTATTTTTATTTTATTAGCAATTTTGCTGTCTCGTCTGAGTATCTCCAATTTTTTGGAACTCTTCCTTTTTTCACATAATAGTTTCTAAGTCTATTTATCTTAGAAATAGTTATTTGATATCCTCTCAAAGCTCTTGTGTCTTTTTTATTTGTTTCTTTATGTTTAATAAGTTTTACAGCACGATTAATCAACGCTAACAGATCGTCTGGCAACTTATTTTCTTTAAGCTTTAATCTTTTTTGAACATCTATTATTTTTTCTCCACAAAAAGCATAAATGTTTTTTACACCCATACTTTCTTTAATGTACAACCCAATCTCTGAGTTTGTTTTTCCTTTTTTTGTAAGTTCTTCAATAGTTTTTTCAATATCTTCTTTTGTAACTTCTTTTTTAGGAGTTTTTTTTTCTTCTTTTGTCATATTTTTCACATTTGTTTTTTTCTAAAATAAAGATTTTATTAAAAATCTTTTTATATAAGAATCTGTGGCGAGAATAAAGAACATTTTTTTAATGTGTCTTATATATATTATATGTATGCGATTTATTTATATTTGTTTTTATTTTTAACAAATCACAAATATCTTCCTCTTTTTTGAATATCTTTGATTTTTTCAAGAATTTCTTTATTGTTTGTCGTTGATTTGTAACCATCTTTTATCTTTTTCCAAAAATCTTTTGTTTTGTAAGAGCTTTTCAAAGTCTTCTTAAAAACAAGAAGATCTGTTGCTTTATCTTCTATCTTGCTAGAGATAAACCCTAACCCAAAGTCAATAAAGTAAACCTTATCTTTATTTGTTATTATGTTTATTAGGTTCAAGTCACCATGAATAATGTTGTTGTTATGTAGCTTACTAATCTCTTGACCTATTTTAAGTAAACAATCTTTATGTGAATAATCGTTATTTAGTTTTTGCATAATTATTTTGTTTGTTCCAACATAATAAATGAAAGGTGTGTTTATGTTTATATCTTTTGCTTTTCTTAGAATGTTTGCTTCTTGTTTGTTTCTTGTTTTGATTATTTTTGTATCAAGCTGCTTGTTTCTATAGTTTTTATGTATTCTTTTTTTAATAACCACGTCAGTCTTAAACAAGCAAGATTTATAGATGATTGCCTCCGCACCAGATGCGATTTTTTTAAGTGTCATTTGTTATCAACATCTTTCAAGTTGATTTATTCTTAAATAAACATCATCAACGTTGTTGTTCTCTAAACGTTTAATATACTCATCCCAATAAATATAAGAATGTTTTTTTGTGCTTGTGTTTTTAAATTTTGTAAGAAGGTTGTTTTTGTTTGTTATATATCTATCAAACTTTCTGTACAGGTCCGCAGATATACAGTCAAGTAGAAGATTTTGGTAGATGTTCTTTTGCAGTTTTTCTTTCTCTATATCAAGCTGAACAAAAGAAATTATTGGCAACGCCTCTTCCTTATTGATTGATAAAAGTGCTGTCACATACTCGTTTTTGTTTGTTGGAACTAACGTTTCTTCAGTCACTCCATAGTCTTTGTTTATCTCTTGTATCTGAGATATCGTAGCTGGTGTTATTATCATGTACGCAAAATAAACAAATAAAAGGATAATAAAGATGATTATTAAGTCACCAACAAATGAAGTTTTTTTATTATACATGTTTATCATATATTATAGGTTTATTTTTATTTTAAAGCTTTTGGTTTTGTAGTCTTCGTTCTTAATATCAGAAACAAAAGCAATCTCTTGTATCTGCATACTTGCTTTAAGATCTTCAACAACTTCTTTTATGTCTTCTTGAGTTTCAATCTCTAGTTTTGTTATTTCTGTTTTTAAAGATAGGTTTTTGGACGACTTGTAGTTTCTTATAAAAGATAGTATTTCTATTATTTCATTTATTATACTATCTGATAAACGAACATCGTATTTTTCTGGAAACTTTGTTTTATGTATCGTCTCTTGTTGCTCATTATCAATAAAATAAGCATCATAAAGATATTCTGTAACAAAAGGCATAATAACAGAGTACATCTTAAGAATATCTTTAAACAAAACAAACAACGTTGCTTGTGCGTTTTTTCTTTCTTGTTTTCCTCTTTTGTCTGGGTTGTATAATCTATCTTTAACAATCTCTAGGTAGTTGTCACAAACATCTTTCCAAAAAAATAACTCAAGGTTACTAAGTGTTTTAGAAAAATCAAAGTTATTGTTGTTTTTGTTTACGTCCTCTATAACTTTGTTTAGCTTGTTTAACATATGAAGATCAAATCCAGACAAACAAGAAAGGTCGTTTATATCAAACTTATAATCTTCTAAGTGAGAGTAAGCGAACTTTGTTGCGTTATATAGCTTTGTTATTGTTTTTTTCCCGTTTATAAGCTCTTTCTCATTAAATGGTATGTCGTGACCTAGCTTATAGGTTGCGGAAAAATATCTAAAAATATCTGCGGAGTATTTGTTAACAATTTCTTGTGGTTCGATAATGTTGCCTTTAGACTTTGCCATTTTTTTTCCTTTATCGTCAAGCACCCAACCTGTATTGATTGCGTTTTTCCAAGGAATAATGTTATTGTGCATCTTAGATCTAAAAACAGTGTTAAATAACCAAAAAGAGATTATGTCGTTACCCTCGATCCTTAAGTCCATTGACACGTCTTTTAAAAGATCGTAAGTGTTGTGGTTTTTTACAAGCTCTTTTGCGATAGTTGGTGTTAATGAAGATGTCGCCCACGTGTTAATAACGTCTTTTTCAGGAACAATTTTTTCTGATTCGCAGTTAGGACACCTGTCTAAAGGTGGCTTGTCTTCTGTTGGGTCTACTGGTAAGTCCTGCTCTTTAGCAAATATAGGTTCACCACAACTTTCACAATACCATATAGGAAAAGGAACCCCAAAATATATCTGCCTAGAAACACACCAATCCCAACCAAGGCCATTAACCCAGTTGTTATATCTACTAACATAAAACTCAGGAACCCAATTAAATTCTTTACCCCACAATAACATATCGTCTTTAAGATCAAGATATTTTATAAACCATTGTTTAGACTGAATAAACTCAACAGGCGTTCCACATCTTTCATGAACATTAACAACATGTTTTATTTTTATTTGGTTTGTTAAAAGATTGTTTTTTTTCAAATCTTCTATTATTCTTTTTCTTCCTTCTTTTATGTCTAGACCTTCATACTCTTCAGCAAGAGAAGATAACTTACCATCGTGTGTTAACGCGTTTCTTATAGGAAGGTTATGTAGCTTTTGCCATTCAATGTCTGTTTGGTCACCAAACGTACAACACATAACAATTCCTGTGCCTTTATCAGGATCAGCTCTTTCATCTTCAAGAATAGGAACTTCAAAGTTAAATAAAGGTACTTTTGCCTTTTTTCCTAAGTATTTTTTATATCTGACATCTGTTGGGTTATAGAAAACCGCAACGCACGCAGGTAAAAGTTCAGGTCTTGTTGTTGAGATTACTAGGTTTTCTTCTAAATCTTGATTTTTTACTTTAAAAATAATGTCATTAAAAACAGAATCCTTCTCACAATCCTCTAGCTCAACCTGAGCTATTGCTGTTTGACATGTTGGACACCACATTGTTGCTGCATCTTGTCTGTATGCTCTACCCATGTTATATAGATCTATAAAATGTTTTTGAGATATTTTTCTTGAGTGTTTATCTATGGTTGAGTAGCTAATATCCCAATCTACACTTATTCCCCAGTTTTTAAAATCTTCAAGGTACTTGTCTCTAACACCGTTTGGTTCAGTAATGACTTTTGTACAAAGCTTGATAAAGTCTTTTCTGGACATCTCTCTTGATTTTATGTTCTTTAGTTTCTCAACAAGCCTTTGTGTTGGCAAGCCGTTATCATCCGTACCCATAGGTAAAAAAACATTATAACCTTTAAGTCGTTTATATCTTGCAACAAAATCCATGATCGCCGCACCATATGCGTGGCCAATATGCAACTTCCCAGATACTGTTGGTGGTGGTGAGTCTATTGAGTAGATTGTTTTCTCTATATTATCTTTTTCAAAAGAAAATGTTTTGTTTTTTACCCACCCATCAGCAATTCTTTTTTCATGTTCTTTAGGGTTATATTTTTTTGCTAGTTCTTTTATTTTCATAGTAAATCTTTATTTTTATGTTTGTTATGATAAATATATTTTAAAGATACAAATATTTTTTAAATAAATAGTCTTTAAAAGGTTTTTTCACCTATATCTTATATTTATTGAATGATTTTTTGTAAAAATTAAGTAAATTTAGAAAAAAATCTTTTTTTTTAAAAACATAAACTAAAACTAAAAGGTGATTTATTTTGGCACAAAAAAAAACAAAAGCCACAAAAAAGAAAGCAACCTCTAAAAAGCAAGTAAAGAAAGTAGCTTCTAAAAAAAGAGCACCAAAAGTTGCTCCTAAAAAGCAAGCACCAAAAGTTGCGAAAAAAAAAGTGGTTGAACACAAAGCAGAAACTTTAAAACCAACTTCTAAAAAAAGAAATAAAAAAGATATTTTGATAATATCTATATTAAGTGTTATCTTAGTTGTTATTATTGTGTTGTTAATAACAATACCAAAACCAGAAGATAATGACCCAAACAACAACGTAACAGACGTTAACACCATTTTTGATGATGATGACGCAGAATATACAGAAGAAGAGATATATGCTATGTTAGAAGATATACAATATAGGTTAAACAAACAAATAATATCTGAACAACTAAGTATATTTGAACCATGGTATGAAGAACTTTCTTTAGATAAAGAAACAATGAGTGCGTGTATAGCAGAAAACAACTATACAGACAAGAATGTAACAATAGAAGGTTCAGAGATATTGAGCAAGATAATGGCTGACCTTACATTAGCAGGTCAAAGATTAGGCTATCAAGGCACACCTGGAATAATTTTAAACAATTATAAGTTAGATGGTTTTGTTGATTATAACGCTTTAAAGAAAAGAATAGATGCAGCATTGTTAGATGTAGATAACAACATTCCAACAATAGACAACACACAAATAGACGTAAACAGTTATGAATATGATTCAGAGCAAGACCCTGTGTTTTATATTGTTTATAACACAGATCACCAGTTCGCAAAAGATGAAGTACAAAACACGATTAATAACACAAAACTTTCTGAATATGGAGAAATGTTTACTAAGTTGTATGATAATGTTACTTTGGAACACACACATTTCCTTGACGCACCACAAAACATAAAAGATCTAATGGCAATGTACAATCTAAACCAACTTCCTTTTTATTTTATAGAAGGAGACATATCTAAGATTGGATTTTCAGAAACAGATCTAAACAGTTTTAATGAAATTTTCTTTAACATCCCAGAAGGTGGTTACACAATAAGTATTCAAACAACTTATCTTTTAGACGCTAGTTTCGTAAAAGACGAAAGAGATTATGTTGTTGGTCCAGAAGACGCAAAAGTCACGGTTTATTTTTTCACAGACTATGGTTGTGGATACTGTAAAAAGTTTGAGCAAGAGGTTGTTCCAAAGATAGAAGAAGATTATTTTGAAGATGGTCTTGTAAATATTGTTATAAAAGACTTTGTTATATATGAAGCACAGTCTTTGTTTCCAACAGTCTTTGCAAGATGTGCTCAACAGCAAGGTAAATATTTTGAGACTCATAAAAAGCTGTTTGAACATAATCAAGAGTTTGGACAAGATTTGATAAATAACCTTATGAGTGAATATACAGACGAGATTGAAGCGCTTCAAAGATACTATGAAAAGTTACAAACATAACTTTTCTTTTTTTTCTTTTTTTAGTTTCTATTTATTAACATTTTGTTTTTTATAATATATATAGACTATACAAAAAAATGAGCCCGTAGCCTAGTGGATAGGGCAACAGCCTTCTAAGCTGTAGGTCGTGGGTTCGAATCCCACCGGGCTCGTTTAAAGATTTATTATGAACATAAAGAACAAGTTTTGTGAACTGTTAGAGTCAGTAATCTTAAAAGAGGTTTTGTCAAAAGAAGAGATATATAACCTTATTGAGTATCCTCCAGAGATAGAGCAAGGAGATTATTCTTTTCCAACATTTTCTTTAGCAAAAGCGTATAAAAAACCACCAGTAGATATAGCAAAAGAGATATCTGATAACTTATCTTCTGTTTCTCAAGACCTTTTTGAAGTTTCTTGTCTGTCTGGGTATGTAAATGTTAAGATAAAAGACGAGTTGTTATTTAAAGAAACAATCTCAAAAGTGTTTACAGAAAAAGAGACGTTTGGGTCTTTAACAAAAGAACAGCCAAAAACAATTGTTATTGACACATTTAATGTAAATCCGTTAAAAACTTTACACGTTGGACATCTAAGAAACATAGTTACTGGTGAGTCAATTAATAGGTTATTAAGATTTGTTGGCGAAAACCCAAAGCCTGTTTTTTATAGTGGAGATGTAGGCACACATGTTGCAAAGTGGTACTGGTATTATAAGAAAAACAATCTTGGTTTAAAAGACGTTCCAGAAAAAAACAAAAGCAAGTGGTTTGGAGAGATCTATCTATCTGCGGGAAAAAAGCTAAAAGAAGATAAAGAGTATGAGAAAGAGGTAGATGATTTTCAAAAGAAAATACTTGTAGATAAGAATACACAAAAAGAGATAAAAACATTAAGAGACGTTAGTGTAGAAAGTTATTTTGAGGTAGCCAAAGAGCTAGATGTTTATCTTGATAGCAACATATTTGAAAGTCAGTCTGAACAAAAGTTTATTAGTGTGCAGAAAGATTTACGAGAAAAGTATAAAGATGTTATTTATGAAGACGAAGGTGCATTAATTGCAAATCTTAAAAATAAACAGCTAGATGTCTTAGTTCTTGTTAAGCAAAACAAAGCGCCTTTGTATGGCGCAAAAGATATAAGCCTTGTTCTTTTAAAGCAAGAAAAATATCCAGATGTTGAAAGTTTTTTGTATGTTGTTGGTTCTGAGCAAAAACGTTATTTTGAACAGCTGTTTGGGTTGTTTGAGATAATCTATCCAAACACAAAACATTATCATGTTGCGCACGGCACAGTAAACCTTGGTTCAGAGAAAATGGCGTCTCGTGAAGGTTCTTTAGTTCTTTATGAAGATTTTAGAGATCTTTTACATACAAAAGTTCTTGATAAACTTAAAGAAAACAATCTAGAAACAAACCAACAAATAATAAACGATATTGCTTTTGGAACAATTAAGTTTGAGATGTTAAAACTAAGTTTAAATAAAACACTTAACTTTTCTATGGAAGATGCTTTAGATTTACAAGGAGATTCTTCTGTCTATATTCAGTATAGTGCAGTAAGAGCACAAAGCATTTTAAGAAAAATAGAAAATAAGGTTTGTTTAGAAGATTTACAAGAGATAGGCGATATACAACTAACAAAAGAAGAAAAAAGTTTGTTGTCGTTAATAACCATGTTTAAAGAAAAAGTAGTTGTTTCCGCCAAAGAATATAAACCACATGTTGTTGCTAACCATTGTTTGTTGCTAGCAAGAGCTTTTAATAGGTTTTATGGATCTTGTGTTGTTTTGTGTGAAGATAAAAATCTTCAAACAAAAAGGTTGATGCTAACAAAAGCATACTTGATTACTATAAAAAACGCACTAAACCTTTTAGGAATAAATGTGCCCGAAAAGATGTAAGTTTTATGAAAAAATATGTAGACGCAGTTTGTGAAGAACTTTTTAAAAATAAAGAGCAAGCAAAGATAGAAGAAATATTTAAAAATCTAGATATAAACGTTGTTTATGTTGTTAGAGAAATAAACAAAATAGATGATTATAAGAAAGAATTTATTTTGCCTGCGTCTAAGGACATAACTTACTTAAAAGCATATTTACTAAAAGATATTAATCTTAATCTTAAAACAAAAGACGTTGTTTTTGGTTATGGAGGAGATGTAACCAGCATATCTAAAGTGATTTCTTCAAAAAGTATAAAATATTTGTATAATCCATTTTCAACAAAGCTTGCGTTTGATGAAGGTAACGCAAATGTTGCTAAACAACTTTCTAAGAAGATTATGATAAATATCAATAACTATAGACAAGATGCACATACAAAAGCAAGAATAGTAAAGCAATCTTTTTATGTTTATAATATGTGTGTGAAAAAAAAAGTTGATTTTTTTGTTTGTAGTTATGCTAAAAAGGTTGATGAGATTGTTGATCCTGAGATAAAAATAAGTTTTTTAAAAATGTTTGATGTTCCTGAAACGTTAAGTAAAAGGTTATTAAAAGAAAGACTATGAAAAAAAAACTGCAAGTAATAAAGCCAACCCAAAGGCACAAGAAAAGATATGTGTTATTGAAAGTATTTTCAAATATTGATGGTTATACAGAAAAAGACCTTTATTTTTTGTTTAACAAGTCTTTTTGTTACACACATGGTTTTGTTTTAGGGTTAGTAGCAAATATCTCTCTTTTGAAAGTAGATTTTTCAGAAAAAACTTTATTGTTTAGAGTAAATAAACAACAGCTAGATAACTTTATATCTTCCTTGATGTTTGTTAAAGAAGTTGGTGTGATATCTGTTGTTTGTGTGGAAAGTACTGTAAAGGAAGTAGATGTTGTGAAAGTATAGGTTTTTTAATGTTGTGTTGTATAAATATATATAATAGTTAAAAAATGTGATGAATGTGTGTAAAATGAATAAAAAAAGTATTTCTTCTATGATTGCTGTCATCTTATTGA
>NPIE01006767.1_pt1 | contig 13475 bp, 11 predicted proteins | sample 8637661 | NCBI WGS metagenome assembly NPIE01 (sample SAMN07420842, study PRJNA396082) | bioreactor metagenome | isolation source: sample BA12 brine-fed electro-methanogenic bioreactor BA | place: Japan: Kochi | collected 2016-12-09 | reverse complement strand
GCGCCGATCAAGGACGCCAAAGGCAATATCAAAGGCGCTTTGGAATACATAACCGATGTCACGGCGGAGAAAAAAGTGGAACGGCTCATCGCCAGCTCGGTTGCCGAGGTCGACACCCTGGTGGGCGCCTCGCGCCAGCAGATGGACCAGGCCAACAACCAGGTCGACGAGATGAACGAGATCATCGACGAAGCAGTCAAGCAGCTCGACGATTCGATGAAAACCGTGCAAGCCATGCTGAAAAGCTCCAGCGAGATGCTGGAACTCTCGCAGGAATCGAACAAACTGGCCGCCGACCTGGCCAAGGAAGCGGAAACCGGCAAGAACGCCGGACGCGACGCCGGTCAGAAGCTGGCCGACATCAACGCGACCATGCAGACCAACAACGAAATGGTCGCCGGCCTGGTCGCGCAATTGGAAAAAATCTCCAGTTTCGTCGATATCATCAAGGATATCGCCTCGCAGACCAACCTGCTCGCCTTCAACGCCGCCATCGAGGCGGCCCGTGCCGGTGACGCCGGCCGCGGCTTTGCCGTAGTCGCCGACGAGGTCCGCAAACTGGCCGAGAACAGCTCGAAATCGGCAATCGATATCTCCACGATCGTCAAGAACGTGGAAAAAGAGTCGCACCAGACCATCAACGCGATGAAAGACGGCATGAACATGTTGACCGACGGCGGCCGGGTCATCAATACCGCGCTTGAGTCGATGGAAACCATTTCCAAGGGCATCGGCTCCATTTCGGCATCAGTCGACAGGGTGAGCAGCCAGGCCGAAGGACTGAACGCCGACGGCACCCTGGTCATGGAGAAGATCGAAACGGTTGCCTCGTCATCCAAGAAGAACCAGCAATCGACCGTGGCCGTCAACCAATCCCTGTCGGAAACGGTCGCCGCCCTGACCCAGTTGATGTCGTCGAGCAAGGAGTTGCAGGAAGCAGTCAACAATATGTAACTATCCTCGAGTTCCGGCCGGTGCACCTCGCCGGCCGGAATTACCGGTTCTGCCATGACCATGTTTGGAGACACCATATTCACCCCGCGGCTCACCTTGCGGAAGATCACCGCCGACGACCTGGCGCTTCTCGTTTCCTGGAGCAACAGCGACAGCGCTCACGGCCCGTTTTTAACGCCGGACAAATTGAGCATGGCGACCGGACAGGAGAAGATCGCCGCCGGGGTCTTCTGGAACGACAAGAACAAGACCTTTTTCATCCAGCAGCGTGACACCACCCCGATGGGCACCATTACCTACTGGCTGCGCTCGGAAAAAAACGAATGTGCGGTCATCAAAGTCAAGATAACGATGCCTGAACAACGCGGCAAAGGCTACGGCACCGAGGCACAGAAATACCTGATCATCAACCTCTTCGACCGGCTCCGGCTCGACGAAGTGGAGATGTACACCGATATCAACAATAAGGCGCAACAACGCTGCCTGAGCAAACTCGGATTCGAGCTGATTGAATCACTGGTCTATGACGATCACCAGGTCCGCCGGCTCGGTCACCTGTACCGGCTATCCAAGCAACGGTACCAATCTTTTCCGATCTATCGCTACCATTATGAATAATCTCGGCGTGTTGCTTGACGATCGCTATTTCCAGCATTGCATCAATCGCCCCACCCCGGAAAACCCGGCACGGCTCCGGCGTCTGTTCCCGATCGTCAAAGAGCGGTACAACGGCAGTCTTACCATGGTTGCTCCGCGCGAGGCGCACACCGAGGATATCCAGCGGGTTCATTCCGCCTTTTACCTCAACCAGGTCCGCAATCACGCCGCCCGAACCGATCCGTTTTCCTACGACCGTGACACCTATCTGATGGACCGGTCTCTGGAAACTGCACGGCTCGCCGCCGGCGGCTGCCTGGAACTGGCAGACCGGATCATGAACGGCACGCTGCGCCATGGCTTCGCGCTGGTGCGGCCGCCCGGGCATCATGCCGAACCGGGGCGCGGCATGGGATTCTGTATCCTCAATAATGTGGCCATCACCGCAGCATACCTGCAGCGGGTCTACGGCCTGAGCCGCATCCTGATTCTCGATTTCGACGTCCATCACGGCAACGGTACCCAGGAAGTCTTCTATGATTCCGATCAGGTGCTGTTCGTCTCACTGCACCAGCGCGACCTGTTCCCGTTTTCCGGACAGGCGGGGGAAATCGGCGCTGACAACGGACGTGGCTATACCATCAATATCCCGGTGTTCAGCCAGTTCGGCGACCAGGAATACACCTATCTGGTCGGCACCATCCTGAATAATCTCTGCGAACAATACCTGCCGCAAATCATCCTTGTCTCGGCCGGCTATGACGGCCATCAGGCCGATTCGATCAGCTCGACACTGCTCTCCACCCACTGGTACCACACGGTAACGACGCTGATCAAACAGTGCGCCCGAGAACTCTGCGACAACCGCCTGCTCTTCATCCTGGAAGGAGGTTACAATCCGGAATCTCTGGAGGAGTCGGTATTGGCAACCATCGACAGCCTGCTTCAACCAAAAGCGCCGCGCGTCGGCATCCTCCATTCGGATCGGGCCCGGGCACTGCTGGCCGATCATCCGCTCAACCAATACTGGACACTGTGAAAAAGGAATCGCCCATGACCAGGCACATCGATGTTGACAGCAACGCCCTGAAAACGATCTTCCATGAATGTCAGCAATGCGGCACCTGCTGCAAAAAGTACCGGAAGATTACCCTGCACGCCGACGAAGTCGACTTCATCAAGAAGATGGGCGGCCATGTCGGCATCGATGTTAGCTTGGCGGAGATTCGGACCAAAGGCCTGACCCGGGCCAGGGAAGAAGCGCTGGCAAGCGGCAAGATCTTTATGATCCACCCGGACGATAAAGGCTGCCTGTTTTTACAGAAGCGCGACGGCAAATACTACTGCAAGATCTACAACTATCGACCGCGGACCTGCCGCGGGTTCAAGTGCAACATGGCCGACGGCACCTTCCTCGACCTGTTCGGTCAGGACTCCATCCACCTGCTCGGCCAGAACAGTTTCGGTCTGCCGCTGAGCTGACCGGAGCCGAATGCGTTCGCCCCTGCAAAAATGATAGTGCCGGGGATAGCCGGTACTGCGAAGCCCCTTTCGCGAGATCCCGGCGGAAAACCGGCAGTGCCCGTTATCGGAGAACAATCACAAGGGCATCAGCGGTCCCGCAACTCCAGATGCAGATACAAGTCGCCCCGCCCCGCCGGTCCCTGCCGCCCTTTGCCGCGCAGCCGCAGGCGCTGACCGGGCCGGCTCTCCGGTGGAATGCTCACCTTGAGCATCTCCGGGCCGTCCGGACCATCCGCCTGGACCTGAACGGTCTTGCCGGTGCGCAGCTCTTCCGAAGATAGCGGGGTCACATAAATAACATCCGTTGGTGCTGTCTCCTCCTGCGGTGCCTGCTGCCCGCCCGCTTTTTTCGCACCGGCAAGCACCTTGCCAAACGACCTGCCCAAAGATCGAAACAGTGAGCCCTTCTCCGGCAGGCGCCCTCCCGCCGAACGTAGAAGGGCAGGACCGACCAGGGAACCGAGAAAAAAGAGCCCGCCGAAAAAGAGCCCGCCTCGCCCGCCGAAAAAACTTTTCCTGATGAATTGTGGGCCGGAACGGAAACCGGAACGCTGGAACTCCCGCATCAATCCCTGGAATACCTGCTGGAAGCGAGGGTCGCGAAACAGATCGCGGAGGATATCCTCCTGGCTATAGCCGAAACCATTCGTCGCCCCGTCCTGCCGCCAGGGGCCGCCGGTAGCCCGGGCGCGAGTGTAGGAGGCACGCTTGACCGGATCGGTCAGCACCCCGTATGCCTCGGCTATTTCCTTGAATTTTTCTTCGGCCTGGGGGTCATCGGGATTACGGTCGGGATGATATTGCATTGCCAGTTTTCGGTATCTCCGACGGATCTCGTCTTCCGCCGATGCCTCGGTGACACCGAGAATCTGGTAGTAGTCCTTCATGGTGAGGTGTTGGCTCCACTCAAAATCGACTGTTTCCGCCGGCGACTGTCTTGACCGCCGGCAACCGATCAAAGCTCCCCATCAATTATATGTCACCCGGGCCGAACTGTCAGTCACTTTTCCGGCTCTTGCCAACCGGCTATGGCGACAACGATACGTGTGTCGAATTGCTGCAACCGCCTTGATAGCGAGCGAGGGTCAGATATCGAGCGGGGGACAGGTTAAAACCTGTCCCCCGTTGGTTGGAAAATCGATGGTTCTTGATTATCACCGCGTTATCCCGTACCATTATAGATAGAAGAGGCAGATCTACACATTTTTCAGCCTGCGACACTCATCTCCGATTGAGGAAAGACCGCCCCATGCCGCCGAGAAAACAAGCTCCCAAGACAGCCGCTAATTTCGACCTCGACAGCCCCGAATGGTACCTGAATCGGGAACTGACCTGGCTCGCCTTCAACAAACGGGTGCTGCACGAGGCACTGGACGAGCGGATTCCCTTACTGGAGCGGGTCTTCTTTGAGGCGGTGGTCAGCTCCAACCTCGATGAATTTTTCATGAAACGCATCGGCGGTCTGAAACAGCAAGTCGGCGCCGGGGTCAAGAAGCTGACGGTTGACGGCATGCTGCCGCAGGAACAGATCGACGCGAGCCTGGCGGTTGCCCATGAGATTCTCCTCGAGCAGCGCCGCATCGATGCCCAGTTGCGCGAACTCCTGGCCAAAGAAGGCATCATTTTCCTGCGCTACGAAGAGTTGAGTCCCCAGCAGAAAAAGGAGATGGATGCGTTCTTCAAACGGGAGATCTTTCCGCTGCTTACCCCGCAGGGCATCGACCCCGCCCATCCGTTCCCGTTTATTTCGAACCTCTCTTTGAATCTGCTCGTTACCACCAATGAAGTCGGCTCCAACATCGAGCACCTGAACCGTATCAAAGTGCCGCTCGGAGCCGGAATCCCACGCTTTATCAAAATCGGCGGCAAAGATCACTACCTGACGTTCGAGGAGTTGATCGCCCACAATCTGGACGACCTGTTCCCCGGCCTGGTAATCCAGCACTGTGAATTTTTCCGCGTCATCAGAAACGCCAATACTGACCAGCGGGGCGAGCAGGCCAACGACCTGTTGTCGATGATTGAATCGGCTCTGCGCGATCGCAAATTTGCCGACATCGTCCGGCTCCAGGTCGCTTCCGGCATGCTGCCGGTCCATCGCGGCAAACTGGCCGCCGAACTCGACATCGACGAACAATACGATGTCTCCGAGGCACCCGGCATCCTGGCAAAACGCGATCTGATGGAAATCTGGAAGATCGATCGACCGCACCTGCACTACCCGTTCCACCACCCGTGCGACCTGCCGGAACTGCTCATCGACGAGCCCAATATCTTTCACATCATCCGTCAGCACAAATCAATGCTGTTGCAGCACCCGTATGAATCGTTTGAGACGTCGGTGGAGCGGTTTCTCAAGGAAGCAAGCACCGATCCGAAGGTCCTCGTCATTAAGATGACCTTGTACCGTACCAATCCAGATTCCCGGATCATCCGCTATCTGATCGACGCCGCCCAGAACGGCAAACAGGTGGCGGTTGTCGTCGAACTGATGGCCCGCTTCGATGAATCGGCCAATATCAAATGGGCGGAAGCGATGGAAGAGGCCGGTATTCACGTAACATACGGGGTCATCGGCCTGAAGACCCACAGCAAGGTCATTCTGGTGGTCAGGCGTGACTATTCCGGACTGCAGCGCTATGCCCATATCGGCACCGGCAACTACCATTCGGGAACGGCACGGCAATACAGCGATCTCGGCCTGCTGACCAACGACCAACAGATCTGCGAAGACCTGACCGAATTGTTCAACTACCTGACCACCGGCTATGCCCCGATTCGCAAATACCAGAAAATCCTGCCGTCGCCGAACATCCTGAAGAAAACGCTGCTGAAAAAAATCGTTCGCGAAATCGACCTGCACACACCGGACAAACCCGGTCTCATCCAGTTCAAGTGCAATGCCCTGGAGGACAAGGATATTGCCAAGGCCCTCTATCAGGCTTCCCAGGCCGGGGTTCGCATCGATCTGATCATCAGGGACACCTGCCGGCTGCGACCGGGCATCAAAGGGGTGTCGGAGACGATCTCGGTGATCTCGGTCGTCGGTCGGTTCCTGGAGCATGCCCGCATCTATTACTTCAGAAACGGCGGCCAGGAAGAATATTTCATCGGTTCCGCCGATCTGATGAAACGAAATCTGGAGGAGCGGGTCGAGGTCGTCACCCCCATCGAGGACCCCGCCTTACAAAAACGGCTCCGGGAAATCATCGACGTGCAGTTGACCAACAAGCGCAGTGTCTGGGAAATGCGGGAGGACGGCAGCTATAGCAAACGGCAGCCCGGTGAAAAAGATGATGCCCGCACCGTTCCGGAAATCATGATCGACCTGGCCGAGCAGCGGCTCGCTACCTCACCGTTCGCCAAGAAAAACCGGCTCAAATCGGTCAAGAAAAGCTCGCGAAAGAAAAAATAGTAGAATTGCCGTTCTCCGGGAAACGATGAGTCGCGGGACGACCCCGAGCCCGCCGGATGTTATTGACAGCGACGCCGCCCCTGACATACAATTGTTCTTCAGGGGGCTGTCTCAGCCCCCTCACCCCGCATCGCCCGGCGATGCATCACGATAAGGAGACAACCATGGCTCAGAGTGTCTACAAGATTATCGAACTGGTCGGAACAAGCAGTAAGTCTTGGGAAGACGCGGCAAAATCGGCCGTTGAAACCGCCGCCAAATCACTCAAGGACCTACGGATTGCCGAAATATCGGAACTGGACATGCAGATCGACAAGGGCAAGGTGGTAACCTACCGGGCACGGGTCAAGATCTCGTTCAAATACAAGCAATAAGTCGGCGGTATCAAGGTACGGCCGGTTCCGGGTCAGGCCAGTTCATCAAAACGACAGGTCAACACCAACTCGCCGTCTTCAAGTTGTTTCTTGATCTGGTAGGGCAGGGTCTTGAACAGCGCGATCATTCCGGTGTTGGTCGGAAAGGTATAAGCGATCAATCCGGCCACACCGCTTTCCCGGGCGGCATCGGCAAGTTTTTGTAAAAATAGGCGTCCGAGTCCTTTGCCCTGGTATTCTGGACTGATCGAGAAGGCCACCTCGGAGAAATTTTCATCATTGAGGCGCATCGACTCGGCCACCCCGATCACTTTGCCGAAGCCGAATTCACCGACCACCGCTACCAGCGTCAGGCTGTTGACGTAGTCGATCTGCGAGCGGGTTTCCACGTCCTTGCGGGCAAAGATAGTTTTTTGCCCGAAAAAGCGGGAAACGACGTCTTTCTTCGGCAAGGAGTAGTAGTGCTCCTGGATGCGCCGCTCGTCGACCGGTTTGGCCGGCCTGATAACCACTTCCTCGCCGTCGATCTCGATGGTCTCCTCGAGCCGCACCGGATAGACCGCCTTGACGGCCTCACCGAGACTCCGTTCCAGACCGATCAGCCCCTGCTCCTTGGCGGCTTCGAATAACTGCTCACGATAATCGGGATGGGCAATGGAAATCATCGCGACGACGCGTTCCTGTAAACTCTTACCGAACAGATTGACCGCGCCGTATTCGGACACCACGTAATGGACATCCCCCCGGGGCACCACCACTGCCGTATCGCCCAAGGTCGGCACGACGCTGGACAGCGGTTCGCCGTCCGGCCCGATTCTCGTCGAGCAGAGCATCAGGATCGACTTGCCGCCCGGCGAACGACGCGCGCCCCGGACGAAATCGGGGATGCCGGACACACCGGCAAATCGGGTTATTGCCGATGCCTCCGCGGCAACCTGCCCGGTCAGATCCATCATGTAAGCGACATTGAGGGAAACCATACGGTGATGCTGGGCGATGACAAACGGATCGTTGACGTAGTCGGAAGGGCGAAAATCAAGGGCCGGATTATCGTTGAGAAATTCGTATAGATCTTGGCTGCCTACCGCCATCGAGGCTACCATCTTGCCTTCGTTGAGGCCCTTTTTCATATTGGTGATATTGCCCTTGGCGTAGAGCTGCATGATATCGTCGGTCAGGAATTGCGAATGAATCCCCAGGTCCGACTTATTCTCCAGCCCCCTGACCGTGGCCTGGGAGGCCGCATCGAGGCCGATCTGCAGGGTCGAACCGTTCTCGATCAGGTGGGTGATATGGCTGCCGATCTGGTTCGCTGCTTCGGACACGGCCCGGGACGGAGCCACCGACAGCAATTCTTCCTCGTATTCAACAAAGTAGTCGACATAATTGACATGGATAAAGCTCGAGCCCATGACCCGTGGCATTTTAGGGTTCACCTGGGCAATCACCAGATCGGCCGAACGACTGGCCGCCATGGTCACATCTACGGAAATGCCGAGGCTCATCCAGCCGAAATCATCCGGCGGACTGACCTGGACAAGGGCAACGTTAAGCGGCATCTTGCGGGAGAGAAAGAGCCCTGACACATCAGACATGTTCATCGGCGTGATAAAGCGCCGCTGCTGGCCGATCGCCTCGATTGTCGCCGAACCGAGATAAATGGAGCGGATATTGAGAGAGGTGTCTTTGGTCCGATCGGCAATCGCCGTCAGCGACGCCGTTTCCCGACCGAGCAGGCGGACAATCTCCAGGCCGCTGAAGACGTTGGCTTTTTCGGTCAAGGCCTGGACCAGGTGTTGCGGTTCACCGCAACCGGATCCGATGAATACCCGCTGCCCCGACTTAATCTGGTCGATGGCCGCAGCCCCGGATATCCGCTTCTGCAGATACCTGTCCGCCCAATATTGAGAAGCCGGCATAACGTGTGCCCCCTGTGCTGGTTGAACGAAGCGCCCGGTCGACAGCGGTCGGGCCGCTCTCGCGGGATTGGTTCAATCCATGATAGCACAGAATCGGCAGCCTCGATAAAAAATTGCGGAGCTGCCGCCAAAAGCAGCACCAGTCCTGCGGCGGGAGACTCTCTGTGGCAGGAAGTGGGGGACAGGTTAAAACCTGTCCCCCCGATGGCGGCCGGTGTCAGCTGAACTCGCCGAGGATGGCCCGGGCGATGATCAGTCGCTGGATTTCGCTGGTCCCCTCGTAGATTGTCGTAATACGGGCATCCCGGGCATAGCGTTCCACCGGATAGTCGCCGGTGTAGCCGTAACCGCCGAGCATCTGCATGGCATCGTAACAGGCCCGGTTCGCCGCTTCGGTGGCAAACACCTTGGCCATCGATGTCTCCTTGGCAAAGGAGCGTCCCTGTTCCTTGCGAAAGGCGGCCTGCATCAGCAACAATCGGGCCGCTTCCAATTCGGTGTAACGATCGGCGATTTTCCACTGAATGGCCTGAAACTCACTGATCTTCTTGCCAAACTGCGCGCGCTCGAGAGTGTAGCGGGTGGCCACATCCATCGCCGCCAAGCCGATACCGAGACCAAGCGAGCCGATGCCGATCCGGCCTCCTGACAATTCGGTGACCGCGGTCCGGAAACCGTCGTTGATCTTACCCATCAGGGCATGACCGGGAATCCGGCAGTTCTGAAAAAGCACTTCATTGGTCGACGAGGCATGCTGCCCCATTTTCCGCTCCGCCTTACCGATGACCAGTCCCGGGGAACCCTGCTCGACCAGGAAGACGCTGATGCCCTTGCCCTTCGGCGCTTGCGGGTCGGTCACCGCCCAGACCACGAAGACACCGGAACAGGCGGCACTGGAGATGAAGAGTTTACTGCCGTTGAGGACCCAGTCGTCACCGTCGCGTACAGCGCTGGTAATCATTCCGGCCGGGTCGGACCCGGCGCCGGCCTCGGTCAGGGCAAAGGCACCGGCAAGGAATTCACCGCTGCAGATTTTCGGGATATAGGCCCGCTTCTGCTCTTCGCTGCCGAGCGCCTGAATCACTTCGCAGACCATGTTGTTCACCGAGACGGTCACCGCCGTCGAGGCACAGGCCTTGGCCAACTCGGTGATCGCAACGCTGAAGGCAACCACGCCCGCCTCCGAGCCACCGTAATCGTCACGGACATTGAGGCCCATAAAACCGAGTTCGGCAAGTTTTTTCAGGTTTGCATAAAAGATCTCCGGATCACCGCCTCGATCGAGTTCTGCGGCCACCGGAGCCAGTTCCGCCGCGGCAAATTCCCGGGCCGTCTCCTGGATCAGTTTCTGCTCTTCATTGAGGTCGAGATTCATTGTCGGTTCTCCCGTCTCCCCTCCGGTTAATGATCGCCAAAGATCGCCGCACGCTTCTCGAGAAACGCCTGCATGCCTTCCTTCTGATCGACGCTGGCAAAGCAGAGCCCGAACAGATCGGCCTCCTGGCGGCAGGCGCTGTCGATGTCGAGCTCCATGCCGGCTCGCACCGCCTCCTTGCACAGTCTGATGCTGATTGGCCCTTTTTTAGCGACCTTGGCCAGGATCTCCCGGCAGTGCGGCAGCAACTGCTCGGGCGTAACGACCCGGTTCACCAGACCGAGTCGATACGCCTCGTCGGCATCGATCATATCCCCGGTGAGCAACAACTCCAGGGCGGGTCCTACACCGATCAAACGGGGCAGTCGCTGGGATCCCCCGAAACCGGGAATGACGCCGAGATTGACTTCCGGCTGGCCGAACCGGGCGTTGACCGCAGCGATCCTGAAATCGCAGGCCATGGCCAACTCGCAGCCGCCGCCGAGGGCAAAGCCGTTGACCGCAGCAATGACCGGCTTGGCAAAGGTCTCGATGGTGCGCATCACCCGCTGTCCGAGCAGACCGAAGGCCCTGCCGGCCAAGGCATCGAGGCCCTGCATGGCGGCAATATCGGCACCGGCGACGAAGGCTTTTTCGCCGGCACCGGTAATGATCACCCCGACCAGTTCACGGTCGGTCGCAAGCTCGGTAAAACAACCGAGCAATTCCTCCAGGGTTTCCCGGTTCAGCGCGTTGAGCGCCTTCGGGCGGTTGACGGTGACGACCGCCACTCCCTCATCATATTCACAGAGCAGGTTGTTCATCTGCATGGGTACTCTCCTCCTATCTTTGTCCAGGTCGATTTCACTGCTTGATGCTGAAGCGCCAGGCGCAGAACCAGTGCGGGGGATGCGCATCGGGCGGACAGCCGATGCACTCGGTAACAATACGCTCGTCGATAGCCCGGGCGAAATAGCTGTATTCGACCAGCCCTGCTGATTTGCACGGATAATCAGGCAACCCCTTGCGCATCCTGGCCTGCTGAACCCGACATTCATCCATGCGAAAGACGAAAGAGCCCTCTTCCTCTTCGGCGATGGATTGGCGGTTGATACAGGCATAGACCCGGTAATTCAGGGCACGTTTCAGACCGTCCAGACCCGGCCGTTCCGGCAGGTCGAGCAAGCGCTTGATATCGGAGGCCTCGAATGGCGAGAAATGGGCCCAACAGGAATCATTACACCGCTTCGCTTCATTAAGGCCCTCGGATCGTTCGATGGCCTGGAACCAGACGCCGTCATTTACCAGCCAGTTCTTGGCGACCCGCTCCTTGAGCTGCAGCAACCGCTCGTGATCCATTGCCAGCAGTGGTTCGGGAATCCCGTCGACCAGGGAAAAGCCGAGCAGTTGGGCCAGGTGTTTGAGCTGGATCGCGGAGCTGGTTCGAAACACCTCATGGAGCAACTCTTCGGCCCGCTGCCGGCCCATCTGGTGCCGCACTTCGGTAAACCACAATACGTGGTGCACCATCGTCCGGTGCAGCAGGTCGATAATAAACGCCGCCGTTTCCCGTTGTTGAGCCTCAGGACTGTGCCCTTTTTCTTCGCTCATCGTCGCCCCTCCTTCAGTTGTCAGAAGCAAAACACCAACGGGGGAATGTTCTCCACTATCCCTCGATCGAAATGACGGACTCGGGGCTGGTGGTCAACGATTCGAGACCGTCTTCCCCGACCAGGTGGGTGTTCTCGATACCGACCACCCCGCGGCCCGGGAAGATCACCTTGGGTTCCAGCGCCAGGACCATGCCGGCAGCCAGTTCCATCTTCTGCCCCTTGGCGATGAAGGGATATTCGTCCAACTCCAGGCCGACACCATGACCGGTAAAACGGATCCGCCGCTCGCCGACTCCCATGAACCAGTCACGATAACCCAACTCATCGGCCCGGGCGATCATCTGTTCGTAGAGTTCGCCGGTCCGCGCTCCGGGCCGGGCCGCCGATTTCATCTGCTGCTGGAGATTGAGCATCGCCTCGTGTGCCGCCAGCAACTCATCGGGCAGCCGGCCGATACAGAAAATACGGGCGTGATCGGCGCAATAGCCGTTCAGGGCAAAGACATAATCGACGAGAATCGGCTCATCCCGGCCGATCGGCCTGAATCCCGCTCCCTGCCCGACCAGCGGGCTGACCCCGGCGCCGCCGGTCGGTGAGGCAAGATAACTCGGCACCGCCGCGGCATCACCGGACATCAGGTGACCATAAAAGAGTTCACCGCCCCACATCCGCATCCGCACGATGCCCTGGTGCCCGAGACTGCGGGCAAAGCCCTCCAGCTCACCGGCAGCGGCCACTTCCGGTTTCCCTTCGGTCAAAATCTCCGGTACTTTGGCAAAAACCTGATCGGAGCAACGGGCGGCCCGCCTGATCATCTCGATTTCATAGGGCGACTTCACCGCCCGAATCAGTCGGATGTCATGGGCGATATCGACAATTTCGGCGTCGGCGAAGATCTGCCGGTAACTGAAATAGAGGTTGGTCGGCAGCACATCGAGTTCTAGGCCGAGCACCTTCGGGGCCGGGTAACCGTATTCGGCCAGCATCGCCGGCAGCTTTTTGGCACTGGCCAGCGAGGTCACCTGCTGCCAAGCCGACTCGGTGCAGGCCCGCTGGTAGTCTTTGAAGACCAGCAGCAGCGGCGCCCCGGTCGCCGGAACATAGAACCAGCCCTGCTGTGCGGTCGATGCGAAGTAGAAAAGATCCGTCTTCTGGATAATCAAGGCACCGTCGACCCGGCCTTGCATGGCCCGCTGCAACTTACCGACACGCTCGTTCAGTTCGGCGGCCGGCACGATGCCGTCATAACGCCGCTCCATGGTTCCCTTGCTATTCATGGTTTGCCGGCCGTCCCGGGATCAATACTGATAAAAGCCACGGCCGCTCTTGCGGCCGAACCAACCGGCCTCGACATATTTTCGCAGCAGCGGACAGGGACGATATTTCGAATCCTTGAACCCGTCATAAAGGGTTTCCATAATCGCCAGGCAGGTATCAAGCCCAATCAGATCGGCCAAGGCGAGCGGTCCCATCGGGTGGTTCATACCGAGCTTCATCACCGTGTCAATATCTTCCGGTTTGCCGACGCCCTGATAGAGGCAGAAGATTGCTTCGTTGATCATCGGCATCAGTATCCGATTGGCCAGAAATCCCGGATAATCACCGGCCTCGGCCGGTGTTTTGCCGAACCGCTCGCTCAGACTCCAGGTCAGTGCAAAGGTTTCCTCGGACGTCCGCAGCCCCCTGATCACCTCGACCAGTTTCATCACCGGCACCGGGTTCATG
>NPIE01019403.1_pt1 | contig 13482 bp, 9 predicted proteins | sample 8637661 | NCBI WGS metagenome assembly NPIE01 (sample SAMN07420842, study PRJNA396082) | bioreactor metagenome | isolation source: sample BA12 brine-fed electro-methanogenic bioreactor BA | place: Japan: Kochi | collected 2016-12-09 | reverse complement strand
CGGATGGTGAATAAGGCGGGCTGAACTCGGTCGGAGCTGTTATTCCGGAAGGATTCGGCTCCTGCAGGATTCTGCGGATCAGGCGCGCGGCTTGCGGTCGAAGCGCTTGCGGCTGCCGCGCAACTCCATCGGGTGGCGCACCGGGCGGAGCTTGTCGAGCAGGTGCATCACGGTCAGCCAGGGATGACGCAGCAGCATCTTCGAGCCGGCGTGGCGCATGATCCGGCGCGCATGTTCGCGCTGCTCATGGCGGTAGCAGTGCACCGGGCACTTCGCGCAGGTCGGTTTGGCCGGGCCGTAGGGGCACTTTTCGAGACGCTGTTCGGCGTAGTCGAGGAAGGCGCGGCATTCGACACAGGGTGAGGTCTTGCCATGCCGGTCGGCGCACCAGATCTCGACCATTTTCAGCATGGTCCGGTGTTCGCGTGCCAGTCGTCCGGACAGATTCGCCATGCGCTGATCATGCCGCGCCCGCGGCGCGCGTGAATTGATCGGGCGCAAGGCAGGGCGATGGAAACAGGCTCGCGCCGTCGTATGCTATGGGCCCTTTCAAACCCCTCCCGGAGAGCAGCATGAGCAACCGCGTCGAGCAGTTCAACGACTACCGCAAGAAGATGAACGAGCGCCTGCTGGCGACCGACAACCGCGTGCTCAAGCGCATGTTCTCGCTCGATTCCCTGACTTACATGGATGGCGGCGCGCTGGACGTCAAGTCCAAGGAGTTGCTGGGCCTGGTCGCTTCGCTGGTGCTCCGCTGCGATGACTGCGTCAGCTACCACATCGGCCGCGCGGTCGAGGTCGGTGCCAGCCGCGACGAGATCGTCGAGACCATGAGCATCGGCCTGGTAGTCGGCGGCACGATCGTGATTCCGCACATGCGCCGGGCAGTCGAGTTCCTCGACGCGGTGACGGGAGCTGATGCATGAGTGCCTTGCGATGGCTGTTGCTGCTTCTGATCGCGCCCGGAGTCGTGATCGGGCAGGAGTTTTCGACTGGTCCGGTGATCAAGGATTTCGGTCCGGTCGTTACGGTACCGGCTGCGGACTTCAATCTGGTGCCCGGCACTGTCTATCGGGTGTTGCTGGACGTGGCCTCGGGGAGCCGCGAACAGCACGCGCTCAATCGTGGACTGGAGTCGGCCGCGCGATTCCTGAACATGCACGCGCGCGCCGGGATCGATCCCGCGGACCTGCAGATCGAGATCGTGACCCACGGCGGCACCAGCTTCGATGTGCTGTCGGATGCAGCCTATCGCGAGCGCTTCGGTCGCGACAATCCGAATACCGCGCTGTTGGCCGCGCTGGCAGAAGCGGGTGTGGTGATTCGTCAGTGCGGTCAGAGTGCGGCGTTTCACGGCGTGCGGGCCGAGGAACTGGCGCCGGGCGTGTCGATGGCGGTCTCGGCAATGACCGTGATGGCGCGTCGTCGCAGTGAGGGCTGGGTGAGGGTCAACTGAGAGCGACGCGGCCCTCAGGCAGGTGGGTTCAAGCGCTGCATCATTCGCCGGTACTGCCAGGTGAAGCCCGGCCACAGCGTGGTGTTCTTGCCGCTCTTCGGGTGCAGGTACCAGCTCGAGCAGCCGCCGCGATTCCAGACCGTGCCGGCCAATCGTTGCTGCAGCCAGTCGTTGTAGTCGCGCTGCACGGTTTCGGATACTTCCAGCGGCGTGAACTCGGCACGCGCCAGTGCACGCAGGATGAAGCCGATCTGGGCCTCGATCATCAGCAGCACCGAGTTGTGGCCCAGCGCCGTGTTCGGTCCCATCAGCATGAACAGATTAGGAAAGCCGTGCACCATCACGCCGGCCCAGGCCTCGGGACCGTCGCGCCATCGCTGACCGAGGTCGCGGCCGTCGCGGCCGATCAACTGGCCCGGCGGAATCGGGTCGGTGGCGTGAAAGCCGGTCGCAAGCACGATCAGTTCGGTCGGCCGGCGCCGGCCATCGGCATCGACGATGCAATCGGGCTCGATCCGGGCGATCGGCCGGCTGACCAGCTCGACCGAGTCGCGCATCAGTGCCGGGTAGAAGTCGCTCGACAGGATCACGCGCTTGCAGCCGATATCGTAGTCGGGCATCAGCGCCTGGCGCAGCGCAGGGTCGCTGATCTGGCGCCGCAGCTGCAGGCGCGCCAGCAGACGGTGGCCGGCCGCCAGCCGGCTGCTCCAGCGCAGCCCCGGCACACGCGCCTCGGAGATCAGCCAGATGCCCAGCCGGACCAGTTTCTGCAGCAGCGGAAGGCGGCGATACAGCGCCCGCCGGTGCGGACCGATGGCCCGGTCCGGGCGCGGCAGGATCCAGTGCGGCGTGCGCTGATAGACCGTCAACTGCGCCGCGCTGTGAGCGACTTCCGGCACCAGCTGGGCCGCCGATGCGCCGGTGCCGATGACCGCGACGCGTCGGCCCGCAAGCTGGAGCTGGTCGTTCCAGCACGATGAATGCACCACTTCGCCACTGAACTGCTCCAGGCCCTCGATCCCGGGCCAGTTCGGTCGTGAAAGTCCGCCGGTGGCCCAGACCAGGTGTGTGGCGCTCCATTCCTGGCCATGGCTGTCGCGCAGTCGCCAGCAGCCTGAAGTCGGGTCCCATCGGGCCTGTTCGATCCGGGTGGCCAGGCGCAGCCGGGGCTGCAGCCGATAATGTTCGACCAGGCGCTGCAGGTAGGCCTGGATCTCGACCCGCGGGGCGAAGCGTCGGGTCCAGTCCGGGTTGGGGAAGAATGACAGCGAATACAGATTCGAGGGCACATCGCAGGCACAGCCCGGATAGCGATTGGCCCACCAGGTGCCGCCGACGCCTTCGGCAGCGTCGAGGATCACGAAATCTTCCCGGCCCTGCTCGGCAAGGCGCGCGGCCAGGCCGAGGCCGCCGAAGCCGGCGCCGACGATCGCGATGCCGGTCTGGTGATCGGAGAGTTCTGACAGCATCGATTTTCGGAAGGCTTGCTCAGGTGCGCAAGTGTAGCCGGCCCTCGTCAGTGCAGCGCATGGACGCCGCGCTGCGATGGGCAATTGACATGGTGATTGACAAGACAACAGACACTATCCATCGATTGCATGACGCCGGGTATGCATGCCCCAGGCGGGGTGTTCCGGAGCGCACCACAACGCTGCGCTACCGCGCGGTGCAGCGGCCTTGATCCGGAAATTCATTGGCTCGATGGGTATACTCGGCGTTGAAGCGTCAAGCCCGGGCGGTCGTCGGGTCCGTAGCGGAGAGATCGTGTCCAACAACCCGATGCCTACTGGTGAAGAAGCGTTCGAGTCCAGGGTGCTCGCTGAGCAGACGCGGCAGCTCTACGCAGCGGTACCGGGCATTCTCTCGCTGACCGCGCTGGTGGCAATCCTGCTGGTCGCGATCCATTGGCATTTGCGGCCGCATGGGATGCTGCTGGGCTGGCTGGCCGTTTTCTCGACGGTATCCGTGCTGCGTCTGGAACTCTGGCGGCGGTACCGTGCTGCACGCCCTGCCGTCGACGATTCCCGCCATTGGTACCGCAGGCTGACAGCGCTGACGCTGGCCGCGGCGCTGGTCTGGGGCGCGGCGGCATGGCTGTTCGTGGTCGAGGAGTCCGAGGGCCATCTGGCCTTGATGGCGTTTGTCGTCGCTGGCCTCGGCGCCGGCGGCATCGTCCACCTGGCACCGCGCTGGCAGTGTGCCTGGCTGTTCCTGTTGCCGACCTTGCTGCCGTTTGCGTTGCGCTTCGCGCTGATCGATATTCCGCTGGCCAACGAGATCGCCTTGTTCGTCGTGGTCTACGTCGCGGCGCTGATGGTCCTGAGTCGGCGCTTTTCGCACACGGTCACGGGGCAGATCTGCACCGCGCTGGAGCAGTCCGAGCAAGGCATCGTCCTGCAGCGCGAGCAACATCGCTATCAGTCGCTGGTCGAATCGACCCGCGCGATTGTCTGGGAGGGTCGGCCGGGGACGATGCAGTTCAGCTACATCAGCCCGGAAGTCGAATCCCTGCTGGGTTACAGCACAGAGAAGTGGCTGAACCAGGCCGATTTCTGGATCGAGCACATGCACCCTGAAGACCGGGCCTGGGTGCCGACCTACTGTGCCCGGATGACTGCCCAGTTGAACGATCACGTGTTCGATTACCGGATGCTGGCCGCAGACGGCCGGGTCGTCTGGCTGCGCGACTCGGTCAACGTGCTGGTGCGCGATGGCAAGCCCGAACGCATTGTCGGCGTGATGATCGACATCACAGCACTCAAGGTGATCCAGCAAGAGCTGGAGTACGGTTCCGGCCTGCAACGGCTGATGGTAGAAGCCGCACAGCAGTTTCTCAATACCGGCGAGGCCGACTTCGACCACATCCTTGATCAGATGCTGGCGCGTGTAGGCTCCTGGTGCAGCGCTGATCGTGCCTACCTGATGCGTTTTACGCCGGACCTCTCGCGATTTACCAATACCCATGAGTGGACCGCCGAGGGCATCCGCCCGGAGATCGACAACCTGCAGGATATATCGACCGATGCCATTCCCCGACTGCTCGATCGGCTGCGCCAGGGTGAAACCGTGATCGTGCCCTGTGTCGAGCAACTGTCCGAAGAGTGGTCAGCGGAAAAGCAGTTGTGCATGAGCCAGGAGATTCGTTCGCTGCTGGTGCTTCCAATCCTGCATGGGGAGCGCCTGGCCGGCCTGATCGGCTTCGATTCCGTGCATCACGTGCGGGCCTGGCGCGATCAGGAAGTCGATCTGCTCCGGATCGTCGCAAGGCTGCTTGCAGCGGCGCTCAACCATAGCGCGATGGAGCAGCGTCTGCGTGCCAGCGAGCGCCTGCGGGCCGAGGCGGAGTCATTGGCGGCGATGGGCAGCTGGGAGTGGCGGATCGGGACCGAGCCGTTCCATGCCTCGGCTGAATGGCGTCGTGTGTTTGGCTGCGGGGATGCGCCGCTGACACGCAGCCAGGTGCTCGAGATGACGCCCGAGCTTGACCGGGAGCAGGTCGAGTTGGCGCTGGCCGATTCGATCGACAACGGCCAGCCCTACGAAACCGAACACCGCATCATTCGCGCCTCCGATGGCAAGCAACGCTGGGTCAAGGTGCATGCCGAACTGTTCGAGGACGACGACGGTCGCATGCTGCGCGGCTTCGCCCAGGACATCACCGATCGCAAGCGGGCCGAGACCAAGCTGTTCGAACTGGCTCATTACGACAGCCTGACCGGTTTGCCGAATCGTCTGCTGGTGCTTGATCGGCTGCAGCGCGCGCTGAAGCGGGCGCGTCGCGGCAGTGCCGGAGTCGCGCTGCTGTTTCTGGATCTCGACCAGTTCAAGAAGGTCAACGACACGCTCGGTCATGATGCGGGGGATGTCGCGCTGGTTGAGGCATCCCAGCGGCTGGTGCATGTGGTACGAGACCAGGACACGGTCGCGCGCATCGGTGGCGATGAGTTCGTCATTGTGCTGGAAGATTTCACCAGTCTCGGTGATGTGACTGCGGTCGCGACCAAGATCCTCGATGCATTTCGGCTGCCGCTGCTGGTCAACGGCCGCGAGTTCACGTTGACGGCCAGCATCGGTGCCGCAGTGTCGCCCTATGACGGCAGCGGTGCGCCGGATCTGATGCGTAATGCCGACACCGCCATGTACCATGCCAAGCATTCCGGCCGCGATGCATTCCAGTTCTTCACATCTTCGATGAACGAGTCGGTGCGGCGTCAGCTTGAAATCGAGGACGCGCTGCGTGGCGCGATCGAGCGCGATGAGATTCGTGTTTTCTATCAACCCGTGGTGCGCTTGCCGGACTGCGACATCGTTGGTGTCGAGGCGCTGTTGCGCTGGACGCATCCCGAGCTGGGCGACATTCCGCCGGATGAATTCATCGAGGTGGCCGAGCAGAGCGGGCTGATCGGCGAATTGGGCGATTTCGTGTTCTGTGATGTTCTGGCGCGCCTGGCCGAGTGGCGCCGTGAGGCCCCGGATTTCTTCGTCTCGATCAACGTCTCACCACGCCAGTTTCGCGATCCGGACCTGGTCGAGCGACTGATCGGTGACCTGGAACAGGCCGGGCTGGCCGGTACCGCGATCAAGATCGAAGTCACCGAGGGCCTGCTGTTGTCGGGCCGCATTGAGCTGATGCAAGCGCTCGAGCAGCTTCGCGGCCACGGCGTCGGCCTGGTGATGGATGACTTCGGCACCGGCTACTCCTCGCTCAGCTACCTGCGTGATTACCCCTTCAGCAGCATCAAGATCGACCGCAGCTTCGTCGAGGGCATGGATTGCGACTCACGCAAGCGCAAGCTGGTGACCTCGGCGATCCGCCTGGCCCGCGCGCTCGATCTTACAGTGATCGCCGAGGGCGTGGAGACAAGCCAGGAACTCGACGTGCTGCTAGCCGAGCAGTGCGACCTGGCGCAGGGTTTTTTGTTCGACCGGGCGATGGAGCCCGAACGCCTGGGCGCGCTTCTGTCGGAGCAATCGAGCAGCAGGGCCGGTTCGACCATCTGACTCTCGAGCGGATTCCGGTCGGGATCTATGCAAGCTTCCCCGGTCGATCGCCGAAAGGATTCGGCTCCCACAAATCTGGACCGATTCCTGTGTGCGATTCGAACTTGTGGGAGCCGATTCCCATCGGCGCTCGCTTCAGTCGGGCTCGGCAAGACCCGGCTCGGGCCGATGCAGCTTCAGGAAATCGTCGACAACCGCTGCGGCACGTGACTTCATCTCGGACGCACCGGCGCTCGCGGCGACGTGGTAGAGCGTTCGTACCAGATCCAGTCCCATCAGCATGCCGAGAAAGCGCTCGGCGCTGACCTTGGGTTGCGGACAGCAGATCAGGCCGCGTTCGGCCGCCTCAGTCAGAAACCCGGCCAGGAGGCTGTGGGTCTGCAGCGGACCGTTGCGATAGATCGATTCGCGCGCCGAGCGCGGCAGGCCGGTGGCCTGGCCGAGTGCATGGATGAAGGCGATGTGTTCCTGGCTGAGCAGGAACTGGCCAAAGTCGAGTGCGAAGTGCAGCAGAGCTTCGCGCAGGTGCTCGGCGCTGTCGGGCACGCGCGTGAAGCGCGCCGCCATGGACTCGGCCTCTGCCTTGGCGATGGCCGCCAGCAGCTGGTCGCGGTTGGCATAGCGGCGATACAAGGTTGGTTTGGCAACACCGGCTGCGCGCGCCACCGACTCCATCGTCACGGCTTGCGGGCCTTTGCCAAACAGCAGCTTGCGCCCGGCCGCGAGGATGTCGCGGTCCTTGTCCGGGTCGATCGGTCGGCCAGGCGTGGATTTCACCATGAAATCATCCTAATCCATTACGATACGCGATCGTTCACTTATTGGCCGGTTCCGATGATCCGAATCGCACTTTTTCCGTTGCTGCTGCTATTGGTTGCCTGCCAGGCGGACGAGGCGGCCGCGCCAGCGCAGGATACGCGCACGGTGCTGACGGTCGAGCCGCGCCCGGCCAGTTTCCACGGCGCGCGCATGTCGGGCACGGTGCGGGCGCGCTTCGAGACGCCGGTCGCGTTCCAGGTGTCGGGCCGGATTCTGGCGCGCCATGTCGATGCCGGCCAGTCGGTCAGCGCCGGCCAGCTGCTGTTCGAGCTCGATCCGCGCGATTTCGAGCAGCAGCTGCGGGTGGCTCGTGCCGACCTCGACGCGGCGCGCGCCGAGCTGGCCACGGCCGCGGCCGAGACCCGGCGCAACCGCGAGCTGCTTAAGCGCAGCTTCATCAGTGCCCAGGTCTTCGAACGCTTCGAGCTGGCCGAGCAGAGCGCGCGCGAGCGCGTCGATGCGCTTCAGGCCCGGCTCGAACAGGCCGAGCTGACGCTGAGCTATGCACGACTCGAGGCCGGCAGCGACGGCGTGCTGATCGAGGTGTCGGGCGAACCCGGTCAGGTGCTTGCCGCCGGCGAAGCGGTCGCGGTGATGGCTGAAGGCGGGATGCCCGAGATTCAGGTCGACTTGCCCGAGCGCATTGGCGTGCCGCAAAGCGGGCTCGTGCTCAGGGCGGGCGAGACACCGCTGCTGTTGCGTCTGCGCGAGGTTGCCGGCGCTGCCGATCCGGTCACGCGCACCTGGCAGGCGCGCTACAGCCTGGTCGATCCGGCCGAAGTGCCGCGGCTGGGCAGCGTGGTCCGGGTCGCGCTGGACATCGATGACGGTCGGCTGCTTGAGGTGCCAATCGGGGCGATCAACGAGCGCGGCCAGGGGCCGCAGGTCTGGCTGGTCGAGAACGGCCAGGTGCAGCCGATGCCGGTGGCGCTGGTCGCGATCGACACCGAGATGGCGCAGATTCTGGCCGAGCTGCCGTCTGAGGCGCGCGTGGTGGCGGTCGGCACCCACCTGCTCGAGCCCGGGATGAGAGTTCGCGAGCAGCGCCGGTGAGCCTTCCGAACCTGTCGCGAATCGCGGTCGAGCAGCGCTCGGTCACGCTGTTCTTCCTGATTCTGTCCATCTTGGGCGGGGCTTATGCATTCTTTTCGCTGGGTCGGGCCGAGGATCCGCAGTTCACCGTACGCGTGCTGGTGGTGTCCGCCGAGTGGCCTGGCGCGAGTGTTCAGGAGTTACAGGACCAGGTGGTCGACCGGCTGGAAAAGCGTATCCAGGAAGTCGAAAGCCTGTACCGCATCGAGACCTCGATCCGGCCCGGACGGGCCGACCTGCAGGTCGAGTTTCATGACTACACGCCGTCGGAGCGGCTGCCGGAGCTGTTCTACGAGGTGCGCAAGCGGATGTGGGACGAGCAGCCGCGCATGCCGCGTGGCGTGATCGGCCCGCTCGTCAACGACGATTTTTCGGACGTCTATTTCAGCCTCATCGCGCTGACCGCACCGGGCCTGCCGATGCGCGACCTGACCCGGGTCGCCGAGGGCGTGCGCGATCGGCTGCAGCAGGTTGATGGCGTGCACAAGGCGCTGCTGCTGGGCGAGCGTCAGCAGCGTGTTTACGTCGAATTCGACAACGCCGAGCTGGTCAACCTCGGGATCGACGCAAGTGCGATATTCGATGCCATCACGGCCCACAACACCCTGGCACCGGCCGGCCAGGTCGAGACCGCCGGGCCGCGGATCTATCTGCGTGTCGACAGCGACCTGTCGGACCTGGAACGGCTGCGCGAGGTGCCGATCCGCGCCGGTGACCGAATCCTGCGCCTGGGCGACCTGGCGCGGGTGCGCGAAGGCTACGAGGATCCGCCCTCGTTCGTGATCCGATCCGACGGCGACGATGCGCTGGTGCTGGGCATTGTGATGGCCGACGGCACCAATGGACTTGCGCTGGGCGATCGGCTGGCGGCCTTTCTCGCGAACGAGCGTGAGCGTCTGCCGCTGGGTGTGGCGCTGAACGTGCTGACCAACCAGGCCGATGCGATCGCCGCGGCGGTCAATCTGTTCCAGCTCAAGTTCCTGATCGCGGTGCTGGTGGTTATGGTGGTCAGTTTTCTGGCGATCGGATTCCGCGCCGGTCTGATCGTCGGCATTGCGGTGCCGACCACCATCGGCCTGACCTTCCTGCTGATGCTGGGCGAGGGCATGAACCTGGACCGGATCACGCTGGGCGCGCTGATCATCGGCCTGGGGCTGCTGGTCGACGACGCGATCATCGCGATCGAGATGATGCTGGTCAAGCTCGAGCAGGGCATGAAGCGGATCGATGCGGCCGCGTTTGCCTGGCGCGCCACCGCCGCGCCGATGCTGTTCGGCACGCTGGTGACGGTGGCCGGCTTCGTGCCGATCGGCTTTGCCCGGTCCGGCGTCGGCGAGTACGCCGGCAATATTTTCTGGGTGCTGGCCTTCGCGCTGCTGATCTCGTGGCTGGTGGCGGTCACGTTCACCCCGTTGCTCGGCGCAATGCTGTTGCCCGAGCGTGTTGAAGGCCATCATGAGGATGGCTACGACAGCGCGATGTACCGGCGCCTGCGCGCGCTGATCGAGCTCTGCGTCGACCGCCGCGGCCTGGTCGTGGCCGGCACCGTCGGCCTGTTGCTGCTGTCGGTGCTCGGCATGGCAGGCCCCGTGGCCAAGCAGTTCTTTCCCGGCTCCGATCGGCCCGAGGTGGTGGTCAGCGTGTTCCTGCCGCAGGGTTCGTCGGTGGCCTTGACCGATCGCGTCACGCGTCGGATCGAAGCGGCGCTGGAGCAGATGGACGGCGTCGAGTCGCTGGCGGCCTATGTCGGCGCCGGCGCGCCGCGCTTCTTCATCTCGGCCAACCCCGAGCAACCCGACCCGGCGTTTGCCAAGATCGTGGCCGTGGCCGAAAGCGAAGCTGCCCGCGACCGCGTCATGGCGACGCTGGAGCAGCGCATTGCCGATGGCGCCTTCCCCGAGGCCCGGGTGCGCGTGTCGCGGCTGCTCTACGGGCCGCCGGTGATCTGGCCGCTGGAATACCGTGTCGTCGGCGACGACCTGATGGAACTGCGTCGCATCGGCTATGCCGTGCGCGACATCCTGGCCGAGCATCCGCATGTGGTCGACCCGCACCTGGAATGGGACGAGCGCGCGCCGGTCGCCCGTCTGGTGATGGATGCCGAGCGGCTGCGTCGGATCGGCCTGACGCCGCGCGAGGTGGCCGAGCAGCTCGAATACCAGAGCCATGGCCTGACCATCGGCGAGATCCGCCAGGACATCCGCAGCGTGCGCCTGGTGGCGCGTGGCCTGAACGAGGACGGGCCGATCGACCCGATGGGCCTGGAGCTCAAGACTGCCGACGGTCGCAAGGTGACCCTGTCACAGCTGGGCGAATTGCAGATGGAGTTCGAAGAACCTGTGATCTGGCGCTACAACCGCCATCCCTTCGTCGCCATTCAGGCCGACATCCGCGGTGCCCAGCCCAACGACGTCAATGCCGAGCTGTGGGCCGCGATGGCCGAGCTGCGTGCGAGCCTGCCCGACGGCTACCGCATCGACATCGGCGGCTCGATGGAGCAGTCCGGCAAAGCCAATGCCTCGATCAACAAGCTGATGCCGATGATGGTCGCGCTGATGCTGATCTTCATCATGCTGCAGATGCGCTCGTTCATCGGCAGCTTCGTCGTCGTTGCCACGGCGCCGCTGGGCCTGATCGGTGCGGTGCTGGCGCTGCTGCTGTTCGGCCAGCCATTCGGTTTCGTCGCGCTGCTCGGGCTGATCGGCCTGGCCGGCATCCTGATGCGCAACACCCTGATCCTGACCCAGCAGGTGGCCGACAACCTGGCCGAAGGCCAGCGTCGTCGCGAGGCCATCATCGAGGCCGCGGTACGCCGCGCGCGCCCGGTAGTGCTGACCGCTGCCGCTGCGGCTCTGGCCTTCGTGCCGCTGACCTTCGACAGCTTCTGGGGTCCGCTGGCCTATGTCCTGATCGGCGGCGTCATCGTCGGCACCGCGATCACGCTGCTGTTCGTGCCGGCACTGTACGCGCTGATCGTGCGGCCGAGACGCGGCGCCTGAGCTCGGCCCGAGCCGCTCCGGAGGTCAGTCCCGAGACTCCGAAGGCTATCGCCGCCTAGCTGTCGTTGCCGGGCTGTTGGGGCACCTCGTCTGCCGCTACACTTGCCGCCGTGAAGCGACGTTCGATCTTCCATGTCCGCAGCCGCCGTCGGCATCGCCGGGTGGCCCGGGTGCTGTTGCTGGTGCTGATCGCGTGGATCGGCTCTGGCCTGTGGGGCGTGTTCAGGCCGCTGCCCGAGGGTATCAGCGTCAGCACGCCGCTGCGCCCGGCCGAGGGCCTGCGCTTTCTGGCCGACGAGACGTTCGTCGATGCCGCCGGCGAGCGCCGGATCGAGCAGCAGATCTTCGATCGCGTGTTGGCCCACATCGAGCGTGCCGAGCGGCTGATCGTGCTCGACATGTTCCTGTTCAACGACTTCGCTGGCGATCCCGACGGCGCCAACATGCGGCCGCTGTCGGGCGAGGTCGCCGAAGCGCTGATCCGGCGCAAGCAGGAACGCCCGGAACTGCGCGCGATCCTGATCACCGACCCGATCAATGAACTCTACGGCGGCCTTGATGTGGCGATCTTCGACCGCATGGAAGCGGCCGGCATCGAATTGGTCGGCACCGAGCTGCGCCACCTGCGCGACTCCAACCCGGCCTGGTCCGGGCTGTGGCGTTTGTGCTGTCAGTGGTTCGGCAACTCGGCCAACGGCGGCTGGCTGTCCAACCCGGTCGGCGGCGAGAAAGTCACCCTACGAAGTCTGCTGGCGCTGCTCAACTTCAAGGCCAACCACCGCAAGACCCTGGTCGCCGACAGCCCGACCGGCTGGGTCGGCCTGGTCACCTCCGGCAACCCGCACGACGCATCCAGCGCGCATTCGAACATCGCGCTGGAATTCCAGGGGGCCGCCGCGCTCGACCTGCTTTCCACAGAGAAGGCGGTTGTCGCGTTCGCCGCGCCGGAGCTGGACTGGCCGGAGGTGGTGGATGCGCCGGCACCGCCGGCCGACCCCGGGGCGGTCACGGTCCAGACCCTCACCGAAGCCGATATCCGTGACGCGGTGCTCGCGGCATTGAAGGCGGCGGGGCCGGGCGACCGCGTCGATCTGGCGATGTTCTACCTGTCGCACCGCGCCATCATCCGGCAGCTCAAGGCCGCGCGCGGGCGCGGTGTCGTGGTGCGCGCGCTGCTCGATCCCAACCACGATGCCTTCGGTCGCGAGAAGAACGGCATCCCCAACCGCCAGGTCGCCGAGGAGCTGCACAAGACCGGCATCGAGGTGCGCTGGTGCAACACCCAGGGCGAGCAATGCCACGACAAGCTGATCCTGATCCGCAAGGCCGACGGTCGTGCCGAACTGATCGCCGGCTCGGCCAACTACACCCGTCGCAACCTCGATGACTACAACCTCGAAACCAGTGCCCGCGTGATCGCGCCGATCGATGCGCAAGTCATCACCAACGCCGCGGCCTGGTTCGAGCGCCGCTGGAGCAACGAGCAACAACGCGGCTACAGCCTGCCCTACGAACACTACGCCGAAGACGGCTGGTTCAAACCGCTGCTGTACCGCGTCATGGAAGCGACGGGCTTATCGACGTTCTGACGGCTGCGGCTTGCCGAGGGTTACCATTCAGACTTGGCTCACTCGGCCAATGCGGGGGCAGGATACTTGATCACAAACTCAATCCTGATCAGGTACACGACACAGCCATCGGCCAGAGGGCACGCTTGTGGGGTCGGCGGGGAGCGGCGTTGCCTGCTGGCGAGTCGTGGGTCGATCGGTACTGCGGTTGCGGCAAAGTTCAGGGGAGCCCGGGTGCGATCGAAACAGGCTCGGTTGCATCCGAAGTCGAATGCGCCCTGAGGCTTCGCAGATTCGGATGGATGCTGAGAGCTCGTCGCTACGACCCGCGACCCACGCCTCGCCACCAGGCAACACCACGCCCCGCTGAGAGTCTCGTGCAAAGCCCCGGCTGGCCCCGAAGCGCCCCCGGCATCACCCGATGCTTGAAGAGGCTGTTCAAACAATCGGCATCAATCTGCGAAATCTGCGGCTTATTTTTACCAATGGCTGAAACAAGTAACTAATCAGGTTTGCACTTATTTGCGTTCATTTGCGTTCATTTGCG
>NPIE01004986.1_pt1 | contig 13485 bp, 16 predicted proteins | sample 8637661 | NCBI WGS metagenome assembly NPIE01 (sample SAMN07420842, study PRJNA396082) | bioreactor metagenome | isolation source: sample BA12 brine-fed electro-methanogenic bioreactor BA | place: Japan: Kochi | collected 2016-12-09 | reverse complement strand
CCTCACGGCGCCTCCCACCGCCCCGACGCGTCCTCCAAGAGCCAATACCCTTTCCCGATTTCGATTATGTCCGCAGGCTCGTATTCGCCGTCGAGGAACTCGAACATCGGCCAGATAGGCGCGCCCATACTCTCGCCCTCCGTCGCGTAGAAAGGCAGACTCCCGCCGCCCAGAAGATTCCAGCCTCGGAAAGTCGGCATCCATATGCCGTCTATCGGCTCGCCCGCGAACATGATTCGCACGCTGTCGTCGCTGAGAACCCAGTAACCCATCCCCGGCGCGAGAATATCCGTCGCCTCGTAATCGCCGACCGCGGCGTCGTAGAGGAACGCGTCCCCGATAGCCGTCTCGAAACGCGACAGCGGCACGAAGGCATAATCCGACGGCAGAGACACCGCGTTCCACCCGCGCTCGAACTCCACCACCGCCTCATGGCACCCGCAGGAATCCAGCGTTACAAGGAGAGTCTCCACATATGCCCCGCCGTCGAAATCCCCGATGACGTGGAAAGCGCACTTGGAGTATGATGAATTCCAAAGAAAATAGAAACCCACTCTTCCAGTATCACCCGCTGGGATTGACCCCATATCCAGAAGGGGGGGATATACCCAACCACAGTTAATCCGAGACAAATGAACTTCTGCATCTACGGAAAAACCTGTGTTATTTGTAATGTAGATTGAATCGGCTGATGTTAGGCCTATTGAATCTGCCCATCCGCACATCAATGAACGCCAATACCCATCTAACGACCATACTTCTCCGCCAGTTGTATCTGCGGCATGTTCCCAAAATTCATAGTGATATGGAGGCAATGGAACACATGCGCCATGAGTGAGAGTGTCGCTAATGATTGGATACAGAGCAATATCGTGATCCATTAGCATTTCTAAACAATCTTCTTTGGTGAGATTGCTCTTACAGCTGGAACAGTCCGATGAATCGGAGCTTTCGCAAAACACCGCATCTGTTATCAGGAAAATAACACGATTAGCTTCCGACCTCCAGTTAGTAGAGTTTGCAGCAACCCAAAGAGCATCGAGAGCTTCTTCGGGAGCATCGCCGCCGCCACTTGATCCCAGTGCTACTATATCGGCTCTGAATCTTGAATAAACAGGCGTCAAGTCGATACCAGGATTTGTAGGGTCGTAATCGTGATCGCCATCGACAGAATCGGCAAAAGTAACTATTCCCCAGTGAATATCACAATACTCCATCAGAGAATCGATACATTCAGAGTTCCAAACTAAACTCGAGAAATAGGTTGATGAAGCTCCACTCGTATCGATTACAAACACGATATCCAGTTTGTTCTCCGCCTCGCAATCCACATAAATATCCATCGCCCCGGCGAACGCCGACACGGCAACTAGAAGTAATAACATCGCGTATTTCATTTTTCATCCTCCATGATGATATTTTCGTTCAAAAGCCCCATGAATCAACCTCTCCGAAGCGTTCGCCGAAACTCAGTTTGGTATTTTCCAAAGCCAAATCGGATTCTCCGAAGCTTCCGGCACGGCTTCCGAACAAATAGGTCTGGAATCCGAACAATCGAAAATGGTATCCGAACATTATGTTATTGTTTCCGGGCAAGTTGATTTGGTTTCCGAACAATTCTCTCAGGTTTCCGAACAAGAGGAATCTGTATCCGAAATATAGGAAAGGGTATCCGAACATCAGATTATCGCTTCCGAACATTATTTTTTACCTCCGGAAAGGTCTTTTGCCCTCGGCGGCTTCTTCACGCGGCGTTCCGAATAGAAGACGTCGTCGTCCTCGGGAATCTCCTCCAGAACCACACGGTAACCGCAAGCACCGGCAATCGCGACATAGGTCGAGAAACGAATCGACTCGGTCTTACCTCTCATAAAATTGCTCACCGTGGACGGATCCGCGCCGGAAAACTGCGCAATCTGAGTCTGACTAAGCCCCGCCTCGCCGCTTTTGATTTTCCCGATGAGCTCATGATGAAGCGTCCTGGATTTCGATTTCCAATACTTACGCCATCCGTCCCGGTTTTTCTTCATTTCGTCTTTCCTGGCCTCTTTGCGCGCCAATTTTTCTTCCCATGAAACTCTTCCCATAATAGCCTCCCTTAGGTTAAGTTCGTATTGAATATAATCATTTTTTATTTCCAAAGCAAGACCCTTCCTGTTATTGGAAGAGGATCGGTGGTTCCTTCTGAGCTTATCACTCTGTATTTCCAAGGACTATAGGAATACATAAGTATCTGTTCTTTGTCCGAATAGACTTTTTGAGGATAGTCCGAGTATGTCATAATTGACCATAACTCCTTGTCGCTATCAAAAACACTGAACTGTTTAAGAATTTCAAGTGAATATAGAATAAATCCTTTATAGTAACTTACAGTGTAAACATTAGTGAACACATCTACATCTTCTCTTGCAGGAAAGCTTATTGTATCGGCCTTTAGAGTTTTAAGGTCGATGAAATATAGCTCTTGCTTCAGTTTTTCCCATGTTTTAATAACGACTATATCATCGCTCCATCGCCGAGGAAAATGATCTTTCGGGAACAGGATAGTGTCCAATTCAGTCGATTCGCCTGTCTCGATATCGAACAATTTCCACGGCATACTTTTATGCCTTTGCCCGAAACATTGGGTCATCGTCGAATTAAACCCGAAAACGCTACCATCAAATATTCGAACATTTCCCAACGTATCGGCTATTACTCCTTTTGACCAGATGGAGTCTGAATATGCTAGGTAGATATTCTCGCCGTCGGGTGTGAAAGAGGCATAGGGGTGCGCCTGCTTCCATTCGCCTATCAGCCGCATTTCATTATCGTCGAGAGTAAGCCAATAAACTTTCCGTAGGGGTTTTTCTCCACGTTCATACTGTTTAGGCATTATAAGAACAACGCTTTTGCCGTCGGGGGAAAGATCTCGGACAGCCATGGAGTCGTTGGAATAGATTGTATCTATGAAACCGATTGCCGGTTCATATTTCATAAGATTTCCTAATGAATCGACGTAGAAAAATATTCCGGCGACGTTTTCGACAGGCATCTTTTTGACCTTCACAACAGGCCTTATTCCGAAGAATAAGAATGAAACAACATTAATCACAATTAATGAGAAAAGGAGGGCTACAATCATGCTGTTGAAAATGTATATACGCCATTTTTCGAAACGCCAGAAAGGGACATATTTCCGCGCGATTTCCTCGTCATCGACCTTTATTTTTGATTGCACTCCGATTAAACCAGTTTCGGCATATAGTTCCACCGGCACCTCTCGGCCGTCGTGCTCGAATGTTACTTTATGTCTAAGGGCAAGCTCAATCTTTCTGTCTTGTTGCTCATATTCCACACCATCTATGAAGAGCTTGTCTTTGACCGTTAAATATGCTTGTCTTTTGACAGAGTAGAATTCCCATTCGATTTTATGTCCATTCCATTCGGTTGAGTATCTCATTTTTTCTCCTTAAGTTCGTTGTCTCCATTCGATATAGAAGGAGTTTGTTTATCTTTTTGTTCTATTTCTTCCCAATGTGTTCTGTTTAACTCCATGAGGGTATCATTTACGGAATTTAATAATGGGACAAGAAATAGAAAAGCTGTGAGAATAACTATTCCGACTATCAGAATAGAATATACTGATAACCAATATCTATGCAGTCGGCTTTTTATTGACCGATAGATGGCTATGCCCGCAAATATTAGTGTCAGAGATACGAAGATTATGATCCCTGACGCAAAAAAGTTCACCGCGAACCATAACCAACCATCGAAATAGAGACCTCTGATATAGTCAATCATTAGCCAAAGAGCGCCTATTAACGAAAATATAGCTAAGTTCGCGAAGACGAGTGAAATTTTGCCAAGGGAATGTTCAGGCAAAATTATTCCGCCTTTATCGACAAATTTCTTTTGTCGTTTTTTATTATATATTTCGCCGAGTATTGCGAATATCAGCCATATTCCGAAGAATATAAAAGAAGATATCTTTGTAATCTCACTGATTACAACCATAGCTATTACCGCCGGGAATAAAGCGACAAGTGCCATAACTCCCGTAGGATAGAACTTGCTGAATTTTGGTTTGTTTTTCATGTTGTTACACCTTTCTTGGCATTTAGTTTCATAAACACCACCCCCTTAATCCCGTTCACGACCTTGTCGCGATATCGAAAGGCCACGGTGCCGGTTATAGAAGCCTTCCCTCTCACGCCGACTTCGACCAGTGTTTTTCCAGTTTCTTTCGACGTTAGATAAATCGGGTAGAAGAATCCGAATGTCCATATGCTCAGTTTATCGCCGAGGATAATTTTGCCTTCGTATTCGTTGAAATATTCGATGTTCATGTTTTGTTCGAGGGAGAAACTGACGATTGCAGTGAGAATTATCTCAGGTGGTGCTGAGGCCTCGAAAGCCTCAATATATCGAGGCTTCTTCTTCGGCGGTTTGCGGAACATAGCTAACATGCTAAAGATAGCTAATACGGCAAGAATAACCGCCGAAAAAAGAAACAACCATGCTAATTCATACATTTTATCCTCCTGTTGTAGTTTTTCATAATAAAACCCCCAAAAACACAGACCCGGCGAAACCGCCTATAATGAAACCGATGCCGGAGATGAATTCGCCGCGTATATCGGTGTCCATGCTCTCCAATGTAATCGAATAAGGATTGTTCGCGTCGTATAATATATTTATTTCCGTTTCCTTTCCAATTTCGACAATTTTTGCCTCGACTTCTTTTCGCTCCATGCTGTCGTAACGAAGCCTGCCGGAGCTTCGAAAAATTTCGCCATACACTTCGAAGACGACACTGCATTGAATATAATAGACATCGCCGTCATCGGTATCATAATATGATCGAATCTCCATGCCCTCGATTATCCCCACCGCCGCCTGCTTCTGCCGAGATGCCACAACCGCGTTGAAAAACATCATAACTGCCCACAAACCCATTAGAATAATGAAGCCTACAACAACGAAGGGAAGCCATAACGCGCCGTCGTCCATGATCTTGTCAGACCCGATTAGCGAAGTAATAGGCACCGCGAAGAACGCACCTATAGCGACGCCTAAAATGCATATAAGGCAATACACAGCGATGATACTGTATAATATATTTTTTGTCGGACGCATACGACTTTCCCAGCCACTCGATTTAGGCCGGGAGATATTCTCCTTGAGCTTTCTACCGAAATTTGAGATCTTAGGTTTCATTTCAAATATACCACCCGTTTCGAGACTGATTGCTCCCCGAAGCGCGCCCTCACCAGATAAATGCCGGAGGGGAGGGAGGAGGCGGGTTGCCAGACATAAGAACCCCCCTGCCCCCCCTTGTTAAGGGGGGCAACATCATCTGTGCCTCCCTTTTCAAGGGAGGTGGCCGAAGGCCGGAGGGTTTCGACCCTCCGGCCCGCGACATCGTAAATCTCGATTTGCACAGGCGAATCGCATTCCCCCTCCACCGCAATCCGCACCGAGGAATTAAAGGGGTTGGGGGAGGCGGAGAGGGATAATATATCTGGCTTTTCAGGTTTTTCTTCGGAAATACCGACCAAATTTAATGTATGTTTAACCATCAACCTATCATCTGCACCTAATAATATCCAGATTCGTCCAATATTATCGGTAATCATGCCATAAATCGTAGAATCTGCTATCCCAAAAATCGTGTCGATCGAATGGGTCGTTGTGTCGTAAATAGCTATATAGGCCGAATCGTCCGGCCCCCACTTTTCGATTTTCCAGGAAAACCAGTATCGACCAAGACTATCCTGTGTAATTGGGCATGTATTTCTAATCTGTCTTTCCGTGCTTGGCGACGCAGACGATGAATCTAAAACTACGCTATCTATTGTAGTTCCATTTTTATAAAGCGCTCTAACATAGCATCTGTCCATAAGATAGATATCCATTCCATCTGCCAAAAAGATTTTACCATCTTTAGCGACTTTAAAGCTAGAATAAAACTCGTCAACATGACTATGCTGAATGACTGTCTCAGATGGACATACAGTATCGATTCCGACATATACGAATGTTCTTTTTACTGAATTTGGAAATCCTCCGAAGATATCTGTATAAACTGATATTTGGTTTAAAGAATCGACTACAACGTCAATTGGATAATCTGGATAAGCATAATATGGTCCATACCATTCGCTAAAATTCCAATAGAAATAATACATTGGTAATAGCAAGACAATCCTTCCATAAGTGTCTTTTATTGCCTCCTGTTTAAGTGAACTCGTTGGACCCGGTAAATTGAATATAAAAGAATCAATACAAGAATGCCCGTCAAAAAACGCCCCTCTTACAAAACTACTTTCAGTTGTATTATCCTCTACAAATAACCAGATTTTACCGTCTTGCGATTCTCCAAAGGTCGGATTCCCAAAGAGGATATCACAATCTCTCCATAAGGTATCCGTTTCTGACCAAACGCTGTCTTCATTATACTTCACCGTGACATATCCCCCATACCACGCTAACCAAACCCTATTTTCTGAATCAACAAACATGTCGTAATATCGGCCTTCATGCTCGGTTTCAATAACCTCCGGCTCCGACCAAGTAAAATCCTGAGCGAAACCACTCCCCACAACCACAAGCAATAATCCTATCATCAGATTTCTCATCTCCCCCTCCATTCAATTACAAAATCCCGCGTCGGCATCCAGTTTTCGAAATGGAAACGCGCGAGGACTTCGCCGTCCAGTTTGATTATATGGTAAATTCGTTTCATTTCAAATACACCACCCTTCGTGTGACGGTTGCGGTCCCTGAGCCTGTCGAAGGGCCGAAGCGCGCCCGCACGAGATAAACCCCTGAGGGAAGAGATTCATCGGGTTGCCAAACGAATAATCCCCCTAAATCTCCCTTTGACAAGGGGGACTTCACGGACACTGAGCTTGTCGAAGTGTCTTTGGCTAACCTGCCAGCTCTTGCTTCGACAAGCTCAGCAACCGCTACCCTCCGACCCGCGACATCATATATTTCCACCCGTAGGGGCTTATCGCATTCCCCCTCCACCGCAATCCTCACCGAGGAATTGAACGGGTTGGGGGAGGCGGAAATCTCAAATGCCTTCGGTTTCGCGGAGGGCGAATTCTCCTCGATGCTGGTATAACCAAGGCATTCGGATACCCATATCCTCGAGGTATCGCCATCCCATTTGCTATACAATCGATAGCGAGGATAATTATTAGTATCGTCGAAAACCAATTTTAAACCTGACCTTACAGAGTCAATATATTCCCAGTAATCTCCATTATACCTTGCGATTATACAACAGGGAGGATCTAGATGACGCCAATAAGCCCAGTAATCCCCTTCGCAATCCTTTCCAATGTAAGGGGTTATTGATGAAGTATGATTATCAACCGTATCAATAAGTATCAAACTATCGTTAAATCCTTTTAATATCAAAGCTAAACGTTCATCAGGTATAACCGAGTTTCTATTTGTGGCGGTTATAAACCACTCATTATTGGATATGGGATAAATTCCTGGAGGATTTGAAACTCCGAATATCCATTCTGTCGTATCGAATACGAAGATTGTGTCAGGGGTTGTCCATAGACTATCGATACATTTTGTTCGCATAATTATATTCTGATATTCTATCCACGCGAACATAGTATCTTCGAAACAAAAAGGCCAGGTTGGATGATATCCATAATATTCAATAACATTTCTTAAAGGTGTCCATGAGGTATCTTTGTAAATACTATACGAAGATACTCCGTTCCACATCATGAATACCCAGGGTTCATCGTTCGGTCCAATCGCTTGATTACTGCCAAGCCATAGAATACCAGGTGTATCCGGGACGACGTCACAATTAACCCAATCGCCGAATTTTCCTTTTGAACAATGATGCCAGGTCTCTGATTGAGTTCCAAAAATAAATTTCTCTCCGTCCTCCTTCTGAAGAAGCCCTAATAATTCGCATGAAGGGAGTGTTCTATCGTAAAAAACGGAATCTGTTTCAGATAATCCCAATGGGGTTAGAATTTTCATGTAGGCGTATCTTGGCTCTCCTGGGTAAAAAAAACCTGGCCACGCTATTAGAAGACTGTCTTCACCTATTGATAAACCGTTATAGCCGTAATGTGGCCCCATTGTCTTACCTTTAGCGACCAGAATCGAATCCGACCAGATAAGCCCCTGAGAGAAACCACTCCCCACAAGAACCAAACAACAAATCAATATCATCGTCCTTCTCATTTCCCCCTCCATTCAATCACAAAATCCCGCGTCGGCATCCAGTTTTCGAAATGGAAACGCGCGAGGACTTCGCCGTCCAGGGTTTCGCGGGAATCGGGGGCGTAGGATATGTAGATGCCCTCGAAATCCGCCGGGTAGCGTATCGAAAAATCCGCGACGTCGATGGCGCGGCTCCAGAGTTGCAGTGTCGTCACGATATATCGCGCGTGGTGGGAGACCAGCGGTTGCCGGTAGCCGATATGCCAGGTCGCCTCGCAGTCGTCGGCTTCCCTCAGCGGGCGCTGCGGTAGCGCGAACATGGTGGTAGCCCAGGCGCGCGCCGAATCGGCTATAAACGGCGGCGGGACAATCGTGTCCCCCTCGAAAACCGCGGCAATCGAGTCCGGGCCGCCCATCATGCTGTCCACCGGCACCGGATACAGCACCGGAATCGCTTTCGCGCAGTCCCCCTGCAGTAAATATGTGTACTCGGCCTCCACGCGAAGGTAGCCGTCGCCCAGAAGTATAATCTCCACGTCCTCCGCCGCGAAATGCAGACCGAAAAGGGCGAGGGGAAGCATAATCAATGAAATAATTGTCCTCATATCTTAATCCTCCTCCGAGAATTCTTTCGCCGACACTCGGAAACCGACACTGGCCTCATATTTCACGGCAAACGCAACGATTATAAGGCTCTGCGCTATGTAAAATCTATACTTACTCACGATTTCTCCTCGAAAACTGTCGGTTCTGAACAACTATCTTATGTTTCTGGAAAACTATATTATGTTTCTGGACAACTATGTTATGATTTTGGACAATTGTGTTATGTTTCTGGACAACTGTTTTATGATTTAGGAAAACTGTATTATGATTTAGAAAAACTATCTTATGTTTTGAAACACTTATCCTGCGAAGAACCAGTCTTTTGCCGAACAAAACAAGTCTTTGTTCGCGAAAAAAAAGACCTTTTTCTCGCGGGTTCTTTCTTTCTCCACGGAAAATCACCCCTCCTTCTCCTTTCGCAATAATAGATTTGGCGTCTGCTTGCACCCGTCTGGGTCGCCGCATACCGACCGGGACGGTCGGTCTATTAAATAGGAAATCGTAAACCACGCTATTAATAGGCACGGCGTCCCGCCGTGTGTCGTTCGAGGCGAGCGGGACGGTCGGTCTATTAAATAGGAAATCGTAAACCACGCTATTAATAGGCACGGCGTCCCGCCGTGTGTTGTTCGAGGCGAGCGGGACGGTCGAACTATTAAGTTTAATAGCTTCGGCGTCTCGCCGAAGAATATATAGGCTATCGCCAATCCTCATAATCCATCCTCTCGCGATAAAATGCACTACAAAATCGAAAATCCTCTATGGATTCGATTAAACCTGCTTTTACAGGATTTTTCTCTATATATAGGCATTTTTCTTCGACGAACTTAACGTCGTTTAATTCTTCGATATAATTTCCATTTTGCCAGATTTGCCCATTTCGGTTACATTTTTTATTAATCTCATGCGCAGTCCAACTTTTAAGGCTATGGAGAATCTCCGATAAGTCCTTTTTACCGCTTAATCCGATAGCGATATGAACATGATCGGGCATCACGACGAAAGCATAAAGACGATACCATTTTTGTTCCTGCCCGAACAGGATTGCATTCGTAACTATTTCTGCGTTTTTATTGAGGAGTATTATACGGCGGAGGAACGTCGCGAAGGTTATAAAATAGCATTGAATCTCAATATTCAAGATCTCTCCAAATTAATAGATTCGGCGTCTGCTTGCACCCGTCTGGGCCGCCGCATACCGACCGGGACGGTCGGTCTATTAAATAGGAAATCGTAAACCACGCTATTAATAGGCACGGCGTCCCGCCGTGTGTCGTTCGCGTCGAGCGGGACGCTCGACCTGTTAAACTGAGGGAACAATGAATCCCTCTTCCTAATAGCCTCGGCGTCTGCTTGCACCCGTCTGGGCCGCCGCGGATTCTCTCTTTCTCCGCGGAAAATCACCCCTCCTTCTCCTCCTTCGGAGGCAATGGCGGAGGCGGATAGCGTCTTTCCGCATAATACGGGTCTTTGTAAGGGTCGATTCGCTCCAGTTTTATTACGTAACCCGCCGCCCTGAGCAAATCGACAAGGGTGCTGAGTTTGGCGTTGTAACTACGACTTCCGGTTACCCTCGAAATCGCGCCCAAATCGACACCGCTTATCTCGTGCAACCTGGCGCGCGTCAAACCACAGTCGCTAATAGCATGACCGATTTCTCTTGCGGTCATAATCGTAAACGAAGATACAGGCCGCTTTTTCTTTTTAACTCCCCTTCCATGTCCCATTTCATTCTCCTTTATTTGAGATAAATAATTTTCCTCGATGCCGTTTCGGTCCCGACCTTAGCTCTGACGAGATAAACGCCCGAACCGATATTATCGCCCGGTTGCCATATATAAGAACCCCCCTGACCCCCCTTCGTAAGGGGGGGAGCGTTGTTGCCTCCCTTATGAAGGGAGGTGGCCGAAGGCCGGAGGGTTTTAATATAGCGTCCGTTCACATCGAACACCTCCACCTCCGCGCCCGCAGGGGCGGTGATCGTAACCGCCGAATTAAACGGGTTCGGGTAGGCGGAAATGGCGAACGCCTCCGGTTTCGCGGAGGGGGAATTCTCCTCGATGCCGGTGAAAGGGCCTTCGAACGCGCCGATGTCCCATCGCGGGCCATATGGGCGAGTCGCGCCGTCAAAGTCTTCTAAAGGAGCCCAGATTGTGTCGTCGGATATTACCATAAACTCAGCGCCTGCATCGAGGCAAGGGCTTTCGGGAAGAAGGCGAAAATCGTCGGATGCAGTATCTACAAACATTGGGTTAAGCTGGATATTCCCATAAGGATCTATCGAGTCGCCATTAACATTGATCGTAACATTAACACCTAACCATTCAGGGCATGAGGAATGGAAATTGCCATCAGAGTTATTCCAGAAATCGCAATTCTGAATATGAAATCCACTTCCTCTGATACCATATCCCTCGTTATTCGCAATAATACAATTCATGAAGTTCCCTGAATTAATATCCACTACCCAGGCTATACAATTTGAATGACAAATCGTAACATTCTTAGCTATCAGATCGGGACAATCGTCTATTAAAACTGTCGTAGAAGTGAGTAACCCCGGTGGAGAATTATAAAGTAAGAGTGAATTCTCAAGCAATAAACCCGAATCTTTGCAATTAATCGCGGCACCATAAAGACCGGAAGAATTTGATTCAATTATACAACTCCTGACAATTGGATTCCCCTCTTCAATTCTAATGCCTCCCCCTTCGGAATTAGCATGATTATTACTAATTGTAGTGTTCTCGATTAATGAATTGGACCCGATAAGTAGAATTCCTCCACCATGTCCGCCACCTATTTCTGCCCAATTGTTTCTGATAAGACAATTTTGAATAACTGGACTTAAACCACGTATGTAAAGCCCTCCATCGGCATATTCAACTACGCAAAAGGACAATACACTACTATCGACAGGAGGATAGAGAGAATCGTAATAAAAATCGATGCCTCGCCAATAACTAGCAGTGTCCAAGCTCGTAAAGATTATACTATCGTATTCGGTTCCTTCAGCGATTAGATAACCTCGAACATCGAATCCGACACCTTCTCTGAAACAGAGTTTTGTACCGGGTTCGATTGTAAGAGAATCTTCGCCTAACACCTCGATATCGCCTCCCACTGTATATGTTCCGGCGGCCAAAGTCCCCGATAGAGCGCCAAACAAGCCCATGCTTCCAAGAACTGTATCCGGTAAGGTGGTCGATGAGTATAAGACTATATCCGTCAGGTAAACGGGCAAGAATCCTTCCTGGCGGTATGAAACATCGTATATCCCCGTTTCCAAATTGATTGAGAAATAACCGGAGCTATTCGTTAAAGCCGTGTCGAAAACTGTTGATGGAACAGTTCTCTCGAAAACGATCTCGATACTTTCGTGGTCGGTTTCGCCTTCCAGGTAGGCGTAGCCATTAACGGTAATTGGCTGTCCGAACGTTACGATAACACAAGATAATAGAATAGCGATTTTCAGTCCCATAATTCTCCTTTATTTCAAGTAAGTGATTTTCATTTCATCGCTTCCCCGATTTGTCTCGATGCGCACCAGGTATGTGCCTGATGCCGGGAGGGCGGAGATTTTCGTCTCGTGGTAGCCGGAGCGGGTGTCGGAGAGGTCGCGGGAGCGAATCAACCTGCCGTTGATGTCGAATATGTCCATAGTCGCGGACGAAACCCCCTTCGCCAGTTCATAGCCGATAGTCGCGGAGGAGTTGAACGGGTTCGGTTGCGCGGAGAGGATGGAGACTGCGGAAGGGAGGGGGGAGTTGGGCTTTTCCTCTATCGAAAGATAATTCACGGCTCCGGGAGTTGGGATTGCGACATAAACAGTATCCACCCAAAACGAATCGGGGGAAACGTAAACGTTCGCTGAATAAGAACGCGTTGACCAGGGATGCCAGGCCAACATCGACCAGACATTACCTTCCGGCGAAATGAGCATGAGTTCGCAAGTGTCCGGTAAATCGAAACCGGAGTCCCAATCGGATTCATAAATCGCGAAATAATCGACAAGCGTATCCGCCGCGGTGAAATCGTGCATTCCTTCGTCGCTCAAAAGATGCCAGCCATCCAGACTAATAGTATCATCGCTGAATTTCGCTATTTCAATGAACCTGTCCGCGCCATAGGCCTTAACCTCGTTGATTCGGATATATTCGCTGAAGTGAAAAGTTTCGCCAGGGAACACCGGGAGATTATAATCGATGGGCAGGGAATTTAACTGATATTGCCACCAGGTTCCATCGGAATAATAGTTTAGATAGACCATTCGCCAATAATAACCTTCAGGCGCTATGGGAATTCGATAGGAAAGCCATGGGCCGAAATAGAATTGATGATCGAAGAAATCCGGACTCAAGCCTACACAGAGCGATTCAGGCCATTCATAGAACCACATGTCAGAAGAATAGGAAAACCAAATCGTGAATTCCGATCCTTCTTCGGGAAATAGCGTATCCGGGTTGAATCTATAAACGAATTCCATGCCGAATAAATCCGTAGAATCCCTCTCGATTATCGTATCCACGGCGAGCGTCTCCGCACCGATAATCAAAGTCGATAACGAGCAACAGGGTTCCGCGACGAACGAAATTTCCCCACCCGGCCCTGGCACAAAAGGCCCCGGAACTACCGGTAGAATAGGGTTCCCCACCGCCGTAACCGCTAACATCGCAAAGAAGATTG
>NPIE01017808.1_pt2 | contig 13488 bp, 14 predicted proteins | sample 8637661 | NCBI WGS metagenome assembly NPIE01 (sample SAMN07420842, study PRJNA396082) | bioreactor metagenome | isolation source: sample BA12 brine-fed electro-methanogenic bioreactor BA | place: Japan: Kochi | collected 2016-12-09 | reverse complement strand
GATGCCGCCATCTTCGACAAGACCGACGTCCACATCCACTTCCCGGAAGGGGGTATCCCCAAAGACGGTCCTTCCGGAGGGATCACCATCGCCACGGCTTTGTGCTCCGCATTCACCGAGCATCCGGTGCGTCGCGATGTTGCGATGACGGGCGAGATCACCTTACGCGGGCGTGTCCTTGAGGTCGGAGGCCTGAAGGAGAAGCTTCTGGCAGCCCACCGCACCGGCATCGCCAAGGTTCTCCTGCCTAAGCGCAACCAAAAGGACCTGCCCGAGATCCCCAAGGAGATCCGCAAGCAGGTCACGCTGACCCTCGTCGAGACGATGGACGAGGTGCTGCGCGAGGCGCTGATCATCGAGGGTGCCGCCGACCCGACCCCCTAGGACGACCCGCCTCTTGAGCATCAGAAAGCCATCGAGGCGCACCCCGGGGTGCGCCTCGATGCTGTGTGCTCGGGGAATCGAATCAGTAGAGCGGCTTCAGAATCCCGTAGTCACCATCATCTCGACGATATACAACACTGATGCGCCCATCGGCTGCGTCCACAAAGATGAAAAAGTGATGCCCCAACAGCTCCATTTGCTCGATCGCCTCGTCTGCCAGAATCGAGCTGACCTCAAACTCCTTGACACGGGCGATGCTGGGCGCTTCCTCCAGCTCAGCCTCGGCTGTTGGCTCAGACGAGATCACAGTAGCCGGCACGCGACGGCTGGTGCGCTGACGCCCCTTGTAGCGTTCAACACGGCGGGACATCTTGTCCATCACCGAATCCACTGCGGCGAAGATATCGCCTGCCCGCTCCTCCGCCCGCAGGATCGCCTTGGGTACATAGATCGTGATCTGAGCAACCATGCGCCGTGTGTTGTCCCTGGCATTGCTCTCTGAGAGATCAACCCGAATGCTGTCCAGATTGGGCAGATACCGCTGAAGCTTGGAGACTTTCGCCTCTACGTAATCACGTAATCGGTCCGTCAACTCCAGGTTCCGAGTATGAATCTGCAGCGTCTCCATGTGTGAACCCTCCTTATCACTAAGATTGGCGCTCATACGGCGTGCGACAGTGTATATGCGTTCACCCGTCTTGCGCCTTGGGCGAGCAATGCCACGGCACAAGCCTCCAGTGTGGCTCCCGTGGTGACCACATCATCCACCAACGTGATCACAAGCCCCGTGAGATCACGGTCCTCGGGACACAGAAACGCATCCCTAACATTGTGCCAACGTTGATGGCGCTCGAGCTTGGCCTGCGACGGCGTGGGCCGAGTGCGGAAAAGCAGGCACTCATCCGATGAAACGCCGACCCGACGCGCCAGCTCACGCGCTAACAGTGTAGACTGATTATAGCCACGTTTTGCTTCACGATCAACATGAAGCGGCACCGGCACCAGTAGGTCGGTTGTGAGATGCCACTCTACCCAGATCTCTGCCATGCGTGCCCCGAGAGGAACGGCGACGTCGCGTCCTCCCCGATACTTGAACGCATGGATGGCATCCCGAACAGGTCCCTCGAAGAGGAATAGCGAACGAATCGGTGCAACATGCAGAGGATGTGCACGACACCGCATACACACACCTGGTCCTTCCCAATGATCGCCACAACGAGGACAGACAGGGCGATCGGTTGGTGTGAGGTGATCCGCACAGGTCTCGCACAACCACGTCTCAATATGCCCGCACACGACGCAACTCGGCGGAAGGATCAGATCCAGTACCCACCGCCCGAGTCCCCGGACAGAGCGAGTCGTGGAGTTCAGAATGCTTTCGTGCGTCACGCGCACGCTCCAGGTGATCGATCGTCAGGACTGCCTAGAAGCCCCCCAACACACCGGAGTCCCTGATCTGGATCATCGCCGGCCCGAGCAGCACGATCAGGATCGTGGGGAAGATGAAGAAGACCAGCGGGATCATCATCTTGACGGGTGCTTGCCGGGCCTTCTCCTCAGCCCGTTGTCGGCGCTTCATCCGCATCGTATCGGACTGAATACGCATTACCTTGGCCATACTCACACCCAGCTGGTCAGCCTGGATGATCGCCGCGGTGAAACTCGTCACATCGGCCACATCCATGCTGCTGGCCATATCACGCAATGCCTCGCGCCGCAGTTTGCCCAGTTGCATCTCCTGAACGGTCCGCATGAAGGCACGGCTGAGTTCGTTATCCCACTTTTCTGCCACTTTCTGCATAGACGCATCAAACCCCAATCCGGCCTCCACGCAGATCGTCAGCAGGTCGAGGGCATCAGGCATGGCTTTGGTGATCTCCTCCTGTCGCTTCGAGATCTTCGATCCAAGCCAGATGCCGGGCAAGAGATAGCCCATCACGAAGGCGACGAGAATGATCAACAGCCTCTGTCCGAGAGGGACGGTGGAGGCAAAGACCATCAAGAGCGACAGGGTGCCCAAAACCAGGGCACCACCAATCCGATAGCCGAGGAAGTGCGCCGCCTTGATCTTGTGCCCAAGTCCGGCGAGTTCCAGTTGGTGCCGGATGGTCTCGAGCGTGTTCTGAGGCGTGAAGCGCTGAGCCAAGCGGCTGAGCGCCTCGATCGCGGGCACCATCACCCGCTGATAGAAGGGCTGAGAGAGCTCCAACTCCTCGAGGGTCACCGACTGTCCCAGCGCAGAGAGCTCGTTGAGGCGCTCCTCGATGCTCTGAGAGGAGCCGCGACCACGCAACACCAGCACGACCAGGAGCGCGACCAGCAACACAAGGGCACCGATTATCACCAACGGCTCCATCGTCCCTCCTCAGACCTCGATGCTGACGATCTTGTTGATCGAGATGTACCCAATGACGATCAGCACCAAGGAGATCCCCACCATCATCCAGCCACAAGGGTCGGTGAACAGAGGGCTCATAAACCCGGGGTTTATCATATAGATCACCAAGCCGAGCACGAACGGCAACGCTGTGATCAGGTATCCCGTATACCGTCCCTGAGAGGTCAGTGTCCTGATCTCTCCCTTGATGCGCACGCGCTCACGAATAGTGAAGCTGATCGCATCCAAAACCTCGGCAAGGTTACCACCCACCTCACGCTGTACGCTCATCGCGGTGATGATGAGGTCCATATCGGCGCTGGGCATACGACGCATCAGGTTCGCCATAGCCGTGTCGAACGGGACGCCGAGCTGGAGCTCAAGCACCACCCGTCCAAACTCATCGGAAATGGGCGAGGGCATCTCATTCGAGATCACCTCGAGGGCCTGAGTCGTGCTGTAGCCGGCGCGCAACGAGTTGACAATGAGGTTGAGCGCGTCACCGAGCTGCCCATTGAACTCGCTGAGCCGTTTGCTCTTGCGCATCCCCAAATAGATCCGGGGGAGGAAGAAGCCGACCACGATGCCAACGGGGATGAGTACGAAGCGCCCCATAGCATAGAAGAGGAGTCCCAGCGACAATGCGACAAGCACCGTCAGGACGAGAAACTCACCCACGGTCCACTTGAGGTCAGCTTGGGCCAGCTGAGTCGCCAGGTTCTGGGCGAAACTGCGTCCCTCGACGGCTCGATCGACCGCCGAGCTAACGAAACTATCCTTGCGTGACGACTTCCCTGCGGCACGATCTGCCTTCCGACCGCCACGCTCGGCACGCCCCAGCCTCTCCTCGAGCAAAGCGTCCCCTGACGAACCGCGGGATAGTCCGACGATCAGGAGGATCACCGCGAGAAGGGCGACGCCGCCAACCACGTATAGGATTTCCATAGTCGGTCAACCTCTCCGCATAGGGCAGGCCTTAGGCCCACCGGGCAAAACCATGCCGAACCGGCGACTCAGTATCTCAAGCGCTGGGCGACACCGAAGATAGAGGGAGGCAAGTGGATCCCAGATTGTTCAATGCGATCGATGAACTTCGGACGAATGCCGGTGGGACGGAGCTTACCGATGACCCGTCCATTTTCGTACCCGCTTTGCTCAAACTTGAAGATGTCCGCCGTCGTGATAACATCCCCCTCCATCCCCTGCACCTCAGTGATGGATACCACACGGCGCGAGCCATCGCGCAGTCGCTCCAGCTGCACGATCATGTCGATCGCCGCAGCCACCTGCTCGCGGATCGCTCGGTGGGGCAGCTCCATACCCGCCATCAACACCATCGTCTCCAACCGTGACAACGCATCACGCGTGTTATTGGCATGGATGGTCGTCATGCTGCCCTCGTGACCCGTATTCATCGCCTGGAGCATATCCAGCGCCTCACCGCCACGACACTCACCCACGACGATGCGATCGGGGCGCATTCGCAGGGAGTTGATCACCAGATCACGGATCGCGATCTCACCGCGTCCCTCCACGTTCGGAGGGCGAGACTCCAACGTGACCACGTGCTCCTGACGCAACTGCAGCTCCGCGGCGTTCTCAATCGTGATGATGCGATCCTCAGCGGGAATGTAGCTTGAGAGCACGTTGAGGAAGGTCGTCTTTCCCGTGCCCGTGCCGCCTGAGACAATGACGTTGACGGCAGCGACCACGGCTGCGCGCAGGAACTCGACAGACTCCTCTGTCACGGTTCCGAAGCGAATCAGGTCCTCCACCGTCAGCGGTTGTTTGAAGAACTTGCGAATCGTCAGGATCGGGCCCTGCAGCGAGATGGGAGGGATCACGGCGTTGACACGGGAACCGTCCTTGAGGCGTGCGTCGACGGTAGGGCTGCTCTCGTCGATACGACGCCCTAGCGGAGCAACAATGCGCTCGATAATCCGCATAAGATGCTCATCGGATTCGAAAGCGACGTTGACCCGCTGGATCCTACCGCTCCGTTCGACGAAGATCTTCTTTGAACCATTGACCATAATCTCGCTGATGGACTCATCAGCGAGCAGGGGCTCCAACGGTCCGAGGCCCAGAATCTCGGCGACAATGACCTCGAAAAGCGCATCGCGCTCGCGCCGCCCGAGGATGATGCTTTCCTCCTGGAGGATCTCATCGTACATCGTCTTGATCGTCTGACGGACATCATTGGTCCGCGAGACATCCATCGCCGGGTCCATCTCGGCGATCAACCGGTTCTGTACGCGGTTCTTGAGATCCATATAGGCGTCGCGGGCCTGGGGCACCGGACGCCGCTGCACGCCACGCTCTGCCGATGCGTTCGGTCGTACCGCGGACTCCGCGGGTCGGCTCTCCCGATCCGTCGTATCCGTCGGTTTCTTCTCCATCCTACGTAAGAGCGACATCATGCACCTCGCAAGTCAGCCCAACGACGATTTGGGCTACAGTAACCGTCCCAGACCCGCACGGCGTGGCGACTCAGCCGTGGGCTGCTCCTCGTCCACAGTCCTATGAACCACCTCATGGACCTTCTCCGCCAAAGCGGTGACGCCTTGCCCCAGCGGAGTTCGGGCGCCCTTCATCATCAACGGCTCACCAAGATTGGCCGAGCGCAGCGCCGTTCGTTCATCAAGGGCGATATGTGCGAGAGCGGGCATCATCGCACGCTCAATCGCCTCCGGCTGAATACCCATACGCTTGCTGTCCACACCATTGATCACTAATCCGAGTTTGGCGAAGTCATAGTTGAGCTTGCGCAGAAGTTCAACGAACAACCGGGCTCCACGGATCTCAGGAATGATGGGACGCGTCACCACCAAGACCAGGTCACTCACATCCAGTGCCGCCAGCAAGACATCATCCACCTGATGCGCTGTGTCGATCAGAATGTAGTCGAACTGCGGTCGCAGAAAGGCGAGAATCGTGTGAAAATGGCTGTTCGCGCCGGACTCCTCCACACCACCCTCACGGAAGATCTCTGCCTCCTCGGGCGAGGCCGGGGCACACAGGACCCTGACCCCGGAATCGTGCGTGACCAAGATGCTATCCAACAGATGCGGATCCAGATCACCCGCGTGGGGCGCCAGATCGGCGAGCGTCCGAGAAGGCTGAAGCTTCAAAAAGACCGAGACATCCCCGAACTGCAGGTTGCCGTCGACGAGACAGATCCTCGCCTCCTGTCCCAGCATGCTCTGCAAGGCAATCGCCAAGTTCACGGTCAGCGTGGTGCATCCGGTGCCCCCTTTGGGGCTGTAGATCGTGATCACCTCGGCCTCTAGGGCCGGGGCAGCTTGGGCAGCGGCACGCCCCGTTGCGGGCCCGCCGGACGGGACAGGGCCCAAGGGTCCCGTGTGCATCTTCTGTTTGAGCACGTGGGCGCGATGAATGGCATCAAGCAACTCGTCGGCACCCGGCGGCTTGGTCAGGTAATCTCGTGCGCCGGCCATCATCGCACGGCGTAGATAATCGGTCTCGCCCTGGACCGACAGCATGATCACCTGCACGGTCGGGAGCGCCTCGATCACCTTCGCCGTGGCTGCGATGCCATCAATCCCCGGAAGGTTGATGTCCATCAGGATGACATCGGGCATCGCCTGGGACACGGTCTCGACGGCTTCTTCACCGGTTGAGACCATCGCCACAACCTCGACATCAGGATCGAACGAGAGCAGCTTACGTAGCTGCTCTCGCGTCTCCGCGATGTCATCAACGATCATGACCTTGATGCGGTCAGCCATCGAGGCTCCTACTCCTCAGGTACCGGCGTGGGCTCGGGCAGCACCTCCAGCGGATCCCGGATGGGCACGGGGCCGATGGGATCGTCGGGCATGGCCTCAGGCAGTTGATAGCGATCGACGATGTACCGGAACCAGATCGACTGTGTCTGCAGCATCGGGCCGGTCACGTTGGCCGGCCGGAGCACCAGATCCAGATCGGCACCGACCTCGTGGAGATACTTCAGGACCAACGCGTCCTCGCGGGTCACCAAGAGCGTCACAAGCTCTAGCTCCTTCGTCTCCACCAAGGGAATCGGTGTGGGTGCAGCCTGAGCCTGAGGAGCGACCTCGCCCAGTGGCCCGGCACCTTCAGCGACCGGCTCCTGAGTCACCTGCGCCGGTGCAGACGTCGCCGCATCCCACACACCAACGTGCCAGACAATGGCATCCTGAACCGTCATCTGCGTCAAAAGCATCGGCTCAATCGCCGCCTGAAGCTCAGAGGGATAGATCGCCGCCCACTGCCCGTTCGGCAGCAACTCAAAATCGCCAAAGGGACTTGACTGCACCACCTCATCCTCTGCACCGCTCTGAAGATAGGTGAACTGCTTGACACCGCTCTCGAGGAAGTCCGTGTAGATCGGTGCGATCTTCAACGCGGCTAACACGTCCACCCGATCGCCCGGCTCAATCGCCCAACCGACGGCACCCTGCGTGTCGAATGGGATGGCGTAGGCAACCCGATCCTCCGGTNNGCAGACGATCCACTGACGGAGAGCATCCCGCCCGGACGACCGACCATATCCGGAAGCACGGGCATGCCACGCGGTATCTCCATGCGTGCAAACCTGCCGTCGACCTCGTCGAGGGACGTGTAATACTCATAGGGCAGATTGTCAGTCGGCCAGGCCTGGAGCGCGATCGCGTTGTCCTCAACACTAATCTGCATACCTCGCGGCACGTTCTGCAGCGCCACGACGATGTCCACAGTCTGGACGGGAGCAATCTCCGGGGTCGCCTCTGCAGCTTCGTCCGCGGGCGCGCCTGGGCGCTGCAGATAGAGATAGACCGCTCCAGCGGCAACAGCCAAGATGATCAGAATCAATGCGAAGACGACCAGACCTCTGTTCCCGCGCATTAGGACCTCCTTTGAGCCAAGGCTATTCCACTGTCAATCATGGACGAGTTGTTAGAATATGCAAACTGAAATCGGCTGTCGCGCGGATAGCCCGCTAGATTATAACCCAATTATAACATATATCACTGGGGAGTCATAGCGCTTCCGCCAATCACAAATCATTGTATCACAGCTGAAAAGGCAACACAACCACAGGGCATGACGACTGTGTTGCAGTATGGCGACAGCTCTCGCCAATATCTGACCTTCCAGGGTCAGGAGTTGGTTCAAGACGCCAACATCGTGATAACCATCCAACAACCCAATCACCCCATCATATAGTTGCTTATCCCGAGAACTCCATTATCATGGATGCGCTTTGGTATCTGAAGAGCCTATGCATGCGATAGCGCTTGAACGATCGCAGCCGACCCCATCGGTTGCGCAGGTGTGCGTCGCTGGTCATCCCAACGTGGCGCGCACCGGTCCCCGGTGTGCGCGGACCATCGATCTACTCACGATGAGGTGGCCCACAGACTCGAAGTCGATCTACGCAAGCATCATCCCACAATAGCAAGACAAGGAGCACCATGGGTAGGATAAGAAGATTGGTGTTGGACACATTGAAGCCCCACGATCCAAGCATCATCGAGCTAGCCGATCAACTCACCGATCTTGAGGGCGTCTCAGCGGTCAACATCAGCATCTATGAGATGGATCGCAAGGTCGAGAATGCCAAAATCACGATTGAGGGCGAGTCCCTCAGCTTCGAGATGGTGGCGCAACTGATCGACGAGATGGGTGGCGCCATTCATTCCGTCGACGAAGTCGCTGCCGGCCGACACATCATTGACGATGCGCAGACGCTACAGGATTGATCCTGCACGCTGCTCATCGGCGTTGACTTAGCCTTGAACGATGCTATCATCGGCGCCACGGGCCCTATCTCGTAGGGCTCGCCGTTAACGGCGCCTGTGAGATCGCCCGAGCAGGCTGGGCAGCACTGACCTGAGTGGGGTTGGAGATCTATGGAGAAGCTGCGCGCGCAGAAACCGATCTACACCATTCTCGTCGCGATCATCATCGCGACGATTCCGTGTTATTGCCTCGGATTCGTCGCCCTCGCGATCCGCCCCCCCACGACGACGCCCGAGGCGACGCCAACGCCGACGATCACGGTGACGCCCGAAGCCACACTGACACCCTTTGAGGTGGGTCCCGAGGACGGAACGCCCGATCGAACGATGCAAGCCACGCCCACGCAATGGTTCCCGCCTACACGCACCCCGACACCGGAACCGACGGAGACGCCGCTGCCGACNNCGACCGAGACGCCCACCGATACGCCCACACCGACGCCCACCGAGACCGAGCAGCCGACGGAAGAACCGACGTCAACGGGTACGGCGACCCTCACACCGACCCTCACGCCCGAACCGGAGACGCCTACAGCCACGCCATCGGCGACACCGACCCCAACGCCCACCACATCCTTCACGCCGACCTTCACCCCGACCCCAACGTTGATATGGACGCCTGAGCCGACAGCGACCTTCACCCCCACCGTCGAACCCACAGCCACGACCGAGAACACACCCTGAACCATCGGGAGAAGGAGCCGTCTTGGAGACAATCGAACTACTGAAAGCCCTGTCCGAAGCTTCGGGCCCTGCGGGCTATGAAGGGGCGGTGAGCCGTCAGATCGAGACACTGTGGCAGCCTTTTGTCGATGACCTTCGCGTTGACGCGATGGGCAACCTCATCGCCCGCCAGCAAGGCACAGGTCCGGCGCCGCGACGCTCCCTGATGGCAGCCGCTCATATGGACGAAATCGGGCTGATCATCACGGGATTCGAAGGCGAGTTCCTGCGCTGCCATCAGCTCGGCGGCATAGATCGACGCGTATTGTTGGGCCTGCAGGTATGGGTTCACGGTCGGCACCGGTTGCCCGGCGTCATCGGGAGCCGCCCACCCCACATCCTCCCCGCAGCACAGCGGCAGAGCATCCCTCCTTGGCAGGAGCTCTTCATCGACGTTGGCCTCGACGCCGATGACCTGCGGGACCAGGTCCGGGTGGGAGACCACGTCACCCTGCGGCAGCCTTTGCTGGCCCTCAAGAATGGTCGCGCTGCCGGTAAGGCGCTGGACAATCGGGCCTCCATTACCGCACTGACGTTGGCCCTGGAAGCGCTTCAGCATCGTGAACACAGCTGGGATTTCTATGCAGTGGCGACCGTTCAGGAAGAGGTCGGCATCAAGGGCGCCATCACCAGCGCCTACAGTCTCGCCCCCGATCTCGCCATCGCACTCGACGTCACCTTCGCTAAACAGAACGGCGACGGAGAGTCAGGGGCCTTCGAGCTGGGCAAAGGCCCCACCATCGGTGTTGGACCCAACTTCCACCCGCAGATGGTCGAGAGGATGAAAGAGGCGGCCACGGCAGAAGAGATCCCCTTTGTCATCGAACCCCTCCCGGGCTCAAGCGGCACCGACGCCTGGGGTATCCAGCTGTCCAGGGAGGGCATTCCCTCCGGCTTGATCTCCATCCCGGTTCGGTATATGCACCAACCGGTCGAGACCGTGGCGATTCGCGACGTTGAGCGGGCCGGGCGGTTACTGGCGAGCTTTGCCGCCGGGTTGACGCCCGAGTTCTCAATCCGTTGGGAGGATGAGGCATGAACGAACTGATCGACCACCTGGGCCTTCTCTCCAACGCACCGGGCATTTCGGGCCAGGAGATCGAGGTACGCCGCGCCATCCGACCGTTGATCGAGACCCACGTTGACAACCTTCGCGTCGACGCCCTGGGCAATCTGATCGCCTATAAGGCGGGTCAGGGGACCGAGGGGCTTCGCGTGATGGTCTCGGCCCACATGGACGAGGTCGGGATGATGGTGATCGACCACACCGGCGAGGGCGACCTACGCGTCGCAACCGTCGGCGGTATCCCCGACAGGTTGCTGCCGGGCCTGACCGTGCGTGTGGGCGACCAGGCCATCCCGGGCGTCATCGGGTTGCAGGCTATCCACCGCACGGACAGAAGCAGCGTCAACAAGGCACCGAGTATTGACAAGCTCGTGGTCGACATTGGAGCAACGAGCAGGGATGAGGCAGAACGCCTCGCACCGGTGGGCACAGCGATCGTCTTTGCGACGACCTTTGAGACGATGGGCAGCCGTTGTATGGGCAAAGCCTTTGACGACCGAGCCGGATGCACGGTCTTGGTCGATCTACTGCGCGGAGGCCCCTACCCCTTCGATCTTGTCGGCGTCTTCACCGTCCAAGAGGAAGTGGGGCTGCGCGGGGCTCAGGTAGCGGCCTACGCCGTCGCGCCCGACGTAGCCATCGCCCTGGAGGGCACGCTTGCAGATGATCTACCCAAGGATGAGGCTGATGTCAGCCCGACCACGGCCCTGGGTCGAGGGCCGGCCATTACTGCGATGGACCGCTCCTACATTACCCCGCCACGCCTACTCAGTCACTTCATGCGCGTCGCCGACGCCGAAGGGATCACCTATCAGATCAAACAACCGGGCATCGGGGGAACCGACGCGGGGGGCATTCACAGGACGCGCGCAGGCGTGCCGTCGATCACCGTTGCCGTACCATGTCGTTATATCCACAGTCCCGTCTCCGTGCTGCGGGAGCACGATCTCACGGCGTGTGCCCGGCTCGTCGCAGCCGCGGCTCACCAGTTCACACCCGAGCTGGTCGCCCGACCGTGACGCCGGACGCTTAGTCAGGATCGAGAGCACGCGATACAGGACGATCAGCAGATAAGGAGAAAAGCTTGGATCTCAAACTGCTAGACAGACTGACCCAGACCTTTGGTCCATCGGGGTACGAGGATGAGATTCGCACCGTCATCGCGGAGGCCATCACACCTTACGCTGATGAGACGCGAGTCGACGCTCTTGGCAGCCTGATCGGCATCCGCCACGCCGCTGAAGGCGCGCCGGGCGCCAAGCGAGTCCTCCTCGCTGCCCATATGGACGAGATCGGCCTGATGGTCACCCATGTGGAGGACAAGGGCTTTGTACGCTTCACGTCGATTGGCGGTGTCCGCGCAGTTAATGCCATCGGCGGGCGTGCACGGTTCGCCGGCGGCATCACAGCCCCCATCTATGTGGAACGGCGAGAGGATGCCTCCAAGGTGCCCGAGCTGCAACATCTCTACCTTGACGTGGGCGCCGTCGACCGTGACAGTTCTCCGGTTCGTGTCGGCGATACGGCCCACTTCGTAGGACCGCTGGTCAGTCAGGGCACGCGCCTGGTCAGCAAGGCGCTCGATGATCGTATCGGCTGCTACATACTCATCGAGGTTATGCGCCGGCTTAAGGCCCGTGCTCACGAGGTCTATTTCGCCTTTACGACTCAGGAGGAGATCACGTTGTCGGGCGCCCGCACCTCGGCCTACCGCATCGATCCCGACCTCGCGATCTCAGTCGACGTCACAGGGACCGGCGATACACCGAAGGCCCTGCCGATGGACGTCGGCCTTGGTCAGGGCCCGGCGATCAAGGTGAAGGACGGGGGGATGATCGCCCACCCTACGGTTCGCGATGCCCTCATCGCCGCAGCGGAACAGGCAGGGGCACCCTATCAGATGGAGATCCTGCTCGGCGGCACGACCGATGCGGCGGTGATGCAGTTGGTTTGGTCCGGCGTGCCCAGCGGATGTCTCAGCATCCCATGTCGCTACGTTCACTCCCCCTCGGAGATGGTCGACACCGCGGATGTCGAGAACGCCGTTGAGATCCTGCTGACACTCTTGGAGTCGTCTCTCTAGACATCACGCGATTCAGACTGGCGTGCGAGCCCCATTTATGATATCATGTATCTGACATATTTTAGCCATTAAGGAGCGGGAGGTTGGGTGGAGAGTAGAGAACTGGCAAACCGGATCACCGAGATCATTGTCGACAAACAGGGTGAGGACATCCTCATCCTTGATCTGACTGAGGTCACGACGTTCACCGACTATTTCATCCTCTGTACGGCAGGCAGCTTCCGACAGTTGGATGCTCTGCACAGCGCGGTGCAGGAAGAGCTGAAACGATCGAATACACAACGGCTGGCTGCCGGATCCGAAGCCGGCGCCGAATCCGGATGGGTGCTGCTTGACTACAACAGCGTGATCGTGCATCTCTTCACCCAGGAGATGCGTGAGTTCTACCGCTTGGAAGAGCTCTGGAATAACGCCCGCATCGTCACCCATATCCAGTGATCGACCATCCCCTTATCAAGAGAGGCCTGGGATACACCGCCCAGGCCTCTCTTGATAGGGACGCTACGCCAATTTGGCTAGCACTCTGTTGACACGTCTGATAATCTAGGTATAATTCTTACGATGAAGTGGAGGGTTATCCAAGCTGCAACGCGAAGCTGGCAACCCCACCTCAAGTGGCTTACGCCAGGTATCGGCGTCAAGCGCTGGTTAATGCTACTGGCCCTGGGCGTCGGGCTGCTAAGCTTCGGCGGTGCGTTGCTTCTGCGGGCGTATCTTGATCCCCTCCCTCGGCTCTTTTACTACCTAACGCTGCAGTTTATGCCGCACGGGATGCGAACAGGTGTCATCATCGCCTCGGGTCTATGGCTGATCGCGACGGGCATCTGGGGGCTCAATCGCGCCATCCTGGAGCCCTTTAGGATCGGCAGGCAGGCATCGATCCCCACCGTGCTCTACGACTACCGGCGGCGGGGACGCGGCCCGCACGTGGTCGTGATCGGCGGGGGCCATGGACAGGCGGCTGCCCTACGGGGACTCAAGGCCTTTACGTCCAACCTCACAGCCATCGTCACCGTCGCCGATGATGGAGGATCGTCGGGTCGTCTGCGCCGTGACACGGGCATCCTGCCGCCGGGCGATTTCCGCAACTGTA
>NPIE01007338.1_pt1 | contig 13500 bp, 8 predicted proteins | sample 8637661 | NCBI WGS metagenome assembly NPIE01 (sample SAMN07420842, study PRJNA396082) | bioreactor metagenome | isolation source: sample BA12 brine-fed electro-methanogenic bioreactor BA | place: Japan: Kochi | collected 2016-12-09 | reverse complement strand
GTCAAGCCTGACCCCGCTTTTCCAGAACAAGTCAACAAGTCAAGCCTGATCCCGCTTTTAAAATAACAGCATGCAAAAGAGGCCAAAAAGAGAACAACAGAACGGGAAAATGAGGAGAGATAAAGCGGCGAACGCTGCAATTCCCTACGCTGGTGTCAACCAGATCAGGTTCAATGGGTATTATCTCAGGCCCTCACGGCCACCCCTGCACGCAAAGCGATTTGTTCTACCTTTAGTACCCCGATCACCTTTTGTCAATGGGGTCCGTCAACGGGGGGCACGTCGATGGGGTCCGTCGATGGGGTCAGGCTTGACTTGTTGACTTATTGCGCGCAATAAGTCAACAAGTCAAGCCTGACCCCGCTTTTTCCAGAACAAGTCAACTTGTCAAGCCTGACCCCGCTTTTCCATGACCCCGCTTTTCCACATGGCAAGAGAGGCGCAAATGGGGTATCATCGGCGGCTATGTATTGCAACTATTATGGGGAAAAACATGAAAAAAATTGCCGGAATAGCGCTTGTCGTCGTGGTTGTCGTCATGCTCGCAGCCCCGTTGGTGAACGGGTTGCTCATGGAACGGGTTATCCGCGATGCCCACGATCAGGCCAATGCCCTGTATGCCGATTCGGGGTCCGACGCCACCCTGGAAATCGTTCGTTATGACCGGGGTTACCTGAAATCGGAGATCGAGTGGGTACTCAAGCTCGGTCAGCTCAGCACGGTCTACGGCATCGATGAGATACGTTTCATCGATCGGGCCAAGCATCGGTTGACCGGTATCGTCTCGGAAACGAGTCTGGAAAAAAATAGCTGGTACGATGAGCTGGTAGCCGCCAACGAGGCCGGCGGGGATCCCTTGGCCATCACCAGCCGTTATCATTTGACCGGCGCCATTGAATCGACCATCGCGCTGGCACCCGTGGACATGGTCATCGAAGAGGAGCGCGTCCGGATCGGGCCGGGCAGCCTGGTGGTGACCAGCGACAGTTCTTTTGTCTCATTTAAAACCACGGGGACACTGCAGGAGATAAATGCCGGAAATTTCTTTCATCTGAGCGGCGTTCGCCTTTCCTCGGAGCTGGAAAAGATCTCCACCTATATCTGGGAGGGTGATTTCCTGCTGGAAATCGAGCAGGGGCGTGTGGAGGAGCAGACGGAGGCGGTTGGTTTCCAGGCGATGCGCGCCGAATATCGTCTCGATTTCGACAAGAAGCAGCAACTCATCGCCATTGACACCGAATTGAGTGCCGACGAGTTGAGTAACGCAGACCTGCCGATTAAGCGTCCGCGGCTGCGCTTCGATGTTACCAACCTCGATGCCGCCGGCTATGAGCGCTATATGGCGGCCTACAGCGAGTTGGCCGGCAGTATGCTGACCGATTTCGGAGCGCACGGGGACGATCACGACGAGGCCCTGAAAAACAAGGTGACCATGACCGGCATGCAGTTGCTGGCCGCCGGCGAGCAATTGCTGAAAAAGGATCTTCAGATCCGGGTAGCCGAGCTATCCGCTACCATGCCCGCCGGTGATATCAACGGCAACCTGACCTTCCGGCTACGCGAAGACCTGAGCTTCATGCAACTCGTGCCGCTGGCCAACGAGCCGTCCCTGGCCCTGCAGTTCTTTGATCTGGAGTCAGCCCTGACCATGCCGGCCACGCTCATCGAAGATCCTGCACCGCTGACGGCCCCGCTCCATCCGGCCATGTCCACCGGTTTTTTCGTGCGGGAAGGCGAGCTGCTGGTGCACCGGGCGGAGACTCGTGACGGCGCGCTCTACCTCAACGGCGCCGAGGTAGTACTTGACTGAGAGTTTCAGAGAGTAAGATCGGTTCGCGCGACCGCGATAAAATAATGCTGTTCATCGTTCATCGCGAGCACCGGCTATAAGGGAAGAGTGTTTTACTCGCTCAATACCTGCAGAACATAGAGTGCCTCGGCAAGTCCGAGAGCCCCGTTGCCATCGACATCGGCCTGGAGAAAGGAGGGAGTGTCTGTGGTAGCCCCGCTGACGATGCGCAGAGCAGAGACCAGGTCGGTCAATGAGACCGCGCCGTCGCCATCGATATCCCCGCGTGTCCCCCGGCTGGTGACGATGCGTATTTCGTCAATCAGCCACCCCTCGTAAGAGTTGAACCATTCATCCACCGTGTCAAAGATGAAGCGCATGGAGATGGAAGAGCCGAGATACGGGCTGAGGTCGATAGCAATCTCTTCCCAGTCGGTCGCCGAACCAACCGACTGAAAAACAGTGCTGAACGTGGCGTTATCCGTCGAGATCTGCACCCGGGCGATATCGAAACCGCCGTCGTTTTCCGTTTTCAGGATATGCCGGAAGGTGAGTCGGGCCGCATCGACGCCGCGCAAATCGATGGGCTGCAGAGAGGTGATGGCTCCCCAATTGCGCAGACCCGTGTCATACGTCTTGCTTTCTTCCAACCCGTAATACCAGGCTGTGGCGCCGCCTGATGCCTTGTAGGTGGAGAGATGCCAGAGGCCGTTTTCCCCGGTCTCGTTTGACCCATCGGAAACCGCAAACAGCGATGAACCGTCTTCCATCGAGTCGTCGAGCAGGACGAGTCGATCCGCGGTTCGAAAGCGGTAGAAGCTGCCGTTGTTGTCAAAGACAGATATATTGCCGGCGTCGTCCTGCACCTCTATTTTCATTTCATAGCGAGACGCCGGCCGCAGGGCGGTGATGGTGACCGCGTGCTCGGTGGCGGAAGCAGAAGACAGCTCCTGCCAGATCGCAACACCCTCCGGGCGATAAAAGAGCCGGCCACTGCTCGGCTCACTCGTCTGCCAGTCGATACGTACCGATTGCTCGGTACTCTCACTCACAGAGAGAGAAAAGAGTTTCGGATCGATACGATCGATTACCGCCGTTGCCTCGACGCTGGTTGGCGAACCACTGCCGTTGTCGTCATCGGCATAGGTGGCGATTATCGTGTCGGAAGAATCGGTCAGGAGAGCATCGTCAAGAGTTACGGTCGCCTGGAAGACCCCCGAATGTTCTGTCGTTTCCGTGAGCACGATGTCGGTGACCGTATCGGTGCCGGAGTGCAGGTGAACCGAGGCGCTGTCACGATAGTCCGACTCGTCGAGATCGATATCGTTGACCGTGATGACGGCATCGGCCCCGGGACGATAACGCTCTTTGTCAAAAGAGACGGTGCCCGCCGAGGATCCCTCTGTCAGCCCGGTGATCACCAGGGCAAACGGCTGCGGGCCGACGGGCACGGTGTGAGCGGTGACGCTGATCGTGTATAAGCCCTGACCGGGGGCCGGCAGCCACACCACTTCTTCGACATTGCGCCGGTCGGCGTCGCCACCGCTGCTGGAAATCCCGTTTGAGAATACATTGCCGCGGTAGCTGCCGGTTGGGGTGGTGACGATCAGGTCGAGGTCGTTGACCAGTTGCAAGCCAGCGCTCAGAGATGCCTGGTAATCGGTCCAGGCCAGTGTCACCTTGACAGGCTGGTCTCCCTGCCCGGAGAAGGTGTAGGTCTGCGTCTCACCGGTGCTCAGCCCTGCCGTTTGGTCGTCAATAAAGAGTGAATGATCGTCGCCGTCGAAAAAGAGCGTGTTGTCCAGCACGATCCGGCCCCATCCCTGGCCGGTGGATGGGATCGCCCCCCCGGTGTACGCGCCGTTCATTGCAGTTGCGCTATTGATCAGCGCCGCGCGGAGCAACGCGCCGCTCGGCAGCAGTGAATCGGCGGCGGAATGGCTGCCGCTTGGATAAAAGCCGTCGCTGAAGTACTGCCTGATCAGTGCTGCACTGCCTGCATGAGCCGGGGCCGACATCGAGGTGCCGCTCATCGCCTGGACGCCGATGTTGAACGAGGTGATTGTCCCGTCGTTATCGGCGGAGAAGAGATAGTGGCCGGGCGCGACTACCGTCGGCTTTATCCTGCCGTCGATGGTGGGGCCCTGGCTGGAATACGAGGCGACATTGTCGATATTGTACCCACTATGATCGTTCTCCCCCGCACCTGACGTGACCACGTTTTTTGCAGTGCCGGGCGAACCGACACTGCCGATCGTCGGACCGCTGTTGCCGGCGGAAAAGACAATGAGAAAATCGGGGTGATGCCACATGAATTCGTCGGCGTCCTGGGCAAAAGCGGTATATGTACCGTTTACCTCTGATCCCCAGGAGTTGGAGTGGATGCGGGCGCCGTCGTCGTAGGCCTGCTGAAAATAACTGTTAAGATCGACAGGGATTCCAGTCAGGCTGCCGCCGCTGCCGATATCCTGGATCACCAGTTTGGCATCATAAGCGAGGCCGTTAAAGGCGCTATTGGCGCTCGGCGATTTGCCGGCGATGGTGCCGGCCACGTGGGTACCGTGATCATGACCGTCCCAATCGCCGGTGCCGGCGAGATCGTGATAGGAGATGACTTTGCGCTGGTTGGGGTTGACGGTCGCACTCGGCAGACCGGCGCTATCGTCCCAGAAAAATATCATATCGACATCGAGACCGGTATCCCCGATTCCGACAACCTGGCCGCTGCCGGTCAGCCCGCGGTCCCAGAGTGGCACACCAGCGGCGTCGGGAGACTGGACGACGCCGGCAGCTTTGTCGTTGTCGAGCTCCGGGGGGATATACGGCTCAATCCATTCGACTTCTCCAGCCTGGGCAAGGGTGATCAACGAAGCTGCGAGGGTGTCTGCCGCCACTTGGATCAAAACGCGGCTTGTGCGCTCATCGCTCGCTTCGATAACCGTTGCCGCCGGTAGTGTTTCGATGAGCTGATAGAGATAGGGAAGCCGGCCGCTGTCGAACGTCTGCACCAGCAGCAACACTACGGAGGCGGTATCCATAAGCTGCGGTTCATCACCGGTTGTTCCGCGGTTTTCAGGTGCACTTGGATGTTCAGCCGCATCGGTTGCGGCCCGGGCGGAACGCTGTGTACTTGCAGACCTCGTCGCTTTGGCCAGGAGTTGATCATTTTCCAGGCCGGCGGAAAGTTTGTAGGCCGGGTGAAAGTAATCGAGCCATTGCACAAAGGGCAACTCGGTTACCCGTTCTTTTTGCGCTTCGGTCAACGAGACGATGAACGCATGGTGGGGCAGATAGTCGCCAAATGAACCTCCCAGCGCAAGGATGTCGCGCTTCCAGGCCGGCAGAATCGGTCCGGAGAACTGGACCAGGTAGCGTATCGGCTTCGAAGCGGGGATATCGGTGGGGTCGAACCGGAGCGAATCGGTAACAAGGACCGGTCCCTTACGGGTGTCGATGGTGCCGGCCTGCAAAAGAATGCTGTGCGCTGGGTCGGAGAGCGTAGCCGGGTTGACGAGGGGTGCCCGGGGCGCAGGGGAATCGTGCTCAGGCCGCTCTGGGGTGTTGCCGGTGCGGGACACATCCTGCCGGCCGGGCGCGCCAGTCAACAAACCATCGGTACCGGTTCCCGGGGAAGCCGCCAAGGCATCGGACACCGCCCCGGGGATATTTCTGCCCCCGCTCGGTGCTGTTGACCGGGAAGTATCGGAGGCACGGAGGGAACCGGTGATCACGGCGGGTGTGTCTGTTTCAGGCAACAGTGGCGTCGACAGCGAGGCAGCTTCATCCGCCTCCGGAAACTGCGCCCAGAGAAAACCACCGACCAGGATTAAGACCGCAACGGCTATGACGTACTTCAGCTTATTCATCGACGCCCTAAAACGAAGACGGGACGGTTCAACCCGATAATAGGCAACCCGGTAATTGAATGCCAGTCAATTTCGAAAACGTAATCAAATAAAACCGCGGTGTGAATGATGCCCATAATGACGAACATGTTATGATTATTGTGGATATCATCATGCAGTTATCCAAACGTCCAGTTTTCCGGGAAGATGAAACCACCCCTTGATGATTGCATTGCAAGGCGGGTGCCATCTCATAAAAGATATTAAAATGGCTCATCTCTTTATCGGGAGACACGTTGATGGCCTATCTTCAGGAAGACCAGAGAAATTTATTCATGGGACGAAATCAGATTCTTCTTGATTATTCAGCAACAATCAGACATAATGTACCCACTTAAGAACAAGTGGAGTCGTTTTGTCTGGATCCCAAAATGAAAGAACGGCCTGAAAGAATCTTCCGCAAACACGGTGGCCAACTTCGAATGAGTGAGGCTATTAAGCAAGGCATCACCCGATATATGCTCTATTCGCTCAGAGACAGGGGGGTTATCGAGCAGGTGAGCAGAGGAATCTATCGACTAATGGACCTGCCTCCGATCAGCAATCCCGATCTGGTGGCGGTCAGTCTTCGTAGCCCAAACGCTGTCATCTGCCTTGTCTCCGCACTGGCCTATCATGATATAACGACCCAGATCCCGCATGTTGTTTTCGTGGCGGTGTCAAGAGACTCACGCAGGCCTTCGCTTGACCATCCCCCCATTCAGGTCCACAGATTCTCCAATGAAGCTTACAAGTCCGGTATTGAAGAGCATCCGATAGATGGAGTGCCCGTTAAAATCTACAGTCCCGAAAAAACTCTGGCCGATTGCTTCAAATTCCGCAACAAAATCGGAATGGACGTGGTCCTGGAAGCTCTGAAGCTCTATAAGACACGAAAGAAATACAACCTCGGCGAACTGCTCAGATACGCCAACATCTGCCGGGTCGAAAAGGTGATGCGACCGTATCTGGAGGCAACGATATGACGTCTCCCAAGGACATATCTGCCTCGGTTCGGCAACGCCTCCTCAATCGTGCCAAAAGTGAACGACGTCCATTCAACGAGTTGCTTCAATACTATGCCATGGAGCGATTTCTCTATCGGTTATCCCAATCGGGCCACGTCGACCGATTCATTCTCAAAGGGGCTCTGATGTTGAGAGTTTGGCGCTCTCCAGAAATTCGTCCGACCATGGACATTGATATGCTGGGAAGAACGAGCAACCATGAGACTGCTGTAGTCGCACAAATCCAGGACATATTGACGGTGGATGTGGAAACGGACGGACTCGCCTTCGATCCTGCTTCTATTCAGGCCGAACGCATCACCGAAGACGCGGATTACGAAGGCATCAGGATTCGGTTCCTGGGCGCCTTGGCCTCAGCGAGAATCAATATGCAGATTGACATCGGCTTTGGTGACATCATTTATCCGGGGCCGAAAAGATCGGATCTTCCGACCATGCTGAATTTCCCGGCACCAAGGTTGCTCTGCTACAGTCGCGAAAGTTCTATAGCCGAAAAGTTCGAAGCAATGGTCAAGTTGGGCATGCTGAACAGTCGGATGAAGGATTGCTATGACATTTGGTTGTTGTCTCGACAGTTCGATTTTGACGGTCCAAGACTGACCGAGGCAATTCGTTTGACTTTTGAACGACGTGGCACGAAACTACCCGATGAAATAATAGCATTTTCTGAGCTTTTCATTGAGGCCAAGCAAACCCTATGGGCTGCGTTCAGGAACAGGCTTGACCAGGAACATGTTCCGGTTTCATTCAAAGAAATCGTGGCTTCGGTGGACAGCTTTCTATCACCCATTGTCGCCGTCTTTTCTTCCGGCAAGCAAGGCCCCTCAAACTGGACAGCACCCGGCCCTTGGACCTGAATCAGTAGATTTCCATAAAAAACGGTTGGTCTGAAAATGAATCGACGCGCTATTTGGTGGCTATACCGGAGAGCGTTCGCAAGGCGTTGATAACTTCTTCCAGGCCGATCCGCTCGTCTCCGTTGACATCGCACTCGAAGGAAATACCGGCATCGTAATCGACAGGGGTGACCAGGCCGTTTTCACAGGTGTTTTCCGGGGGCGAAGCGGTGGTGCACACCTCAGTACTGGATTGATAGGGATATTGTCCCGAATAGTTTCCGGCAGGATAGAAGTTGCAGACAGTGAATAGTAAATTAAAATTCGAATTGCCAGGGTAGCCGTTGGGGCACCAGGCCTGACCACAGCCAACTCTGGTGGTGGCGGCCCAGATGTTTTGGGTAAAGTGACCGATCCCTGCCGCCCATGAGTCATCGTTTATAGTGTCGTAATGCCAGAGGGTGCTCTCGCCGTTCCAATTGTTGAACGCGGTTTCGATGGCCGCAACTGCCTCCGTTGAACCGATGGTCCAACTGATGCCGGTGCCGGCAATATTCTCTCCCACGCGAGGGCCGACAATACCGGTCAATTCGGCAAAGTCATTATGACGATTCGGGTTGTGGCCATATGCGCACTGAGCGGCGTACTCTCTGGCCACGGTTGCCAAGTCTTCATCCCATCGCATGCGCTGCATGTCTGCCGCAACAGGGTAGAATCCACTGGAACCATCGTCAGGTGTCACCCCAAGGGCGGTCTCAGAGCGGATCTGGTTCATCCGACAGAGTATGTAGCGTTGTGCATCTGGATTCAAGATACCGGAGCCGGGGATATCATATGCTGGCTCACCACAACTCAAAACAGTACCGGCCCCTCCCGCAGGTGTTCCGGAAATGGTTTGCAAAAAATAGATCGTTTCCGCCAGCCCAAGGCGCTGGTCGTCATTGATGTCGCATTGATAATCGGCTGAAAGCAGGTGAGGCGAAAACAAGCCGACGAAGAAGATCGCATAGGTAATCGTGAAGCGACTTGCCACAAGTATCTCCTGCTCAACAGACAGAAATCGAAAGGTTCATGGTAAGGGCTATATTTTACTATTCTTATCAACAGGATGCCTGCCCCTGCTCTTTGTCTCCTCTCAACTTGTTGTGGACAAATACAAACTGAGAATGAATGCGTTCATAACTGAGCAAACGAGGATTTATTCTTATCACACGCAGTATGGAAATGGTATAGCTGATTATCAACGGGCTGATGTGACATGAGGATACTCCCGCGGAAACACGCTCGGTAAGGACCAGAGTAAGGGGAAAATGTATCTGGGAGGTATCTGGTACACGTGCGGCAGTCGTGAAGCGGAAGTGCCCCCGCTTCGATCAGGCCAAAGAGGAGCGCGCTGGCTCCTGCTTCCTCTTGGGTGCTACCAAAATCAACTGCTTTTATTATTTCCTATCAATAGCTTGTGACTTCCCTGAGTATATAAAGACAGTCCTCCATGCCTAATCTTTGATCACCATTGGTATCTGCCTGAGGGAAACAAATCCCGGTTCCAGTGGAAGCACATAACGTCTGCAGCACAGTGATCAGATCTGCTAAGTCAGGCAAGCCGCCGCTATTGTCAAAATCTCCTGCTACGATCGCTTCTGCAGGTGCACCATCGATAATGTCAGGTACCGAATCGCCATCGGTATCTGTCGGTTCGTAGGCCCCGATGTCTATGAGTCCTGAAAATCGTGGACGTTTTGCAAGGTCAAATGGTACCGGTTCGGTGGAATCACCATCGCCGTCAAGATCACTTCTGTCCGCAGGCACCGCTGTGCCGTCTCCTCTGTTGATGCTCAGGTGAGAAGTGGGGCGATAGTCATTATCCCCGAACGTCGTCGGGTCATCATCCGGCCCATCAGGATCATGGAACCAGGGATTGCCGTCCACATTTTCCATGCCGTTCGTACCGTTATCAAACCATGACAACTCCGACCCGTTCTCGATGATATTGTGGTGAATCGAGACATTACCGGCTTCGCTTGTCCAGGATGGATTGTTCCAGAGAAAAAGCTCAACACCATTGGGAGGCAATGTATTATTCCAGAAGATATTGTTTGCGAACTCAACGGCATAGCCATTTTCATATTCCCGTAAAAACCACACCGTCGAACTTCCACTTACATCTTGAGTAACGACATTGCCGGTAAAGGTATTGCTTATAATTCTAGCTCGCGGTGTTTCCGGATTAAGGTTCCCGGACATCATTACCAGGCTCAGTGCAGCCCCCATGCTATCCGCGCTGTTGCCGGCAAACACGTTGTTATAAATATTCGGATATCCTTGATATATATAGATGCCACCGCCTTCGTCGGCGATGTTTCCTATAATCTTGCAGTTAGAAATTGTCGGCGACCAGTTGTTGCTGTAAATGGCGCCCCCGTAAAAACGATCTCCCCTGGTCAGCGTGAGACCATCTATGACCGGAAACCCCGGATGCCTAATCAGCGTAGAAATCTCGTTTACGATCTGTATGCATCGCTGCATTGACGAGTTATCAGGGGTGTTCGCATCGAGTATCGTCGGGTAAAGGTCCCAGTTGCGATCGGTCCAGTCTGGTTCAGCAACTCCTGCAGGAAATCCTCCATAAAGGCCTATTGCCTTGGTGATTTTGAGACCGTCATATCCCCCCCAATCTCCCCACTGCGGGGGGGAGTAACTTCCCTCTTTGACCCATATTTGGTCGAAATCCCGGATCAACGGGTTGTCGATGGCCGCTTCAATGGTATTGAAGGCTGTTGCCCAGGTGGTACCGTCGCCATTGCTCACGAGCGATCCGTCAACATGCCATATGACCGGAGTGTGAAGATACTCGTCAGCTCCCATATCGACTGTTGCGAGAGCATCTTCATCTCCATCATGAATTCGCTGCTCTCCATCGATATCAAGGGCGATATCACTGAACGTGCTGCTGTTGTCACCCTGGTCGATACATGGGGAATCTGTCTGGAGGTGGAAATCACCATTTTCAGGATCTCGGAAAAATGGCTCTGTATCAAGGTTCCCTGTCCCCCCGCCAAGCCACCCTTGAATATCGCTGTAGGATATCTGGGCTGACGGGGATCCAGTCATAAAAAATCCAGGTCCAGTCGGCGCCGTGTTATCCCAGATAATTGAGTTCGTCACAAGGGTATCGGAACTTGAGTTCCAGACAGCCCCACCTTCGGAGGCAGCGCTATTTCCAAAGAAGGTGGTATTTACCATCTGAGGCGACGATGCACTGCTTGCAAGGCCACCGCCGGAGACCGCACTGTTATCGTACATTACGACATTTACCAGAACCGGCGCAGCGCCGCTCTCGACAGCAATGCCGCCTCCCTGACCGGAGTCAGCAGCGTTGTTCCGTATGATGGTATTTGAAATCAGAGGGGCCGCACCGGAGATCAGGATCCCGCCGCCATTACCACTGACCGAACCGGCGTTCCCGTTCTGGATGGAGAAGCCATCCAGGTGTCCGTTGCCACCGGAGGAGTAATTGAAACAGCGAGAGAGCCCTTGGCCATCGATGATCGTTTCATCTTCTGTAAAGTAGGTTCTCTGAGGCGATGTCTCTGTGCCGTTAAAGCCTCCATAGATATCGATATCCAGGTTTATCAGCAACTCGTCAGATATAGTGTAAGTTCCTTGCTTGACCCAAATTTGATGGCCCTCTTCAGCCGCGGCCAGAGCGGAGGAAAGCGTGTTGAACGCAGTATCCCAGGACCCGCCGTTTCCCGATGGTGCGGCTCCGACATCTACATACCAGGCCCTGAAAGTTTCATCGGCGCCCCTGTCTACAGAACTGCCGATGATACGTTCATTTCCATCGATATCCACCCCATCCGCTGTTGCAAAAGCACTATTTCCGGTATCAACGCAGGGCGAATCGGGCATCAAATGGAAATCGCCTCCTACGGCATCAACAAAAAGAGGATTCTCAGAAGAATTGTCAGCACCGTTCTGGAACCATGTTGTTCCAGGCGTTCCACCGCCTTCTACAGTACAGTAGCTCACCGTACCTACAGTGGTAGCGGGATCGTATTTGAGATGATACCCCCCAAGAAGATCTGTGGCGGTGTTTCCCCAGAAAATACTGTTTGTAATTATTGGATCAGCCCCGTTTGCATTGTAGATTGCTCCCCCTCCATACGCGGAATTGCCATAAAATGTCGAGTTCTTGATGGATGGCACATCTCCGTTTATGAACACAGCACCACCATATACCTCGGCCTGATTTTCAATGAACAAGGAGCTGTCAATGACCGGGTTTGATGAATTGGCATAAATGGCACCGCCGTGTGAATTTGCGCCAAATGTACTATTCTGGCTGAATATACAATTCGTGATTATTACGGGAACATCGCCGCTGACGAAATCAATAAAAATTGCCCCGCCGCCGTACCCTTCAGCCGTTGCCGTATTGGCTGTAAACGTACAGTTTGCTATTGTAGTTGGAACCTGGTCGATATATACCCCGCCTCCGCTGTCATCCTCGGATCCACCATCTGCATACCCGCCGGTTATGGTAAAACCGTCAATCACGACACCACTGACCCAAGAGTAGGTTCTATCGATGTAAAAACAGTGATCAATTGCACCACCGCCGTCAACATACGTCACGTGGTTACGCCAGTCTCTCTGCTCGCGCACCGTCTCGTTTCCTGAAAAACCGCCATACAACGCAAGTGATTTATCATGAATAGAGATCTCATCCTGAAGTCGATATGATCCCTGTTGAATCCATATTTCATCGCTGATGTAGTGAGCCGCATCCACCGCAGCCTGGATTGTCTGAAAAGCGTCGTTCCAGTTCTGCCCTGTATTGGCATCAGAACCATCCGGTTTTACATACCAGACAGCAGCCTCGCAAAAATGCGATGTAAAAATGCCGAGAATAATCAAGGCATGAAAGACGAATAAATAAAAAAAACGGCAGCTTGTTCTTTTCATTTTCTTCCCCCGGAAATGATTGTGTACACCGCATTATGAAAAAACCGTCTGTCTTCCCGTAATGGTAACCGGTAGTAAGAGAAGTATGCTAAAAGTTGTTTTAAAGACGCTCGCACAGAAAGGCAGGTCGGTTGTCCTGATACTGATTGTTCCTTAAACGGTAGGACGCACGCCGATATACGAAATAAATATGTTAGGTAAAGAATACGAAGAGATCGAAAGAATAAAATTCCTAGAGACATCATAGTACCTCACCTTGATGTTGAGAGATAGTCAGGTTCGGATTCTCTTTTACTATCTTTTTGTGTTGGGCTTTTCAATAGGTAGAATTACCTATTTTTGACGGAAAAATGCATTTTTTGCTGAATTATGACAGAAAAATGAGCAGATGTGTTGCGGAGTAGCGATACGCTCCAGGATATAGAGGACATCCTGAAGACCGATACGTCGGTCACCGGTGGCATCGGCATCCCGGTCGATGGGGGTGCCATTTTTGTGAGGTGGCCTGAAGGGGCTGGAGCCCCAGATCACGCGGCATGCAACGGCCTTATTTGGGATAATTCTTTGCTGTAGCGTTGTTTTGAATCCCAAAGATCCCACGAGTGTTGGATGTTCAGCCAGAATTCCGGTGAATTGCTGAAGAGGCGAGATAACCTGAGTGCCATAGCCGGGCTGATTGCCCGCCGTTCTTTTAAAATTTCGTTGATCGTTTGGCGTGACACGCCTAATGCGTTTGCCATGGAAGTCGTGTTCAGATCATAGTCCGGCATGAAGTCCTCTTTAAGTATCTCACCGGGATGAGTCGGCCTCGTCTCACGTTTTGTCGTATTGGGTATAGCCATTATTCTTATCCTTGGGGGAGCTTGAAAAATTCGGAATTTCGTTCAAGATCGAGGCGCGCAAGAAAATTTTACCGCAGGCATATACATGATATTCCGAGTATAAAATTTTGAGCATAACGCAGAGTTTGGGCGAAACGACAATTTTCCAAGGTT
>NPIE01011785.1_pt1 | contig 13505 bp, 14 predicted proteins | sample 8637661 | NCBI WGS metagenome assembly NPIE01 (sample SAMN07420842, study PRJNA396082) | bioreactor metagenome | isolation source: sample BA12 brine-fed electro-methanogenic bioreactor BA | place: Japan: Kochi | collected 2016-12-09 | reverse complement strand
AACATGCTGGGGGTGATCCTGGGGTATACGGAATTTGCCCTGGGAAAAGTGGATGTAAATTCCGATGTTTCCAGGGATTTGAAAAAAATTCAAAAAGCGGCAAAGCATTCGGCCGAGCTGACCCGGCAGCTGCTGACATTTGCCAGAAAACAGGTCATCTCTCCCAGGCAGCTGGAGTTGAACGACACCGTGGAAAGCATGTTGAGCATGCTGCGCCGGCTCATCGGTGAAGATATCGAACTGGCCTGGCATCCGGGTGCCCATCTGTGGCCGGTGAAAATGGATCCGGCCCAGATCGACCAGATCCTGGCGAATCTGTGTATCAATGCCCGGGATGCGGTCGCGGGTGTGGGCAGGCTTTCCATGGAAACCGGGAATCAGACCTTTGATGCGGCTTACTGCCGGCGTCATCCGGGGTTCGTTGCCGGTGATTTTGTGCGGCTGACGGTCAGTGACAACGGTTGCGGCATGGATAAAACCACATTGGCCCATTTGTTCGAACCGTTTTTCACCACCAAGGAGGTGGGCAAGGGGACCGGCCTGGGGCTTGCTACGGTTTATGGGATCGTCAAACAGAACAACGGGTTCATCAATGTGTACAGCGAACCCGGGCAGGGGGCCACGTTTACCATCTATCTGCCCCGGTTTTTTTCCGATGAGCCCGTTCCCCCGTCAGAACCGGAAAAAACATCCCATTCCGGCGGCACGGAAACCATTCTGCTGGTGGAAGATGAACCCATGATTCTGGAGGTCACCACCGACATGCTTCAGATGCTGGGGTATTCGGTGCTGGCGGCACCTGCACCAGGTGAGGCGATCCGTCTGGCCCAAAATCATGCCGGCCCCATCGACCTGCTCATGAGTGATGTGGTGATGCCGGAAATGAACGGCCGGGACCTGGCGCAAACAGTTACCGGGATTTATCCGGGTATCGGATTGCTGTTCATGTCCGGGTATACCGCCGATGTCATCGCCCATCAAGGCGTGCTGGAGGACGGGGTCGCGTTTATCCAGAAACCGTTTTCCATGGCGTTTCTGGCGGAAAAAGTGCGGGAGGTGCTGGACAGGGTTTAGCAAAAATTCACCAATCATCATTAATCTTTTAAGAGGACCGGTCTTTAGACCGGATCATTTTTTGACATATGGATATCATTGAAAAGATCAACAGACACGGCCTGCTCATGGACGGCGCCATGGGATCGGTGCTGATCCGCCAGGGGCTGGCCGGCAATGAAGCTGCGGAATCCTGGAATATCAAACGCCCGGATATCATCAAGCAGGTTCACGCGGACTATTTTGATGCCGGGGCCGATGTGGTCACGGCCAACACCTATGGGGCATCGCAGCCCAAGCTGAAAAAAATGGGGGCGGACAGGGAGTTTGAGCGTATCAACCGGGAAGGGGTGAGGTTGGCAAAATCGGTGTGCGGCCCGGGACAGTATGTGGCCGCGGACATGGGGGCCATGGGGGAAATGCTCGCCCCGGCCGGGCCGGTGTCCTTTGAAAAGATGAAAGACGCGTTTGCGGCCCAGGCCCGGATCCTGGATGAAGAAGGCGTGGATCTGTTCCTGGTGGAAACCGTGTTTGATCTCAATGCCGGGCTGTGTGCGGTCCAGGCCATTCAGTCGGTGTCGGACAAACCCGTGTTCTGTACCCTGACTTTCAAGGAAACGCCCAGAGGCTTTTTCACCATTTTCGGAAACCCGCCGGAGCAGAGCATGAAAACCCTGGCGGATCAGGGTGTGGCCGCAGTGGGGGCCAACTGTTCCCTGGGCAGCACGGACATGGTGCGGCTGGCGGCCCAGATCCGGAAGTGTATTGATATTCCGGTGATCATCCAGCCCAATGCCGGGATGCCCAGGGCCGGTGCCGGCAACCAGGTGCATTATCCGGAGACCGATGACCGGTTTGTGGCCAACATGACCAAAATCCGGGACCTTGGGGTGGAAATCATCGGCGGGTGCTGCGGCACCACCCCGGAAACCATCCGGAAACTGCGTCTGGCAATGACATGACCTGATGCCCTGCCGGGCACAGTTGATCAAGAAAAGTTGATCAAGAAAACAAGTGGGACAACCCACCCGGAAAGAATGAAAAACAGGAGCTGGATGATACCATGACCTATTCACCGCAGTTAAGTTCCGGATTCACGTTTGCCAGAAACCGGAGTCGGTTTGTTTCCCCGCAGTCGGGCATGTGTTCGTTCTGTACGCAGGACTGCGACGGTACCTGCGAGATCGCCCAGGCAGCCGTTTTAGGGGCACAGACTGTGTATCCCACCACTACCGGAAACAATCAAATTGGGTCGGAAAAAGACTATCCCATCGATTATTCCCATTTCAATATCAACGGCCGGGTGTTCGGGGCCCGGGGCGTTTCTGAAACTCCGGATCAGGCCACCATCTTTAACGTAAACCTGGAGCGGACCTATGGGTTTTTCAACCCCGTGAAGATGGCCATGCCCGTGATCCTGCCGGCCCTGATCAAGCTGAACTGGCAGGATTATTTTGCCGGTGCCGCCATGGCCGGAGTGACCTGTGTGATCGGGGAACATGCCAGAAACAACGACCCGGATTTGAAGATCGAGCAAGGACAGGTAACTGATTTCCCGCTGCTGGAAAAAGCGTTGGACTGCTTTGTCAAATATGACAGAGGGTATGGTCAGATCGTTGTGCAATGCAATGTGGATGATGATCTGATGGGGGTGCCGAAGATCGCCATTGAAAAATACAGGGCCAAAGCCATTGAGATCAAATTCGGACAGGGTGCCAAAGGTACCCAGCCAGCCATCCGGGTCAAGGACCTTGAGACCGCACTGGCCAAACAGGCCCAGGGGAACCTGGTGTATCCGGACCCCGGTGATCCGGTGGTTCAAAAGGCATATGAAGACGGGGTGTGTCCCAATTTTTATACCTATGGCCGGTTGCCGTTGTGGACCCAGGCCTCCCTGTCGGACCACATAGACAGGTTACGGGATATGGGGGCAAAAAATATTTATTTCAAGATGGCGGGATATGACCGTGCCGATATTGAAGAAGTCATCCGGATTGCGTGTCAGGCCAAAGTGGACATGATCACCTTTGACGGGGCCGGTGGCGGTTCCGGGTACAGCCCGTCAAAAATGATGAATGAATGGTCGTTGCCCACCGTCTGTCTGGAAGATGCCGTGGTCCGCATCTGTCACCGGCTGAAATCGGAAGGATACCGTCTGCCGGCCATGGTGATGACCGGCGGATTTGCCAGCGAGGATCAGGTGTTCAAGGCTCTTGCGTACGGGGAGGGCCATGTGCTGGGGATCGGGTTGTGCCGGGCGTCCATGGCGGCGGCCATGACCGGGAAAACCATTGGAGAGCAGATCAAAAACGGTCAGGTGCCGGAAAAATTCAAATCCTATGGGGCCACCATCGAGGAAATTTTCTGTGATCTCCCGGATCTGCGTGCCCTGTATGGCACACAGGCAAACACATTTTCCACAGGGGCCATCGGGGTATTTTCCTATCTCAACAAAATTGCTTTTGGATTAAAGCATTTTGCCGCCTTGAACCGGAAGTTCAGCCTTGATCTTCTGGACAAAACGGATCTCATCCCCCTGACATCTGAGGCCAGGGTATTGATGGCAGGTCAATGGTTTGTCCAGTGATGCCGAACCGGCGGATAAAAGGAATGTCGTTCCGGAGTTTTGAGCGCATCAATGTTCTTTTTTTTTCTCTTTTTTCTCTTTCCGTTTTTCTTTCAGGGTTTTTTCCGCCTTTTTTTTAACGGTTTTTTGAGTATCCCGTGCTTTGCTCATGATGCGGCCTCCATTATAGATGTGGCAGAGTTGAAAACAAATGGATTGTATCTTTGTTCTGTCAGGACTGCAAGCGATGATTGCATCATCCCTGTGCCATGGTGTCAATCATCCGGCCGTCATATGGGTTGAGAAATTCCGCGGCTTCTGGTACATCACTGGATCATGAAACATGCTGTGCTCATAAACAACGCCCATATTGAAAATTTCAGTGTCCGGCACCTGGGGGCGTATCTGATATCCCGGGGATTCCGGGTATCGGTCATCCATTATGAGAGCCGCAAGGAAGCCGTGTTCGAGCCGATGCCGGCAAAGGCCCTGGAGATTCTGGCCGATTTCTGTAAAGATACCGATCTGGTGGGCATCACTCTTTTGACCACCCATCTGCTGCCCCGGTGCCGCCGGATCACCCGGTACCTGAAAGACCGGATCACGGCCCCGGTAATCTGGGGCGGTCCGCCCGTGATTGCCGATCCGGTTCAGTTTCTGGACGAGGCCGAGCTGGTGTGCGCCGGAGAAGGGGAAACCGTGATGGAACAGCTGTTGAACCAGGTGCCGGTCGATCAGATTCCCGGCCTGGGGTATGTGGCAGCCGACGGCCGTGCCGTGGTCAATGACCTGCCCCCCATGCTGGATGTCAATGACCTGCCCGTTCCCCGGGTGGACCTGGAAAACGGGTATGTGCTGACCGATTCCGGCCTGGCCCCCATGAAAGACCATATCCCGGCCACCTTGTCCACCTACAGCGTTTTGCTGGTCCAGGGGTGTCCCTACAGCTGTTCCTACTGCCTGAACAGCCGGTTGAGGCAGGTGTTTGAGCGCAAAGGTCCGTATGTTCGCAAAATAGAGGTGGACCGGGTCATGGAGGAGCTGGTGTGGGCCAAAACCCATATCCCGCATCTGAAGCGGATCATCATCGATGACGATGATTTTTTTCTTAATTCCGAAGACCGGATGGCCCGGTTTCTGGACCGGTACATGAAAGAGATCCGCCTGCCCGTGTTTTACATCCAGGCCAACACCCGGCAGATCACCGAAGCCAAGCTGGAAATTCTCGTGAACAGCGGCCTGGATCTGCGGTACCTCAAAATCGGGCTTCAGTCCGGCAGTCCCCGGATCAGCCGGGAGATCTTCCACCGCCCCCTGGACCGGGAAGCCTACCTGAAAAAGCTGGAAATGGTGATGCAAAAAGGCATCCGGGTGATGATCGATGTGATTTCAGACAACCCTTATGACACCGTGGCGGACAAACACACGGTGCTGGGGTTCTATCTGGAAATTTTGAAGCGGATACCGGACCCGCCCATCGAACGGCCCGTGAAAATCTACGACCACAAACTGATGTACTATCCAGGCACACCATTGTATGAACGGGTGCTGAAGGACGGGCATATCCGGGCTGATTACGTGGATCAGGTCCTTCTGAAACGCAGCACGCTTCGCCTGCACGAAGAAGACCGGGACCATGATGCCCTGATGGTGTCGCTGTTCAATACCGTGGCCAACCGCAAACCGTTTCACCGAAGCGCACACCTGCTGCTCCGGATGCTGGCGGTCCCGCCGGTGTTCCGGGCCGCGGTAAGGTACGGGCTGGCCGGCATCCTGAACCGGGTCTCACGGGTCCCGGCCGTGGCCAGGCTGTTGGGGAAAGACACCCCATAGCCCCCGGGAGGGACATGGATGAGGTCAGACACCGGGTTCACAAAAACAGACACCAGGTCAGAACAGCGACCCGTTCAGGAGTGATCCTGGACCGGTTATCGAGGAGAACATGCCATGAAGGACAGCCATTTTCACGATTACAGCGCCCTGGACCATCCCGGGATTCTGGCGTATATCTTTCATCCAAGGGCTTCCATGCGGCCGCCAGGCCCCGATGACTTCCTGATTCCGGTGGGGGACGGTGTCCACATCGGGGCCTGTTTCCATGTGGCCGGCAAAAATGCCCCTATCATTGTGTTTTTTCATGGCAACGGGGAGATTGTAACTGATTACGATGATCTGGGGCCGTTGTATACCCGAATGGGTATCAATTTTTTTGTGGTGGATTACCGGGGGTATGGCTGGTCAACGGGCACTCCCACGATATCGGACATGATGGCGGACAGCCACCGGATCATGGATTTTGTGACCCAGTGGTGCCGGGATCAGGGATTCTCCGGGGCTTTGTCGGTTATGGGCCGGTCTCTGGGCAGTGTCTCAGCCATCGAGCTGGCAGGCACCCGGCGGTCCGAGGTGGTGACCCTGATTGTGGAAAGCGGGTTTGCCGGTACCGAAAGCCTGCTCCGGGTCCTGGGGATCGATCCGGCGGCCCGGGGCATCCGCATGACCCCGGAACTGGACAACCGGGAAAAGATCCGGCAGTGGACCGGGCCGGCATTGGTCATCCACGGGGAACAGGATCAGCTGATCCCCTTTTCCCACGGCCAGGCCCTGTACGATGCCTGTCCGTCCGCTGAAAAAAAATTATTAAAAATTGCCGTGGCCGGGCACAACGACATTTTCCTGCGCGGTCTGGATCCGTATCTGTCCGCTGTGAAATCCATGGTCGTGCCGGAGACATGACTGTTCTGCCGCAGCGGAAATAATTAATCAAATTCAGGGATATGGTTGACATTTTGGCCTGCAGATGGTTATACAGTACTGGATTATTCCGGCGCAACCGGCCGGTATCGAAAAACACAAAACAACCATAGAGGATACGGCATGATTCAATCGATTCTGATGATGGGGGGACTGGGGGTGGTTATCGGCACTGCCCTGGTGATCGCGTCCAAGGCGTTTTATGTGTATGAAGATCCCAAGGTTCTGGCGATCGATGATGTGCTGCCCGGTGCCAACTGCGGCGGCTGCGGCCTGCCCGGGTGCACGGCCAATGCCCAGGCCATCGTGGAAGGAAAAGCCAGTGTCAACTCCTGTGTGGCCGCTGGCGATGATGTGGCCCAGGCCATTGCCGCCATCATGGGGGTATCGGTGACGGACAAGGAACCGGAGTTTGCCGCACCGGGATGTTATTACGGCAATGCCAAGGCCGATCTCAACTATGACTATCAGGGGATCAGGGACTGCCGGGCCGCTGCCATGCTTCTGGGCGGCATGAAGGTCTGCCGTATCGGGTGCCTGGGGCTGGGGACCTGCGTCACGGCCTGCATGTTCAACGCCCTGTCCATGGGCCCGGACGGGCTGCCTGTGGTAAATGAGGAAAACTGCACCGGGTGTGGTGCCTGTGAAAAGATCTGCCCCAAAAACATCATCGGGCTGACATCGGTGACAAGACGGATCATCCGGGAATACACGGTCCAGGACTGCACCACGCCCTGCCAAAGGGCTTGTCCTTCCGGGCTTGATATAAGAAAATATGTGGGACTGATCCAGGAAGGGGACTATGCCGGTTCACTGGCCGTGATAAAGGAAAGAATGCCTTTTCCCACGGTCATTTCCCGGATCTGTCCCCAGCTGTGCGAATTTGACTGCCGGCGCCTGCTTCAGGATGAAACCGTTGCCATCAACGATCTGAAGCGGTTTGTCTGCGATTACGAAAGAAAACAGGCGGAACGGATTCAGCCCTACAAAGCCCCGGCCACAGACAAGAAAGTGGCCGTGATCGGCGGCGGTGCGGAAGGCTTGTCCGCCGCTTATTTCACGGCCCGACTGGGCCATGCGGCCACGGTGTTCGAGAAAACAGACGTGCTGGGGGGCATCCTGCGCACCGCCATCACCAGAGACCGCCTGACCATGGATCTGCTGGACTGGGATATCCAGGGCATTCAGGATCTGGGGGTCACGATCAAAACCGGCGTGTCCGTGGGCACCGACATCACCATTCCTCAGCTGCTGACAGCAGAAGGCTTTGATGCCGTGTTCATCGCCACGGGCGGATGGGACTCCCGCATGGCCAGAAATGAAGGGGACAACCCTGTACCGCTGTTTCCCGGTGCCCATCTGCTCATCGATTTGGTGCGCAGCGGCCGGGACGAAAAGATCCAGGTGGATTGCGGGAAGCATGCCGTCATCGCCGGGGGTGGCAAATATCTGTCGACGGCCGTGAAGACGCTTCTGGACAAGGGCGCTGAAACGGTCACCATTGTATCCAGAAATCCGGAAAACGCCCCGGATGTGGACCTGTCCGATCTGGACCCGGCCGCTGCCGGGGCTGTGACCGTGGTATGCCATGCCGGTATCACCAGGGTGACGGGTCAGGAAGAGACCCTGACCGGCGTTGAGGTGGCGGACCTGAATTCCGGTGAAAGACAGGTCATTGCGGCGGATACATTGATCATCGGTGCCGGCCGGTTCCCGGAACTGGTGTTTGTGCCGGTGAAAGAAGTCGATGAGAACGGTGAAATGATTGCCGGGAGCGCCTTGACCTGGGAAGGGCTCGAACTGCCCAAGAAACCGGATGTCCGGCCCCAGATCGGCCTGCTGTCTGGACAGGACGTCATTTCCGAATATCCGTCCGCCGTGTCGGCCATCAATGGCGGCCGGAAAGCGGCGGCTGCGGTGCATCATTACATGTATGGTCTCGAATTTCAGGATCCGGACCTGTTGATCACGAATCAGACCCGGCTTCAGAATGTCACGGAGATCAGGCAGGTGGAAACCAGTCCGAAAACCCCCTGGGATGATCTGGCCCAGCCCATGGCGGCCGCCACCGGGTTTTCCGAGGCCAATGCCCGCAGGGAATCGGACCGGTGTCTCCAGTGCGGTCTGATCTGCTATGAAAAACAACAGGCGGTGTGACGCGATGTAACCGTTATTGAAAACAGGTAAAAACAATGGGGCCGACATCTGGATTCTTCAGATGCCGGCCCCTTGTTATTCAGGCCTTCTATATGGAGAGAAAGATCAGCTGAACGCTTTTTCCAGATCCGGGACGATCTGTTTTTTCCGGCTCATGATGCCGGGCAGCCAGGCTTTGCCGTCTTTGGGGGCCACACCGAAGGCTTTTTCGATGACCGATTCATCATCGGATGCCACCAGCAGCTCGGTGCCTTCCTTCATGATGTCGGTGAGCATCAGCAGCACGGAATGATGGCCTTTTTCCGCTTTCAGGTCCCGGATGTCCTTTTCCAGCTTTGCCTTGATGCCGTCCACGATGGACAGGTCCACCAGTTCCAGCTGGCCGACGCCCACGCCCTTGCCGCTCATGTTGAAGTCCTTGTAGTCCCGGAACACCAGTTCCCGGATCGGGGTGCCTTCCACGGCGGATTTGACCTTGAACATCTCGATGCCCAGCGCTTCCAGGTTGGATTCACCGCAGATTTCAGACAGTTCCGCGCACACGGCCTTGTCCTCGTCCGTGCAGGTGGCGGACTTGAAGATCACGGTGTCGGACAGGATGGCGCACAGCATGATGCCGGCGATATCCTTGGGAATTTCCACGCCCAGGTACTTGTACATGCGGGAGATGACGGTGCAGGTGCAGCCTACCGGCCAGATCCAGCATTCCAGGGGCTGACCCGTGGTCACGTCCCCGAGTTTGTGATGGTCCACGATTCCCAGAATATTGGCCTGTTTCAGGTCATCCGGGCTCTGGGCCAGGTCGGAATGGTCCACCAGGTAGACGTCCTTGCCGGCATAGCTGGTTACCACGGCCGGGGCGGCCACGCCGAATTTGTCCAGCACGAACTTGGATTCCGGGTTGAGTTCTCCCTGGGCTGCCGGGGCGATATCCTCACCCAGCTTTTTCTTGAGATCCGCCAGAGCAATGGCGGCACAGACAGAGTCTGTATCCGGATTTTTGTGGCCAAATACCAAAGTTGTCATAAAACCTCCTAACTGATTAATGTCAAGTTTATGCAAAAGCGATGATGCGTTTTTCTCACTCATCATCATTAAAATTCAAGGGTTGGATTCAAAATCCAGTGTTGATTTTATGTCTGGACCGGCCCTCTGTCCTGTGCGGTCCGACCGCGGGAAAACGGGCATATCCTGTTAAAATCAGAGTATCTTATAAAATTAATCGGCAATATACACAAGGAAAATTTTAAAAATACCCCCCGGCTTTTTCCGCAGTCTGTTCAAACCTTCAGACCTGTGATATATAGACGGTTTCAAGAATTCAAGATAAAGGAAATATCAATGGTGATGCAGTTGACAGGCGGCCAGCGCAAATATCTGCGGGGCCTGGCCCATCATTTGAATCCCGGGGCGTTCGTGGGGGCCAAAGGCGTGACCCAGGCCCTGGTGGAGGAGATCGAGACCGCCCTGGACGGGGCGGAACTGATCAAGATCAAGTTTGTGGATCACAAGGACAAGGAGATCAAAGCAGGGCTCCTGGAAGAAATATCCCGCCGGACCAACGCGGGGATTGCCGGTATGGTGGGTCATGTGGCGATTCTGTACCGGCCCCATGGCAATCCGGAGAAACGGCGGATTCATCTGCCCTGAAAACAATGATCGTTTCAGTTCTAAACCAACCCTTATATTAACCATCAAATAGCAAGGACATACCCCATCCCATGAAAGTCGGCATTGTCGGCCTGCCCCAGACAGGCAAGAAAACCCTGTTTCAGATTCTGACGGGAAATGCGGCCGTGGACCCGGCAAAGACGAACAAACCCGTGCCCGGTGCCGCGGACATCCTGGATTCCCGGTTCAACACCCTGGTAAAAATGTATGAACCCAAAAAACAGGTCCGGGCCCGGCTGGACCTGGTGCTGCTGCCCAAACTGGAGGCGGAGACCATTGCCGGAGGAGAGATCTTCCGGGACATTGCGGACATGGATGCCATCTGCCATGTGATCCGGGCGTTTGAAGATGATGCGGTGTACCATGCGTCCGGGTCGGTGAATGCATGGCGGGATTTTGAAAGCGTGAACGCCGAACTGCTCATGCATGATCAGATTTTTGCGGAAAAACGGATCCAGCGGCTCACCGATGAGGTGAAAAAAATCAAGGATGAGTCCCGGCAGAAAGAACTGGCCCTGATGCAGCGCATCCAGCAGCATCTGGAACAGGAAATCCCTTTGCGGTTGATGGCACTGACCCCGGATGAGGAAAAAATGATCCGAAGCTATCCGTTCATCACCCGGAAGAAAATGGTGATCGCCGTGAACGTGGCTGAAGATGATCTGGGAAACCGGGATCTGTTGGACCGGTTTGCGCCGGCCTGCCAGGCCCAGGCCATCGAGGCCATGCTGGTTTCGGCCAAGGTGGAAGCGGAGATCGTCTTGCTGGATACCGAAGAAGAGAAACAGGAGTTTCTGGAGGCCCTGGGCATCGAGGAAACCGCTCTGGAAACGCTCACCCGCCTGTGCCTGAGATCCCTGAACCTGATCTCTTTTTTCACTGTGGGCAAGGATGAGGTGCGGCAGTGGCTGGTTCGAGAGGGCAGCACCGCTCCCCAGGCCGCAGGGGTCATTCATTCGGACCTGGAAAGAGGGTTCATCCGGGCCGAGGTGTTTTCCTATGATGACCTGATATCCCTGGGCTCTGAAGCGGAACTGAAAAAGGCCGGGCGGTTTTTTGTGGAAGGTAAGACCTACCCGGTCAAGGACGGGGATATACTGAACATCCGGTTCTCGGTTTGAGAGGCGTGTGTTCCGCGTGGTCTGCCTGAAGCCCGGCCGTCGTCACCCATGAGATTGTTGTGCACAGCTTTGCGGCTGGTCCGGCGCCTGAAGGCTATGGACTGGTAATGCCCGGCAGCCCAGGGGCTATTCCGGGGCGGCGGCGTGGGCCTCGGTGAGCCGCTGTTTCAGGTAGTCCAGATCCCCGGCATCGTATTCATCCAGATCAAAACAGTACCCGTCTTCCCCTAACAGCCCTTCAGGGATCAGGTCGCCTTTTTCCTCCGGGTCCGTGATCATTTCCCCGTAAAAGCACACCGACAGCCACCGGTTGTCCGGGTCGTCATCGATGACATCCACCATGGCGAACAGGGAGCGCTGTTTCTGAAGATCGTGTTTCGGCCGGACCGAATAACTGACGGAAGGCCTTGCCACAAACTCCAGCGCAGTGTCTTCGAAGGTGTTCAGGTGGGCCAGCAGCTCTTCAAATGCCTGTTTGATCCGGGTGTCGGTGTCGTTCCAGTCTGAAATGAACAGGTCCAGTTCTGCGGTCATTGTTTTTCTCCCATATGTTTGAGCAGGTGTCCGATTTCAGGAAAAATCAGCTCATTGCAGGCCAGTTTGCAGGCGTTGAGACTGCCGGGGATGCAGAACACCAGAATGTTTTTGATAATCCCGGCCGTGGCCCGGGACCCGATGGCCGCGGAATCGATCTCCTCGAAAGACAGCTGGGCAAACACCGGGCCGAACGCGGTCAGGGTTTTGTCAAACAGCGGCAGCACCGCTTCGATGGTGACATCCCTGGGGCTGAGACCGGTGCCGCCGGTCATGATCACGGCATGGGGGGCGATTTTTTCCGTCACATGGGTCAAAAGGGTCTGGATGTCGGTGACATCGTCGTTGACCACCTGGTGGATCACCACCTCATGTCCCTCTTTTTTGGCCTGTTTCTTGATCCAGGCCCCGCTTTTGTCATCGGCCAGTTTCCGTGTGGTGGATATGCTGATCACCGCGATCCGGATTTGCCGGACCGCGTTTTTTCTGTGTTCCTGCGTGCTCATGAATGGATTTCCCTGAATACCAGATCCTGATTGTCATGTTCGGACACATGCACCTGGATGGTGTCCTGATGGCCCGTGTCCACAAAAACCCCTTTGTAATCCGCCTGAATGGGCAGTTCCCGGTGGCCCCTGTCCACGAGGACGGCCAGTTCGATGCGGGCGGGCCGGCCGAAATCCATGAGCGCTTCCATGGCGGCCCGGATGGTTCTGCCGGTGTACAGGACATCGTCCACCAGAACGATGCGGGTGTCATCCACGCTGAAGGGGATGTCCGACGGCCGGACCACTGGCTGGTGACTGATCTTCGTCCAGTCATCCCGGTACATGTTGATATCCATGCTGCCCACGGGTATCGTGACCTGTTCGATCTTCTGTATCAGGCCTGCCAGCCGGTGGGCCAGAAAATCCCCCCGGGTCTGAATTCCCACCATTGCCAGATTTTCCGCCCCCTGGTGTTTTTCAATAATTTCATGGGCGATCCGGGAAAGGATCCGTTTAAAATCCTGGGCATCGAGAATGGGCCGCGTCTGTGTCATGGACTGCCTTTCATTACAAAGGGGTTGATACCTGAAAAATATGTACCACCTTTTCCGTTAAGGAGCAATACCTTGATTTTCAGGGTGACTCGGATATAATGCATGCTCGGAACTGATCTTTGCCAGGGGAAAAAATATTGATGGAACTGGATTGCACGGGGGTGATTCTGGCCGGAGGAAAAAACAGCCGGCTTCCCGGAAAGAAAAAGACCTTTCACCGGGTGGGGGAATACAGTATCCTGGAAAGGCTGTGTACGCTTTTTTCAAAACTGTTCAAAGAGACCATTATCGTGGTGAATGAGCCCGAAGAGTTCATGGGGCTGGACATGATGGTGGTGACCGACATCATCCCGGCCCGGTGCGTGCTGGCAGGACTTCATGCCGGCCTGTTCTACGCCTCGTATCCCTATGCCTATGTGACCGCCTGTGACATTCCGTTTGCCAGCGAAGCCGTGATCCGGCATCTGGTGGACCGGGTCCGACCCGGGGATCACGTGGTCATTCCCCGGACGGATGACGGGCTGGAACCTTTGTCGGCCGTGTATTCCAAACAGTGTATTCCCCTGATCGAAGAAAGTCTGAAAAACAATATCTTCATGATCAAGAA
>NPIE01003555.1_pt4 | contig 13508 bp, 15 predicted proteins | sample 8637661 | NCBI WGS metagenome assembly NPIE01 (sample SAMN07420842, study PRJNA396082) | bioreactor metagenome | isolation source: sample BA12 brine-fed electro-methanogenic bioreactor BA | place: Japan: Kochi | collected 2016-12-09 | reverse complement strand
GTGGGCCTTTAAAATTTCTCTTGGAAAGAGTGTTCTCAAACCTTTGAATTAGAGCCTCCCAGGCGTTAGTAAATACATCATAATTGGAAGGTTTTCCTTGCTTATCGACAACAATATTAATAATATTGATATCAGACATTGTTGATAACTCTTTAGCAAAAAATCTCAAAATACTTAATCTATCGTTCCTTTTAATTCTGACTAATTGTTTTGGCCTTGTGATAAAAGAACCAGCATGAATTTCATCCCGAAGATGTAAATTAAAGGCACTTAACATCCTTTTTCGAAAACTTATTAATTGCTCTAAATAATCCTTCCATCTTAATTCATGAATGACAATGCCGGATAGTACAAAATACCTGCTAGGTGAATTTTGAAGACCACAATCACCACTTTCGTCAACATACATAATGAACATAATGAATCCTCTTTGAATATATTGTTGTTGGATATTAATAAAATCAGACTGTTAAATTTTATAGGTTTTTTCATATAAAACGTCAAAATTCAATACGATAAAGTTCATTTTGGTAAAAGATTGTAAGAAATTCTTTAAAAATTCACGAAATTCCCCAAAATGAAAACAAACAACGTTATATAAACTATAGCCAATATTAAGCCAATGATCACCTGTGCCACAAAATAATGCCCCCAGACGGCAAATGCACGTGTGAAGAAATTATGACTCAATAGATTTGTTCTGGGCATGTCAATTTCCAAATTCATACAGGCCTGCAAATCCTGATTTACATCATTAATTGCCGATTTGATTACCTGATCCTGACTTTCGATTTTAACAATCCGATTATAGAGAACTAATNNCTTTGAGATTATTTATTTCAGTTCGTATCATTTCATCGCTTTCATTATCCAGATGGTATTGTGAAATAATTGTACGATGATTAGAAAAAAAATTCCAGTAATAAGGGCATTATTCACCCGTAGGGGCGATAGCAACCGGGTATGGCGATTGATCTCGGAAAAGATTTCCGATCCGGTTCCTTCGCCCGTTCTTGTACTTCCAGGTGCAACCCACTTTTAACATACCTCTACCGGTGTTCTTCATCCCACCATCAAGGAGTTGATGATTCCCAAGTACACCCTAAAGAGCCTCTTCAACAGCGCACCTTTGCATTAATCCAGAAAAACAACTACACCTCGAATTAATAAACGACCTCCCCATCTGGATCGTTCAGCTTTCGTCGGGGTTTTATTGACTGCCCCTAAAGATCAGAGCCATGAGGGACTCCTTCAACTAGCAGGAACATTTCCTAATGATTAATCGAAAATTTTGTAGTTGATTTGATTAATGTCCAGATCAAGCGAATGTCTGAGTGGAAGGCGAAAATTATCAATACTAAAGTTATGTAGGTTATACGAAAGTGTCTGTACCATTATTAACCATAATAACGGTAGCAATTTTTTGCAAGCAAAAGATGAGAGCTCTTCCTTTGTCCAAATCTTTTCAGGAACCATTTTATATTTTGCTGCTTGAATAATTTCTATATCTATTGTATTTTCCGGATCACGCGATTTATTTGTAAAAAAGAATTGGACTTCTTGTTTTTCTTTGAAAAGCAAGATTGATAAGTTTGATATTATTTCAATATTTAACCCTTCTTGTAAAATTGCCGGTCTTTCAATACTCAATTTTAGAAAAGAGTGGTTAATATATTCTAGATTATCCTGGGATTGCATATTCACTCCTGTCTTTTACCTGAATGTTAATGGATTCTGTTCTAGAAAAATCAAATTCTTGGTTCTCTGATACTGCAAAAAAGTCATGATTAGATATTGCTTCTACCCTGCTATCTTCACAATCTTTTAACACAATGGAAACTTCACAATTCAAGGCTTCGGCTATTGAGATAATCGTACTTAATTGCGGATTGAGATCGGCTTTTTCTAATTTTGATATTCTGGTCTGATACGTATTCGATAACTCTGCCAGTTCTTTTTGGTTTAAATTCAGTTTCTTCCTTTTCAAGTAAATTTGCTTGGCCAAATCATAAAAAGGCTTGATTCGTCTTTCTTCTTTTATAAATTCCGGATCCTGCCTGGCAATTCGTAATGCATCTTCATGTGAAATTAAATTCTTATTCACTTTAACCTCTCCCTAATCCAAATCATATCGATCTAATTTTTTTAAGTTGTTGTATGTTCTTTTTAAGTTTATTGTCTTAGTTTTATCGCTTTTCTTTAAAAATGCATTCAATATGACAATCTTATTTGCATTGTGAAACAGAATAAAGTGTATCCTAACCTGATTCCAAGTCCATTGAAGCCATTTTTCTTTCCGATATGTAATTTGTTTTACTGAACCAACCCATTCATTCGTCGAATCATAAACTACATTTAACTCTAATTGATAAAATACTTTTGCTGCGAGTGGATTACTAAAATTAATAATGTCTTCATAAGGGCTTTTATTTTCTCCACTGGGCGGACAATAATAAATCTTCCACACTGATTCGTCTCCTAAATATAACTTATAAGTTATAAAATTTCAATAGAATGTATGGTCTAATTTTATATGTTATTTGTAATAAATGAAACTCGATGAAGCGGTTGTGTATGTTTTACACTTGTAGCAAATCCCGGTTAACATCATTAATGGCTGATTTGATTACCTGATCCTGGCTTTCGAGTTTTACAATCCGATTATAGAGAACTAATAGATAATCATTCAAATCAGTGAGATTTTTGATATCAGGTCTTGCCATATTGTCCCCTTTTAAAATCCGGGTGGTGATCGTGAAATAATTGTACGATGATGAAGAAAAAAATTTCAGTAATTTTCTTGGTTTCACCCGTAGGGGTAATAACCCGAAAATCACCGCGAATGATTTCCATGATCATGGATATGGATTATGTTTTTCGTAAACACATGAATTTTAAATTTTCCCGGGAAAAATTATTACCCCTCGTACGGGCGGGCCTGCCCTCGGCTTCAGCTACGAGGGTCCCAAACCCGCCCCAACACAAATGCACACAATTTCCACAATCATAGGGGTGTTTCATGTTGGATTTCAGGGTGTTTTGCCAACCCCCTCAGCCAAAGCTGGGTAGCAGGCCGCCCCTACACGAATGCACGTGATTTCCATGATTATGATTGTGGTTGATGGTGAGTTTGATGCTTGGTTTGGAAAATCACCTCGACCTAACCAACCACCACTGGTAGGGGTGTACGGCCGTACGCCCACCCGCCAATCATTAATCTCCCATGATCATCGATATGGTTGATGGTGGTTTTTTACTGCGTTGTATACAATAATACCCGGCACTAACAACCCCCATTCGTAAGGGCAAAGCATTTGGTGCGAACTCCATTTTCCCTCAAAAGCCCATTTCCCACGAAGTGCCCGAAGTGAAACGAGTGGTAAATGCTTTGCCCCTACCCCACAANNTTTAACCGGTTTTTATATCCATCCTCGGCACCACCGACCGCCTCCAGCGCCAAACTCGTCTACGAGTTGTAATTTCAACATCGGTATTCCATTCTACATGCTGGAATTGTTGCTACCGTCAAATTTAATTGGGATTATAATTTTCAATGTTGATTCAAGATAGTCAATTGTGGATTAGCGATGATGGGATTAATCACCACTCCTCTGATTTACATTGACAGGAAACAAGTAGGTAAATATAATCCCATCCTTTGTGAAATAAAATTATTTTTTTACATCATTTCTTAGGTAAGGAATTTATGAACATTAACGATAATAACGGCACCACTATACAGGTCCGTAATGCTGAGTTCAAAGCAAGACGCAGTCTGACAAACTGGCTGATTGGAAAACCACTCCAAACTGCCGATGCACCTCACCAAACAATTGGGAAAGCTATTGGGTTGGCTGTTTTCTCATCCGATGCAATGTCATCAGTGGCTTATGGCCCGCAGGAATTGATGATGATGCTGGCAGCTGCCGGGATGGCGTCGCTTTCCTTATCTCTCCCATTGGTGCTGGGAATTGTGGGTTTATTGACTATTTTAACCATTTCATATGAGCAAACGATCCATGCCTACCCGGATGGCGGTGGGGCATATATTGTCGCCAGAGATAATATCGGTGAAGTTCCAGCGCAAATTGCTGGCGCAGCATTATTAACAGATTACATCCTTACTGTAGCCGTCTCGATATCAGCGGGAGTGGCACAAATAGTTTCTGCTTTTCCCGAAATTTTTCGGTGGCGTGTGGAAATTGCCGTTTTCTTCATCATGTTTATTATGGTTATCAATTTACGTGGGGTGAAAGAATCGGGAATCACCTTTGCCATTCCAACGTATTTTTTTGTCGTTGTAATGTATATGACAATCATCGTTGGTCTGGTTCGTTATTTTTCAGGCACACTTGGTCTGGTTGCCAATCCACCGGAATTAACCATTCTGGCCGAGCCCCAGGCATTGAGTTTATTCTTAATCCTAAAAGCTTTTGCCAGTGGAACCGCCTCGGTAACCGGTGTGGAAGCAATTTCGAATGGAATCACTGCCTTTCGTGAACCCCGCAGTAAGAATGCCGGTACTACATTAATTTTTATGGCAATGATTCTGGGATCCATGTTAATTGGCGTCACCTTCCTGGCAGGAAAAGTCGCTGCAATCCCCTCTGAGCACGAAACATTGGTCTCACAGATAGCCAGAACCGTTTTCGATGGACGTGGCATTCTCTATTTGGCTACCATTGTAGGTACCACGATAATCCTGGTGATGGCTGCCAATACTGCTTTTGCGGATTTTCCCCGTTTAGGAGCATTGACTGCCAAGGACGGTTTCTTACCGAGGCAGCTTACCTTTAAAGGTAGCCGTCTGGTTTATTCACGTGGTATTGCTTCGCTTGCTGTGATTGCTGCTTTGTTAGTTATTATTTTTCAGGCAAATGTATCACGGTTGATACCACTGTATGCGATCGGAGTTTTTCTATCATTTTCCTTATCCCAAGGTGGAATGGCACATCGCTGGTGGAAAAGTGGGCACTTAAAACCAGGTGAGGAAAAAATTGAACCTGGTTCCGTGGTGCGCTACGAAAAAAACTGGTTATTTAAGATGTTTATTAATGGATTTGGAGCAATTGTTACATTTTTTGTGATGATTGTCTTTGCAGTAACCAAGTTTGCGGATGGTGCCTGGGTTGTTGTAATTCTATTACCCATTCTTGTATTAATTTTCTTGTCTATCCACCGCCATTATAAAAATCTGGCGGCTCACCTCTCACTTGAAAAATACACAGGTCAACATCACATCGGTCGCCATCGGGTGATTCTACCGATTGCCAGTGTGCACCGTGGTACATTAAAAGCATTAAAATATGCCGAATCACTCTCTAAAGATATTACAGCAGTGCATGTTTCGATCGATGAAGATGAGGTTGATAAATTACAACAAAAATGGGAAACTTGGGGTGATGGTGTCAGGCTGGTTATATTGGATTCCCAATATCGGTTAATGGTTGAACCATTAGTGGAATATGTGACTGAATTGTCCAACAATCGTCTTGAGAATGAAATGATCACAATCGTGATTCCACAATTCATTCCGAAAAGCGTTTGGTCAAATTTCTTACACATGCGTACAGCAGATACATTGCGCAAAGTGTTTATGGGACAAAAAGATATTGTTATTGTTGAAGTTCCTTATCAGGTTGAATAAAAAGGATGAATTATGAAAGTAGTAATCGTAGGTTGCGGTCGCTTAGGTTCGGAATTAGCTCACCTGCTCTATGCGCACGAAATTGAATTATCGATAATTGATTTGGAAGAATCAGCCTTTGAAAAACTCAAACCCGGTTTCAAAGGGCATCTTGTGACCGGTGACGCTTGCAGTCAGGATGTTCTCAAACGTGGCGGGATTGAAACCGCAGATGCAGTTGCCGTGGTTACCAGTAGTGATTCGATCAATTTGGTTATTGGTCGGGTGGCAAAAGAATTTTTCAATATTAAAAATGTGGTTGCACGCAATTTTGATCCAAAGGTCAGTGAAATCTTCCAATTATTTAACTTGGAAATCATCAGTGGTACCAGCTGGGGAGCCTCCCGCCTGGAGGAAATGATTTTGAATGAACAATTCAAAGTGATTTACTCATTTGGAGATGGTGCCGTCGATTATTACCAGGTAATCGTCCCGGAAAATTGGGTAGGTAAGAAGGTAAGAGACTTGGAGTTAACGCCTGGAGAAGCGATTTTGGCATCCATTACACGGAGTGGTAGATCCTTCATTCCCAGCATGGATGATAATTTTGAAGAAGGTGATCATTTGAACTTCAGTGCTACCCATACCGGTATTGAATCGCTTCGCAATAAACTTATGAACCAGGAGCAGGAGGTCTGATATGTATGTAATTATTGCAGGTGGTGGTCGTACCAGTACCTATCTGGCTCGTATGCTCTTAAAACAAGATCATACCGTAAAGGTAATTGAATCTCGATCAAAGGTACTTGCAAGCTTGCATAAAGAGCTGCCAACCGAAGACATTATCGAAGGTAATCCATTAGATCCAACCATTTTGGAACATGCAGGTTTTGAAAAAGCGGATGTGTTTGCGGCTGTTAACACCAATGATGAAGATAATTTAGTGCTTTGCTATATTGCAAAATCCAGATTTAATATCAACCGTACCATCGCCAGAGTCAATAACCCCCGTCATGCCTGGTTATTTAATGAGCGCTTCGGGGTGGATGTGCCGGTCAATCAGGCTGAAATTATCTCCAGCCTGATTGAAGAAGAAATGTCGCTTGGTGATATGATGACCCTGCTAAAATTACGCAAGGGAAACTACGCACTGATTGAAGAGAAAATACCACCAGGAGCAATTGCAAATGGTAAAAGGATTAAAGATCTGAATTTACCGGAACAATGTGTGCTGGCTGCGATTTTTCGCAAGGGAGAAGTCGTGATGCCACATGGTGATACTGTTTTCGAAGTTGGTGATGAAGTGTTGGCAATCACCGATCACAAGGGTGCTATCGAATTCCAAAAGGTATTTTCTGATCTGCCCGCATTGAACGCGAAGAGTTAATTTTTTTTCAGTTTTGGCCATTTATATCATTCGGGAAGGCAGACCTGAATGATTTTATTTAACCAGCTTCTTCAGAACTAATCTTATACCCGATGATTTTTAGATGTTTGANNAAAATAATCACTGATTGCCATCGGTTTCATTCCCCAATAGGATTAATGCCAAAGAAAATATGGTTCATAAAATCCGGCAAATCACGATCAATCAGGAAGAATTTCACGTTGACATCGGATATAATTAAAGGTAAGATACCTTCTTGTGGAGTATTTAATACGACTTAGATGAACAATAGCCTTTTAATTATTAGATACATATTACAATGCAGTTGTCAGGCGCAAAAATTTTGCCATGGCTTCAATTATCGTATTAAACATGCTCATTCTAAGTTGAACCATTTTGGGGGTAATTTCAACATCGGATCTGCACGCCTTTTAGCATGGAAACATTTCTCGGGAATTTATCCACCGCCATTTTCCACATTTTAATAGCGAAGAATCGGCTATTTAATTCATTCAATTAATTAATTGGTTTATGAATTGGTTGAAAGTGGATTATTAGACTTATTGTTATTCGGTTTATTTAAAGGATTTATTAATTATGGGTTTTTCAACAATTAAACGCTTTCTAATCGGTGAGCCCTTCCCCACCAGTCGCGATTTGCATGAACGCTTGGACAAAAAACGGGGTCTTGCTATTTTTGCTTCCGATCCCATCAGTAGTAACGCCTATGCCACCGAAGCGATTATGCATGTACTCATCGTCTTAGGAAGTGGCGCACTGGCAATGACGATGCAGATCGGTCTGGCCGTGGCTGGTTTAGTCTTACTGGTAGTTTTCAGTTATGTACAGACCATCTTACATTATCCAGATGGAGGTGGAGCCTATACAGTATCAAAGGATAATCTTGGAAAACTTCCTTCATTGCTGGCAGCTGCAGCATTGTTAATTGACTACATTTTAACCGTTTCAGTTTCAATTTCTGCCGGTGTGCGTGCAGTTACCTCCGCTTTCCCTGAAATATTTGATTTTCGTGTATTAATTGCAATTATTGTTTTGATTTTAATTACTTGGATCAATCTACGTGGTGTACGGGAAACCGGTACGATATTCGCTTTACCTGCCTACGCCTTTTTTGCGGGTGTATTTGTTGTGATCATAATTGGTTTGATTCGTTATTTTGGATTTTTTGGTATGGAGCCTTTGGAAATCACCCCACATGTGATTGAAGCACAGGTAGATGCAACCGGATATCTTTTCATTTGGCTGATATTACGCGCATTTGCTGGTGGATGTACTGCTCTTACTGGTATTGAAGCCATCAGTAATGGCGTTNNCCACCTGAATCCAAAAACGCAGCCATCACAATGGTTTTCATGGGATTGATGGCAATGTCACTCTTCGTTGGAATCACTTTTCTTGCCACCCATTTACTCTTGATCCCGGAAGAAGCAGAGAGTATACTCTCGCAACTCACTCGCAGAACGACAGGAACCGGTTTTTTGTATTTTTGGGTTCAATTTTTTACTGCAATGATCCTCTTCCTGGCTGCCAATACCGGTTTCCAGGATTTTCCACGTTTATCCTTCTTCCTGGCGAGAGATAATTTCCTGCCCCGTTGGTTAATGATTCGTGGAGATCGCTTGGTTTATAGTGCAGGAATAATCACTTTAGCAATTCTTGCTAGCATCATAATTCTTATTTTTCAAGCAAATGAAATTGCAATGTTACCATTGTATGCTTTAGGTGTTATGCTGAGTTTTAGCTTATCTCAAAGTGGAATGTTTCGCCTTATGGGGAGAATTAAACACCTTAAGCCTGGTGAAAGAATGCAGACAAAAGTAACACAAATTCATTACGAGAAAGGTGCTTGGTGGAAAAGAATTGTAAATCTTTTAGGAGCATCCGTTACAACAATCGTATTTATTGTTTTGTTAGTAACCAAATTTATAGAAGGTGCTTGGATAGTAGCAATTCTTATTCCTTTGGTTGTTTACTTATTTTTTAGTATTAACAAACACTACGAAAACGTTGCGGAAGCCTTAACAACCCAGGGGTTGGCAGTAAAACAGAGTAGTGGAGTGGCTGATGTCGTCATTGTACCAGTCGCAGATGTCCATCGTGGAACATTATTGGCAATGCAATATGCCAAGCGAATATCCAAAGATGTAAGGGTTCTTACAGTTTTTACAGACGAAAAAAGTAAACGACGCTTTGAAAGACGTTGGAAACGCTTTAGCGAAATCACTGATGGTTTACAATTAATCAAGATTCAGTATGATTATCGGGATATTCTCAGCCCAATTATCAATTATATTAAACATGTCAATGATTATGAATTTAAGGATCAACTGACAACGGTTGTTGTTCCGGAATTTATCCCCGAAAGCAAATGGGCTTCCTGGTTACATAACCAAACCGCCTCCCGCTTAAGGAGTTTACTGCGTGATGATAAAGACATTGTGCTGATTGAGGTCCCCTTCCATGTTGATGACTATATTGGACAATCCGTCGTAGAAGAACCTCCTGGTAATGGTGATGATACGAATGGGGATGAAGTAATCGAAACATTAATCATGCTCAAACCTGAAGAGGATGGGGAAGAAGTTTTGGATCTGGATTTGGATTTGGATGATGATGGGGAAGAATCCGCTACCCCTGATCTGGAAGAAGATTTGCCAGAGGAACCAAAAACCAATTAATTAGATTTATTTTAGATGATCAGGTAGTGTCAGGAATCCCGTCTTGCCACTACCTTTTTCATTCTCATTGAATGGAAATTTGCGGATGATAAATTCACAAGCATTATCACCTGTGCCGTGACAGGCTAATTCCTGCACCGGATACACATCCTCTCCGAACAAATAATGTAATCCCCCACGAATCGTCCCAACATTGTAAAAACAAACCGGGTATTTTTGTTTCTCCAACCCCCAGCAGGCTATACAGTTTGAAATGTTCAAGTGGTAATGACTTGAACTTTCTTCGATTTTTATCTTTTGATAACTGGTTGCTTGCATTAAATGGCTGATCGCTTCCAAACTCGCCCTTAACCGGAGCGTACTATCAGGGCTTTTTTGTAACCAGTTTAACGTTTCACGTACAATTTCGGTATTGCCAAATGTGCGGGGAAAACTGCGTTTGGCGGAGGAGTAAATTAATGTCCTCAGCGCGGATTTGCCAAAAATGTCCTCTATTTGATAGTTGATATCCACCAATGCTTTGTAGGGAATTGTTTTTTCAAAACGCGTAATGCTCGGTGACCTCATTTTTTCGATCCACCCGGATCTTTTTAAAATCATAATGACGCTCTTATCCCCCACCAGGGAAACCAGTTCATTCAGGTAGGCTAGAAGAACTTTTCCTGAAATGAAAAATTCATCATCCGGCATATGATTCATCAGGTTCTGGTGCTCTTTCTGAATAACAAAGTTGTGCATAGTATGCATCCACAAATACTCTATTTAGATTATAGGGATTTTTCAGAGGTAAATTCATTGCCTTCCCTTACAACCTGAACAAATTTGGAAAATTCCAGTTAACAAATTTGTAAGGTTAAATGAAATATGCATTTATTGTACCAAAAATACAAAAAGAGCTCTTCGTTGGTATCCCGATACGATGGAAAAAGACTTCGGTAGCACGGATTGCTTCTTCCACTAAATCATTGCCGGGTAAATCACAAAGACTGAATACATTTCTGATCCTGTTGCGGGTAAGGTCAGCACACTTGCCAGTGGAATCGCTCGCTTGACAGGAGCGTGATTTTTCAATAAATCCCAGGGGTCCTCGCCTTCAAAGGGCACAACAGCAGCGATGAACTGGGTGCCAGCCAATACCGATCCCTCACCGACAGACAGTAAAAATTCAACTTATAACTTGTTTTGGAGTTGCGCCCGGAAATAGTTCTGCCGATTGATCTTTTTTTAAAGGAGGCACAATTGTTTGATAGCTTCCAAGACTTCCAGGATGGGTAAATCGTTTTCAGTAGCGATCTGTTTGCAATCCTCATACTCCGGTACTTGTTGCACGACTTTGCCATCCATCCATTTCCTCTTTACATGAATATCCCCCCATTTGCTGTTAACGGTGACCACATCCCGCTCTGCTTCATAACGCTGAATCGGGTAAACCCGGACACCGAAGGTAGTTGTTTCGCGCAAAAGTAAATTTGCGATTTTTTCTTCCAGTGATTGCTCAGCAATGATTGCAACTTTCGTTGCTGGTCGATTCTTTTTCATAAAAATCGGTTCGAATGTGACATCAACAGCACCCGCATTAAAACAACGTTCCATCAGGTAGCCATATGCTTGCGGATTCATATCGTCGATATTGGTTTCAATCACCACAAATTCTGTCTGGTTGGTTTGTGTCTTCTCTCCGATCACAATCCGACAAATATTTGGCCAATCTAAATCCTTCGATCCTGCCCCACTCCCCTGCCTTACCAATGTCATAGCAGGTTTTTCAAACTTGGCAAAAGCCGCCAGGAAGGCTGCACCTGTAGGCGTAACCAATTCCATCGTAGTTGAAAATGGACGCATGGGTGCATTACATAGGGTCAGTAATGCCAACGTAGCAGGAGCCGGTAACGGCATTTGCCCATGTTGAGTATTAACACTGCCTTCACACCAGGGTAAAGCACCACTATATACCTCTTCGATTTCAAAATAGTCGAGGACAACACAGATCCCCACAATATCCAGGATTGAATCGGTAGCCCCTACCTCATGAAAATGAACCTCTTCAGGAGGCACACTGTGCACCTTACCCTCTGTTTTTGCCAATAAGTCAAAGATCTTGAGCGCGTTTTCTTGTATGCTTTGAGGTAAACCACTATCGCTAATGATGGTACGAATATCGGACATGTGGCGATGATGGTGGGAATGCCCTTTTTTAACATCACTTTCTATTTCTAATTTAAAGCTTCCGGCTTGAATCGCACCTTTCATCACGGATTGGAATCTCAGCTGATAGGGTTCCGGTAAATTCAATTTTTGAAAATTGTTTTCTAAAGTCACTATTGGCATACCTGCATCCAAAAAGGCACCTAATAACATATCACCACTAATGCCAGAGAATGGATCGATATAAAGAACTTTGCTCATTTGATTCCCTCATTCAAACTTCCACTTCGAAACCCTTGTAAATCCAGGGTTACATATTTGAAACCACATTGCTTCAGATGATGATTGATTTCTTCCCGTTTGGTGAGGAACAAATCAAAATCCTCTCCTGGAATTTCAACCCGGGCAACTTCTTGATGGTAACGAACACGAACGATAGCAAAGCCGCTCTGCTTTAAATATTTTTCCGCGCAGGCTACCTGTTGAATCTTTTGAAGATCAATCTCAATGCCGTATGGGAAACGACTTGCCAAACAAGGGGTGGAGGGTTTATCCCAGACAGATAATGATTGCCATTTTGCGAGTTGGCGAACCATTGCTTTTGGAATCCCCACTTCAGCCAATGGACTAAATACACCAACTTCTTGCAACGCCCTGCGCCCTGGACGGTAATCATCCAGATCATCCGCATTTGAGCCATCCAACAGCACCTGAAGATTTTCCTCTTTCGCTGCTGCTTGTATTTTTTGCATGCGGATCAATTTACAGAAATAACAACGCTCAATCGGGTTGGCAGTGATTCGCTCGTCTTTTAATTCATCCAGATGAAGTACAACGTGCTTCAGCCCTAAGAATCGGGCAATTTCCGCGGCCAGGTCTATCTCCTGCGGTAATTCCATGGTTGATTGAATGGAATAAGCTACGACGTTCTCTTTTCCCAAAGCGCTCACCGCGGCAGAACACACCAATGCACTATCCACCCCTCCGGAAAGCGCTACCCCTACCCGCTTATAAGGAAGAAACCAATTCAGTAACTGTTCCCATTTTTGTTGGGTATTTGCATCCAGGGAAACCATTTTTAATGATCCACAGAACATTTCTGGTTGATGAGCGCTGCCTGGTAACCAGCACCAAAGCCGTTATCAATGTTCACCACCGAAACACCATTGGCACAACTATTTAACATGGCAAGTAAAGCAGCCAGCCCATTAAAACTGGCACCATATCCGATGCTGGTGGGAACTGCGATTACAGGCGCACTGACCAATCCTGCCACTACACTGGGCAAGGCACCTTCCATTCCGGCCACGACCACCAGCACATTGGCAGCCTGTAGTAAATCGATCTTATCCAGCAAGCGATGCAAACCCGCCACACCAACATCATAGACTGGTGTAACCATAGCGCCCATCATTTGCGCCGTTAGAGCTGCTTCCTCCGCAACTGGAATATCAGCTGTGCCTGCACTTAATACAAGCACATTACCGATTGGTTTTTTAGTATCGTCACGCCAGGTCAGTACTTTGGATGTGGCATGGTAGGTTAATGCAGGGAACTTTTCGATAATTTTTTGAGCAATTTTTGCTTCAACCCTTGTTACCAGTAAATCATTCTTTTGAGAAAACACCTGGGTAATGATCGAGACGAGCTG
>NPIE01019494.1_pt1 | contig 13513 bp, 12 predicted proteins | sample 8637661 | NCBI WGS metagenome assembly NPIE01 (sample SAMN07420842, study PRJNA396082) | bioreactor metagenome | isolation source: sample BA12 brine-fed electro-methanogenic bioreactor BA | place: Japan: Kochi | collected 2016-12-09 | reverse complement strand
CAACAGGTAGCCAGCATGCGCGATGGCAGAATAAGCCAACATGCGTTTAATATTATTCTGCGCCAGCGCAACAACATTCCCTACAATCATGGTGAGGGCTGCCATTACCCACAAAATAGGGGTCAATTGGGCACTGAAACCAGGGAAGAGCACCAGGAAGACGCGCATCAGGGCGGCAAAACCGGCTGCTTTTACCGCTACCGACATAAAAGCAGTAATGGGGGTCGGTGCGCCTTGATAAACATCCGGCGTCCACATCTGGAACGGCACAGCTGCCACTTTAAAGCCAAACCCGACCAATAATAAGGCAGAGCCAATCAGGAATAAGACTGTGTTCGCACTACCTGCTTTAACCACCGCGGCAATCCCGACGAAATCAAGATGACTGGTTGCACCAAAGACCAATGCTGTACCGTACAGCACAAATCCTGATGCAAAGGCACCCAACAGGAAGTATTTAAGGGACGCTTCTTCACTCTCCAATTTGGTGCGGGCAAAACCAACCAAAACATATAAAGGAATGGATAATAACTCCAGGGCTACGAAGACCATCAGCAAATTGTAAGCCTGCGACATCAACATCATGCCGGCCATACTGAACATCATCAATACATAGAATTCGCCATGGTTAATTTGCATGCGTTGGATGTAGTCATACGCCAGCGCAACGGCTGCCATACCACTCACCAGGAAAATCACTTGCAGAAAACTGGAGAATCCATCCAGCACAACCATGTTATTCCAGCCGAGGATGGTACTGCCACTGGCTGCCAGCACAAATCCCAGTGCAACTGCCATCCCAACCACTGCCAGTAAGGCGGTGATACCTTTGCGGTTTTTGGGAATCCATAAATCAACCACCAATAAGAGCAGCGCCCAGCCTACTACAATCATTACCGGCAGTATTGCGTAAATATCAATCGTATTGGTCATAAGCATGCTCCATTAATGCAAAACTACTGCAGAGGATTGAACGATCTTTACGAGTTGTTCAACCGCAGGGTTGATCAGGTTAAAGAATGGTTGCGGATAAATACCCAGCCAGAAGATCATCACCAGTAAGGGAACCATTGTGATAATTTCACGCAGGTTTAAATCCTTTAATGATTTGTTTTCTTCGTGGGTAATTGGACCCAGGAAGGTCTTTTCAAACATCTTAAGCAGGTAAACTGCTGCTAAAATCACGCCTAAGGTAGCAATTCCGGCGAACCAGGGGCTTGCTAACACCTCAGACCCAAATGCACCTAAAAGGATGGTAAATTCTCCCACGAAGCCATTTAATCCGGGTAAACCAAGGGAAGACAACACCACCACCAGCGAGATGCCAGCATAGATAGGCATTACCTTCCACAAGCCACCATAGGCATCCATTTCTCGGGTGTGCAGACGTTCATATATCATCCCCACCAAAAGGAAGAGGGCACCCGTGCTGAGACCGTGATTAACCATTTGTAACACACCACCGGATAAGCCTTGTGGGTTGAGAGCAAAAATACCCAACATGACAAAACCGAGATGCGCAACGGATGAATAAGCCACTAATTTCTTAATATCTTTTTGGGCAAAAGCGACCGCACCACCATAGAGAATGCCAATGATAGCCAGCACTGCCATGATGGGTGCCGCCCGTACGCTTGCTTCGGGGAAGAGCGGTAGATTGAAACGCAGGAAACCATAGGCACCCATTTTCAGCAAGACACCTGCCAGGATTACGGAACCGGCAGTTGGCGCTTCCACATGGGCATCGGGTAACCAGGTATGTAAGGGGAAGACCGGAACTTTGATGGCAAATGCGATACCAAAGGCCAGGAAAAGCAGCATTTGCGCACCGGCAAACAAGCTGCGATTCGCGACCAGGTCGGGTTGCGAGAAGCTACCGGCTTGCAAACCCAGATAAAGGATTGCCAGCAGCATCAATACCGAACCGGCCATGGTGAAGAGGAAAAACTTCACCGCTGCATAAATGCGATTCTTACCACCCCAGACCCCAATCAGGAAGTACATCGGTATTAATGTGAATTCCCAGAAGATGTAAAACAACACCAGATCTAAAGCCAGGAACACACCTAACATACCTACTTCTAACAACAGGAAAAAGATCATAAAACCTTTGACCTGTTCCTGGACTGCCTTCCATGTGGAAAGGATGGCAATCGGCGTCAGGAAAGTGGTTAGCAGCACCATCAGGATGCTTAAACCATCTACACCCATTAATAACTTAATGGGGACACCCGCCAGGTAGAACCAGGTTTGTTGCACCAGAAGGTTCATACCTTTGTTTGGGTCAAATAGAACCAGTACCCACAGCGAAAGCGCAAAGGTGACCAGCGAGGTTAAGAGCGCTGTCCAACGCATTGCGTTTTTTTGCTGTGGTGCTAAGAATACCAGCACTAAAACACCCACCAGCGGAAAAAATGTCATCAGCACTAAGGGATTGATCCCATATTCCATAATCTGCCCTCAAACATTCTTCAATAATTCGGAAAAAATAATCATCATTACGATGTTACCGACTCATTAAATCCAGGTTAGTAAGTAAACCAGGATCACAATAATGCCCACAAAAATCGAGAGTGCATATGTGCGAGCAAAACCCGTCTGCAACTTACGCAGAACGCCAGCAAGAGAGGTGGTCAATGAACCTAAACCATTCACCACGCCGTCAATCACACCCTGATCAACCGGGTGTGCAAAGAAATCTGCCAATTTATGATAAGGTCCAATTACCACTGCTTGGTAAAGCTCGTCCACCATAAATTTCCTGTTCATCCAGCGGAATAAGATGCCTAAAGATTTCGCCAAAGGATCAGCAGCTTTCGCGTCCGCCAGTGGTTTGCGACCATACACCAGGTAGGCTAAGAAGATCGCGACCAGTGCAACAGCCAGTGAACCGGCTGCAATAGGAACAATAAATTCTGCCGGATGTGTAATGGTGAGTGTATTCTCCAGCCAGTGTTCCAGGGTGTGAAGACCAGGCAGGTTCAAACTACCACCCACTACCGAAAGCAATGCCAGTACCATTAAGGGAACGGTTACCAGCAAGCCGCTCTCTTTGGCATGTTTTGCAGCGTCGGTTCTGGCTTCCCCAAAGAAGACCATCAATACCTGACGCCCCATGTAGAAGGCGGTCAGGAAAGCAGCAGTGACGAGTACAACGAAGATCGCCATATTGCCCTGATTGGCTGCTACCAAAATCTCATCTTTGGAGAAGAAACCTGCAAACGGTGCAATACCTGCCAGTGCCAAGGCGCCGATCAGATAGACGATAAAGGTAATCGGCATCTTCTTGCGAATGGCTCCCATATTGCGCATATCCTGTGGGTCATCATGATGCTCCGCGTGCCCATGGTTGCCAGCTTCCAGCCCGTGTTCCATACCCAAAATTACCGATCCGGCGGAAAGGAACAAGAGTGCTTTGAAGAAGGCATGCGTGGTGAGATGGAACATGGCTGCCACTTCGGCACCCAGCCCAACGGCTGCGACCATAAAGCCCAATTGACTGATGGTGGAGTATGCCAATACCTTTTTGATATCGAACTGACCCAGGGCAATCAGACCGGCAAAGAGCGCAGTCAGTGCCCCCACCCAGGCGACCACTTGTTGTGCACCAGGTACTGCCATATACATTGCCTGTGAGCGCACCATCAGGTACACACCAGCAGTGACCATGGTTGCAGCGTGGATTAATGCAGAAACCGGGGTCGGGCCAGCCATAGCATCCGGTAACCACACATAGAGCGGTATCTGTGCGGATTTACCGGTAACACCTAATAACATGAAAAGGGTAATCGCCATTAATATACCAGGTTGGCTGGATGCCACCGCTGGCACTTGCGTGAAAACCTCTGCAAAATTCAAGGTGCCAAAATTCCAGAATATCAGGAAGATGGCGATTAATAAACCAAAGTCACCGATACGGTTGACGATAAAGGCTTTCTTGGCTGCTTTGGAATTTCCAATGCCACCTTCACCCTTTTCAAACCAGAAACCGATCAGGAGGTAGGAACAGAGACCCACGCCTTCCCATCCGACAAACAGCATCAGGAAGTTATCGGCTGATACCAGGATCATCATGGCGGCGACGAAGAGGTTTAAGAAGATAAAGAATCTTCTAAATCGTTCGGGAGCACCCTGGTGGCGTACGTCTTCGTGCATGTACCCAATGGAGTAAACATGGATCAATGTACTGACCCCGCTGACCACCAGCATCATGGTCACCGAGAGGGTATCCACCCGGAAAGCCCAACTGAGATCGAGGGTTCCAACGGCGATCCAGGTAAATAAAGGTACCGTGATCACCTCGTGGTTCTGTAGCAGCGCTACTGCCAGTATGGCAGAAACCACAAAGGATCCACCAGTAGCCAGGCTGGCAATCGTGCCAATCCCCTTCTCACCCAGATACTTTCCAAATATCCAATTCAGAAGAATGCCCACAATTGGCAGAAAAACTACCAGGGGCACCAGTTGAAAAGTTGAATTCATTACAGCTTCTTGAAACAACATCGGCATGCTCCTGCTAGCCTTTCAGGCTACTCATCTGATCAATATCAATACTATGTTTCGTGCGGAAAATCGCTACCATCAATGCCAAACCTACGGCAACTTCTGCTGCTGCAATCGCCATCACAAAAAAGACGAAGATTTGCCCGGTCAGAATTTGATAATAGCTGGCAAAACTCACAAACACCAGATTCGCGGCGTTGAACATTAACTCCAATGACATAAAGATCACCAATGCATTGCGTCGCAAGATCACCCCTAACACCCCGATGGTGAACATGATAGCGGATAATCCTAAGAAATAACTGATTGGCATAAACCCTCCCTCTTAATCCTGTGATTGGGTCAAACGCGCTTTTGCTTTGCGTTCTGGTTTGGTTAACATAACAGCACCCACAGTTGCGGATAACAAAATAAAGGCAACCACTTCAAACGGCAATAAATACTCAGTAAACATCAATACCCCTATGTTCTTAGGACTGGCAAATTCAGCGTCGAGAAATGGGATAGGTGTACCGGTCTGGTTTCTAAAGATGAAGAATAAACCTAACTCCACCAAAAAGACGACCGCCATACCGATCGCAGCCAGGCGATGACCTTTGATCGGTTCATAACCAGGTAACTTTTCAGCACCTAAGAGTGTGATCACAAACAAGAACAAAACCATGATCGCGCCAGCATAAACCGTAATTTGTGAAAGCGCAATGAAAGGCGCACCTAATGCCAAATATAAAACTGCGATTGTTGCAAAATTTAGCACCAGGAACAACGCCGAGTAAATCGCATTGCGATTAACCAGCATTCCTAACGCTGCACCAACTGCAACAATCGCTAGAAAAACATAAAAAATAATTCCAATTACAGGCATTCTACCTCCCTATTTCGTTGGATCCTGCATTTCTGGTATAGAACGAGTGAACTTGCCAGGCTCTGTTTTTTGAGGGGTGGTTTCTACATCACCACTCACCGGTTCCAACAACATTTCTTTAACATAGATCGATGAGTGACGGTCGGTAAATGACATTTCATATTGATCACCCAGGACAATTGCCTCTGTCGGACAGGCATCTTCGCAATAGCCACAGAAAATGCAGCGTAGCATGTTGATTTCATAAGTCGAAGCATAGCGTTCTCCTGGAGAGTAACGTTCTTCATCCGTATTTTCCGCTGCTTCCACAAAAATTGCATCCGCCGGGCAAGCTGCCGCACACAAAGCACAACCAATACACTTTTCTAAACCATTATCATAGCGTTTTAGTGTATGTCTGCCTTTAAAGCGGGTATGCACCGGTCGTTTTTCTTCCGGATATTGTGTGGTCACCGGTTTTTCCAGTGCCAACTTCAGGGTGGTAAGTAATCCTTTAAGCATCGTACTTCTCCTAATTTACCAATACAACTACCACAGCAGTAATAATTACATTTAATAGAGCAAGCGGGAACATAATCTTCCAACCTAATTGCATCAGACGGTCATAACGAATACGTGGCCAGGTAGCACGCACCCAAATTAAGACGCCCAGGTAAATTACAACTTTTCCTAACAAATAAATCGGTCCTAACCAGGGGATTTGATCCACAAATGGGCCATCAAAACCACCAAAGAAGAGGGTTGCACCGATCGTACTGATAGCGATCATCTTGATATATTCAGCCATGAAGAATAAGGCGAATTTCATACCCGAGTACTCAGCGTGATACCCGGCTGTTAATTCTTGTTCAGCCTCTGGCATATCAAACGGTGCACGGTTGATCTCAGCGATACTGGCAAAGAAATAAATCAGGAAACCAGCTGGCTGTAAAACGACAAACCAGAGGCTACCTTGTTGTGCCCGCACGATATCCATCATACTGAGTGAGCCTGCCAAAATTACCGGCCCTATAAATGAAAGGCCTAATGCCAGTTCGTAACTGATCATTTGCGCGGTGGCACGCAACCCACCTAAGAGGGCGTATTTATTGTTGGATGACCAACCCGCCAGGGTTATGCCATAAACAGAGATGGAGGTGACTGCCATGATATAGACCGCGGCTACATTTACATCCGAAATGAACAAATCCACCTGACGACCAAAGATGTTGAGGCTTTCTCCCCAGGGGATCACAGCCAGCACAATTAACGCTGGAATCACAGTGAGGATGGGGGCCAGGATGAATAGAAACTTCTCCGCATTGGCTGGAATTAATTCTTCTTTGAAGATCAATTTCAAACCATCAGCAGCTGGTTGCAGCAATCCAAACGGACCAGCTCGATTGGGTCCGATGCGGGATTGAATGCGTGCTAAGAATCTTCGTTCGTACACCGTTACGTACATAAATCCCACAGTCAAAAATATTATCAAAATCAGGGATTTAATGATCCATTCCCAAACTAAGGCAGCATCTATCATCTATCAACCTCTGCTTTACGCTTCCGGTTCCGGAACCAGTCGCTGAATTTGAACAAATACCGGTGATGAAATTGGGAACCCATTACTGCGTGCCACCAGGGCAACATCCTTGGGAGTCTCCTCATCAAATTTCACATTACTTAACAACTCTTTATCCGCGATTACCATTTTTATACGATCACCATTCTGTAATTGCAGTTTTTCACCCAATAGAGGATTCATCCTAACTACTTGTGGTGCCAGCCGCTTCTCTATAAGCTGACTGGGTTGTAGTAGCTGCCCACGATCGTAGAGGGCTGTGACTGGTACAACCTTAATACCAGCATGGACTTCGTCCTGTGGCTCTACATGAACCATCGAACCCAGTGATAGCTCTTCGCCACGATCTGCGCAACTGGTAATTTGAATACCCACACCAAACTCATTGCTGTAGCTTGTGCCTGCATAATAGGAATCGGTGCGGCTGATCAATGGCCATTGATTTTCCACTTCAGCCAGACGCGCATAGTTGATTTCCTCATAGCCTTTCACTTTTTCATTGATCTTATTCATTACCAGAACAGGTGAGTGATCTTCTGAAGAAAGACCTAATAAACGTGATAAGTGAGCAGTGATTTGATAATCCGGGCGTGGACCAGCAATCGGGGTTAGGACAATATCAAAGCGTTGCACGCGGCGTTCTGCAGAAGTGTAAGAACCTTCGCGTTCAGGTTGGGCTTGTACCGGGAAGACAACATCCGCCATTTTCGCGGTTTCGGTCATAAACATTTCGAAAGCTACCACAAAATCAGTGTCTTTTAATGCATCGGCTAAAATCGGATTGTCTCCAGCCGGATCTGCCGCAGCTACTAACACCACATCTGCTTCACGTAATGTGCCTTTCAGGTTGCGATCCGGATGGAAACCCATATCCCAGGCACCTTGTAAGTTGGGTTTATCCCAAACTGCCAGCAAACCATTGTTGGGCTTGCCATAATATCCATTATCTACCAGCAACTTAGCACAGACCTTTACCAGCTGCTCACTGCCAACCAGACCCAGCCCATCACTACCGTAAATAACAACACCATTCTCAGNNCTTTAGCAGCTGCTTTGATAGCATCATCACCATTGTCATCTATGATTGCCTTCACCGTAGCGGCTTCTTGACCATATTCATAGCGAAGAACATGACTGGCATATTTATCCAATTTGGTCTTGCGAGCATTGGCAACAATTAAGGTGGCTCCACGGCGGGCTGCCTGTTTTACACGCAACCACCAAAGTGGCGCTTCATCATGTAAATCACTGGCTACTACCAGAATGGCGGTTTCTTTTCCCATATCAGAGAAGTTTGAACCCATTCCGAAGCCAATTTGGGAAGTTAGATCCCCACCTGCCATCTGGCTGTAGAGCACAGCCTTGCCATTTTGAGATTGGTTGAGTTGCTGGAGGTTGAAGAGGTCCTCATTCGTCAATCTGCCACCTGCCAGAGAAACCAGGCGCACTTGCTCGGCTCGCAACTTGTCTTCGACCCGTTGATAAGCTTCTTCCCAGCTAACCATTTCCAGCTTGCCATCTTTTCTTAACATAGGTTGGGTAATACGCTCTTCGGAGTTCACGTAGTGGTAACCCAGGCGACCTTTATCACATAACCAAATCTCATTCACGTGTTCATTCTGACGCGGCATTGCCCGTTTGATAACCGTCTTACCACCACTCTTAGCTTCGCGACGAATGTTGTAAACCATGTTACATCCAACCGCACAATGAGCACAGATAGAAGGGACACGTTCCATTTCCCAGGGACGTGCACCAAAGTGGAAGTTCACCGTGGTTAAAGCGCCAACCGGGCAAATATCGGTGGTGTTTCCTGAGAAGATCGAGTCAAACCCGGGTTCTGAATAGGTGCGTATTTCTAATGAGCGACCCCGTTGGTAAAAATGAATCACAGGCTCATCCACCACTTCATGCTGGAAACGAATACATAGTCCACATTGAATACAGCGTTCACGATCAAGCAAGATCAATTCACCCAATGGCACATGTTTGGCAAAATGTTTTTTTTCTTCAAACAAGAAACGACTTTTTCCTGGGCCATGTTCCATGGTTAGGTCTTGCAAAGCACACTCACCGCCTTTGTCACAAATCGGACAATCCAGTGGGTGTGAGGTGAGAATAAACTCAAGGATCGCATTGCGACCTTCAATAGCTTTGCCAGTATTCGTTCTCACAACCATCCCTTCAGAAACAGGGGTTGTGCAGGAGGTTTCCAGTTTTGGTGAAAATCCAATTTTAACGGTTCCGTCTTCGTTTGTCTCTAATTCACCTGTTACACGGTTGCGTACTGGATTACCAATTTCAACCAAACACATCCGGCACATTCCTACCGGCTCCATTTTAGGGTGGTAGCAGAAAACCGGGATATTAATACCAGCCTTTCTGGCTGCATCTACAACAAGAGTTCCGGCTGGAACTGTAACAGTATGTTGATCTATTTTCAGTGTTACCATATCAGTCATAGGATCAACTCCTCACATGCTTTTCAAAATCTGTGTGAAAACGATCAACCGCTGTCACAACAGCCATAGTTGAAAATTCACCTAAAGCGCATAAACATTTGCCCTGAATTTGCAAAGCTACATTTTTTAATAACTCAACGTCCTCATTGCCTATTTCATTCTTCATCATTCTTTGGGAAATGCTATTCATCCAGAATGTGCCTTCACGACAGGGGGTACATTTTCCACAGGATTCATGTTTGAAGAAATTTACGGTTTTTGAAACCAACCAAGCCATATCCACCGTCTCATCCAGAACAATCACAGATGCAGAACCCAGCGGGGCTTTTAGGATTTCCAAACAGGTTTCGTAGGCTAATGGTGTATCCAAGCAAATTTCATCAGCTATAACGACATCTGAAGAAGCGCCAGCTGACATAACTGCTTTGATTTTATTATCATTGACGATGCCGCCTCCATGCTCAAAAATGAGTTCACGATATGGAACCCCTAAAGGCAGTTCATAATTACCCGGTTTCTTGACACAACCTGACAAGGAGAAAATTTTCACGCCAGGGCTCTGTTCGGTGCCAAAACCACGATACCAATCCGCTCCATTGAGCAAGATCATAGGTACATTGGTGAGTGTCTCCACATTGTTGATTAAGGTTGGTTTTCCATATAAACCCACTGCAGCGGGAAACGGTGGTCGCAACCTGGGCTGACCCATTTTGCCTTCCAACGATTCCAGTAAAGCGGTTTCCTCACCACAGATGTAAGCGCCAGCTCCTAAATGGGTGTTAATCTTTAATGAAAATTCTGTGCCCAAAATTTGATCACCCAAATAACCGGCTTCTTCCAGATCTTTTATTTTCTCGTCCAGAAATGCTGCCAATTGCCAGAATTCACCACGCAGGTAAATGTAAGCCTGGTTTGCCTGAACAGCATAACAGGCGAGCATCAACCCCTCCAAAAATTGAAAGGGATTACTTTCCATAATTTCACGATCTTTGAAGGTGCCTGGTTCTGATTCATCAGCGTTAGCAACCACATAATGTGGCCAGGAATTGTTAGGTAAGAATCCCCATTTAACACCTGTTGGAAAACCAGCACCACCACGGCCGCGTAAACCAGAATTTTTCACTTCCTGGGTAACATCCGCTGGCTGCATGCTTTTGAGTGCTTTTTCAAAAGCAACAAGGCCATCATTGGCTTTATAAACTTTCAAATCGTCAATGCCCGGGACATCCAGGTGGCGAAAGAGTACATATTTTCCCATCTTACGCCTCCTTCTCCTCACCTACTTTTCGACGAATTTCTTCTATGATTTGCATGGTAATTTCCACATTTTGGTCTTCATAGTATTTGATCTCACCGTCTCCCTGCAATTGGAACATTGGAGCACGATGACAGGCTGCCAAACACTTTACAGCTTCAACCGTAAACAAACCATCTTCCGTGGTTTCGCCCTCTTTTACCCCTAATTGCTCACACAATTGATCCAAATAGGTTTCCGAACCTCGTAGTGCACACGGTAAATCCGTACAAATCTGAATGCGATATCGTCCCGCAGGTTCTGCGTGAAACAAGGTGTAAAAACCCATGATGGAAGCTACATCCGTCGCGGAAATACCTGTGATCTCTGCAATATCTGCTAACGTCTCAGTAGGGACAAAACCTGCCTCCCGCTGTGCAAGAAACAATAAAGGCATAACAGCGGAGCGTTTCCCTTCTGCTGGATAACGCGCCAATATGCCCTGGATTTCTCTTTCGTATTTGTTATATAGTTTGTTCACCGGTCTGAATCTCCCAGAACAATATCAATTGATCCAATGATACCGATCAAATCTGCAATATAATGCCCTTTGCTCATAATCGGTATCGCTTGTAAATTCGAAAAGGTTGGGGTCACCAGATGGACACGATATGGTTTTGCCGTGCCATCACTCTCCATATAAACACCCAATTCACCACGTGGGGATTCAGTAGCGACATACACATGACCAGCTGGTGGTATGAATCCTTCTGTCCACAACTTAAAGTGGTGAATGAGCGCTTCCATACTCACACCAATCTCTGATCGGGGTGGCGGAACATATTTGCGGTTGTTGCTGCGTACCGGACCATATGGCAATTTATTAAGCGCTTGTTCAATGATGCGTAATGATTCAGTTATTTCTTCAACACGAACCCGATAGCGAGCGTACACATCACCCTCAGAATGGGTCGGGATATCAAAATTATACTGGTCATAACCCATGTATGGTTGTTTTTTACGTAAGTCATGCGCAATACCCGACGCACGAATGACTGGGCCGGTTAAGCCATATTGGTAACAATCATCTGCGGTTAAAATTCCAATACCTTTGGTTCGATCAAGGAAAATTTCGTTGGTTTTAAGCAAATCTTCATATTCCTTCATTCGCCTCGGCATCTCTTTCAGGAATTTTCTGACAGCTGTTTCGAACTCGACCGGCACATCTCGCCATAAACCTCCTGGCCGAATGTAGGTGGTCATCATACGGTGACCCGACACCAATTCAAAGATATCCAGCACCAGTTCACGCTCGCGAAAACTATACAGGAACATGGACATAGCGCCTAAATCCAACGATGATGTACCCAACCACACCAGGTGGGACGAGATACGCTGTAATTCAGCCAGTATCACACGGATCGCTTGCGCTCTTGGCGGAACATCCAGCTCGGTCAGTTTTTCAATTGCCATACAATAAGTCAGGTTATTACCCATCGGGTTCAGGTAATCCAGACGATCTGTCATCACCTCTGATTGCTCGTAATTCTTTGATTCAGCTGATTTTTCAACACCTGTATGCAAAAAACCAATATCAGGGATTACGTTGACAATAATTTCTCCATCCAGTTCCAGCAACAAACGCAAAACACCATGTGTACTGGGGTGCTGAGGGCCCATGTTAAGCAACATGGTTTCGCCGGACATAGCCCGATCGGAGACCAGATGTCTTAGTTCATCAACGGATACTTCTCGAATATCTGTCATTTACTTCTCCCTCAGCCCATTAATCTTTCGGATAGGGTTTATTAATCATAATTTCATCAAAATTGAAGCTAAATTGGACTTCTTCGTAACCCAGTGGGTAATCTTTGCGCAATGGATGACCTACCCAATCTTCGGGCATCATCATACGGCGCAAATCCGGATGTCCGGTAAAGTGAATTCCAAACAAATCAAACACTTCTCGTTCTTTCCAATTAGCAACGGGATAAATATCCTGAACGCTATCCAGTTTTGGTGCATTGCCATCTAATTTGGTTCGAACCTGTATGCGAACATTATGTGGCATCGAGTACAGCTGGTAAATCACATGAAAACGGGGTTTTTCCTCTGGAAAATAATCGACTGCTGTAACATCCATGCAAGAACCGAATTCATACTGATCACGTAATTCCAGCATGAAGGTTTGAATTTTTTCAGGCTCAACAAATACAGTAAACTCACCACGGAATTCCTCAATCGTGAATTGATGGCGTTCCTTAATGGCGGCAATCGTTTGTAAAAGATGTTCGCTCATATTATGCCCAATCCTTGAATTTTTCTTGTTTTACTTTTTCATGCAAGGTCAAGACACCGTGAATCAATGCTTCTGGGCGTGGGGGGCAACCCGCAACATACACATCTACGGGTACAACTTCGTCCACACCCTGTAAAATTGCATAATTATTGAAAATTCCACCACAAGAAGCACAATCACCCATTGCAATCACCCATTTGGGCGCTGGCATCTGGTCATACAATCTTCTAACCACGGGTGCCATTTTCCGAGAGACACGCCCGGCTACAATCATTAGATCAGACTGGCGTGGACTGGCTCGCATTAACTCCATACCAAAACGACTCATGTCGTAATCTGCTGCTTGAGCAGACATCATCTCAATGGCGCAACACGCCAAACCGAATAACATTGGCCACATTGAATTTGTACGTGACCAATTTACTGCTGCAGTTAATGAGGTGGTAACAATCCCCATATTTCCAGTTTTTTGTTCTAATCCCATTCGAGTGCACCTTTCTTCCAAGCATATAAATGCGCTACCTCTAATACCAGCACAAAAATGATCATAAATACCAAACCTGGCACCCCGATTTGGCGAACAACAACCGCC
>NPIE01014948.1_pt2 | contig 13518 bp, 11 predicted proteins | sample 8637661 | NCBI WGS metagenome assembly NPIE01 (sample SAMN07420842, study PRJNA396082) | bioreactor metagenome | isolation source: sample BA12 brine-fed electro-methanogenic bioreactor BA | place: Japan: Kochi | collected 2016-12-09 | reverse complement strand
GAGGTGCAGCAATGAAAATGGAAGAGTAGGTACCACTGAAGAGACCAACCAGTAAAATCACAGCAAATTCTCTTAGAGTCACACCACCGAACAAAGCTAAGGCAAGAAGCATGAACTCTACAGTCATTAATTGTGTATTAATGGATCTTTGCAGGGTTTGAACAATGGAGTGATTAACTAATTTTTCAAATTCTAATTTTCTGAATATACGGCTATTTTCACGAATTCTGTCAAACACAACAATTTTATCCTGAACTGAAAAACCGATAACAGTTAATAAGGCTGTTAGGAACATTGAGTCGACCTGCCAGCCAAATAATTTGCCGCCAATTGCGCTTAAGCTAACCACGATCAAAACATCATGCAGCATGGCTAAGATTCCACAAATTCCATAACGAAATGCATTTGTGATACCTCTAAAAGCAAAGGTAATGTAAATAACGACTGCCAGAGCTGCAATGGCAACAGCAACCGCTGCACGTTGTGTAACTTGTTCAGCAATTACTGGGCCAACACTTTCGAAGCTGTTTACAATAATTTCAGCATCTGTTAATGCTTCTAGTTGAGAGACGATTTCACCTTTTATTTGTTCGTCCATAAAAGGAGAGCGGATAACAAGAACAGTTCGTTGGTTGGTACTATCGTTTGCTGTTTGAACGGAGACCTCGGTGAACTCGAACTCTTCGTATATTGCAACCACTTCCTCAGTTCCCGGTAAATCCGGTGAAGAGTATTGAAGTTCTAATAGCGTTCCGCCTTTGAAATCAACAGCTAATGGAAGGCCATCTACAGCAATTATCACTAAACCGACCAAAATAAAAATTATTGAAACTGCAAAGAAAATGTATCTTTTTCCGAGTATGTTCATTATTTGCGTCCTTCCTTTAGATGCCAAACCATTTCAAATGTTTTTCTGGTTGTTTTATCAAATCCACAGAAATAGACAGAAATGTTCTGGTTACCACGATTGCTGAGAACAAACTGACGGCGACACCTAAAGCCAATGTTATTGCAAAGCCTTTAACAAAACTTGCACCGAATGTTGATCCGAACCAGAAAAGAATTGAACAGGTAATAAGTGTGGCTATATTTGAATCTCTAATCGATGGCCATGCCCGTTTCCAGCCCAACTCAATTGCCTGAGAAAGCGTTCTGCTATTTCTTAGTTCCTCTTTCAATCTTTCAAAAATTAGGATGTTTGCATCCAGTGCGCTACCAGTACTCAAAATTAAACCTGCTATACCTGGCAATGTTAATGTTACAGGAATCAGTCTAAATAACGCAAAAGTAACCAGAGCATAAATAATGATCGAAAAATCTGCCATTATTCCTGGTAGTTTGTAGAAAATTGCCATAAATAAAATAACAATAATTAAACCAACCAATCCAGCGACTAAACTTTTTTCAAGTGAATCCTGACCTAATGTTGGGCCAATAACGCGAATTTGTTCAACCTCTAATGGAATTGGTAATGAACCATATCGCAATTGAACAGCTAGTGCATTTGCTTCTTCGATCGTAAAACTCCCTTGAATAACGCCGGTTCCTTCAGTAATAGCTGAGGAAATAGTTGGAGCAGATATCAGTCGATTATCCAATACGATTGCCAGAAATTTTCCAATATTAGCGGATGTATGTTCCGCAAAAATATCGCGTCCTTCATTGGTTAATTCGAAATTGATTTGGTAGGAATTTGCAATAGGACTATCGACGCCAACTGATTTCAGGTCTTTTCCGGTCATCACAGTATGAAAAACAGGATTTTCCTCTCCAGATGAACCTGGTGAAGGTACTTCCGTAACCTTAGTTGTCGAAGTGAAATCAGTGACGATTTCATCCCCTGGTAGAAAACCCCAAAGGTTATCACCAATATCGACAAATTCAAGTACACCGGTCTGTTTAATCTGTTCAATTACATCTTCTGCGTTACTGACACCTGGAAATTCGCCAACGATTCGGTTACTACCAGCTACCTGGAACACAACCTCACTAACTCCAAGGCCATTGGAACGATTTTCTAATATTTGCCGTGCCACTTGAAGAGATTCACTTGTGACTTCGCTGTCTTCTGGTAAATCAGCTTTTAGAATAACCTGCATTCCTCCACGAAGATCAAGCCCCAATACGGTTGATACTGTTTTATTAATGATTGGGATTTGATTAGTTGAGGGAAGATCGATCCAGATAACTGCAGCAAGCAGTACAAGAATCAGGATCAGATTGATATAGCGTCGCTTCATAGGAAAATTGCCTCCAGACCTAGTATCTACAGCTTTAAAAAACTGCACAACCCGAAAATTATACTCTCATATTTATGTTTATGGTAGGCAGATTTCTTAGCTGTTCGTATTAGTGATGAATGTTCCAATTCATGTTATTATCGATTATAAGGTTACCCATATCAATTTCACAGACAATGTAAGAGAGAGAGGCTGTTGCTTGACAGTTTTCGATGCCAGAGAGTATAATTTGGCGGCTTAATCATTTAGAATATTACTGATTTTTCAGATAGGAGTTTAAGATGGGTCCACAACCAAAGAGAAAAGTTTCAAAAGGTAGACGAGATCGTCGTCGAGCACATGACAGCCTTAACTCAGCAACTTTAGTTCAATGCAGTAATTGCGGTGAAATGCGATTACCTCACACAATCTGCCCTTCCTGTGGTCATTATCAGGGAAGAGAAGTTATTCAGATTGCAAAAGAAAAGAAGAGCTAAAAAAAAGAACTCCGCAAGGAGTTTTTTTATAATGCCCAGGCTAACATCACCCCGAGCAATCCAACTAATACTCCTAAATGAAGAAACAAGTTTAATTGCGTTACCCAATTGTCCATGAATAACCCAAGGACAAAGTTAAGAATAACCAATCCAATTGCAATAAATAACAATAAACCTTTTCGATTTGCAAAATAATTGGAAAGTGAAGATAAAAATTGTGAAAATTTTTTCATATTATTATTCTGAGCTAATATTTTCAGTTGAAAAATAAGGTTCAAATACTGAAAGGTAATGACTAGGAATCTTTCCTTCTAGTAGAACACCACCTTTTTTGTGTATCGTGTGATTTACGGTTCCTTGTTCATGAAATAACGATATTAACCGACCTTGTTGGTAAGGTAATTTCACCTGAATGGGAATTAGATTAAAAAATAACAAATTTTCAATCATTTTTAATAAGTCATCAACCCCGACACCGGTTTTGGCAGAGGTGGCTACCGCGTCCTGGTATTCCAGGGACATTTGTTTTGCTAATTCGGGGTCTGGTAATTTATCAATTTTGTTGAGTACCATGATAGTGGGAATTTCATTAGCGTTTAACAATGTGAGGGTTTCTTGAACAGATTGCCAATGAGATTGGGCATTTGGGTGGGTGATATCAACAACATGCAACAATAAATCAGCCTCATTAATTTCTTCTAAGGTTGCACGAAAAGCTGCGATCAATTGGGTGGGTAATTTTTGGATAAAACCAACCGTATCTGTAATCAGACAATAATTTTTTTCAGAAAGATTTACCCTTCTGGTAGTCGGATCAAGCGTAGCGAATAATTGATCTGCCACATAAACATCAGACTTGGACAAATAATTCAATAAAGTAGATTTTCCAGCATTGGTGTAGCCAACGAGTGCGACAGTTGGAATTTGAGATCTTTTCCTTTGTTGGCGGTAACGATTCCGGTGGGAGCGGACTTTTTCCAATTCCTTTTTAAGATTTGCAATTTTACGCCGAATTTCTCTTCGATCCACTTCTAATTGTGTTTCACCTGGACCACGAAGACCAACACCACCCACACTACCGGTTCTACCAGCACCACCACCTGCCTGACGTGCAAGGTGAGTCCAGGCTCGGGTCAATCTTGGCAACCGATATTCATATTGAGCGAGTTCAACCTGTAAAATACCTTCTTTCGTGTCAGCGTGTTGTGCAAAAATATCAAGAATTAAAGCAGTTCGATCAATGACGTTAACACGGTCTCCGAACCGTTTTTCCAATTCTCGTTGATGTCTTGGAGAAAGTTCCTCATCAAATATCACTACATTTGCCTGTGTTTCGCTTACTAATGCAATTATTTCCTCTAATTTACCCGAACCGATAAAAGTATCAGGATTGGGATGAGAGAGACTTTGAGTTGCTTCTCCTACCACATTCAAACCAGCGGTTTCTGTTAACAAACTTAATTCATCAAGTGAATCTTCAAGTGATAACCAATTTTGTTGATTGTAAATATCGACTCCGACCAGAAAAGCTTTTTCCTTTGCCATTCTGGTTGCTTCAGTAATCTTTTTTGACATAATTTCCTTACAAAGTTAATACCCAGCTTTTAACTCTAGTGATTGCTTCTTGAATTTTTTCAGTACTACTTCCTAATGATACCCGAAGATAACCTTCTCCGAATTCTCCATAGACAATACCTGGAGTTGTGCTTACACCAGTTTCTTCCAGTAATTTATTACAAAATTCTAGACTATTATCATTGCCAGCTGGTAATTTAGCCCAAACGTAAATTGTGGCAGGTGGTGCTTTAACACCAAATCCAGCTTCTTTTAAGCCTTTTATAACAATGTCTCTTCGTTGTTTATAAATTTCGTTTCTCTCAATTATCCAGCTTTGATCACCTGTGAGGGCTTCAATTCCAGCTTCGATTATTGGACCAAAATGAGATGTATCTACCTGACTTTTATATGTGTGAATGTATCGAATGAGATCTGGATTTCCAACAGCCATTCCTAATCGCCAGCCAGCCATGTTGTAGGATTTAGAAAGTGAATTGAATTCGATAGCAATTTCTTTAGCTCCATCAACCTGCATTAAACTAGGTGCGATATATCCATCAAAACAAACATCTACATAAGGTGCATCATGTGCGATGATAATCTTGTGTTGTCTTGCAAAATCGACGATTTCTTCGAAAAATGTAAACGGAGCAATGGCACCAGTGGGATTGTTTGGATAATTGATCCAAATTAATTTTGTTTTCTCTAAAACTGATTCAGGAATTGATTTTAAGTCTGGTAAGAAATTATTCTCTTCTAAAATTGGTATGAAGTAAATTTGACCTCCAGCAATTTTGGCACTGCCAGAATAAACCGGGTAACCGGGGTCAGGAACGATGACAAAATCACCTGGATTAACTACGACTTGGGTGAGAGCGAAAAGTCCTTCTTTTGACCCAATTAAACCAAGCACCTCTGATGATGGGTTTAAATCCACATTGAATCGGTTTTTATAGTATTCAGCCGTGGCTTTTTTAAAGCCAGGTGTACCTCCCATCGCTGTGTATCCATGTGAATTTGGAGAATCAGCTGAAATTTTTAATCTATCAATGATAAATTTTTCGGGTGGCAAATCTGGTGAGCCCATATCAATTTTTATAATATCAACCCCATTTTCTTGAAGTACTGCAATTTTTTTTGCCAAAGAGGCGAAATAATAAGGTTTGAAAGATGCGATGCGATCTGCTGGTTTGATAAACGAATTATCTGTCATATTTTTTACCCTCATCCGTTGATTTTTCAGGTATTTCTTCCCTAAGTGGAAGGAGAACATGAAATGTAGTTCCAGGAAAATTAGTTTCACTATATCCAGGGGATTCGACCCAGATTGATCCACCATGAGCTTCCGCAATTCCTTTGGCAATTGGAAGCCCTAAACCTGGACCACCGCCTTTAAATTTAGTCTTCCCACTTGAATGCAAAGCTACATTTCCCAACCTACTGAATTTATCAAAAATTATCATTTGATCTTCCAGGTCAATTCCTATGCCGGTATCAGCGATGATAATTTCCACAAAACCAGATAATTTCCTTCCCCTTATATTGATTTTTCCATTATCCGGAGTAAATTTTATGGCATTTGTTAATAGATTGCGAAACAGTTGAATTAATCTTTCGGGATCTCCATAATTGACTTCTGAAAATCCAGGGAATGATTCAATTTCGAGATCAATTTTTCGTTCTTTGCACATCGGTGAAATTTCGAGCAAGACAAATTCTATCAGGCGATTAAGCCAAAAAGCTTGAAAATTCAGTGTCAACATTTGATTTTCTATTAATGAGACATCGATCATGTCGTCAATGATTGCACGTAATCTTTTAGACCCATTCAATATTCCATTGGTATGTACCAGTAGATCGTGGTTCTCTTGTTTAAGGATTGTGTCGATCATCATTGCCGTATAACCATCGATCAAAGTAAGTGGTGTTTTAAGTTCGTGAGCTGCAACAGCCACAAAATTACTTTTACTTTGATCTAATTTTTTAAGTTCTGATCGAGCTTTTGTTAATTCCTTTTGAAGATAGGTCAATTTTTTCTCAGATTCAAACTTAGCAGATTTATTTATCAAATAAGCATAGATCGGAACTAAATCCTTGATCAAAATGCTTGAATCTTCAACTGAAAGCTTTTCGAAAATACTAAGATTGATTTTTTCGATAATTTTATTAATGATTGTGTTCGTTACTAAAGATTGGTCTTCAAGATCTGATTGGGTTAGATCATTAGCCCAGCTATTTAATAAAGGATCAAAGATAGAATAATCTCCAGAGATTAATGCATCCAGTAAACAATCAAAAAAATGACGAAATTGTTCGGTAATTTCGCGTTTTGTGATAGTTCCATCAGCTAATTCCGGGACTAATTTATAATTAATAATTGGAAATAAATCTTCTAATAAATTTTTTGGAATAGGCATATGTTAGAGTGTAAATTATTTACAAAAGAATTTCCAATGAATTAAGGCACTAATAACCAATGAAATATAGTTCTACCGATCGCTTCTAAACTTTCTGCTGAAACTTTATCAATTGTATCCTGAATGGTATGCCAATATGGGTAATCGAAATCAATGATGTCAATCGCGGTTATACCTTTTTCAACAAAAGGAATGTGATCATCAAGAATGGAATATTTGTATTCCGGAATGAAAAATTCACTGTATCCCAATTCAGACGCAATCTCCCAAACCTCTTGTTGTAATTCATCGCTGGAATTTCTTTCAAAATATATGTTTAGATCTGCATCACCAATCATGTCCAGAAGAATTACATAATCTGGTGACCCCCGTAAACTATTCACAAAACTTCTTGAGCCAAGAATCCAATCCCAATTGTCAATTTGTCCCTGATCTTCCGCATCGAAGAAAACCATCCAGACATTCTTTTCAAGATCCAATGGCAATACTCTTGCTAATTCAAGCAATACTGCAACTCCGGAAGCGCCATCGTTTGCACCTGGAACAGGTAAAAGTTGGTTTTCTGGATTTGGATCTCTATCGGCAAAAAAGCGGGAATCATAATGTGCGGCGAGAATGATCCAGGGTGCATCATTGTTTTTCTCTCCTCGATATGCAACGATATTTTTAATTTGGTAATCATTAATTTGGTCAGTTTGTATTTCCGTTTTCCAACCAGTTTTATCTAATTCCGACATAATCCAATCAACAGTATTTTGATGTGCATCGCTGCCTGGTGTTCGCGGTCCGAATTCGACTTGCTGCTTTGCATATTGATATGCACCTTCACCATCAAACTGGAGATCCTCATTTTCGGTACAATTTGTGAGTAACAATAATAGAATGAGATGAACAATGAATATTTTTTTCATGAAGAAAACATTCCGATCTCTTTAAGATAATTTTCCATGCTTTCTCTCGCAATTTCAGCGTAAAGTTTTGCCCTTTCTCTTTTACCTTTTGCAGTTACTGGAGGTAAAATTCCGAAATTCGCCTTCATTGGCTGAAAATCACGCATATCAGCATGGGAAATATAGTGTATTAGTGCACCAATCATAGTTGTTTTTGGAAAAATCAGTAATTCTTGATTTTGTAAAAGCCTTGCCATATTCAATCCAGCTAATAACCCTGTTGCGATATTACCCACATATCCTTCTATACCGGTTATTTGTCCGGTAAAAAATAAATCGTGTCGTTCTTTGAATTGAAGTGTTGGAAATAATAAAATTGGGGCTGCAATAAATGTATTGCGGTGCATTTGTCCAAATCTGGCGAATGTTGCATCTTCCAAGCCGGGTATTAATCTGAAGACTCTTTTTTGTTCTGAAAATTTGAGATTTGTTTGGAAACCAACCAAATTGAATAATGAACCAGCAATGTTATCCTGTCTCAGTTGTAGCACTGCATATGGTCGTTTCTGGGTATGTGGATTCCAAATTCCAACGGGTCTCAATGGCCCAAATGCTAGTGATTTTTCTCCTTTTCTCGCGAGAACTTCAATTGGCAGACAACCTTCGAAATATTGGTCAGCACCTGCATTTACGCCTTTTTCTATTTCTTCCTCAAAATCTTTTAAGTCAATTCTTTCAGCATTGATTAACTCGAAATAAAATTTTTCATATTCTTCTTTTGTAAAAGGGCAGTTGATGTAATCACCAATTTCGTTTTCACCCCTTTGATATCTTGAACCTCTGAATGCTCGTTCAAGGTTGATGGAGTCAAAATTTACAATAGGTGCGATGGCATCATAAAAAAATAAATTATTGGATTTGGTTAATTTCGCAATACTGGACGAAAGATCTTTTGAGGTAAGAGGACCCGAAGCTACAATTGTGGGTCCTTCTGGAATCGTTTTTACTTCTTCTCTGAACAGGTGAATTTTTGGATGATTGGATAAGTTTTCGGTAATTTTTGATGAAAATTTATCCCGGTCAACCGCTAAAGCTCCTCCTGCAGGTAGTGCATTTTCATCTGCAATTTTCATCAACAAAGAATCTAACTTCCTTAACTCACTTTTGAGAACCCCAGCAGCTCTATCTGGAAGATTTGACCCTAATGAATTTGAACAAATTAATTCTGCAAAATAATCAGTGGTATGAGCACCAGTTTTTACTGCAGGTCGCATTTCGTATAGGTTTACATCAAAGCCTAATTTTGCTAATTGGTAGGCAGCTTCACTCCCTGCCAATCCAGCCCCAATAACATTTACAAACGAATTTTTATTCATATGCATTGGTGTTTATTTTACATCAAAAAATTGGTCTGGCATACAACTTGCAACATGAGTAATCAAAAGATATACTAATCTAGTGAGGAATAAATCATGCTCCAATACCAATATCAAGTTCACAAACCATTAACCACCGCCCATTTAGCACAGACAATGACTTTATTAAGTTTGTCGGCTTTTGAATTAAAACAACAAATCGACTCAGAATTGGCATCCAATCCAGCATTAGAGATTATTGAAGAACGAAGATGTCCTCACTGTAAACGTGTGTTACCAGCCAATAGGGTTTGTCCCATTTGTTCACGACCAATGAACAAAGATGAAGATGAACCGATTGTCTACGTTTCACCAATGGAAGATTTTATTCCACGTTCTGATTACGTTGAATCAGATTATTCAGACGAGCCAATGTCTGCTATGACAGACGATTTAACTACTTATGTGATAAAACAAATTGCACCTGAATTAACCAAAGAGCAGCAACTTATTGCCGTGCACTTGTTGACGAATCTGGATGATGATGGCTTCCTTAGTGTTAACTTAATGGAAGTTGCCAGGTATTTTCATGTTCCAATTTCAACAATAGAAGAAGTTCAAAAAATTATTCAACTTGCAGATCCTATTGGAGTAGGTTCAAAAAATCCTCAGCAAGCATTATTAGTCCAATTAGAAGTAATATCCGATTCAAAACCAATTCCTGAATATGCTTATGAAATAATCAAAGATTTTATGGATTTGATGAGTAAACGACAGTATTCAGAAATAGCAAAACGGTTAAATGTCAGCATTCAAAGGGTTGAAAAAATAGTTGAATTCATCAGTGATAATTTAAATCCTTTCCCAGCGCGTTCACATTGGGGGACTGTTCGCAATCCCTCATCAGCCGAAACAAATGTATATCATAGACCGGATGTTATGATATCTTTTTCTGATAACGAAAAAAAATCCCAATTAATTGTGGAAATTGTTATGCCTTACTCAGGTACATTACAGGTCAGCCCACTTTATAAACAAACCATTAAAGAGACTGATGCAGAATTGAAAGATGCAATGAAGGGTGACCTTGAAAAAGCTTCTTTGTTTGTTAAGTGTTTGCAACAAAGAAACCATACTATGCAAAGACTTATGCATGAATTAGTTAAAATTCAAAAATCATATTTGACAAAAGGGGAAAAATTCCTAAAGCCCATTACCAGGGCAAGTTTGGCAGAGGAATTGGAAGTTCATGAATCAACAATTTCCCGTGCAGTTTCTGGAAAATCAGTACAATTACCGAACAAGAAAATTGTGCCACTTGCTGCATTTTTTGATCGTAGTCTTTCCGCCAGAACAATTTTAAGAGAAATTGTATCTGGAGAAACAAAACCTTTGAGTGATANNTTACAGAAATCCAGAAGAAATTAGATGAAAGAGGAATACAGGTAGCAAGACGAACTGTTGCGAAATATCGTGCAATGGAAGGAATTCTTCCTGCACATCTCAGGCAGGCAACATAAATTAATGAGTTCGGAAAAACAAAATTGGTTAAAGGATGTAATACTCGGAAAGACACAGGAAGATAGTGTCTCGATATATAAGAATTTATTAAATGTCATTCCTGATCCCGCAATTGTTATTGATGTTAATCAAAAAGAAATAAATTTCTTTAATGCGAATTTTCTAAAATTGACTTCATATTCACCTGGTGAAATCTATTCCATCCCTCCAGGATCGTTATTTGATCTGGATTTAGTCGTAAATTCGGATTTTATTGAACCTTTCTATTTGGAAATAACAAAACGAAATAAACAAGTTGTGGAAGGTTATGCCTGGAAATACAATTTTGATGAGAAGAATTCAAAATTGATTGTTTTATTTAACGAAGAACAAGTTTTTGTTGAGAAGCAAAAATCCTGGCAGGATCAACTCTTTCAAACGATGAATGATATTTTGCATTTGATCGAAGAAGATGATTTGAATTTAGCCCAGCAGAAGGTCGTTAAATTACTGGAAAAATTCTTTGAGACTCCACATGTCTCAATTTATCAGGTAAATAGTGACATTCCAGAATTGACCCGTATTCCTGGTGAAACAAATAGCGATATTTTGCCATATACATTACCTTCTTCCGATATTCGGTTGGATCAAAAAACAAATATATGGGTGCCAGGTCAACGGGTACAAACTGAGTTACATAAAATCGCTCGTATTAGTAATTTGTCTTACCTGGCATCCTCTGCTTTAGGCCCAGGAAAAAGCGCTTCAGCATTGCTCGTGGTTGGGCAGCAAAGTAAAGTTCCACCGAAAAATTTGTTCTCAATCATGGAAATGTTTTCAGCAGCTGTTTCTTCAAATTTACAATACTTTATTTTAGTAGACGCATTACGTTCCAAAATAAGGCAGCAGGACTGGATCATTGACGTTCATAACGAAATGGTCGATCATGTACAGGATGGAATCATTATTCTGAAACCTGATATGCATATCTGGATGATCAATCCCAGTGCAGAAATCTTGTTAGGATATCAACTTAAAGAAGTATCAGAGCGAACTATTGAGAATATATTAATTGGGCCAGACAATTTTTTTCCGCTTCTAGAATCAGCTAAAACAGCTTTTGACATCCATCGTTTAGGTATTGTTCATATTCATAATCGTAATGGCGATTCTGTTCCAGTTGATGCACGGATTGTTCCGGTTACAAAAGATAACCAATTACTATCCATCATTATTTACTTGCGGGATGTAAGCGAAAATGAAGAAATTAAAACCCGTGCTCAACAATTAGAACATCGTGCGGTTTTAGGTGAATTTACAGCGGTTTTTGCACATGAAGTGAGAAACCCTATTAATAATATCTCAATGGGTTTACAAATCCTTTCCCGATCATTTGATGAAGATGCAAAAAATAAGGAAATGGTAGATCGCATGATTCATGATTGTGATCGACTCACGCATCAAATGGAAGCCGTTTTGGCATATTCAAAACCATTTGACGCAAAATTTGAATCGGTTGATATTGTTGTTTTAATTCAACGAATCGTGGATCGTTGGAAGCCTAGAATGGCGCGAGTAGGTGTTAAGGAATACATTCAGAAACCTGAAAATTTACCACTTATTTCAGCAGATCCACGTTTAATTGAACAGGTTTTTACAAATTTGATAGGAAACGCTGTAGAAGCGATGTCAGTTGAACAAAAAGGTACTTTAGCCGTTCATTTAGATATTTCCAGAACAATTTCAAATTACCCACAAATTGAGGTGAAGATTATTGATAGCGGTCCAGGGATTCCTGATGAAGTACGAGGCCATGTGTTTGAGCCATTTGTGACTACAAAGAAAACTGGAACAGGGCTTGGGTTAGCGATCAGTAAACGAATCATCACAGCTCATCGTGGTAATATTACAGTGGAATCATATCCAGGTGGTGGAACAGTGTTTGCCGTCTATCTACCAATAAAACAAGGAGAATAGATCAATGGGTTATACCGTTTTGGTTGTAGATGATGAAGAAAATGCAAGATCAAACCTTGAAGCTTTTTTGACACCTTTAGGTTATGAAGTAAATGGGGTGGGGACACTGGCTGAAGCCAGGGCTGAATTACAAAAAGGAAATTGTGATGTTGTTCTCTTAGATGTCCAGTTACCCGATGGTTTTGGGCCAAATCTTTTGTATGAAACACTAAATATGAATATGCGTCCACCAATGATTTTAATTACGGGTTTTCCTGATATTGAAATAGCCGTTGATGCAATGCGAAATGGAGCACATGATTTTCTGATAAAACCCATTAAGTTGGATCGATTAGAACTTTCAATCCAAAGGGCAATTGAAATTGTTAAGATGAGAAGGGAATTGGCTCTATTTCGAGAATCACAAAAAAATAGCGTTCAATTTGTGGCTGGTAATAGCACTCATATGAAAACTGTACTTAATCAAGCTGAGAGAGCTGCATCTATGTCGGTATCTGTTTTGATTACTGGAGAAACAGGTGTTGGAAAAGATGTTTTAGCAAACTTCATTCATAGTGTTGGTCCTCGTTCGCATAAAATGTTTGTTGCCATCAATTGCGCTGCCATCCAAAGCACAATGCTGGAATCGGAATTATTTGGGCATGAATCAGGTGCTTTCACTGGCGCTGATAAAAGAAAACATGGTTTGATGGAAACTGCGGATGAAGGAGTTCTGTTCTTGGACGAAATTTCCTCCATGCCTTTGGATATGCAAGCAAAATTATTAAGGGCAATTGAATCTAAATCTTTTCGTAGGGTTGGTGGAAATAACCCCATAAATGTTGATGTTCAGGTTGTTGCTGCTTCCAATAGAAATCTTGAAAGTATGATTGAAAAAAATGAATTTCGATCTGATCTGTATTACCGTTTGAAAGTAGTCGATTTGCATATTCCACCATTAAGGGAACGAAAGGAAGATATTCCTGAATTGGTTGGCTTTTTTATAAAACAAAAGAATTCAAAGATGGGCGTAAATATCGTTGACATCACACCTAAAGCAATGGAAAAACTAATGTTATACAATTGGCCGGGAAATATTCGTGAACTTAGCAATGCAATAGAAAGTG
>NPIE01012513.1_pt1 | contig 13522 bp, 11 predicted proteins | sample 8637661 | NCBI WGS metagenome assembly NPIE01 (sample SAMN07420842, study PRJNA396082) | bioreactor metagenome | isolation source: sample BA12 brine-fed electro-methanogenic bioreactor BA | place: Japan: Kochi | collected 2016-12-09 | reverse complement strand
CGCATTGGCCCGAAAAAGATTAAGGACCCAGAAATCCGCATCTGCTCCCGAAGGGTCCAGAGAGTTTGCCTTGGCAACCACGGGCCCCGCGGGATTGTCCGGGAAGGCGAGCTTTCCGTCGATGGAAGTGACAAAACAGCCCATGGTGTAGACCCGGTCTTCCCTTGAAGCAGGAAAACGGAGATCGCCGTAGACCTTGAGAGCGGAGGAAGGCAGGAGCCCCTTTTCAGGAAAGTGCACCTCATCCTCATGGCGGAACAGCCGCTTCAGGGCAATGGCTTTATAATCATAATCGATTTTTGGAAAGGCAGAGTTCATTCATCATCCTCCACGGTTTCACACACCTTATAAAACTGGTTCCGCTTATGAACTTCCTCCACCAGGCGTGCATTTCCCGCTCCGAACGCCTCATTGAAACGGCGGTCGGTCTCCATCAGCCATTCGGTATCGATAGCCTTCCAGAGATCAAAATCGCTCCAGTAGACGACCGCCATTACCTCGCCCGGCCGGTCTCCGTTTACCCACACCTCTTTACCCGCAAAACCCGGCCATTTGGCCAGCCCCTCGGTCCAGATTTCATGATCCAGTTCAATCCAGCGCTCCACCAGCTCAGGTTTCACGTGTAAAATTAATTGTTCCACCGCTTCCGGTTTTTTATATCTTTTCATCTTCATGGAACAATAATGCCGATACGGGGAAAACAGGTCAACTACAACTACGAAGATCGAACTATTTTCGTTGATTTTCGCAGGCGTTTCTGCTGGAAAAACCACCGGGCAATGGAATATGCTTCTACCATGAAACACAGGCACGTCATTTTTATCGCCCTCCTCCTTTCCGCATACCTGGCCCCGGCTCTTCAGGCTGATGAAATCTGGAGGAAAGCGGTGGAATATGCGGAGAAAGCGGCACTCTGGCAGGCGGAAACGGTAAGGGTCATTACGGAGGTACGGGACAAATCAGGCGAACTGGAAAAGCGGTCGGTCATCGAAATGGAACTCGAAAAAGCCTCGACATCGGTTCCGGTTTACCAGGTCGCGTCCGCTTCCGAGGATGGGAAGGACATTACCGGAAAGACCAGAAAAAGCTTTGAGAAGGAAGATGGATCCGCCAACCGCTTTGTGGCCGGTTTAAGCATCAGTCCATTTATTCCCCAGCTGGAAGAGACTCTGGCATATGAACCTCTGCCCTCTTCGGCATACGGCGGAAACGGCGCTGCCTACCGTTTCACTCTGCAGCACAGGACGGAGAAAGATGAGCTTCTCGGAGTGGAAGGAAGGGCACTTATCGATCCGGAAAGCGGCGCACCTCTCGGTCTTGACTACACGATAAGCGAAGGACCGAAGACCCTGCAGTACATGAATGTATCCATCAGTTTCAGGGAAAATGGCGAACAAATATCCCTTCCCGCCATTCTGGCGATGGAGCTCGGAGTCAAGCTACTTTTTATTGAAAAGCGGATTGATCTGGAAACCCGCTACGGGATATACCGCCGTTTTCCGGAAAGCACGCAATAGCAGGGACGCAAGGGATCCGCAGGGCGCCCGGCCCGGAAGGGACGGGCGGTCCGGCGGAAGGCCCTTAGGCCTGGAGCCGGACGGAAGGCGGCCGGGGCGCGCACCGCGCAGCGCCCCGGCCGCCGTACCCCGGAGGCAGCCCGGTTCCCGCCGGCAGGCGGGAATGCGCCCATAAAATGTAATATTAGCTAACTATACATTTAATTGCTTGTTTTTTAGCTATTTATATGATATATTAGCTAAAAAGGGGGCGCTTATGTTCGTGTCTTCGACGGTGTTCCAGAACAATTTCGGGAAATATCTGGATCTGTGCAGAAAAGAGAACATTATCATTACAAAGAACGGGAAGAAGCGGGCGGTACTGCTTCACTATCCGCGGAACCACGAGGGCTTTGAGGCGGGAGAGCCGATTGCCGATTACGGGACCTCCCCGCGCCCCGAAGGCTGGGTGAGCTACCGGGAGTTTCTTGAACTGACCGAGAAGAGCGAAAAGCAGTATGAGCTTATCGACGGGGTGGTCTACCTGATGGCCTCTCCCGGTTTTTCCCATCAGAGAATTCTCGGCAGGATGCATATTACCTTCAGCGGCTTTTTCCGGGACCATGATACCTGCGCTCCCTTTCTCTCCCCCTTCGATGTGGACCTGATAAGGGATTCCATCCGGCGGAAACGGGAAACCGACGAGGACGACATAAATGTGGTCCAGCCGGACCTCATGGTGCTCTGCGATTACCTTAAGGATATCAATGAAAAGGACCGGTATAAGGGAACGCCCGCCCTTGTGGTGGAGATCCTCTCCCCTTCGACGAGGAGCAAGGACAAGATCCGAAAAATGGACCTCTACATGGACGGCGGTATCGGCGAGTTCTGGGTGGTGGATCCGGAGAAGAGACGGATCGGGGTCTACACCTTCGAGGATTACGACCTTGCCGAAGACGCCTCCTTCCAGGAAGGTGAGAAGGCCCGTTCCCTCCTGTTTCCTGGGCTCGAGGCGGAGGTGGAGGAGGTTTTCAGGGTATAGGGGTACCGATTCAGATTGATCCGGCTGAAGTTTTCCAAACAGAGAGGCGGGCGAGAATCATCTCCCGTAATGCCGTCGGCACCGTCACCTTGTTCGACAAGGCTTCCAACAGAGCCTGTGCCGATTCGATAGTCCGCGAGTAGCCGGCGGCAATGGCTGCAAGCTCTTTTTCGATACCGGGAAAGCGGACCTCAATCCGCCGGAGAGGATCAAAGGGGTCGGGGGATTCGGGCAGGGCGATAAGCTCCAGGTAGCGTTCAAGAGCAAGCCCCTGGATAAGGCTGAAGGCGGACATCTTCTCTCCGCGCTCATGACGGCAGAGGCCGACAAAGAGAGCGGTCAGGATTTCGTCGGTCAGCCATTCGACACTGTGCCCGGAGAAGAGGTCAGGAAAAGCGGAGATGTTTTTCGCCGCAGAAGACGGATCGAAGGATTCTTCACTCCACACGACCCGGCCCTGCCCGTGGGGAAAGCGGTTCAGCTCCAGGGCCTCGACAATACCGAAATCGCAGAGGATTCCATCCTTCGAGAGAGCCTTGAAGCCGTCTGCGGTATGCTTATAGCTGTAGACAAGCGGAGCCGCCTTTTCCAGCCAGGCAAGGTTGTTCACCATCCGTGCCTTTTCCCCGTCACGGGCAATAACCAGAAAATCGAGGTCGGAAAAAGCGTCCAGCCGCTCCGTCTCTCCGGCGGAACCGAAGGCGATGAGTGCTCTGGCCGAACCGGAGTCCTCAAGTGCGGCCGCAATGGCCGAAAGTCTTTCAAGCAGAAGTTCCGGGGTGCTCACGCTTTTTCCCTCACTCCGCCCCGGCAGGCTCGGCGAGAAAGGGGGGAGCTGTGTCGTCAATCCATACCAGGTCCAGGGGAATCCGCCTTCCCGCCCGGCGGAAGAGCGCACAGCGGCCCGGGGGCGCAGAAATTTCTGCATCGGTACCGCCCTCAAACAGTCTTCCCTCCCACACATCGACCCAGCGGCCGCGGGGAAAATAGACCTTCCTCGAAGCCTGACCGGCGGTAATTACCGGTGCAACAAGCAGGTCCGGTCCCAGCAGGAACTGATCGTGAATACGTGCGGCTTCGGGATCGTCGGGATGATCGATAAGAAGATGACGCATGACCGGAAGCCCCGTATCGGCTGCGGTGCGGAACTGCTGCCTCAGGTATGGGACAAGCGCCATCCTGAGCCGGGAGAGACTTCGGCATATTGGCAGGATCCTCTCATCACCGGTGACGGAGGCAATATTCCAGGGACTGCGGTCGTTGTTTCCTCCGGGAGCCGGCATAAGCTGGGCAAACTGCCCATAGGGAGGTTCGGAGTGCCACTGCATGAGGGGTGAAAATGCCGCAAGTTCAAAGGAGCGCAGGTACAGCTCCGCATCGGGAAGCGGCCCCGCGAACCCGCCGATATCGAAGCCCCAGAAGGGAATACCCGAAAGCCCCGCGGAGAGTCCCGCTTTCAGCTGGGCGGCAAGCTCGCTCCACTCCGATTTCTGGTCGCCCGCCCAGTGCAGGGACCAGCGCTGGCTTCCCGCCCAGCCCGCACGGCTGAAAAGAACCCGATCGGGGCCGGCGAAGCGGCCGAAGGCTTCGAGGTAGCGCGCGGCATAGCCGCTGCGCATCTCCCGTCCGCTGCTTCCGTCGGCAAAGAGAAGATCGTCCTCGTGGATAAATTCTCCGCCGTCGGTCTTGAATCCGGCCACCCCCATATCGAGAAGATAGCGTCTTTTTCCGAACCACCAGCGGCAGGCGGCAGGAGAGGTAAAGTCCGGGACAGGGCTTCCCGCGAACCATCTCCCCTCGGGAATGGTGTAGAGCGATCCGTCTTCCCGCATGACCAGATAGCCGCTCTCCTCCGCCTCTTTCAGGGCGCGCCGCTGCCGCTCCCGGGCCTCTTCGGGACAATCTTCAGCCCGCTTTACAACCGGAGCCTGCCACAGAACGAGCCTTAGTCCCCGCCGGCCAAGGTCGGCTATCATCCCTTCCGGATCGGGCCAGCGCCCTTCATCGGGATAGCTGTAACCGCCCTCTCCGTCATCCTCCGAATCGTTCCAGGCGTAAAAGCCTCCCTCATCGCTCCAGGCCTCAAGGACGACTACCGTCGCAGGAAAACCGAGCCGTTCCATTTCGTCTATCTGGCTCATCAGTTCTTTCCGGGAATTCCAGCGGTTTGCCGAGATCCAGGGACCGAGGGCCCACTCCGGCGGCAGGGCGGGAAGTCCGCGGGAACGGGAGAACCCCTCGATTATCCGGGCAGGACTCCCGAAGTGCACGACAATCTCCGGCGGATCTTCCCCGCCGCAGAGAATCTCAAAAGAAAATTCCCCCGGAACGCTTTCGCCGAAATCGCAGAGTAGGGGAAAGCTTCCCTCAACCTCGATCCCAAAACCTAGTTCGGTAAAAAAGAGGGGAACGGGGAAATAAGAGGCCGCCCCCTGTTCGGTGAATTTTTCCTCAACCGAAAGGGTGCACTGCATTCCGTAATAATCCACTGCATCAAAGCGCTCACCGAGCCCGAATACATGTCGTGCCGGGGTATGAATACACCAGCGGACCCCGGAGGGGCACTTTTCAGCCCTCAGACCGGAGAATGGCAGGTCAGCAGGAACATCTCCCTCGATTCCGACCGGTAACGGCAATCCTGAAAACAGATCTTTCATTTGAGACCTCCCAGCTGCAGACCCGCCCTGAACCAGCGCTGGGCCGCTATATAGACGATAATTATCGGAATCATACTGAGAAGACTTCCCGCCATGAGCACATTGAACCAGCTGGAATACTGTCCGTTCAGCTGATTGAGCGCCAGGGTCAGGGTCATCTTGTTCCGGTCCGAAAGCACCACCAGGGGCCAGAAATAGTCGTTCCAGGCGGTCATGAAGATAATCACACCGAGGGTGGCCAGTGATGCCGAGACGAGGGGCAGAATAACGACCCGGTACACCATGAAGCTGGAGGCCCCGTCGATCGTGGCCGCTTCAATAAAGTCGTTGGGAATACCCGCCATATGCTGACGGAGCATAAAGATCGCGAAGGCGTTGAAAATTGACGGAAGAACCACTCCCGTATAGGTATCGAGCAGTCCGAAGGACCTGAGTACCAGAAACAGCGGAATGGTGGTCACCTGCTGGGGAATCATGAGCGTTGCCAGAAACAGGGTAAAGAGGATGCCCTTCCCCCTGAAACGCAGCTTTGCAAAGGCGAATGCCGCAAGAGATGCCGAAAGCAGGGTAAGCACGACGGTGGAAATGGTGATTACCGCACTGTTGATGAACGATCTGCCGAAGGGAAAGACCTCGAAGACCTTCCGAAACGAAGCGAGATTGGGATCGGAGGGAATCCACTGTATGGGAACCGCAAGAAGCGCCCCCCTGTCCTTGAGGGATGTGGAGATCATCCAGAGAAAGGGAACCGCCACGATAAAGGCGATGGTTCCCGCCAGCAGATAGTGGAAGATGAGGGAATAGATTTTTCCGGCTCTACGATTCATAGTGCACCCATACCTTCTGCAGTCTCATCTGTATCGCCGTCAGAACAAATACGATGACAAAGAGGATCCAGGAAAATGCCGCCGCGTATCCCATCTTGTAGTATCGGAAGGCGTAGCGGTATATCCGTTCCACAAGCACCTGGGTTGACGGCCGGGGTTCGGAAATTCCCGTGGTAGTAGTCATCACCATCACCTGGGGAAAAAGCTGGATTGAATTGATGACCGCAATTATCAGTACAAAGAAGATGGTGGGAGAAAGCAGCGGAATGGTGATACGCACCAGACGCTGAAAGCTCCCCGCCCCGTCAAGTTCAGCCGCCTCGTAATAAGTTGGAGAAATCCCCTGGAGACCGCCGAGTATAATGAGACCGAAAAAGCCTATGTCCTTCCAGAGGCTCGCAAGCACGATACCGGGCATGGCCCAGGCATCATCATAAAGCCATCCCGGTCCCCGGATACTGATAAGGGAAAGAAGATTGTTGAGTACGCCGTACTCCGGACTGAGCACCCACTTCCAGACCAGGGCCCCCGCGACCCAGGAGGTAAGAACCGGAATATAGAAGAGCACGCGAAAGAGGGTCGCTCCCGGGAGCTTCCGGTTCAGAATGAGGGCGGCGGTAATTGAGAGGAGAAGAATGCCCGGAAGATAGAGAACAATAAAGTAGAGGGTATTCAGCAGCACCCGGTGGAACTCCTCCGATCCGAGAATTTCCGCATAGTTGGCAGCCCCGATAAACTGGTCCTCAAAGAACGCCCCGCCGCCCCCGAAATGGGCGAAGGACCTCAAGCCGTCCCATGAAGTAAGACTCAGGATCATTGAACCGAAAACCGGAACCAGACTGAGAACCAGGAAACCGGCAAGACTGGGAAGCAGAAAAAAGAATGCCGTAAGGCTTTCCGTCCGCTCCTTTTTATGATGCAGCATGATACTCCTCCCGCGGAAAAAGCGGGATGGCCGGAATATTCCGGCCATCCCTGCACTGGCACTAGAGCTTTATTCTGTTTTCAAGTTCCGCCTGAGCATCCTTGAGAGCCTGTTCAGGGGGTTTGGTCCCTTCACGCGCAGCCTGAAGATTCCGGTTCACGATATCCGTCATTTCGGAAGCCTGCTCGACAACCGGGGGCATAACGATGTACTTGAGGGATTCAAATACCGCCTTCCGGTTCGCAGGATTATCCTTTGAGAGGTAGTCGGCCAGAACGGCTTCGTCGGTAATTGCGGGAAGTTCCCAGCCCGCGTTGACGCGGATTGAGGCAGCCTCGCTGCTTGCAGCCATAAATGCCACCCACTTCATTGCCGCTTCGGGGTGTTTTGTATCCCTGGAAATTACCAGTCCGTTGGAAAAGAAGTGAGTTGCCTTTTCCTTCATTCCGGGCTCAACCTCCACATCCCAGGCAAAGGTGCAGTCCCTGGAAAACTCGGGAAAGGCCCAGATGCCGGTAACCAGCATTCCCAGCCGACCCGTCTTGAACATATCCCATTCTCCGGCGCCCGCCATCTGGGCATCCGAGGGCATGACATTGGTTTTCCGGATGCGGTCAACCATGAAGGTAAGGGTTTCCACATTCTGCGGGGTGTTCATGGTGAAGCGTGTTTCATCTTCATTCATAAGCGCTCCGCCGTTCTGGCGGGTAACCTTGTAGAACTCCCAGAAATGTACGGGATGAATAATTCCCCAGTACTGGTCGCCAAGGGCAGCTATTTTTTCCGCCGCAGCCTGTTCTTCCTTCCAGGTCCAGTCCGATGTCGGGTAGGAAACGCCCGCCTCGTCAAAGAGGTCCTTGTTGAAGAACAGAAGAACCGTCGAGAAACTTGCAGGCAGACCGTACTGGGTACCGTCGGTGCTGAAGGCGGCCAGGGCCCGCTCATCCAGGGCATTCACGTCAAATCCGGTCGATTCGATATAGGGCTCCAGATCGAGAAGGACGCCCTTCTTTGCGTAGGAAACAAAATTCTCGTAATTCAGGTCGAAACAGTCGGGTGCTTTTCCGCCCGCTATTCTGGTCTGAAGCTGGGTAAAATAGTCGTTGTAGCCTACGGTCTCCAGCTTGATTTTTATATCCGGGTTCTGCCGTTCGAACTCCTCCACCATTGCATCAAGATGAACACTTACCTCGCCCGAACCCTGAAAATTTGCAAATACTATTTCCACCGGAGCTCCCGCTCCCGCGGATCCAGCCTTTCCTTCGGTATCTTTCTGCCCTGCGGCAAACGCACCTGTCGTAATTATCGCAGCCAGAAGCACCGCGACCATGGGAATGTGTCGTTTCATAACACGCCTCCTTGTTTATTCCGCCGTCCGTCGTCCGGGGTCCGGACCCCGAAACACGGCCGGTCGGTCCTCACGGCAAGGGGTCGCGAAGCCCCGTCCGTGCAGTTACCTTTTCAGGGGATCCTCAGATCCCGTACCGATTCCCGCTCCACCATGTGCACCGGCAGCACAAGCCGCTGTCTTCCCGGCGAAGCACCGTCTATCCGCTCGGTTACAAGCCGTACGGCAATTGCCCCCTTGCCGATAATGTCCTGCCCGACGGTGGTCAGGCCCGGCGTTATCCAGCGGGCAATATCAAGATCATCAAAGCCGACCACCGAATAGTCTTCGGGAATCCGCAGCCCCTTCTCCTTAAGCCCCTTGATGAGACCGATGGCCAGGACATCCGCCGCGGCGAATACCGCACCGCCGGAGCCGAGGAGTGAGACCACTTTTTCCGCCGCCCGCCAGCCGGCATCGAAACCGACAGTCACATCCACAATCAGGGAAGAATCGTATTCCCCTCCAGCCTGTTCAAGTGCGTCCCTGTATCCGGCCATGCGTTCGGCATGGACCCCTCCGGGTGCGGGAAAACCCGAGAGCATGGCGATGCGGTGGTGCCCCCGTTCCAGGAGGTACGAAGCGGCGAGTGCTCCTCCGGCCCTGTCGTCTATTACCACATCATCGAAGTCGTGATCCCTGCAGACCGAATCCACAAGAACTATGGGAATTTCCGAACGCTTAAGCTCTTCGTAAAATCCGTCCGGATACATTCCGATTATGATTATACCTTCGAGGTTTCTTCTCCTGGCAAGCTCCAGATAGCTTTCATCGGCGTTCACACCGGAAACAATTACATGGAAGCCCCGGTCCCTGGCTTCGTGTTCTATGCTGCTCAGAATTGATGCATAGAAGGGATTGGCAAAAACCAGCCTGCTCCCCTCTTCCAGCTGGGGGATAACCACACCGATAAGCCGGGACCGCCGGTTGGCAAGGCTGCGGGCGGAAATATCCGGAATGTAGCCCAGCTTTTCGATGGCCCGTTCGATCCTCTCTCTGGTCTCGGCCCCGACACCGACTTTACCGTTGAGAAAATAGGAAATCGACGCGATCGAGACCCCCGCTTCACGGGCTACATCGGTTATGGTCGGTCGCTTTTTCATGCCCCTGCCTCCACTCTCTTTAGAATGCCTGAAGAAACCAGCTTATCCGATGCATCATGGACAGACCAGCGGTCATCCTCAATTTCGGCACGGTACCGTTCTCCGCGGCAGGTAAACCTGAAATAAAAACCATCCCAGCCCGGGGCGATGACCGGAGAAAGAACCGGTACCTTACCGGTCACATCAAGACCGGCGAAACCGAAAACCAGAGCCCTCCAGGCACCTCCGCAGGCGGCAAGATGGAGTCCCTCTTCGGCGACATTCTTCATCCGGTCGTCCAGATCCAGCCTTGCGGCGCGGATCAGATAATCCTCCGCCTTCGCCGTCAGTCCCAGGGCGGCGGCGGCTTCCGCATGGGCTCCGAAACTGAGGGTTGAATCGTGGGCAGTCAGGGGTTCGTAAAAGTCCCATACGGCACGCTCCTCCCGAAGTGAAAAGATTCCCGGAACAAGCCGTCCCAGAAGAACCAGATCGGCCTGCTTGACAAGCCTGAGCCGCTGAAGCCGGTCGAAGGGAATTATCTTGTAGAGCGGCTCATCACCCTTTTTGAGTGTGCGGAAATCAAAGGGCTCTTTTTTCAGAAAGAGTTCATCTTCGAGATGGAGGGAACGTTCTTCATCAAAGGGGAGTACGCAGTGTTCCGCAATCTCCTTCCAGAGATCCATTTCAGCTTTATCGAAATTGAGTTTTCCGGTTGCAGCGTCCAGTTTCTCCGGCCGCCGGATGCTGCACTCACCGATCGCCTGCACGGCCTTTATCAGGTTCTCCCTCGCCATGGCAACGGTGAAGTAATTGTTGATGGTGACTCCGCCGTATTCATCGGGACCTTTCACCGAAAGGAGATTCCATCTGCCCGATGCTTCTTCCCTTGTAAACCGGCTGCTCCAGTAGCGGGCGGTCTCAATCAGGATCTCCAGCCCGGGGCCGAAATACCAGTCGTCGTTCCCCAGCCAGGTGCGGCATGCGTTTACCGACCATGCCACGTCCGCGGTTATATGCACCTCGCTCAATCCGATGTCCCAGGTATCGCACTGCTCCTTTCCATCCAGGGTGCACATCCAGGCATAGCGGGCTCCCCGCAGCCCATGGGCCGAGGCATTTGCCCTGGCGCCCGGCAGGGTACGGTACCGGTACTCAAGCAGAGACGATGCCGCCTCCGGAAAGGTAAGAGCGAAAAAGGGCAGCATGAACACATCGGTGTCCCAGAAAAAGCAGCCCTTGTAACGGCTGTGGCTGAGCCCCCGGGCCCCGATGGAGACCCCGGGGTCGTCCATGGCGGCCGACTGCACCAGCTGAAAAACGGAATAGCGCAGGCCCAGGGTCAGCGAATCATCGCCCGTAACACCGATATCCGCTGCCTCCCATATACGCTCCCAGGCCCCCTCGTGCGCCCTGCGAAGCTCCGCTGTCCCGAGAACCGCCGCCTTCCGGGCGGCCGCTGCCGCCGCCTCCGGCAGCCGGGAACCGGCGACCGTACCGAAAGGGTCCCTGTCGGTTGCCAGAACGGAAACGCGGTCAAAAACCCTGCGCTCCCCTTTCGGCAGGCTGAAACTTACATGGCGGATCAGGCGGTCGTCGGCAGCTTCGGTTTCCAGAGGAACAGCCCCTTCGGGCATGGAAAAAGCCATGGCGAGTTCAAGAACGATACCGGTTCCCGCCGCCCTGGCACCGAAGCTGAGCAGGCCGTCACGGTCTTCCTCCATGCGGAAGGTTTCCCGGAGAGAGAGAAGCTCATCACTCTTTTTAAGCTGATCATCATAGACAGGCCGGTTCATGGTGGTCCCGTCAATGCCGGCGGAAATACGGATATTGATATCCCGGTCGGGAGAATAGAAGGCAAAGGACTGCACTGCCAGACGCCTGTCAGCCATGCTCGGGAAACGGAAGGAGGAAATCTGGAGCCGTGCTCCGTCCCGGGTTAAAAAGGTGTAGCCGCCGCTCACTATTCCCGTATCCAGATCCAGCTCGCGGTACACATCGGCGGACCGCTCCGATGCGGGATGCACCTTTTCTCCATCCGCCTCGATGCGGGTATGGAGAATATCCGGACAGTTGACCATATCGGTGATTCCGGGCTTCAGTTCTCCGAAAAAACCGGCGGCAAAGGTCGTGCGTTCCCCCGGGGAACCCATTGCATCACCCGAACCTTCGGCCCGGAAACCGCGGAAACCGAAACGGCCGTTGCCCTGGAAAAAGATACTCTCGTAAAACCGCTCCAGTACCGGGTTAAGACCCTCTTCCCGGATAAGCCGGACTGATTCACGCCGCTTCATTCCCCGCCTCCGAATGCTTCAAGCATGGCGAAGGAGAGAAAGCCTGCGCAGGTGGCGAAGGCCGCCCCGGTTACCACCTCGCCCGTATCGGGATCCACACTCTCACAGGCAAGCCCGTCATCCATCGGTATCGAGGAGAGAATCCGGCGTCCCTTATCGCTTCGACCGCAGAGGAGGGAGTTGGCCAGACTGAGAATCCACGGATGGGGAGCATGTTCGCATCCTATCTCGTCCACCGTCCTGCCCGAAAAGGAGAAACGGTAGGCAGGATCCCGGATGTACGCCACCGTCGCCAGATAGACCGGATCGTCGGCGGGAATAAAACCGTGCCAGGCCAGAAGCTCCAGGCTTCCCGGCGGCTCGTCGTACATTTCAAATCCGCCCGAACCATCCACGGCCCAGACAAAGCGCCTTGTCCCGTCCGTTTCATTGATGCAGGCGGAAAGTACGGCACGTTTCAGTTTTTCCGCGGAAAGGCTTAATTCCGCAGCCCGCTCTTTCAGGCCGGCCCCGGCATAACAGGCAGCAAGGGCTGTCAGCGCCTTCCAGAGCAGGACATTGTCATAGGTAAGAAAGGGCATCCCGGCGGGATCATCGGTGGGCTGGAGAAAGGTTTCATAAAGCCCCGTGGAAATATCCAGCTTTTCCTCCGCCCGCTTCAGGATTCTGTCGATACCCGAAGCAAAAGGTTCCCGCAACACGATTGTCCGGTCACCCGCCGCGGCCGAGTAATCCGTCAGCGCAAGAAGGGGAGCAGCCAGCTCATCCAGCTCAAAGCCCGGCTCCAGAACGGTACCGTCAATATAGCGGCTGTGAATTCCCGCATTTCTTATCTGTCGGCCGAACGCGTAATGAAGCATCTCCAGGGCACGATCCCGGTCAACCGCAAGGATGGATGGAAAGCTCCAGAGCAGAGAATCGCGGTCCCAGTAGGATGCGCTTACGTAGTACCTGGGGCTGCGCGAGGTGACCATGACAAACTCTTCGGTATCCATGGTCAGGCCCGCCGCAAAGAAATAATTGAACAGCAGGTTCATATTGAGGGTACGATCCAGAAGAGGATCACCCGTGCTGCGTACCAGTTTTCCCAGCCGTGCACGTGTTTCCGCCATTACACGTTCCCAGCCCTTCCGGCTCAGCTCCTTCGCCGCGGTAATTGCGCCGACCTCTTCGAAGCCCGCACCCCACCAGAATACCGTCCCGCCGTCGAACAATTCCCCGGCGGATACCGGCATTTCAAGAGAAAACGAAACGCTCCCGTCCTCACCCTGTGTATAATCCGCCTTCACTTCCGGCTCAATTACCGGCGCAAAGGAGAAAACAGGAAGATCCGAGACGAGATCGATCGAAAATGCTCCGTTCCAGCTGCTCGAGTAAGAGGTAAAACCGCGCCCGAGAGGCTTTGTCTCGTTGACCCTGTGAAATGCCCCGGAGGCCCGGCCCCGGATGCCGAAGGCAGAAACCCTGCCGCCCTCCGTTTCAAGCCGCAGGCTGATACCGAAACCGCGTTCTCCCGGAGGAGTAAGAATTATCCCGTGCAGGACCCCGGCACCGCCGGCAAGTTCCGCCCTGAACCGGGGAATCCAGTACATCTCCCGTTCCCAGACCATGGAAACTATCTCTATTTCATTACCTTCCGCATCGAGGGCCACGGGCTTGAAAAGAGGCGTATTCTGTCCTCCCCGGACCAGGATCATACCCCGAAGCCCCATATGAAGCATTGAGAATGATTCGACAGTCCCGTCGGCGCCGCGGATTTCCGGGAGGGAGATATATTCATTTCCAGTTACGATATTTTTCGGACAATCAATA
>NPIE01008847.1_pt3 | contig 13542 bp, 11 predicted proteins | sample 8637661 | NCBI WGS metagenome assembly NPIE01 (sample SAMN07420842, study PRJNA396082) | bioreactor metagenome | isolation source: sample BA12 brine-fed electro-methanogenic bioreactor BA | place: Japan: Kochi | collected 2016-12-09 | reverse complement strand
GCAAGTGCAGCCTTGATCTTTCTGCAGGAGGCCGCGCTGCCGGCCGATCCAATCGCTTGGGTCCTGTTCGGGCCGCGGAGGGCCCTCCTACAGCGGGGTTCGATGATCAGGGCTGCCATTGGTCTTGCCCGAGCTGTGCAAGTGCAGCCTTGATCTTTCTGTAGGAGGCCGCTCTGCCGGCCGATCCAATCGCTAGGGTCCTGTTCGGGCCACGGGGGCCCTCCTACGGCCGGATTCGATGATCACCACCAGCAGCGGAACCAGGAAATGCAGGGCGATGTGGAGCATGTCCCGCGAATGTGCGTGGTCCGGGTTCGGGCTTACTCGGCCCGGTAGCGGACCTCGCCCGCGACCAGCGTCATCTCGACCCGAAGATCGCCCAGCGCATCATCGCTGACCGTCAGCGGGTTGGCGTTGAGAACCACGATGTCGGCACGCTTGCCCGGGGTCAGGCTGCCCAGCTCATCCTCGTCGAATACCGCTTTGGCGCAGCCGAGGGTGTAGGACACCAGCGCTTCCATCCGGGCCATGGACTGCTCCGGGAAGAACTGCTCGCCATTGGCCATGCGTCGGGTCACCGAGGCGGCGTAGGAAGCCAGCGGCGCGATCGACTCGACCGGCACGTCGGTGCCGTTGCAGATGGTCGCGCCGGCATCGAGCAGCGTGCGCCAGATGTAGGCCCGTTCGCGCGCCCGTTCTTGACCGAGGCGTTGCGGCACCCAGGGTCCGTCCGAGGTCGCGTGGATGCCCTGCATCGAGGCGATCACGCCGAGCGCGGCAAAGCGCGGCACCTCATCCGGATGCAGGGTCTGGGCATGCTCGATGCGCCAGCGCAGGTCCTCCGTGGGGCGCTGGCTCAGGAGTTCCTGATACAGATCCATCACCTCGCGGTTGCCGCGATCGCCGATCGCATGGGTGTTGAGCTGGAAGTCCTGGGTCAGCGCGATTTCGGCGGTCTCACGCAGATTCTCCAGCGAGGTCTGCGGCAGGCCGGAGGTATCCGGCTTGTCGGTATACGGGTCCAGCAGCCAGGCGCCGTGGGTGCCGAGTGCGCCGTCGATGTTGCGCTTGAGCGCACGCACCGTCAGGAAACCGTTGGCGTGGCCGATCATGCGGTAGTCGGCAAGGCGCGCGCGCAGATCCTCGTTGGTCTCGTGGCGCACCGCCACGTGCAGCCGCACCGGCAGACGGCCGGCCTCGGCCACGGCCTTGAGTCGATCGATATCGGCGAAGTTGGTGCCCATGTCGTGAAAGCTGGTCACACCATGGCGCAACGCCTCACGGCCGGCCAGTTCGACCTGACGTTCGAACCGGGCCTGAAGCTCGGTCTCGGTCAGCGCGGCCTGCGCTTCCATCAATTTGCTCCGGACCGGGTTGCCCGCGGCCTGGCGCAGGTAGCCAGTCGCTGCCCCGTTCTCATCGCGCACGATGGTGCCGCCTTCCGGGTCGGGCGTTGCATCATCGATGCCGGCCAGCGCCAGCGCCATCGCGTTTGCGTAGGTGGCATGTCCGCTGGCGTGGAACAGCACCACCGGGTTGTCGGGACTGACGGCGCTGAGCGCGCGGTGGTGGGGAATGCCGTCGTACAGCGGCACATCGATCTCGCCCCAGCGCTCCTGGTGCCAGCCGCGACCGACGATCCATTCACCGGCCGGCGCTTCGGCGGCTGCCGCGGCAACCATTGCGACGATCTCGTCGAAGCTGCGCGTGGGCAACAGTTCCAGCATCATCAGCGACTGACCGAGGCCGAGGAAATGGCCATGACCCTCGATGAATCCGGGCATTGCCACCCGCCCGTCGAGCGCGATCACTTCGGTCGCATCGCCGATGTGACGCGCGATCTCATCGGCGCTGCCGACGGCGACAATCCGGCCGTCCTTCAGCGCCACGGCCTCGGCCTCGGGGAGATTGGTGTCGACCGTGATCACGGTCCCGCCGGTCAGGATCCGGTCGGCAATGAGCGCCGGATCGGCAGTGGCCGCGGCCGACGGCGTATCGCTTGCGGCACCGGCATCTACAGCCGCGGAATCGGCATCCTCCGACGAACTGCATGCCGCAAGCAGGACCAGAAGAACCAGGGAAAGAATCAATCGAATCGAAGTCATTGAGTGTCTGTCCTGTTGTTTGCATGGCTGAGTGCCAGCACTACTCTACAAGAAAACCCGGACCGCGCCCGCCACCTGTTTAGCGCGCTTGACCGCCTGCTCGACGGTGTCGGCCCGCGCCAGCGCAACACCCATGCGGCGCTGGCCCTTGACTTCGGGCTTGCCGAACAGCTTCAGGTCGGTATCGGCCAGGGCGAGCGCATCCGACAGGCCGCTGAAGGCGAGCTTTTCCGAATCGCCTTCGACCAGCAGCGCGGTCGACGCCGAAGGGCCGTGAAAGCGGATATTCGGGATCGGCAGGCCGAGAAAGGCACGCGCGTGCAGCGCAAACTCCGACAGCTGCTGCGAGATCAGCGTGACCATGCCGGTATCGTGCGGGCGCGGTGAGACCTCGCTGAACCAGACCTCGTCGTCCCGGATGAACAGCTCGACGCCGAACAGGCCGCGGCCACCCAGCGCCTCGGTGATCTTCGCGGCGATCGCGCGCGATTTCGCCAGCGCGATCTCACTCATCGGCTGCGGCTGCCAGGACTCACGATAATCGCCGTCTTCCTGGCGATGTCCGATCGGCTCGCAGAACGAGGTACCGCCCACGTGGCGGAGGGTCAGCAGGGTGATTTCATAATCGAATTCGACCAGCGACTCGACGATCACCTTGCCCTTGCCGGCCCGACCGCCCTGCTGGGCGTAATTCCAGGCGCGCTCGAGATCGGTCTCGCTGCGAACCATCGACTGGCCCTTGCCCGAGGAACTCATGATCGGCTTGACGATGCACGGGAAACCGATCCTGGATGCAGCGACGCGGAAGCCGTCCCAGGTCTCGGCGAATTCATATCGTGAGGTCGGCAGGCCCAGCTCCTCGGCGGCCAGCCGGCGGATGCCCTCGCGGTTCATCGTCAGGTGTGCGGCCCTGGCGCTGGGCACGACGTGGAAGCCCTGCTGCTCCAGCTCGACCAGCGCATCGGTGGCGATCGCCTCGATTTCCGGCACGATGAAGGCCGGCTGCTCCTGGCGCACGATCGCCTTCAAGGCCTCGCCGTCGAGCATCGAGATCACATGGCTGCGATCGGCCACCTGCATCGCGGGTGCATTTTCGTAGCGATCGAGCACGATCACCTCGCAGCCGAGGCGCTTCAACTCGATGACGACTTCCTTGCCCAGCTCGCCACCGCCGCACAGCAAGACCCGGGTGGCTGTTTCGGAAAATGGCGTACCGATCAAGACCATCGTGATTCCTGTTCGAAGTGTTGCCTGCGCCCTCGGATGCTGCTCCTTCCTATGCTGCTTCAGCCATTCGGCGCCATAGTCATAGCTCGGGTCGATGACGATCGTATGGTCGTGGGTTTTGATCTGGCGAACATTCACCCACTCACGCCAGCTGGATGATCTGGTTCAGCAGCTTCAACACCTCGGCAAACCGGGCATCAGTTAATTTTTTCATCGGGTGCCTTGCTCCGCCGCGCAGCCGCCAGTCGAAGGATTTCGGTTGATGACAGAGCACATAACTCGGCTGCCCGGCCTTGCGTCCTTTGGCCACGCCCACAGCTACGGCAAAGGGGTTGTCTGCGTTGTAGCTTGCGGTTGTCATCGGTAGCCCGATTACCAGCGAGGTGCGTTGATTGAATGCCTTTGGTGACAGCACCAGAAACGGGTGGACGTCGCGCATTTCCTGCCCACGCTGGGGATTGCAGTCAATCCAGATGACCTCCTGTCGTTGCGGTACCCAGGGATCGCGTGTTACCACCGCTCAGCACCAATCCTGCCACTTTCAGCCATGGCTTCGCCACCATGCCGAACAGGGTCAAATCTGGCCAGTCGCTTATCCAGAGTCAAAAACTTCTCATGCAGCGGGATAATGACGATTCGCTCACCCTCCACGCTGATGCGCACGCGCTGATCCGCGTGCAGGTCGGCAGCACGGGCGATCGCGGCTGGCAGACGCACGCCGAGGTTGTTGCCCCAGTATTTGATATCGAGGATCGTGTCAGTCATGGCAGCTGGCCGGGACATGTTTATACGAAGTTTAAACATTCTTGCCGAGACCTGCAAGCGGTCTGATACCGGACAATCATTCGACCCTGCCTTTCTGTAGGCCGCTCCGCCGGCCGGCCTGATACCGGGCACCCATTCAACCCCCTTCTGTAGGAGGCCGCTCCGCCGGCCGATCCGGTCGCCTGGGTTCTGACGAGGCCGCAGAGGGCCCTCCTGCAGCGGGTTTCGATGATCCGCGCCGGCCTGCCGGCGATTCAATCCGGGCCAGCGCTGTTCATCCGTGCTCTCAGGGGATGGGTGGCTGACAGATTTCGCCGACAGATTTCGCAAGATCAGGCGCGTGGAATGCGTACCGCGGTGGCCATGATCTGGACTTCGAATTCGGCCATCGGCACCGCATCTTCCGCTTCGCCCAGGTCTTCCGCAAAATGAGCGATCTGCGCCGGCGTCAGTTCGACCCGCTCGATCGTACCGGCCAGGGTCACGGTCTTGCCGGCCGAATCAGTCGGGATGAAGAAACCGTAGTCCCGGAAGCGCACACGCGCCACTGAATCACCATCGCGGGCGATGAAGAAGCAGCCTTTCTTCTGACAGACCTGCTGAATCTCGGTTTCGATCACGACCGACTGCCCGGCCAGTTGGTCCATCTGCGAAATTGCCTCGCCAAGCGAATGAACACGCTCGGCTTCGGGCAGCACCGCGCCAAAGTCTTCATACGCCTCGGTCGTGATCACCGGCTCCGACAGGCGGACGACGACTTCGTCGGCCCATGCGGCATGCATCACAAAACCGGCAACAAACAAATGGGTCAGGATCATTCTGCGCATCGGTTACTCCCGGAGCTGAGGAATCGGTAGATTGAAACGGCATTCTACCCCGGCGATCGGCGTCCTCGATAGGCTCCACTCGCCAGCACAATCTTCTTGCAGCCAATAGCGCATCTCGGGTATCGGCCCCGCAAACAATGTGCAAGCCCGGCAATTTGGTGTACCGTTCGATCTATCACCACTCACCGGGCCCGCATGCGCCTGCAACGCCCCCATATCTGCGTAATCACCGCATCACCCCGTCGTCGGTCTTCGCCGGGCCGCCTGCTTGCGCCCGCGCTGTTTTTGATCGCTGCCGGCCTGCTGCCGATCGGGCTGGCGCAATCGCAATCGCAATCGCAATCGCAATCGCCTTCCGACCCGGCGGCATCGCCTGTGCCCGAACTGCACGCCGACGCCAGCGCGGGGGAGCAGGCTGCCGCGGTCGGTGAGATGATCGACTGGCTGCGTGGCGACTTCCAACAGGCACGTGGCCCGGCCACGGTCTGGATCGAGAACCCGGCCCTGCCGGCCGAACTGCGCTCGCAGCTGCTGCGGGCCGCGATCGAGGGCGCGCGACGGGCCGCCGCGCTGGATTTCGAAACGGTCGCGACTCCTGCCTACGAGGATCTGGCCGCGCAATTGCCGCCGGGCAGCGAACGCTCGGAGTTGCATCAGTCCTATGCCAACCTGTTGCTCTCGCGCGGCCGGTTCGATCGCGCCGAGACCCTGTATCGACAGGCCATGGCTGAAGAAGCGGATCGCGACACGGCCGAGCGCGCCAACCTGCGAACTGCGCTGGGTGTGGCCCTGGCCCAGCAGGGCAAGCTCGACGATGCACTGGCCGCGATGCTGGAGTCCTACCGGCTGTATGAACAGACCGAATCGGGCCCGGCGAACGACCTGTTGCGCAACATCGGCGGCTTGTCGATCTATCTTGGTGACTGGGAGCAGGCCGTCACCTTCTCGCGGCTGGCGATCGAAGCCATCGGGCCCGACAACCCGGCCAACGCCGGCGTCTATTCCAATCTTGGCGCCGCGCTGATCGAGCAGGGCAAGCTGGACGAGGCAATCGAGGCGCTCGAGACCGGCATCAAGCTGGGTGAAGCCGCAGGCCAGCCCAGCGCTTCGGCGATCAACAACCTGGGGTTTGCGCTGCGCCAGCTCGGTCGCAATGAAGAGGCGCTGCAGCAGTTCGAACGCGCCGCGGCGATCAACCGCAGCCAGAGTGATCTCGGATCGCTGGCCATCTCGCTGAAGAACATCGGCGAGACCCTGATCCAGCTTGACCGGCGCGAGGACGCGGACCGGGCGCTGCAGGCATCGATGGCCGCCTACCACGAAGCCGACATCAAGCCCAAGCGTCTCGAACTCTACCCGGTACTGGTCGACAACCTCGAGCAGCTCGGACGCTTGCCCGAGGCGCTGGCGATGATGCGCGAATATCGAGCACTGAGCGCGGAAATGGCCTCGGCCGAGGCCCAGACCCGGATCGCGGAGCTGCAGACCGCGTTCGATCTGGAACGGCGCGAGCGCGAACTGGCCGAGTCGGAGCGCGAACGCCTGGCGCGCGAGGCCGAGCTGGCCGTGCTGCAGGCCGAGCAGTCGCGCCAGAAGTTGACCGGCCAATTGCTGGTCGTCGGGCTGTTCGCGCTGGGCCTGTTCCTGCTGCTGTTGCTGCGCTCGCTGCGTTTGCGCAATCGCGCCAACCGCCTGCTGGCCGAAAAGAACGCCGAGATCGACATCCAGCGCCAGAGCCTGAGCGAGACCAATCAGCTTCTTCAGCGCCACAGCGTCGAGGACGACCTGACCGGGCTCGGCAACCGACGCTCGATCCGTGCGGCGCTGGAATCGATGCGGCCACCGGCGCTGCTGGTGCTGATCGACCTGGACCACTTCAAGGAAGTCAACGATCGCTACGGTCATCCGGCCGGCGACACGATCCTGACCCGGTTTGCCGAGCTACTGCGCGACCACGCCGGACCTGGGGACAAGCTCGCGCGCTGGGGCGGCGAGGAATTCCTGTGGCTGGTCGCCGGGGCCGGTATCGAAAGCGCCAACGAACACTGCCACGCCTTCGCCGAGCACTTGCGCGCGGTCACTTTCGACCTCGACGGACAAGCGCTCACGATCAGCTGCTCGATGGGCGCGAGCACGCTCGATCCGGATGCCGACGATCCTCAGGCCGCGTTCGATCGGGCAATCAAGATCGCCGACGCTGCGCTCTACGAGGCCAAGGCCGCGGGCCGCGATCAATCCGTGGTGTTCGAGCGGCTGGGCACGGATGTCAGCGCATTCGAAGGCTCGCTGGATGTCGAAGCACTGCTCGCGAAGGGCGTTCTGCGGCGGCTCGAAGGCAGCGGCGGCTGAGAGCCGCCGCCGCGATCAGAACTGACCCTGGACCGAGGGCTTGCCGTGGGCCGTGACACCGCCCGCATCGACCGACGCCTGCATCCGCTGCTTCAGTCGCTCCAGCGCGGCACGGATCGATGCGGCGCCATCGTAGGCCAGCCCCTGGAACTCGGCCGGCTGAGATGGAAGGCCATCCAACCCCGGCACTTGCACGCGCTCGGTCAACACCACCGGGTCATAGACCCGCTGGTCCCAGTCGTTCGGATCCAGCAGCTCGGCCCGAACCAGCCGCACCGCCACAAGGGTCTGGTCGGGGAACTCCACGTTCACCAGCCCGTCCCGATCGACCGGCCCCCGGACCAGAAAACGACGAATTTCGCGCACCCGTTCATCGTTTCGATCAGCGAAAGTGCAGGCCTCGTTGTCGTCGATCCAGCACTGCAGGCGCAGCGCCAGTGCCGCGCGATGACGACCGGCCGAGCCCTGCTCCGGCCCGATCAGATCGATCGCCGAAGGCAGCTCCTCGGCCAGACCCAGATCGTCGATCCGTAGCGCTGTGCCCGGTAGCTCGACCGCCGGCACCTCGACCGCCTGTTGCGCGGCCGCGTGTTGCACCAGCAGCGGCTGCGCCGCAAGCAGAAACAGCCAGGAACCGATGGACGGGATGCAAAGAGCCTTGATCAACCGAACCATGTTCGAACTCCGTTTGAGAATAGGCCGTGCAAATCACGCTAGCGGCGGTTTCTAGAGCGAACACACTAAGCTGGACCAGTCTGCGCTGCTGCGACCGCGCCGCGCTGCGGCTGTCTACAATCCTGGCTACGACCTGCTCTACAATCACGGAAATGGAAGACAAGCGCGACGCCTCTGTGTCCGAATCCGGGCATGATCGTTCGCTGATCCGATGGTTTGCCGGCTTGTCACCGGACCAGCGGCTTGCGGAACTGGACTCGCGGCTTGCGTTTTTCCATCCACTGAGGTCCAGTCATGACCCCAAGCTTTCGGGCAATCCTCGAAGTCCTGAATCAACATCAGCTTGAGTAAATCATCGTCGATGCGGTCGCTTCACGCTTCAGGTCGGCTCGCTGACTAGACGGTCAATGACTGCTTGAACACCGGCCTCCCGGCCGGGAAAAATCACCAGGAACAGCGCAAGCGAGCGATCAGCAGTCAGAAATCAGAAACAAATCAGCACTTGCAATCACTAAAAAACCTGGTATAGACTCGGGCTGTACATACGTGCTTTGGCGGCACGTACCCCACTTGGAGCGGGAGGCGCGGTAGGCGGGGGAGCAAAAATGCGAACTTCAGAGCTGCTTGATTCAGCAGTACCTCTGTCGGCCTCTCCGCCGACTCGCTGTCTCTGTGCCGCATTGCCGGCGGGGAGGCAGGGATGTTCGTGATCACCAACCGCAAGGTCGAACAAGACAAAACCGGCCTCGACCAGTTCGGCAAGACGCCGAATGAAAAGGGTGCCAACGAATTACGTTTGGCGCAAATCAGCAAAAAAGCAAACCGCTACACGGTCAAGTTCCTCGACGACGAACTCGACCCGGGTGAAGCACGCGAATTCATCAAGGATTTCAAACTTGACCTGGACCCGGACGACACCCACTACGCCAGCCTCAAGGTCGCCTGCCAGACGGTTCGCCGCGCGCGCGAGAACAAACGCCATATCCTGTTCNNCAACAACGACATGCGCGATGTCATGGACACCGCCTTTGATCTCGAAAAGCGCTACGAAGTCGAGGTCATCCCGTTCTCGTGGCCAGCCAACGGCGGCGGCGTCGGAGGAAAGCTCAGCTACCTGTCCGACAAGCGCGACGCCCGGGCCTCCACCGGCGCACTGGAACGGGCGCTGAAAAAGGTCCACCAATACCTGATGCTGATCAGCGAATCCAGCCGCAAGACGCTAAGCGAAAAGGCCAGCAGGAAATTCCCCGACAATGCCGAACGCCGCGACGCGCTGTACGCCGAACTGCTCAGAAAAGACTGCCCGTTCACCGTCAACGCGCTGTTTCACAGCATGGGCAACTACCTCTACAAGCAGATGCTCAAAAGCAGCATCAACGAAGGCAACCACCTGATCTTCGACAACGTCGTCCTGTGCCAGGCCGACACCAACAACGCCGGCCACCCCGACTGGGTCGACAAGATCGCCCACAACCGCCGCGTGTTCATCACCATCAACGAAAACGATTTCGCACTGCGGCTATCCAGAATCAAACCCGGCACCGCCCAACGCGCCCGCCTCGGCCACTACATCAAACGCCTGGATAGCCGCATCGCCCACTACATCAACCTGACCGACGCATCGTGGGTGCAGAACTCGCACTCGCCTTTTGCCGAACCGGCGACAAAGAACGAAAAGCTGAAAGAGTTTTTCCGCGATGCATTCACGGGTGCGCCGGCCGAGGAGCTGTTGCGGTTTCGGGCGGAGGGGAATTGGTATGAGGTTCCGAGGTGAGTTTCGAAAATCAGCGCTCAAGCTGCGTGTGATGTGGAGGCTTCTGGTTCGCAGTCACATAAGGAGAGATAAAGATTCGTTTTGTCGAAGTAGTAAGCAGGTCCACTGTTGGTGCGTATGTAGTCCAGGTCCCGGCTGCGCCGTGTTGGAAGCCCTGATTTCAGGTAGTCCAGATGCATGATGGTGGGCGGTCGATTGTTCGCGTCTGTCTTTGGCACAAAGCAATGAAGGCTTTAATAATGAAAACTATCCAGGTTTCCCTGATCACAGTGCTCCTTGTCCTAATGCTGGCCGGTTGCAACACTCATCTGCGGGTTAAGTACGCTTCAAATTCTGGTAATGCTGAGAGGGGGCATATATATTATCTGCCGCGAACGGAAGTCGCTATAGAACTGGAGCGCGAGCTTCGCAATTGCGAAGTATCCGAATCGCAGATTGATCTCGAAATCACACTACGCGCCACGCTGACAGCCCGAATCCTACCGGATAGGAATCATGCGTATGTAATTGACTATATGACCACAAAAAAAGGAATGAAGAGTACTAACTATACGGTCGAGAATTACCCTAATGGAACGTTAAAAAGCATCAACGCATCAATTGACGATCGGACAGGGGTCGTTCTGCAAAATACCATCCGCGGTATGCTGCAGCTCGCCGGCGGCTTCACAAGCCTTACGGGCACAGAAGCCGCAGCGCAAACACAGCCTCAAGAACTTTGCAAATCTGAAATAAATATCCTGCTAGAGGAACGCAAGGCGCTGGATAAGAATCTAAACGCTTGGCCGACAGAGCGTCAGCGCCTCGAAGAAACCGTCGCCCAGCGGACCAAGACGCTCGAAACCAAACGGGCCGAGCTGGACGAAGCAAAGGCGGGCGGGAAGACCGGTGGTGCGCTTGACGAGTACGAGAAAGCAGTTGAAACAGCTGCTGCGAACAAATCGCAAGCCGAAGCGGCGTTGAACAAGGCGAAGGCAGAAGCGGCGTCCAAAAAGACGCGCCGCGACCGGCTTCGTGCCCGGTTAACAGTGACGACTAAAGTGCATTTCATTCCGGAAGAGGATTCAAATAAGCCAATCCCGGGTTCAGAGAGCGCGCGCGATCAGTGGTTTGATAGTACTGGATTGCAGAGTTACTGCAGTAACGAACGTGGACTAGTCAGGAATGACTGTGATGAGGAAAACACCCTGAATGCTCTGCGTGCCTACGCTGCGGTTTATGTCCCGTCTGGCCACAGTGATGGGAACGGTTCCAAAATCCAGTGTCAAACCGAGCCTGAAGGGGGTGATGGCGGCGGTGATCTCTGTAAGGGCGTCATCTACCGCCAACCCGCGACGGGTCTGCTACTCGCTTGCAGTAGGAAGGAATGTCTCCGTAGTGATGGCAAGCTGCAGGTACTGTCTGAAAACCTAATCGCTTCGCAAGACGTCGTGATCCCGCAACTGGGCGTTCCAGCATTTTTGCCGCTGTCTAACAGCGCTTTCCAAAACAACAATCTGCAAGCCACCTTTGCCGAGAATGGGGTACTGACCAAGGTAACATATTCATCTAACGCACGTGCCGAGGCAGCTGCCGGTGCCTTCGAGGGTTCAGCGAGCGACGTCGCGTCTTTTCTAGACGCAAGGCGAGAGGCGGAAAAAGAAAAGCGTGGCAAGGCAGCAGCCGAGCTTCTTGCCGAAAAGGAACGGGTGGCAGCACAGCTAGCGCTTGAACAAGAAATCAAGAAGCTTGAGGATTTTCGTGCCGGAATCCCGGTCGAGGAGGAGCCTGAACCGATGCCTGACGATAGTTCGGATGGGGGCGCTGGCAGTGATTCTGGCAACTCTGTCGACGATGGGGGCTGAATCTGCATTAGCGAAGAGAACCCGGGTGGCTCGCATTGCCTAAAAGCGATGAAGAAAATTTTACGCGAGCTACCATTTTGGGTGAAGCACAACTGCCTAAATTTGGATTTTTGTACAACGATGGAGAATCGCTATGGCTACCTTTGAACAGATTCGTGCACAAATGGCGCAAGACCGTACCGATCCCAAGCCACAACCTAACACTACCGATGGCGAGGCGATCGAGCGCCTCGGAAAGATGGTCAGAGCCAACGACGCCACTCTCCATGCCTACGGTGATCTGCGGACTGCTTTGCTTAGGCAATCGACGATTGACGAGACCCAGATTACATTTAGTGTAGAGGGCGCCGGCCTCACCCCGGGCGAGTCCCTTGAGCGAGATTCTCTGATCCGGGGCGTCGGTCTGGGTATTGGCACCCAGAGTTCGCGCTCGGCGCCTGGTGAGCCGGTTGTTCGCCTGTACACCACCGGGTCAATGACAACTGACGAAGCGGTAAGCCACGCGGCCGCTATTTACGGCGTGCAATCGTTGAACGCGGAACGTGCCGGTGTGCAGGCGGTTGAAACCGGTTTCATCGATGCCTATGCCCACCGCAACCGCTGGCGACCCGTCTGCCCGGGCGGGATCTCGGTCGGGCACTTCAATATTACCGCCGGAACTTTGGGTGCTTACTGCTCCGGTCGATCGGGAGAACGCGCCAAGTACGACCTCATTCTCAGTAACAATCACGTGCTCGCCGACGTTAATGCCGCGTCGCTCGGTGATGACATTCTCCAGTCCGGAACGGCCGATGGTGGGAGTCAACCGGAGGATGTTATCGCGCTGCTGGAAGACTACGTGACGATCAGCTTCACGGCCCCAAACCTCGTGGACGCAGCAACCGGCTGGGTTGACAGCAGTTTCGTGGACCGGCGATTTCTCTATGTTCATCATGGAGCGGCAAAATTTTTTGCCTGCCAATTACCCACAGCCCAGGCAAGAACAGGCTTGCAGGTGGGCAAGACCGGTCGGACAACGGGTCTGACAGCCGGTTTTGTCACCGCCGTGGGCGTCACTATTCGGGTAAACATGGGCCGCGGGCAGGTCGCGCAATTTGTCGATCAGATTGAGATTCAGGGAACCCGCGGCGACTTTAGCCGTGGTGGCGATTCCGGCTCATTGATCTGGACTTGGGACGATACACGCCAGCCTGTCGGCCTGCTGTTTGCCGGCGGAAACCGCTCAACGTTCGCCAACCCGATCGATACGGTGCTCAACGCCCTGGATATCGATCTGATGCTCTAGTCCATAATCTCGGATGACCCTTTCTGCTAGTATAGAGATCATTTGTGGTGAATGCGATGAAACCCGACAAGTCACAACTTGGAACTCGAATGCCGAGACCGCAACCGGAAGCAGCAGATTTACCTGCAGAGGCTGAGGCGCTGATGGACATTGAAGGCGTCCAGGGTTTCGGACGCGTCAACGACAGTTGGGTCGTCTATCTTGCCGATCCGAGCATCGCCGCGCGAATTCCTTCTTGCATCGGGGGCAAATCGGTTTTGACGCGAGTAACTGGCGAGATCAAGGTCCAAGCGCGCTGAAACGGCGGCTTAGAACCAGACGACCCGGCTCCCGGTTGCGGTCTGGACGTCCTGCGTGGCGCGGGCAAGCGCGGACACCCATCGTAAAGAAAATCTGCCGGGATGGCGGCACCGTCTCCGCAATGCGTAGGCGTTTTGAATCTTGTTGGGGTGGCTCCCGGTCAATTCGTCGAGATCAGGCCGGATTTTCTGGATTCCAGACACGCCAAGCACGGCCTCGTGGCCGTTCGGCGTTGTTGGATTGGTTCGGTAGGCTTCAGCCCGGACTGAACAGGGCCGCGGCGGAAGTCTGGCCTGTCAGTAAGCGCTTGCCGAACTGCTGTGCCAGTTCCTTCATCGACTCGACCGCGCCGATGAAGTGGCCGAAGCGGCTTTCCTGGTCGCGGCGGATG